>Ga0247757_10001505_pt1 | contig 15040 bp, 13 predicted proteins | sample UWRJL126311R4_FD_180929 | JGI IMG/M metagenome (GOLD analysis project Ga0247757, IMG submission 180929) | Plant litter microbial communities from Arlington Agricultural Research Station in Wisconsin, United States - UWRJ-L126-311R-4 | ecosystem: Environmental > Terrestrial > Plant litter >... | reverse complement strand
TATTTCTCCAGTGCCGTGCAAGCGGTGGCCGGCGCCCTCGCGATGCAGCGGGCCTTTGCGGAGCAGATGAAGACGCGGCCGGCCACGGAAACCCTGACGCACCGCCTGGGCATCCACCTGGGCGACGTCTTTGTGAACGACCAGGACGTGATGGGCGACGGCGTGAACATCGCCGCGCGCCTGCAGGCGGAGGCCGAGCCGGGCGGCATTTGCATTTCCCAGACGGTCTATGACGTCGTGCGCAACAAACTCGCGCTGCACGTCACGCGGCTCGGTCCGCGCGAGCTGAAAAATATTTCGCAGGCCATTCCCATCTACAAGCTGCTGCTCGAGGCGCAGGCGACGATCAGCGAGCCGGAGCCGCCGCCCGAGGAGATCCACCCGGACGTCGCCGTCCGCGGCCTTTCCCGGCGGCAGTTCTGGATCCTCGGCGCCGCCGTGGTGACGCTGCTGCTGGTGGGCGGTATTATCACCATCGCCGCGGGGAAGCGGGAAAAGCAGGCCCAACTCAAGGCCGAGACCGAGCAGGCGGCCTTCAACGCGCTGATGAACCCGCCGCCCCCGGCGGATCCCGCCATCACCCCCGCCCTCATCAACAGCACGCTGTCGGACTGGCGCCGCGAACTCCGCGACAAGCGCTCCACCGCGCTGGAGGAGTACAATTTTGCCGAGCTGACCCGAATGCTGAATGACCCGCGCTCGCCCCTGGCGGGCAAGCCCGAGACCAGGATTCGCGCGCAGACCGTGCAGCAGATCCAGATCATGTGGGCGTGGCTGGCGACCGCCGCCCAGAAATACGACCGCGACAATCCCCTGGTGGTGCGCGAACTGACGGGCACCGCTCCCAAGGAGATCCGGGTGTTTGTCGGCCCCGACCGCCGGCTTTACTACGCGGAAGGCGGGGCGACCCGGCAGCGGAACTGGAACGACCTCAAGCCGTCCGTCCTCGCGGCGATCATTGCCGGGACCATGAGCGACGCCGAGCCCCTGCCGTCGCCGGAAGCCGTGCAGGGCGCCCTGGCCTTCGCCCGGCTCTACAACCTGCCCGAACTGCCCGGCGCCTTGCGGCAGGGCCGGTTGCAGCGTACCAAGTAGAGATGCACCTGCACACGCTGCCCGTTCGCACGGCCGGGGCGGCCGAGAACATGGCGTCGGATTTCCTCCTGCTCCAGCGCTACCCGGCGCCCGCCGCCGCGCGCTTCCGCCACTACGAGTGGCGCACGCAGGCCTTCACCTTCGGCCTGAGCCAGGCGATGGACTACATCCGGGCGAACCTGCCCCCGGGCGAGACCTTCGACCTCTGCCGCCGGCCCACCGGCGGCGGACTCGTCGACCACCGCAACGACTGGACCTACTGCCTGGTGATCCCGCGGGCGCACGCGCTGTTCGACGCCCCCGCCACGCAGGCCTACCGCGACGTCCATGCGGCGTTGGCCACGGCGATGCGGGCGCTCGGCCAGCCCGTGGCCCTGCAGGACAAGCGCCATCCGACCGAGGAGGGTCCCACGATCTGTTTCGAACGGCCGGAGCTCTACGATGTCCTGAACACCGCCACCGGCGGAAAAATCGCCGGCGCCGCGATGAAGCGCAACAAGCACGGGCTCCTCCTACAGGGCTCGATCGAGAAGAGCCGCGTCGGCCCGGTCGACTGGGACAAATTCCAAGAACACTTCGAGGCCGAGCTCGCGAAAACCCTCGCCGCCACCCTGACGCCGACCCCCTGGCCCGAACTGGCCGAGAGCGAGGTCGAGGGGCTGGTTGAGCAGTACTCGAGCCCGGAGTGGATGGAGCACCGCTGAGGCCTTTTCAAAGAAGGTAACAAAGGAAACGAAGTAGGCTTCTGTTCCGTCATCCTGAGCGCAGCGAAGGATCCACGATAACCGTACGTTACAACCGCCGGAGTGGATCCTTCGCGCGGCTCAGGATGACGGAACGAAAAAAAACAGGCACCCCGCCGTAGCAGGGTGCCTTTTCTTTGGGTCGACGGCAACGAGGCCGGGACTCTAGCGCATAAGTGCGTTGTTATTGGCACTACGCCGCCCCATGGCGGCGGGGAGTGCGGATGTGAGGGACGTACCAGACACGGGGGTTTTCGCTAATCTGAACCACGGGGCCCAGAGTTCCTTTCACGGGCAGGAGAATACTCCTGCCACCGCGTTTCCGCTACGGATATGTCCGAAGTGAATAACTTTTCCTGCAGCTGGAATGGCTAATGCGAGGTAGGGCGAGTCGTCCCGACGAGCCGCGGCTTATCCGGAGGATGCGCCCTACCTTACCGCACCAGCGTGATCACGCACTCGAGGTGCCGCGTCTGGGGGAAAAGGTCGAAGGGCTGGACGGCGGTGAGCCGGTAGCCGGCGGCGAGGAAACCCTTCAGGTCGCGCATCTGCGTTGCCGGATCGCACGATACGTAGACGACGGCGCGCGGGCCGAAGGCGAAGAGCTGGTTGAGGAAGGATTCGTCGCAGCCCTTGCGCGGGGGGTCGATGACCACCGCCGTGTCGGCGGGCGGGAAGTCCAGCCCGGCGAAAATCTGCGCGGCGTCGCCCGCCCGGAAGGTCGCGTTGGCGATGCCGTTGGCCGTGGCATTTTCCGTGGCGAACTTGATGGAGGTCTCGCTGATCTCGATGCCCGCCACGCGCGTGAAGGCCGGCGCACAACTCAACGCGAACAGCCCGCTGCCGCAGTATGCGTCGACGAGGAACTTCGCTCCGCTGCCCGCCGCCTGCTCGCGCACATAGCCGGTGAACGCCGGCAGGATGAACGGGTTGTTCTGGAAAAAGTCCCGGGCGAGGAAGTGGAGGCGGAGGTCGCCGATCTTCTCATGAATCACCGCGTCGTACTCGGTGATCACACCCTCCTGGGCATGGCGCAGCAGCAGCGTGGCGTCGCGCTTGTACTCGCCGGCGGCGAGGCGCGCGCGAGTCTTGGCGCGAACCTCGGGCAGCTTCGCGTTGATCTCCGGCGTGGCGATCGGGCATTGCGGCACATCGAGAAGGTCGAAGCGCGTGCCTTGCCTGAGGAAGCCGATGGGTGTCTCAGGTAGGGCGAGTCCTCCGGACGAGCCGGGCTTGGAAGTTTCGGTCGCGACATCCCGCGGCTCATCCGGAGGATTCGCCCTACCCACCTTGAAATGCGGCGTGATCTTCGACCGGTACCCGAACTCGCGGGGCGAGCCGATGACCGGGTTCACCGCGAATTCCACGCCGGCCATGTACTTCAGCAATTCCTCCACCTGCTGGCGCTTCCATTTGAGCTGCTCGGCGTAGGTCAGGTGCTGGTACTGGCAGCCGCCGCAGCGGCCGAAAAGCGGGCACTTCGGGTCGATCCGGTGCGGCGACGGCGTGAGCACCTCCAGCAGGTCCGCTTCGGAAAAATTCTTGTGGTTGCGGTAGACGCGCACCTTCACGCGTTCACCGGGCAAAGTAAAAGGAACCATCACCACCCAACCCGCCGGCCTCTGGTTTGGCTGATCGCTGACCGCTGACGACTGATCGCTAGGCAAGGCCACGCGGCCGAGCCCCACACCGAGGTTGGTCAGCGTGGAAATCTCCAGCTCCATCTCATGATGGTAGGGAAAGGGCTGGTCGTTGAATTTCTTCTTTTTCACCACGAAACACACCAAACACACGAAAGGGACGAAATGAAATGCATTTTCTTTCGTGTATTTCGTGTGTTTCGTGGTGCCCACCTTGCTCCCCGAGAAAATCACCAGTCTCCAGAATCCCCGCGTGAAGCAGCTCGTGAAGCTGCGCGAGCGTCGCGACCGTGACGAGGCGGGGCTGTTCATCGTCGAGGGCTACCGCGAGGTGCGCCGGGCGCTGGAGAAGGGGGTTCGCCCGAAGGAGTTCTATTTTTGCCCGGAATGGTTCCTCGGCGAGAACGAGCCGGCGCTGATCGAGCAGGTGCGGCAGGCGGGCGCGCAGCTTTTCGAGCTGTCGAAGGATGCCTTCGCCAAGGTCGCCTACCGCGAGCGGCCCGACGGCCTGCTGGCGGTGGCGCCGCAGTGGAAGCGCGGGCTGGATGACCTCGCTGTAGCCGGGGTCGCTGACCCCGGTGCTTCGGGCGGTCCGGGGTCAGCGACCCCGGCTACAGGGAAAAAGGAACCCTTCCTGCTCGTGGTCGAGTCGATCGAGAAGCCCGGCAACCTCGGCACGATCCTGCGCAGCGCGGACGCCGCCGGCTGCGACGGCGTGATCGTGTGCGACCCGGTGACCGACATCTTCAACCCCAACGTCGTGCGCGCCTCGACCGGCGTGTTGTTCTCCGTGCCGGTGGTCATCTCCGACAGCACCACGGTGCACGCCTGGCTCAAGGCGAAGGGCATCCGCACCGCCGCCACGACGCCGCACACCACGAATATCTACACCCAGACCGACCTGCGCGGCCCGGTGGCAATCATCATGGGCAGCGAGCAATACGGCCTGAGCGAGTTCTGGATGAAGGGCGCCGACGTCCTCGTCCGCATCCCCATGGCCGGCCAGGCCGACTCCCTCAACGTCGCCATGGCGACAATCATCACGCTCTTCGAGGCGGTGCGGCAGCGGAGCGGGTGAGGATTCCTGTAGGGGCGGAGCTTGCTCCGCCCTTGAAGGCGATATCACGAGCGACGGGCGGACCAAGGTCCGCCCCTACATTCAGTACGCGTTGCCCGCCTTGTAATGCTCGATCAGTTCCGCCGTGCCCTGCTCCACGGTCACGAGCGGATGATAACCCAGGTCGCGGCGGGCGGCGGCGATGTTGAACCAGTGGTCGGTCGCCATCTCTTTCGCGACGAAGCGCGTCATCGGCGGCTCGCCGGCCTTGCCGGTCACGCGCCACCACGCCTCGAGCAGGCCGCCGGCGGCGTAGGCGATCGGGAGCGGCACGTTTTTCGTGACCGGCGGCAGACCCACGCCCTTCAGGACGCGGTTGATCCAGTCCCAGAGCACGACCGGCCCGCCATTGGTGATGAAATACGCGCGTCCGCCGGCGGGGCTGTTTGGCTGCAGCAACGTCCCCTCGGCGAGCAGGTGGGCGTCGACCACGTTGGTGATGTGGGTGATGTCCACCTGATTGGTCCCCTCGCCGACCATCTTCAGTTTGCCGGCGCGCGCGAGCGCCATGACGCGCGGCACGACGTTCTTGTCGCCCGGGCCCCAGACGAGGTGCGGGCGCAGCGCGACGGTGGCGAGGCCGGGGCTGTGCGCCTGCAGCACGACGAGCTCGGCCGCGGCCTTGCTGGTCGGATAAGCGCACGGGGCGTGGAGGCAGAGCGGAGCCGACTCGTCGACGTTGCGCAGGTCGCCGCCGTTGTAGACCACGCTGGGCGAGCTGGTGTAGACGAAGCGCTGGACCCCGGCGTCGCGGCACGCCGCGAGCAGGCGCTCGGTGCCCTCGACGTTGACGCGGAAGAAATCGCGGCGCGGACCCCAGACGCCGACCCGGCCCGCGACGTGAAACACGGTTTCCGCCGAGCGGCAGCCGCGCTCCAGGGCGTGGCGATCGTCGAGATCGCCCAGCACCACCTCCGCGCCCTTCGCTTCGAGCTCCGGCAGCGGCCGGCGCGACAGCACGCGCACCTTGCGCCCGTCGGCGAGCAGGCGCTCGGCGATCTTGCCGCCGATGAAGCCGCTGGCGCCGGTCACGAAGGCGGGAAAGTTTTTGCGGACGGAGAGCACCATCGGGCTTTTTCTTTAATCACGGATTACACGGAGCACACGGATAAAGCAGAAGGAAATTTTCCCTCGAGTCATCCTGAGCCGTGCGAAGGATCCATCATGATGCGCGTAGCGAATGTGCCGATGGATCCTTCGCGACGCTCAGGATGACAGACGAGTTGCTCAGGTCACCTCGTGTCCCTTCTGTGTCGCCGCCCAGCGTGCGAGGGTCAGGCGATGGATCTTGGCGTTGTGGCGGACGTCCACGGGAAGCGAGCGGTGGAAAAAGAAGCGGGTGATCCCGGCGGTGTGCGGCTGGGCCTGGGCGAGGCTGCGCAGTTCACGGGCCAGCGCCGACTCGTCGGCGAGATCTCCCTTGGGCTGCACCACGAGGGCGGGCGTCTGCGCGCCGCGGCGCCCGAGCCCGACCAGCGCGCAGCGCGCCACGGCCGGGTGGCGGCGGAAAACCTGTTCGCAAGGCTCCGTGTACAGCACGCCACCGGCGGTTTCGACCCGCTCGGCCAGGCGGCCGCAGAACCACAGCCGGCCGACCGCATCGCGATAGCCGGCGTCGCCCATGCGGTGCCAGACGGCGCCGCTGGCGCCGGGCTGAGAGCTGAGAGCTGAGGGCTGAGAGCCAGAGATTTTGGCGGCGGCCGTGGCTTCGGGGAGGGCGTCGTACTCGCGCGTGACCGTGGGGCCGGTAACGATGATTTCGCCGATCTCGCCATCGGGCAGTTCGCGGGCCCGGTCGAGGGAGACGACGGGTCCCTCCTGCGGCGCGATGATCTTCACCCGGTTCTCGAGCAGCGGGCGGCCGACCAGCGCGCCCGTGGTGGCTTCCGACGGCGCCTCGTGGGCGGACACGGTGGCGACGGGCAGGGCTTCCGTCGCCCCGTACGGGCTGTGCAGCTCGCCGTTCGGGAGGACGCGGCGGGCCTGCAGCCAGAGGGAGGACGGCACGGCGGCGCCGGCGCAGAGCACGCGCTGGAGCGAAGGCAGCTTGATGCCCGCGGCGAGACAGTGGTCGAAGATGATCCGCCAGAGCGTGGGCGAGCCAAAGGAGTTCGTGACTCCTTCCTGCTGGATGGCCTGGACGATCTTCGCCGGATCGACTTCCGCGGGCCGCGCCGGGTCGATCTCGGGCACGATGGTCGTCATGCCGAGGGCGGGATTGAAGAGGGCGAAGATGGGCAGCATCGGCAGGTCCACCTCGCCGGGCCGGATGCCATACGTGTCGCGCACCAGCCGCACCTGCGCATCGAACATGCCGTGCTCGTAGCACACGCCCTTGGGGGCGCCGGTGGAACCGCTGGTGAACAGGATGGCGGCCAGGTCGGTGGCGGCGCGGTTGACCGGTGGAGGGCTCAGCTCCTGCTGAGCCGCGGCCCAGCTGGAGCTGGGCCCTCCAGTTTGGGACAACCGCGCGGTCGGCGAACTGCTGGCCCAAACGCGAATCGCAACGGTTTTGAACGCGCCGCGAAAAACGTGGCTCATCAGCTGGGCGAGCGGGATGCCGAGGAGGACACGGGGCTTCGAGCGGGCAACGCAGGCGAGAAAGTTTTTCCGGCCCATACCCGGATCGATGATGACCGGCACGGCCCCGAGCTTGAACAGGGCGAATGCCGCCGCGATGAGGGGCAGGCCCTGGCGCACCATGACGAGCACGCGGTCACCGGTGCGAACACCCTTCGCCTGCAGCTGCGCCACCCACGCGTCGACCTCGGTGTCGAGCTCGCGAAAACTCAGTGTGAGATAATCGATGCGCCCGTCACCGGTGCGGCCGCGGGGGATCTTCACCGCGGGGTGATCGGGCAGCCGCGCCGCCATCAGCGGCAGGTGACGCGCAATGTTGGCGGAGTCAGGCACGGCAGGGGTCAATTCTGGAGGGTCGGCCTCCCGGCCGACCGCGGCCGGGCGGGAGCCCGGCCCTCCACGATGATTTCACGCCTTCCACGCCGGATCGGACTGGAGCAACCGGGCCTGCCACGGGAGCAGCACCCCGCCGACGCCGGCGGGATCGCGCGCGAGCACCGCGAGTTGGGAGCGGGTGGCGATGAGGGTCGGGTCGAGCTTGAGATTGGCGGCGAGGCGGTCGCGCAGGGCCTTGATCTGGTCCTGGCGTTCGAGTTCGGCCGGGTTCATCGGGGTGAAGTCGCGGCGGCGCTCGCGGCGCGGCAGCGTGCGCGGGTCGGTCTCGAAGCCGCGGCGGATCGCGCTCTCGAGCGAACTGGCGAGGCGGTCGTGTCGGCGGCCGAGATGCACCTGGAGGATTTCCCCCGGCGAGGCGCCGTCCTCCGCCTGGCGGGAGAGGCGCATGAGCATCTCGTTGCCGACGACCTTGAAGGGCGGCGTGTTGAGCTTCTCGGCCCAGCCCTCGCGCCAGTGCCAGAGGGCATGGAGCACGGCGAGGCCGCGGCCCCGGAGCTTTTCCGAGCCGCCGATGCGCCAGTCGTTCTCGTCAGGGCCGGCAAAACCATCGCGGGCGACCTCGATCTGCCAGCGGCATTTTTCCTCGAGCCACTCGAGGCGGCCGAGGCGCACGAGTTCCTCCTGCAGCTTGTCGCGCAGCGCCGGCAGGTGGTGGACGTCGAGCGCGGCGTAGTCGAGCATGTCCCGGTCGAGCGGCCGTTGCGACCAGTTCGCCTTCTGGTGGTCCTTGTCGAGCTTCACGCCGAAGTGCTGCTCCAGCAGCGCGGCGAGGCCGAAGCGCGGGATGCTCAGCAGCTGGGCGGCGAACATCGTGTCGAAGAGCTTCAGCGGGCGGAAATCGCACAGCTCGCGCAGCAGGCGCAGGTCGTAGTCGCTGCCATGCATGATGAGCGGCTTGGCGGCGAGGCGCGTCCAGACGTCGCCCAGCGGCAAGTCGGCCAGGAGGTCGACGAGGAAGATCTCGCCGCCCGCGAGGATCTGCAGGAGGCAGACCCGCGTGCGATAGCGGAAAAGGTTGTCAGCCTCGGTATCGAGCGCGATCTCGGGCGAGCGGTCGAGCGCAGCGAGAAGCGGCGGCAGTTGCGCGGGCTGGTTGATGAACTGGTAGTGCGGAGCGGAACTCACGGTTTTTTCAGGAAACTTTCTCCCAAGCGTTCAGGAAAACGTCAATCAGCTGCGGCAGGTCCCCGCTGTAGCCTCCCTCGAGGATGGCGGCGGCCGGGAGGCGGGACCGGCCCAGCCAGCGGCCGAGCTCGGCAAAGTCGTCCGCTTCGAGGGTCATGGCCGTGATCGGGTCGCGGGCATAGGCGTCGAACCCGGCCGAGACGAGCACGAGGTCGGGCTTGAAGGCCAAAACGGCGGCCCACGAGCGCTCGAGGGCGGCCAGGTGGGTGGTGCGCGGCGTATTCGGGGCGACGGGGAAGTTCACCACATTGTCGCGCGAGGTGGTGCCGGTGCCGGGATAGCCCGGGTATTGGTGCACGGAGGCGAAGAAGCAGTTTTTCTGTCCGAGCAGGATATCCTCGGTGCCGTTGCCGTGGTGGGCATCGAAATCCCAGACCGCAACCCGCGTGCCGGTCGCGGCTTGGGCCAGCGCGGCGACGGCGATCTGGTTGAGGTAGCAAAACCCCATGGCCTGGCGGCGCGTGGCGTGATGCCCGGGCGGCCGCATCAGGGTGAAGGCCTTGTTTCCGGCCCGGGCGAGGTCGGCGGCGGCCAGCGCAGCGCCCACGGAGCGGAGGGCATGGTCGCGGATACCCGGAAAATACGGGGTGTCTTCGTCGATGTCGGGGCCGTGGCCGATGCGGGCGAGAAGCTCGGCCGTGTGGGCGAGTCGGACGGGTTTTTCGTCCGCCTTTGCCGGCACCTGCCAGGTCCAATCCGGATGAGCCTGCCGCAAATGGGCCGCGCTGCGGAGCACACGGTCCGGCTGCTCGGGTCGCATGGACGACCCATAGTCGGCGCACTGAGGATCATGGACGATGGTCATGTCAACGGGTCCGCCTACGGACCGCCTCGGGAGCCCCGAAGCAAAACTAAACCGTCCGGCGCATCAAGGCCGGATCGTCGCCCAGCAGGGCGTCCACCCCCCACCCCGCCAGGCGCCGGGCCGTCGCCGCGTCGTTCACGGTCCACGCCCAGACGCTATAGCCCCGCAGCTGGAAATACTGGATCCAGGCCGCGGAAGGAATGCGCCGGTGATTGAAGCTTAGGCCAAGGGCGCGGCAGTCGGCGAGTTGGCGGAGAATCGCCGCCGGGCGGCGGCGGGATTCGGAAATCAGCATGCGGGGTACCTTGGGCGCCAGTGCACCGGCTTGGCGGACGAGTTTGGCGTCGAACGAGGCGAAAATCACCCAGTTCAGGGCCCGGGCGGCCTTGACGGCCTGAACCACGGGTGCGACGGCAGCGCCGGCCTTGAGCTCGATCTGGACCACGGCCCGCATGCGTGTCAGCCGCAGGACGTCGACCAGCCGCGGGATCGGCTCGGAACCGTGGATCCGCAGCCGGGCCAGTTCGGGCCACGTACAAGCGATCAGCCGACCCCTGGCCCCGGTGAGCCGCGCCAGCTTGTCGTCATGAAAAACGACCGGCACCCCATCGCGGGTCACATGCACATCGAGCTCGATCCCGTCGACACCCAGCGCCAGCGCCCGCCGGAAAGCGGCGAGCGTGTTCTCTGGCTTCTCGGCGGAAGCGCCGCGATGGGCGATGATGAGGGGAGCGGCCACAAGTAGTCTATTAGACTACTTAGTCGGGATGACGCGGGCTTTATTTTTGTGGGTTTTTGCGTCTTTTTGTGGCCATTCATCCCGCATGAAAGTCGTCGTCCTCTGCTCGGGTGGCATGGATTCCGTGACCGCGCTCTATTGGGCGCGGGCGAACCATGCCGTGACGGCGGTGCTGAGCTTCGATTACGGGGCCAAGCACAACCACCAGGAGATTCCCTTCGCGGCCGAGCACGCGACGAAGCTCGGTGCGCCCCACCGCGTCATCCCGCTGGACTTCATCGGCCAGCTGTTCGCCTCCGACCTGCTCAAGTCCGGCGGCGAGGTGCCCGAGGGCCACTATGCGGACGACAACATGAAGAAGACGGTCGTTCCCTTCCGCAACGGCATCATGCTGGCGGCCGCGGCCGGTTTCGCCGAGAGCGCCGGCGCCGACGGCCTCGTGATCGCGGCGCACGCGGGTGACCACACCATCTACCCGGATTGCCGCGAGGACTTCATGAAGGCGATGGGCGAGGCCATGAAGTTCGGGACCTACGCCGGCATCGAGCTGCTGCGGCCGTTCATCACCTTCGACAAGGGCGGCATTGCCGCGGCCGGCGCGAAGCTCGGCGTCGATTTCGCCCGCACTTGGTCGTGCTACAAGGGCGGGGCCGTCCATTGCGGCAAGTGCGGCACCTGCGTGGAGCGCCGCGAAGCCTTCCAGCAGGCGGGGCTGGTGGATCCCACGAAGTACGAGGAAACGCCGCCGCTGCCGGAGGGGCCGCGAAGCGGCCCATAGGTCCTATAGGACTTATAGGACCCATAGGACCTATGTTTCGAATACCATGTTGATCTCAGAAATATTCTACTCACTGCAGGGAGAAGGTGAGCTCACGGGCGTGCCGTCGGTGTTCGTGCGCACGAGCGGGTGCAACCTGCGGTGCAACTGGTGCGACACGCCGTACGCGTCGTGGTCGCCCGAGGGCCGGCCAATGGAGGTGGAGGAGATCGTGGCGGAGGTGCGGAAGCATCCCGCGAAGCACGTGGTGCTCACCGGCGGCGAGCCCATGGTCGCGCCCGGCATCCACGAGCTGGCGTACCAGCTTTCGGAGGACGGCTACCACATCACGATCGAGACGGCCGCCACCCTGCCGCCGCGCGGCATTGCCTGCGACCTGGCGTCGCTCAGCCCGAAGCTCGCGCATTCCGCCCCCGACGCGCGGCTTGACGACACCTGGCGCCGGAAGCACGAGGAGCTGCGCTGGCAGCCCGAGGTGGTGGCGAACTGGATCGGGATGGCGGGGAACTACCAGCTGAAATTCGTGGTCAGCACGGCAGCCGACATGGACGAAATCGAACACATGATTGCCGAGACCAACTGCGCGGTGCCGCGCAGCAAGGTGCTGCTCATGCCCGAGGGCACGACGGTCGAGAAACTGCGCGCGAGCGCCGGCTGGCTGAGCGAACTTTGCAAGGCGCGCGGTTACCGCTACGCGCCGCGCCTGCACATCGAGCTGTACGGCAACAAACGCGGGACATGAGGATCCCGCTCCGGTCGACGCCGCCGGTGCCGGTGCGGAAGCTCTCGGCGGAACTGGCGGAACTGAATACTCGCGCGGGCACGGGACCGATCACCCTGCGGGAAGTGATCCAATTTTTGGGCGGCCGGGCGTATCTACTGCTCGTGCTGCTGCTGTCGCTCCCGTTCCTCACCCCCCTGCCTTTGCCCGGCCTCTCGGTGCCGTTCGGCCTGGCCATCGCGCTCATTTCCCTGCGCCTTTCCCTCGGCCAGCGGCCGTGGCTGTCCGAGGGCCTGTTGCGGAAGGAAATTCCCGCCGGATTCATCGCCAAGGTCTTCCGGGTGGCGGAGAGGATCCTGCGGTTTCTGGAGAAGTTCCTCCGCCCGCGGCTCACCTTCCTCACGGACACGCCGGTGCTCCGCCAGCTGCACGCGCTGCTGATGCTGGTGGCCGCGATCGCGCTGCTGCTGCCGCTGCCCATCCCTTTCACCAACAGTTTCCCGGCCTGGAGCATCCTGCTGGTCGCCGCCGGGCTGCTGGAGCGCGACGGGGCGTTCGTGCTGGCGGGCTATCTCGTCTTCATCGCCGGGGTTTTCTATTTCTTCTTCCTCGGCGAGGCGGCCGTCCAGCTGGTGCACGCCGCGGTGGATTGGCTGCGGAATTGAAGCGTTCCTGTAGGGGCGGAGCCTGCTCTGCCTGGCGGACGTGATGCGGTGTGCGAGGGCGGAGCAAGCTCCGCCCCTACAGGACAGCTCAGATCGACAGCACGATCTTTCCGAACTGCGCGCCGGACTCCATGTGGCGCAGGGCGCCCTCGGCGTCGGCGAGCGGGAACACGCGGTCGACCACCGGCACGATCTGGTGCTGCGCCACGAACGCCGTCATGCCGGCGAAATCCGCCGGCGAGCCCATGGTCGTGCCGAGGATGTTGATCTGGCGGAAGAAACCCTTGCGGAGGTCGAGGCCCTTCGGGTTGCCGGTCGTGGCGCCGAAGAAAACGATGCGGCCGCCCGGCTTCGTGAGCTCGATGAGCGAGGCAAAACCATCGCCGCCCGCGCTGTCGACGATGACGTCGAACAAGCCGCCCGCGGCGGCGGACAACACGCTGACCAATTCCGGATCGCGATAGTTGACGCCGCCCTTGGCGCCCAGCGTCTGGGCGCGCGCGATTTTTTCGGCGGAGCCGGACGTCACCCACACTTCCGCACCTGCGGCGACGGCAAACTGCAGCGCGAAGAGCGCGGCGCCGCCGCCCACGCCGGTGACGAGCACCTTTTCACCGGGCTGCAGGCGGGCGCGGGTGAACAGCGCGCGCCACGCGGTCAGCCCGGCCAGGGGCAGCGCGGCGGCCTGCTCCCAGGTGAGGTGCGCGGGCTTCGGCGCGAGGTTGACGATCGGAATGGAGAGCTGCTCCGCCCAGGTGCCGTCGTCCGGCAACCCGAGGATGCGAAACTTCGGCCCCTGCGCGCGCGGGTCATCGCCCCAGTCGAGTGCGGGATTGATAATCACCTCGCGTCCGTCCCATGCAGGGTCGCTGCCCGCGGCGACGACGCCGGATCCGTCCGACCCCGGTGTAACCGGCAGCCGGATGTTCGGATACAGCCCCTGCTGGACGAAAAGATCGCGGTGGTTGAGCGCCGCGGCGCGCAGATGCACGATGGCCCGTCCTTCCATGACGATGGGATCGGACGCCGGACCGAAGACGGCGGGCTGCTTGATCGCGAGGATGCGGGCGGCGTGCATGACTGGCAGATTAATGAGCGTCTGTCCGATGGCAAACCCGGCGGCAGACAGTTTGGCTCATAGTTGGGCAAACAGCACGCCGGTCATTTGACCCGCTTGCGATCTTGCGAATCCTCCCCGCATGCCCGCTGCCGCGTCCGCCCGCAAAATCCACTACGCTTGGATCGTCGCGGGCGTGACTTTCGTGACGCTGCTCGCCGCGGCGGGCGCGCGGGCGACACCCGGGGTGATCATGCTGCCGCTCGGCAACGAGTTTCAGTGGAGCCGGGCGAAAGTTTCGGCGATCGTCTCGGTGAACATCTTCCTGTTCGGCCTGATCGGGCCGTTCGCGGCGGCGCTCTACCAGCGGTTTGGGTTGCGGAAGACGATGATGGCGGCGCTGGCGCTGCTCAGTGTGGGTTACGCGGCGTCGACCGTGGCGACGCAATACTGGCAGTTCCTGCTGCTCTGGGGTTTCGTGGTCGGGGCGGGTTCGGGCCTGGCGGCAACGGTGCTGGGCGCGGCGGTGGCCACGCGCTGGTTCACGGAACGTCGCGGCCTCGTGGTGGGGCTGCTCACGGCGAGCACGGCGACGGGCCAGATGATTTTCCTACCATCACTCGCCGCGGTCGTGACGAGCCAGGGCTGGCGCGGCGCCCCGCTCGTCGTGGCGGGCGCCACCGCGCTGGTGATTCCGCTGGTCGCCTGGCTGATGCGCGACGATCCGCGCGATGTTGGCCTGCGGTCGTATGGGGAGCCTGTCGCCGGCCTCGCTGAGGCCGGAACTGCGGTCGGCGACCCCGGCTACAACAAACCCGTCAATCCGGCGAAGCGCGCGGTGCAGGTGCTGTTCGAGGCGGCGCGGAAGCGGGACTTCTGGCTGCTGGCGGGATCGTTCTTCGTCTGTGGCGCCAGCACGAACGGCTTGATTGGCACGCACCTGATCCCGGCGGCGTTCGACTGTGGTATCCCGGAGGTGCGGGCCGCGGGGCTGCTGGCGGCGATGGGAATCTTTGACCTCGTCGGCACGACGGCCTCGGGCTGGCTGAGCGACCGCTACAACTGCCGCTACCTGCTGTTGATGTATTACGGGCTGCGCGGGCTCTCGCTGATGATGCTCCCGACGGCGCTGCTCGGGCCGGCGGCAGGGCTGGGCGTGTTCGCGCTGTTCTACGGGCTCGACTGGATCGCCACCGTGCCGCCGACCGTGCGTCTGGCCGCGGAAGTGTTTGGCCGGGAGAAGGCGGGCATCGTCTTCGGCTGGATCGGCGCGAGCCACCAGGTCGGCGCGGCGTTTGCCACGTACGGCGCCGGGGTGCTGCGCACGAGCCAGGGCACCTATACGCCGGCGTTCATTGCGGCCGGGGCCCTGTGCCTGATCGCGGCGCTGATCGTGCTGCCGATTGCAAAAGCGAGGGCGGTCCCGGCTCCGGTCGCGGCTTGACGGTCGAGCCAGGAGAGGGTTGGCGACCAAGCCGAGAGCGGCGCGCGTGGCGACGCCGGCAAACCTCGCGTCGCT
>Ga0247757_10001504_pt1 | contig 15043 bp, 13 predicted proteins | sample UWRJL126311R4_FD_180929 | JGI IMG/M metagenome (GOLD analysis project Ga0247757, IMG submission 180929) | Plant litter microbial communities from Arlington Agricultural Research Station in Wisconsin, United States - UWRJ-L126-311R-4 | ecosystem: Environmental > Terrestrial > Plant litter >... | reverse complement strand
CCATGAACCGGAGCTAAAAACTAACAAAAAATAGATCCTTCCAGAAGGGGAGAATCTGACCTCATGGGAACAATACGTCAAGAACGAGGAATGGAAGGATCTGCTGGGAGCCTAATTTTAATCGCAGAACAACCGTACGCTGAAAATGCGCTAGTATTCTTACACGAACAGAAACACAAGTTGATCTTATGGTTCTTACAAAACTAGAAAAGAAGTAGTTGTCAAGTACTATTAGATATAAACGCACAAAAGTATTCTTCCCTACTTGTTAATGTATGGCTGATAGATTACTAGCCGCGCCAAGTTCAGGAAAGGTTAGCAAGAACTAGTCTGCGACATTTGTTAAGCGGGCACCTGAGCTTACAATAACTGCAAAGTACTTCAGTATGATGTCTCATGCACAGCTAATAGTGATTTTTAACTTCTACCTCAACAACATTCCGGAGTATTGTGGGCGAAAAATATTAAGGTAACCCCCAAACAGCTCCTCTTGATTGTACTATGTTACGCTGGGTTTAGTATCGGCAAAAATTACTTTATATTTTGTTACACAAGCAAATCGAGTTATGCAGTAAGTGAAAGAGATCAACGAGGGAAGGCTCGCATCATACTACAAGGATAAATCTGGCTCCGTTTCATAGGGGAATTTAAATACTAGAGTATAGAAGAGACTAATCAGAAAGTTATATGTAAATATAAGCTATATATAAAGAGTAGATAGTCACGTTTCTTTACAATACCGTACTATTCTATATAGACAATATTTAGTGTTATAGTATTACACGTTATAATCATTGAGGTGGTGACTCAATTGGGTTGACGACTCGCTTGTGAGCCACATTGATTACAATTACTCTATCGCGTACCACTAACTGTCTTCTTGATCCGTACCAGTAAAATGCCTTTCGTTAATATTCCATTGGTATCGAAAAGATGTATTACACGCAATCCAGTTTGTAGTCTATCCAGGCGAAAGCAGGCCCAAGCAGCGAGTTCGTCCCCGTTTCTGACCTCGAAACTTGAAGGAGGGCATTAGTTTTAGAGATAGCGACAGATTTTGTAGGTTGTAACATACCTGATGAATGTGAGTTCCTCTATAGCACTACGCACACCCTGAAACTTGATGACTTCCCTGCCGAAATCTGGGGCTGATGTCTTAGCTACCTTCGTTTTCTGCTTATATTCTCCACCATTCGTCCTGCCACTTCTCGCCCTGCCACCTCCAGGGATAGGCTCCAAGTTTTCTTCTTCTAGGCTCTAAGTGTGCAATCGAACCTTGACGAAAGGTCTCATTTTCCTAGGATCGTCCATTTCCGGTGGTAACGGGATATCTTGGCCAGCGAAGAACTCAATAGATAGGTCAATATTATAAAGAGGGCTTGCTACCTGTTGAAGTGAAAGGTTACTTAAGCCACGATAGCCTTCTGGCTTCAGGACCCAGCCTGAATAGCCAGCAAATAAGGCTTCGTTCTGCATCATTCCAGTGTCATGTCGCTGCCAGTTAAGGGCAACGATTTGAACCCCGGTACGCCAGAAGACGGATGGCTCGAAGTTGGATGAATCAAAGCGTAGACTCTTAGGGTAAACGCGCATGAAGAAGTTCTTGTTATGATTGAAAAGCTCTTCTGGTTGGGACTCATAAACTTCCACAAGTGACCTCTCGGATAAAGAGAAGATATGTGTTGGTATCTTTGCCTCAGGTTGGTCAAAGGTCTCGAAATCATACCTTCTAGTGTAGACCCCGAGCCTTTCCAAAGCTTCTATCTGCTTGGCCGACGGAGCTGGAGGGTTCACTTCGCCTTTAGGAAGTTCTGACATGTTGGATGAAGGAGTTGAATAAACAATAGATCCGGTACTGCTATTCCGTGTCCCTTCCAACGTAGGAACTTGCAGTGTTGTTGGTTTGACAGTTTCTTTGGATGGCCTGGAAGGGGTATGCTTGACATCCAGGAGAATCTTCTTGCAAAGTTTACCCAGTACTGGAAGCGTGAGTTTATCGGCTGACTGAGCGGGATCAAGAGGTACATCCACGAGCATTCCCTCCCAACATTCTGTCATAATTTCGACCATGATTTCTTGCTGCTCAGGACTGGCGTGCACGTTCAGACTTATAATTACTGGGAGGTCGCTACAGATGATTAACTCAAAAACGGTGCTTTAGTAGGGTGCTGCCTACGATGTGATAAAGGCATAATTCCGAATGGTTTCGCAGATTGAGCGGAAAGATGTCCACTTCGTAAGCGTATAGCCTCGAAGCACTATGGGCTCAGCCCTTGCATAAGAAGCAGACCTCCAAGGCTGGATTCGCACTCCTTTGCTTTCAGATGATGGTGGTGATCTTTTCCGTCCGAAACGAAGCGTAAGGCGTTGGCGCAAGCCCAGTGATGCCTTCTTCTCTTGCAGATCTGTTGCCGTTGGAATAGATTCATCTTCTGAGTCAGAGCTTGAATCTGGATCTCCGTCCCAGACATCTATCTCAACACATCGGCATCCTCTGAGTAAGACCTAGACGGGGTCAGGCGTTGTGAACTTGAAATAGTTTGAACTAACTGCTAGTATAGATCTGTTTCTTACATTTTTGTAGGTATTAATACTGGCTTCGCTAGACAGTTGGTTTCCGGTCAGATAGGTATTATGGCTTGATGAAATAAAGTAGTTAGAGATAGGATGGGAGGCATCGAAGGGGTCAACAGGCTTCAAGGCACTCGAATGCGCGCTGGACAGGTAATTTACAAAATCTAGAAATGAGCCACTTTTAAACAGTGCTGCATCGTGCGGTGGTGCGTTCTGCTCCTCGAGTAGCCATTTATGAAGCCCGGTCTCAGTCCCGAATCTGTATATCTCGCTCAAGTTTTTGTACTCTATCCGAATGTATTCTGCAATAGCTCCATGTATTTCGTAAGTCACCTGCGGACTCCTAGGCAGAGGAGCTCCACCTTCGGCTTGTAGTTCAGGACGGTCCGGCATTGGGACCTTGAGTTTGGAAACCGCTTTTCGGCTAGGAGGCCTCCGGAGCGCGATGGATGGAATTAGGATGAGAAAAATAGGTGGCCAGGTTGCTGACTTTTGGCGGAGAGCTTTGACGATGAGCGGGTAGTTTTACAAAACCTCAGCTTCAGGGCGGGGTACAGACGGGCATATCCTTGGCTATTTAATTCCATAAGCTCGGGAACGGTGTGGGATCCTGATTGGAAGACGGCAGATGCGTTCAGCTGCAGTTGGCAGGCTGCAGCCTGCCAGCTGTAATGCCTAGCGGCTATGCAATCAGCACCCACACTGCTCAGCCTACAAAGTAAGAAATTTTTTCCATGATGCCTTCCCTACCGATTGTCAGGTTTCTCAAACTCCATCCTTTTGTTTTCATATTAGTGTGGAGCGCGCTCTCTATGTACTGCCGCTAAGCAAAATGATTGTGTTAACGAATCTCGCCAGGGATAGCCTCATAGTAGGTTGGACGTTCGCAGGAATTGCTATGTTAGCACTCCCGATGAGCATAATCGTTTCCAGAAGCCGTGGCAGAAAGGTGCAACTTGCCGACTGGATTACTGTCGCCGGTTTTATAATTGGCATCCTCCTTGTTAGTCAGATGACTTGGGCAATTGTCTTGGAGGGTGAAGGAGAATATCAAATGAATCTTGAGAAACATAGAGTGGGCCGCGTTGCTACGGTAGGTGACTTACTGCGAATACCGGAATCTGAAGGAACTAAACTATGCGCAGTCGCTTCTTATCAGCGAAGCCTTATGGACCATCTCAGGAGCCCTTATAAGGGTGTCCGCTTGTTTATCTATTAAAGACTCCGGAGGGGACCATTACCAGCGTACCAAACCTGTACTATATTTTACGATATCTTGTTCTGCCCTCCTTGGATGCGTTTGTGTGCTCGAGTTGTTCCTTATTTGTCGCCCATTTTCCCGGCAATGGGACCCGGATGTTACAGGAGCCTGTGGCAACCAGAAGGTTTCCTTCATTGTTATCGAAAGTCTCGGTCTTCTCCTTGACGTTTCTATCCTGATTATGCCGTGGTTCGTCTACCAGAAACCTACCAGATATATTGGGAGGTTCATCATTATTTATCAAATCGGTATATTGTATGTCATACCTCCCAGCAAATACGCCACTACGAAAGCTAAAAGTATTGCAGCTTATTCATTGTGTCAGGCCTAAGGCTGAAGTCTCTGAATTTGAAGACCTCTTCCGATTTTATCTATTCGCAGAGTTACTTTGTGCTCTTATCTGCGGTCGGTTCTATGTTTGGTATAACGCTTTGCACTACTAGTGCATTTGTGTACACTTATAATATGAGGACTTGGAACAAGGATGACCTACGGAGGGTTGCCTCGGTTTTTGGTACTGTCTTCTGCTGTATTGGCCCTATCGTACTAGGAGTCTGGAATTTAGGGCGTAAAGTAGCGCGGAGGTGTAGTGCTTGTTTCCAAGCTCGGTAAAACGGCCTTATAGCTATAGGCGTAAGTAGAATTGGAGCATCTTCCTGTGGAAATTCTTCTAGCGCAGCGTGCCCTAACTGCCCATGTATGAGGGTTCAATCTTCAAAGCTATAGGAGCTAATAGGAAAAGGAACACCTTTAAGAACGACAAGGAGATTGACTATGCCCTTTAAGTGTTCCACACCTACTCAAAGTATCAACAGCAGATAAGAATTTGACAGAGTGAAGCGTGATGAATTAATTAAGTCTATAGCTCATATTCAACCAGTACATCCAAAGTATTGCAGAATAAGCTGATCTACTTCACCTTCCAACGCAGCAACACGTCCACTCTACAAACCGCGGTCTACCCTTCCTTACACAACACCTACATTACGCCGCCCTGGCACTCGAGATGGGTCGGCCATTGTCATCGATGGTCCGTTTCCTGATTTCCATATGCTCGACCTCCAGATGATGCGACTTCCGCTCCACCTTGACAGACTCGATGTAATCCCCTGCGTCGGCGCCCGTGGCATTCGCATAAGGGGTCGGCGGTGCCGTGGCCACGGAAATGCCCTCCACCAGAACCTTCTCTTCTTCCTTCTCGGGTTCCTTGGCCTCGGGTTTCCGTGTGCCGTAGGGTGGGTCGAAGCGCTTGCGAATGGTCTCGATCATCTTGCCAAACCAAAACCAGTTCAAGCCATTGAGGGTGATGTTGGAGGCGAGATAGCAGAATGCGAGCCACAGCGGGACCGAGCGGTCACCTGCGAACTGCATAATCTCTGACTGTGGGACAAGGGCGGGGTCGACGGTGGTGCCATTGCTGAACTTGCCGAGCTCAGGGTCGTGCAGGACGAACTCTCCTGCGGTCAGGGCACGGTAGACATCGTAGAAGACGCGGATGGATTGGTAACTGCCCCAGACAAGGCGGCAGCCAAAGAAAGTGCAGAGGAGGAGGATGCCGTTGTACAACTGCAACTTCGAACCCGTCATGTTGAGCTTGTCGCAGAACCAGTGGATGTTGAGGAAAGGCGAGGACAACTCGTAGAGAATGAAAGTCGGAGCGTAGAAATTCACAAATGGTCTCTTTGATATACATCAGTACTCTGATCATACTACGAGCCACCAAAAAAAGCAAAAAAACTAAAAAAAAAACTTACGAATCCCAAAGAGAAGACAAAGAGTGCGGATACAGCATGGGCAAGCATCCCTGGCCCAAAGACGCTAATGTGCTGCAGGGTAATGACCAAGTCCCACACGAAGTAGCCTCCCGCAAATGCCTGGATGAGGCCTCCGGCACCCGTATAACCATGCACCTTGGCAGCCCAGTTCATCTCACCCCGCTCTTCGTCCTTGTACATGACCCACAGAGCGAGGATGCATATCAAGGTGCTCTGCACGAAGGAAACGATGTGGACATCCCAGTTCATCTTGGTGCGCGCATTGAGGCCGTTATATATCCTAGGAAAAAAGTAGCGGGAGAACATAGGCGAGGCATATTTGTTGGTCGCATGGTACAGCAAGAAGGCGAAGATGACCTCGTGGATATGGAGCGGGAGCGTCTTGAGAGCGAGGTGGTCGGCGAGTGGCTGGGTCCACTCGCGTAGGCGGTCGGGGCAGCGAAGGGGGAAGGGATCATGCATGGCGGCGGTGTTGGGTGGTGAAAGAGACTCGAAAGGAGGAGATGGGATGGAGGCGTTTATGTGGGCGCGAAGCAGCCAAGGCAGCGGCCGAGGCAGCCAGGAAGCGGCGGTCAGCACCTGAAGCCAGAGTCCAGCGGCGGTGTCGTGTGCCTAGTCGCGACGCCGTCTAGTTAGCTGCGTATCACTCGCAGCGTCCTGCGCATTGCACGAGACCACGTCACGGAGCTGCCGGGAGTGTTGAGAAAGGGTTCAGGGTTCCGCTGCAGCGCCACATGCGGCGTCGTCATGCCCGTGGCCGGTGTCCCAGCGCGTGTGGCTGGGCGGGCACTAAGCTTCCGAGCTTGCCAGGCCATTGAATGCGCGTGAATAGAGGGACGACTGTCACGGCAATAGACGTACGCAGAGTTTAGCCTGATCGACATCGCATGGCCTCCAGTCCAAGATGACAACATTCCCATCACTCCTTCCGCGAAGCTGCCGCACGCAGCTCTTCCAAGCCAGACGCGCAGTCACCCGCCCGCGCAACCACCCTCGCCGTGCCTACGCCAGGCCCTCCTTCGCTCCCAAGCCGGCCATCGACATCAAGCACATCCGACAGAACCCCGGACTGTACGAGCAAAACTGCATCGACCGCAACTATGCGGCCCACAGCAAGGCTTCGTGGCGCATCATCGAGCTGCACGAGCAGTGGCTTGCCCTCCAGAAAAATGCGCGACACCTGAGGGAAAAGAACAACCTCATACGCGGGAAGCTGGCCAATGCACAGTTGCGAAGTGCAGGCGAGGGAACCGAGCAGAGCAGGCAGTCATTACTCGATGAAGCAAAGGCTTTGAAGGCCGAGATCGGAGCCATCGAGGAACAGGAGGCAGTGCTGCAGGAGGAAATAGACACACTTGCCCAGGGGCTGCCGAACCTAAGCAGCGTTCACACCCCCGTCGGAGACGAGCCGCAGCTCGTGGAATACATCAACGACCATCCCGAACCCGAACCCTCCCAGTCCGACCGAGTCTGGAGGTCGCATGTGCATATTGGCTCGGAGCTAGGCATATTGGATTTTGCTGGCTCAGCCCAGACATCGGGGTGGGGCTGGTACTTCCTCGTGGGTGATGCTGCCATGCTGGAGCAGGCTCTCGTCCAGTACGCCCTGAACGTGGCCAGGAAGCGGGGCTGGCAAGTTGTGTCACCCCCGTCGCTCGTGTATTCTCACATGGCCTCAGCCTGCGGTTTCCAGCCACGGGACCAGAATGGCGAACAACAGGTGTATGCTATTGAGCAGCCGGAGAAAGATCAGGCGAAACCTCAACTCGTCCTTGCAGGCACTGCCGAAATTCCCCTTGCCGGCATGAAGGCGAACCAGACGCTCGAGGAACCTCAGCTTCCGTTGAAGAACGTTGGCGTGTCCCGATGCTACCGTGCCGAGGCTGGTGCCCGCGGTATTGACACCAAGGGGCTGTATCGAGTGCACGAATTTACTAAGGTTGAAATGTTTGCATGGACGTTGCCCGACACGAATGAGCAGGACCACTTTGCTGCGGCAACCGGCTCCAACTCCGAGGTGATTTTCGATGAGATGTTCTCAATTCAAAAAGAGATCTTGCAAGGTCTAGGCCTGCACTGTCGTGTGCTGGAAATGCCCACGTCAGACCTCGGAGCCAGCGCAACGAGAAAACGCGACATAGAGGCTTTCTTCCCCTCGCGCCGCGAGAAGCAGGAAGGTTGGGGAGAGGTCACTTCCACCTCCATCTGCACAGACTACCAGAGCCGGCGACTTCAGACCAGGGTACGCTTCAGTAAGGCTGGCGGCAAGCTGGAGTATCCATACACTCTGAATGGCACTGCTCTTGCGGTGCCACGCGTCTTGGCTGCCATCCTAGAGAACTTCTGGAATGAGGACGACTACTCCGTCACTATACCTGAGGTCCTGCGGCCCTTCATGGGTGGTCAAGAGAAGATCCAGGGACATAAGAGTCATAAGACTGGTACTTACTGAATGCCGTCACATACCTGGTGAAGACATGTAAGATACTTGTCCAAGGGCGTTTTGTATAAAACTCGATTGTGTATATATGGACATGAACGTTACTGTTCGGAGCTAAGCATAGAGCTAAGCATTTCTTTCCGTTGCTTGTTAATGAAGTCGTCGCTAACTTGGACCACTGTCAGCTGGCCTTTACTACTCTTTCGTCCCATGTTTTTCTTTTCAAAGTGTAGACTTATCAAAGGCTTTCGTACTGCTCTAAGAGGCAACAATGGCCAGCAATTACACCGCCTTCGTAGGTAAGGCCATATCAATCTGCTCTAAACTCTGATGGAAAGAAACAGTCAGACGCACATATTCCTGAGGTAACTTCTTGCTTGCCCACGCATAGCTGAACATATTTTCCGCCTGACCCGACGTTGTCCTTACATGAGATCTTCACTTACCCCTGCCCCCTCCGCCCTTTTCTGCGTACTCTCCGCACAGTCATAGGCTCTTTTGTCGGCTAGCGTAACTCTCACTCTACGTACTCTACAAATCTAGTAAGCGCTAGCAAGCATCCGAGCCTAATGCATACTTACCCCCCTGTACTAACTATCCTACAACAACATCACCTCTTACAAATGACTCACGGAGCGCAATGACTCACGTCTACCATCTCTAACTAACCATGTATAAATTACACCAGAATAATAGCCTGAGGAATCCATCCACATCGCAAAGCTTCCAAGGCAGAAAATAACAATAACAATAACAACAACAACGACAACAAGCACGAAACGCAAGGAACGAAGCCCACCCAACCATGGCCTCGCCTACCCCGAACGACACCACGGCCCTCAAGTCGCGCATCAAAGCCTCCTACGACGCCATCGCCGGCACCTACAACGCGGCGCTGGGCCCCACGCCGCACGGCCCCCGCGAAGCCTACTCCAAGCGCCTCCTCTCGCTGCTGCAGCAAGCCTCGCCCCGGGACCCTTCCCAGCCCGTGACCCGCATCCTCGAGCTGGGCTGCGGCGCGGGCCTCTCCGGCACCCAGACGCTCCTCGCGCACCCTTCCTCCCCGCCCGTCCACGTGACCGCCAACGACATCTCCTCGACCCAGCTCGCCCTCGCGCGGCGCAACCTCGCAGACTACCTCGCGTGCGGGCGGCTCGAGCTGGTCGAGGCAGACATGATGACGCTCGCCTTCCCGCCGGACTCGTTCGATGCCGTCACGGGCTTCTTCTCCATCATCCATCTGCCGCGCGACGAGCAGACGCAGCTGATGCGGCGCATCGGGGAGTGGGTCCGCCCGGGAGGATTCTTCCTGGCGAATTTTGCCGAGGCGGAGGGCGAGAGGATCGAGGCAGAGAAGTGGTTGGGCGAGGAGGGAGGGTGGATGTTTTGGAGCGCGTGGGGGGTGGAGGGGAGTCTGAAGATGGTGGAGGAGGCGGGGTTTGAGGTGTTGGAGAGGGAGGTGCGGGACAGTGAGAGGGAGGAAGCGAGGTTTTTGTGGGTGGTGGCGAAGAAGGCGGGGTAAAGGGATAATGGAGACTCGATGGGCTTGAGGGAAATGCTTGTGTGAGTGCTACATAGAAGTGGATGAAGGCGCTGAAGAGAAGGAGCACTCTAGCTAATGGATGGCAATGAGCATAGCAAAGCCTTTCAATAGTATTATTTGGGATGAAAGATTTTACTGAACATGAGGAAGTTAGTCTTCAGCAAGACCCATAGGAGGGTCCTTACTCCACTTACAGTAGGCACTCTAGTAGAAAGCTATCAGCTCAGACAATAGAGAAGAAGTCAGAGAGATATCCAGTAGAACAGTAGAACACAAAGTCATGGTATCACAATACCTAGTTGCGGGGGATCACATTCCATAGTGATTTTATCTCAGCTACTCACATGCACTGGATGGTTTTTTGTTATGCCGGTACTACCGGAAACCGAATGAGTCAGATACATGTCCCACCGTCGAGAAGAGCAGAAAACGACTCAGTAGACCACACCAGGTCGTAATGCGTTGAACCGGCGACGCCAAATGATGCCCCAGCCATGGGTAAACCATAGGAAACGCCCTTGTAAGCCGCCATGCAAACCTTTCACATTGGATTGCTACCGGAAGACCCACCATACGCCATCTCTTTAAATCCCGGAGGAACGGCCCAGCCATGCGCCTTGCATGCGCGAATGTACGCTTCGACAGCTTCACCAATGCCATAATTGACACGCTGGCCCAGCAAAAGACGCGCTGGTTTAGGATCCAGGGAGGTCATAGCCATGCGGACCTGGAGTATGACGGACTCGATTGTAGAGGCCGCAGACCAGCCGGTGTTGGTAAGAAGCTGCGAATGTTAGTATACGATAGAGTTAAGAGCGGGGTATACATACCTCCATACAAAGAGCGCCGCCAGCAGTGACATGGCCCCCTCCTCCCATGTTAAAGCCCAAGAACCGCGGCGTAACAACACGAACAAAGGGAGGTATCATTGGATAATCTCTTCCAAAGCGCATCTCTAGAACAATGCTTTTAGCCTTAGCTGTCTTCATGTCTTTGGCCAATGGTAAATCCGGATCAAAGGAATGCAGCTCTATGATCCACTGGTACAAATTCTCGATTTTGTCCTCGTCAATGTGCCATCCAAGTTCATGAGGAAGTGTTGATCTTTGAACATCAATCAGTTGCTTAAAATCCTGCATCAATCTCTTGGTAGCATGAGTTGTGGCCCACGCAGGTTGTTCCAGCATTGGTAGAAGACTATAATCCAGGGTGCCGGGTACATAGTCGGTCATAGACTCTGAAGGGCCTGGCATTTTAAGGCTCGCAGGGGCTGGCAACATAGTCTTCTCACCGAGGATCCTGCCAAAGAAGCCAGCAACCTTCCCCTTGCCCTTGGCCGAGTTTGGCGTGGGTATATCCGCATCGAATTTGCCCAACGGCACCTGTGTTTCCTCATCTCCAAGCTCATCTTCTAGAAGTATCCGATCCTCTTCCAGCGTAGCTACGCTTTCACCATCGTCATCCTGTCCATCCAGTTCTATTGGATCAAAGACAGTAGCGCCGGTGCCGGTTGAGGTCTTCCTGCGCTTGTTGCTTTTGGCGTATAAGTCAACGGCGTCTTGGTCTCCTCGATGGCTGGGGACAGCCGACCTGGGGATTGCCAAGGAACCTAGAATCCCCCGAGGAGTATAAAAACTATCCTGCTCAATGGCATTCGTTGGGGGCGTCTCCTTTGGTAAATTATTGGGAGCAGGCTCCCGATCACCATTAGATATAGTCTTGACGAATAGATAACGGGTTTGGATCCAATCTAGCTGTGAAACAACGAGATGGGGTGAGTGGCTTACATACTCCTGAGGAGCAGCAACGATCTCGTTGAGCGCGAGGGCCTGGCCGACTCTCAGTTCACTCAAAGGCCAGCAGTTAGTGAGAATGGAATGCACCCCACCCGTGTAGCTAAGGCTTGTTTCGTACTGCAGGGAATGATATACGCCGTGGCCGTATGCTCGTCCATGAGTGGTATCTTTAAAGTGAAGACCTTCACGGATAATGCTGTGCCAGTTTTGCAGCGGGCTACCATGCCAAGCAAATAGAGTCGGATACGTCAAGTGCAGGCGGTCTGACGTCTGTCGTACAGCCTTTATAAAACGGCGCTCTTTGTCTGGCGCACCCATTGCAAATCGAAACTGTGACCAACCAGGCATACCATAGATGCGATCTATGGACTGGGGCTTTGACTCAGGCGTGCCACAATTCTCGACTTGCATGATGCAAGCTCGGTTGGAAGCGATAATCCAGCGCAACAGAGCGAGAGATGTTGAAGACATTCGCTCAACCCATGAACTCAATTGTGACTGCTTCATCCGAAGGAGGTAATCCTTCATCTGAGCGACGCTGGGAAATACGTCCAACAACGCACATATAGCCATCCTTTTGTCATTCTCGGATAGGTCGTCAAAGTTTCTATCATACTTATCAATCATGGCTAGCTTGAAGTTGGGCTTTTCAGGCGTAGAATTAGGCTCTGGAGGGAAATTCAGGCTCTGCGCTCCGGTTGTATTCTTCTGCGCAAGGTCCAACGTGGCGGGAGTGATAGGTTCAGTAACTGTGACCGTAGGGTACAGCGAAACGTCCGAAATTCTGCAGTGTACACCGGGAGTGTCCTTCGTTAGGATAACGATCCAGTCTCCTGCACGAAGAGGGCATGGGTCGCTCTTCTCTTTGAAAATTATTTCTCTCGTCACGGCACTATACATTACTTTGCTTAGCTCGATACTTGGCTTGGGCTCGTAAGTAGATTGGGTCCCATTGGGGCTGTGCTGGGGACCTTGATAATACCTAAACTTAGAATTAGAGTAAAGATCATGCTTGGTACCATGGGTTACGAACTTAGGAACCATAAGACTCAACCCCTTGGGGAAATCTGCTAGCTTTCCCGCCCGAGCACTAGTGTAACAGAAGCTAATTAGCAAGTCAACCACTCTCGGTTGCGAGATGATCTCATGCTCAATGCTAGGTCCAAAGCCCAAAGACATATATTGATACAGGCAGAGAGGGTTGTCGCATACATATGGCTTGATAGCTTGTAGACCATCTGGCATCTTCCGGAAACAGATGAGGCAGAATTCGGTGCAGCGGACAAAGTGCCGGAGGATGAACTGCATGGCCACGAGCGGGAGCGAGTGCTTTTGATCGGGTGCCTCCGTAATATGGTCAGCAGTGACTAATGAAGGGTATGCATAATTAGCAACATGCTCCGAATGCTGAGCTGAAGGATGGAAAAGCAGGGAAGTCTGCTTCGCGCTCATACGATGATGATAGAACTCTTCTGCTGCCCCCCATGACATGTCGTTGTAACGGGACTCGAGAAGCAGGGAAAAGCGGGTATTCAAAAGGTCATGGAGCGGGCGAGAAATGAATGAATGGCGGAAACCCTTGTGCGATGCCGAAGCTTGTGATTCTGCTGTGTCCTGCTCACGCTGCATCTCCTCTTCTTTGCTCAGCTTAGTGAAAGCACGGGTGGCTTCTTGGATGGTTGGTTTATATGTGCTGCTTATACCAATCCGCATGCCAAAATAGCGTCTGCCTGAAGTTGGGTCAAGCTCTCTGAAGGTGTCCATGCTCTTATACCCATGGGGATACGAGAAGATAACAATGAGATATTCTGTCGGCTCGATTTGCCAGGCCTGCATGGCTTCAACAGAGATCCCGAGCTTAGCTATGCGACAGGACAAGGTGACATAACCGCTCTCCTGAAGGTTACCCAGGTAGCCAACCTTGAAACCAGCTGACTTTGCCCAAAGTAAGTCGTAGCGGATGCGGGCTTGCGTTTCGCTCGACTTATCGTAGACAACCGACTGATAAGAAAGCTTCTGAGCTATGTCATCGTCATCAGGAAAGAAGTCATCAACCTCGTCATCAGAATCGGCTTCGGCTAGCTCATCGCCGCTTGGCTGTGAGTCGAGCATCTGCTGGTCGCCATCGACGTCAGCCGACTCGAGTGTGCGAGACGTTATTTCCAATAGCTGAACGATGGTCTTGCCAACGGCAGCGTCCGCGATGCCAGACAAGGCCTTGGCAACAGAGGCGGGCGCGTCGTCCGGTGCAAATATGATGTACAGATGGTTTGATGGGTACTCTGAGACATCTGGAATGAGAGCGGATATCTCAAGCTCGTTTCCATCTGTCACGCATAGAAACGTGAACTCTCCATCATCATCGCCAGGCTTGACTTGGGAGATGCCTGTGGTGTGTTATTAGTGCTACGGTGACGAGCGAGTACGAATAGCTTACCAGCGATGGTGACACCTTCCTCAGCATTCTTGAGGTCAGCGACGTACTGCCTGCGCGGCATGGCTGCGGGGGAGCGAATGCAAGTCGATCAATAGCCGCGAGTGTAGCAGGGTGTGGGTGGGGGGAGCAGGGAGCTCATGGGGTGTTTAAAGTGTAAACAAGAGCTGATGGGGCCAGTGCGTTTTAGCCAGTGACGTCTGCGCCTGGTGAAGCAGCTTGATGTAAACCAAAGAGAATCGAGGCATCGAGCTGGCCTGCTCGGGCGAGGAAACGCAAGTGAAGCCTTCACCAGGCCCCTGCATCTGGCGAGCTGCTGAGCCAGCAAAAGAATTGAACAGAAAAGAACAGAAGAGAGGCGCCACGACACGCCTGCGCCGTATAATACTGAATCTACTCGCTACCTGCGCAAGTAATGCGCGGGTGCGTGAAGGAGCTCCCAGGCAGACACGGCCCAAGCTCCCACCCCGCATTGCCTTACCCTGCCCTGCCCTGCCCTGCCTGCAAGCTAGACGCGCCTTAGCATGAGACATTGGGATTATTGACACAAAATGGATATTCTGCGTGATCTGTGAGGAGCTGTCAGCCAGTGTCCGTTTCTAAACCCGCGAGGATAGAGGTCATAGACAACTCCATGATGCAGATCGGCAGCCCGCTTAGATCGAAATGCCCCTCCACTCCACGTCCGGCTAGCAGTGCAGCGGGAACGAAGCCTTTCACGACAAGATCCCGCCGCCGCCGCCTCCGCTAAACGAACCCACCGTGCACTCACCGGCGATAATCTCGCGTCAAGCCGTAGACATGGCCGTGCCTGAGGCCGCCGCGACCCCCAAGTCGGCCCACGTCGCGGATCCTGCCCTCGCGCCCTTCTTGCAGCACCACTTTGACCCCGCCGAGTACCTCAACGCGGCCCTGCCTTCGCTCTCGCTCTCGGCCGTCTCCTCGCGCCCGCTGAAGCAGGGTCCGTCTGCGTCCCTGCCTGACCTTTCCTCGCAGACCCAGCAACTCCTCGCTCAGCTCAATGCGCACACCACTCGCCTCTCTACCATCCTCACCCAATTGACCGACGACATCCTCCGCAGCGGCGCCCGACTTGCCTACGAGGTCGAAGTGCTGCGCGGGGAAGCCATTGGGCTCACCGAGACGCTCTCCGACGGGCTGAAAGGCGACGTGGAGAAATTCGTACCGAGCGGCATCTTGGTTGCGACGCCGCCGCCGCC
>Ga0247757_10001503_pt1 | contig 15046 bp, 20 predicted proteins | sample UWRJL126311R4_FD_180929 | JGI IMG/M metagenome (GOLD analysis project Ga0247757, IMG submission 180929) | Plant litter microbial communities from Arlington Agricultural Research Station in Wisconsin, United States - UWRJ-L126-311R-4 | ecosystem: Environmental > Terrestrial > Plant litter >... | reverse complement strand
GATCTGGACTCTCATCGACGACGCGGCACCACAGCCCTTGCTGGCGCCTGAAGATGGCACTGCGCCCTTGGCACCCTTTCCGCTGAGCGAGGGCGTCCTCAGCGTGCTGCCAAATGAAGAGGCCGCACTCGGCTACGTATACTTCGAGCGGGGTTCTTGGAGATTCGAGGACGCCAGCGGTGGGATGCGCGACCTCGCCGATGGACAGACGATAGTCATCGGAAGCCATCGGTACATGCTGCACTTGCCAGGCGTGGCTTCAGAAACGCCACCCGCCGCGAATCCGATCCTCGAGCGTCTGCTAAGTCGCGCTGAGCTGGAGATCTCGGTATCTACGGACGAAGAGTCGGCGGCAGTGACCGCGATCGTCGCCGGCGAGCGTTTCAAGCTTCAGGCGCGAACGCATTTGTACTTGCTAGCTTACCTCGCTAGACAGCGCCTGAGAGACCGAACCGTCGCCGATGGTGGCTGGGTCGCGGTAGAGGAAGCGTGCCGTCAATTGGATCTATCGCCAGAGTTGTTGGCTGTCACGGTGTTCCGCTGCCGCAAGGAGTTCGAACAGCTGGCGTTTGTAGAGGCCACTCGTATCGTCGACCGAACTCGAAGGGGGCTGCTGCGGATCGGAGTCGCCCCGGAGCGGCTGACAATGAAACCGGCGTAGGCTCGCCGATTTCGCCGTAGCGCGAGCTGCCCAGGAGCTCGGTACGGCGATGTTATGTGCTGCAATGGAAGACCGGTCAGCTCCCGGGTAGTGAGGAAGCGCCTCAAGACCCCGACGACACTGTCGGCGTTTTTGGCGTTCCGGAGAGCCCAATGGACCAACAGACCCACGCGATCCATGCGTCGAGTACAGGCCGTCTGCCAACACGAGTGGTGGACCAGGCACCGCGTCATGGGCTTCACCTCGATTTCAGACACCACGCGATTCATGCCGACGAATCGTCGCTCACGTACATGCCACTCGCCCCGATCTGGAGCGAGTTGCTGTCCGGCGAATTGCGCATTGAAGCATGCTTCTCGAACGACGAGCGCCATTACGCTACCTTCGCGACATGTTGCTCCCCTAGGGCGCGCCCGCGCGGGGCTGCGTTTCTGGAACGCATTCTACTTGGCGCTCGGCAAAAAGTGATGGCTTTCGACGAACATCTTGCCTTGCCAACGCTTTCAACCGACTTGGGGGACTGCTTGGTGTCGTTGGGAGTGGATCGGCGAACTTCGCGTGTCCCATTGTTCCTGGCGCTGCTGGCCCAGGCGAGCCACGAACAGTCAGGCCTCGTTGTTGGTCGCGCGAGCAGGTTCCATGAATATCTCGTGTTAAGCATTTCGAGACCTGACGCGATGTTTATGCGGTTGTTGAGCCCTGCCGAAGGTGCCGTTGGCCGCCTCTTGATTGATGGCTACACCCATGCAGAGATCGCGGCGATGCGATCTGTCTCGTGTCGGACCGTTGCCAATCAGCTGGGGTCCGCTTTCCGTAAGCTAGGTGTCTCCTGCCGATTCGAGCTCATTTGCTACCTGTTGCGTCACTCTGACCAGGACGCGGCTTCACGTGATTTCTTTTGAATGGGCAGCGGCAAGCATGATGCGTCTCAGTGTGATTTCCGCGATTGCCGCGGGTACAACGACCGGGGATGAGAGCCTCCGTGGCAGCTTCGCTTCCAGCCGCAGGTGCGCGGTCCTTAGATTTCTCCAATATCGCGGCAGCAGGAAGCGGTATAGCATCCGGTGATGCGAAAGTTTGCCGTCATAGGGTCAGGGGTCGTCGGACAGGTTTTGGCTGATGGCCTTCTGAAATTCGGGCGCGAGGTTGTTCGCGCCTCTCGCGAGCCCGCCAAGTTGCAGGACTGGCTGAAGTCAGCGGGTCCTGGCGCCTCGGTATCGGGTGTAACGGAAGCAGCGCGTGATGCACAGTCAGTCGTACTGGCTGTCAAAGGAACTGCCGCCGAAGAGGTCGTCACTGCCTGTCGTAACGAGTTGAACAATAAAACGGTGATCGACTGCACCAATCCTATCGCGGACGCCGCGCCCACCAACGGTGTGCTGTCCTTCTTCACCGATTCGCGTGAATCGCTGCTTGAGAGACTACAGAAGCGTGCTCCCAACGCAAATTTCGTAAAGGCGTTCTCTTGTGTCGGCAGTCACCTGATGGTCAGTCCAAGTTTTTCAGAAGGCCGCCCCACAATGTTCATCTGCGGGGCCAATGAAGGCGCCAAAGGCGAAGTTAGGGACCTGCTCGAACAGTTCGGATGGGACGCCGAAGATCTTGGCGCGGTCGAGGCGGCGCGAGCCATCGAACCATTGTGTATCCTCTGGTGTATCCCTGGTTTGACGGGCAGAGGCTGGTCGCACGCGTTCAAGCTTCTGCGACCTTGATCGCAATTCGTGTGTTCCAGATTGGGCTCGCCGGCTTGAGTCGGCGCTGTGGTCGCTTCATCACTACTCGGATACGACTTCAGCTTCGTCGGCTGCAGGTATTCGGTGCACATCGGTTCCCGTGCGCTCGCTCGAAGGGAATCGCGCAGCAAAGACGTCGATGTATCCGGCCTCGCGCATGAGCAGGCGACCGGACGTCAAATCGCGCCGTAGCGCCGCAAAGGCCCGGTGGCGAGCAAGTCATGCTGAACCGCGCATCGAGGTGAGTGGCGGGTGATTCCTTTGCGCGGTTCCTATGTGCGCGTTGGATTCGGTCACGCTAGGCAGTTCCCGCTCGGCAATCCTTGCACCTGATTCGCGCCATCTGCGCAGCGAGGACGTTCTTCACCGATTGTCGCTTAAGCGAAGCGTTGTTATGTCCGGTAATGGCGGTAAACGCTTCACTGGGTAGACACTGGCTACCATGACTACCGAGTTATTGGATCCGGTGCACGAAGGTCAGAAATACGCGATCAGGATCACGAACACCTCGAAGAAAGGCACGGTGCTATTAATCGTGGGCTGGGTGCCAAAGCAAGCGCACGTGGTGCCCGATTCGAAGACGGTTAGCGTGGCGGCGGCGGCGCCGACCGTTGAAGTGACGGGTACCGTTCCGCCGTTCGCGGACGCGCGACGGATGACCGTCGTCGCAAGCCTCGACGACGGTGAAACGGCCACGATCGAATTGCTCGAAAATGGAGTGAGCAAGAATCTCGAAGACATCACCGAGACCACAGTCTGGGAGATGGTAGTCGATACGGTGGCGCCATGATCGGCCGAGCGCTAGGTTTTGCCGTGGCGCTGCTGCTGGCGCCGAGGTTAGCAGCCGCCGATCAGTGCGAGAAAGTCATCGTCGATGCCTTGGCGGATTGCAAGCTGGCGGCAGACGACAAAGCAGCCTTAGCAAAGATGACGGCAGACGAACAAGCCAACGCCGTCGCCCTCAACGCGGAAATCGCTGCTCTGGAGCGGAAACCGCTCTATCCCTATTGTCGCGGGATCAACCTCAACACCAAGACCTGCGACACTTTGGCTTCGGCGATTTCGACGCAAGTAACTGTGGATCTCGGACAGAAAAAGCCGCTCGCCGATGCCGCGTTCAAGGAAGCCGTCAAAGGAAAAACGCCAGCAGATCGCCAAACTTCGACCAACAAGAGCGGCTCCAGTGCGCAGGCCGAGCCAGTCGAGGCCATTCAACCAATAACTCTTGCCGGTGGATCGGTCACACTGGCGGGAACTCGTTCGGGTACCAAAGGAGTCGGGACCATCACCGTAAACCCGCTCGCGATCGCCGAACCCGACGGCGCCGTGCTCGGCCGCATCTTTGACGTTTCGGTGAGTGCCCCCTTCGATCTGGACAGCGGCGTGAACCAAGGGACGCGCTACTTTTCGGCGCGCCTCCGCCTCAACGCAACGGCGCCGATCAGCGCGGCACCACTTCAAGCTGCAGTCGACAAGTGGTTGCAGGCCGAAGGTGCATATGCCGATTCGCTCCAAACGGTTCTCGAGAAAGCGCCCGATCCCAAGACCTGCGCCGAAAGCGTGGCCAAGACCCACGCCGTTACCAAAGATGCCTGTGGTCAGGACCTAGGCGTCGATGCGGTCACCAAAGAGCGCAAAGTAGCGTTCGACGAGATCGAAAAGGCACGCCGCGCCGCCGACCGCTATTACCTGGGCATCGACGCGCGCATCGATACCGGCGACCCGACAGGCACCATAATCGTCGGCGACAAGGGGACGCACGTGCTCGGCGGTGTCGCGGCTGGCACCCGGATCCCACAGGGGTCACTTTGGGATTGGGAGCTTCGTGGCCGTGCAGCGGGCGACTACTTCATGTCGCGCGACGCGGTCGCCGGATCCGATCCAAAAGCCATCTACTCGTTCGATTGGGGTGTAGCGTTCATTCTCTCGGGTCGGCTGAAGGAAGACGCAAAACAGCGTCTTGCATTCGGTGTCGGTGTCGAAGGACGTCAGGCGAGCGACAAGGATGAAGCCAAAGCTCAGTTCGCGCCGACCAACTATGCCAATCTCAACCTGATGGCGATCGTACCGGCGACGAGCGGTGGCGATCTCGGGCTGGCAGTCAGCATCCCTCTCGTCGACAGCGTGGTGCCCCGCGGGACCATCGTCAGCCTGTCGACGGATCTCGGCTTACTCGACCACACGAGCACCAACTAAACGAGCAGTTGAGGGCTTTCGTAACCATGAAAGGACCTGTGGTCATGACCCAATCAAGACGTGCGTCAGTCGGGCTCGGAGTGCTTCTCCCGCTCTTTGCTACGCCTGGGGTCGCGGACAGTGCTGCGCCCACCGGTTCTGCCGCACTGGTGGCGGCACCCTCTGCGTCGGCAACCGTCAATCCCACAAGTTCTGGAGGGGGTATCTGTGCGACTCCTCCCGGTTGCACATTTCTTACGTTTTGCGGGCATACCGCGGCTGCGGTCGCTCCGGGCGCAGCCCCGCCCCGCGCCGTCTCACAAACCGCTCCTTGTATGCCGGCAGCCGTCGGTAGTGAAAGTCCCGTGCAAGACGCTCCCAAGTCTGGCGCTCCGTCGTCAGCGCCTTCCACGAAGCCAGTGGTCGCCGAAGAGGCGGTGATGTACGTGCGCGATGGTCAGCTCCGTTCGCAGCTGTTCAAGATCTTCGTCACCACGCAGTTGGAACCCAATATGGCCCCCGAGTTGTCGTTCGTGGGCGGGCATCTCCTAACCCAAAAGAGCAATCTCGAGGCCGGACACTTCGGCAAGCCGATCATGGCTTCTCATCAAATCCGGCCCGTGACCATCGACGGGGCAGAAGTCCAGGCATCAGGAACGGTGCTGATGTTCGAGCTTCCGCCCGCGAAATTTGACTTCAAATCTGCCGTCCGCCTGTTGCCAATCCTCACCTGGTCCGAGCGAGCGACCCCTGACGGCCACCGGGTTGAAAGGAAATTGATCGCCAACGACGAAGTGTATCTTGGGAACATCGGAACGGCTGCGTTCTGGACCGCTGCGATGGTGGCCACGATCACGGCACTGCTGCTCGGTTGGTCAACCAGCAAAAGTAAGGCGATACGAACGTTCAATCCAAAACCTTGGCTCCTCCTCATTACGGGACCGGACGGCTACCTCTCGCTATGGCGCGCACAGCTAATGATTTGGACGTTCGCAGTGGCAAGCTTGGTCTTCCTCTTCGGACTTCTTCAGCTCAAGGTTCCGACGATTCCGGAATCGCTGGTATCACTCATGGGCCTTTCGCTCGCCACCGGGGTCCTCGGGAAAATGGGGCAGCCGTCGCCGTCCAAGGCGCCACCTCCTCCAGAGCCAGCTCAGCCCACCGCGTCCGCCACGTTCCAAGGTGCGGGTGGAAGCCTAGTCCCGACACAAGCCGGGGCTGTGAGCCCCAATTGGTTCGACTTGATCTCCACGTGGAACTTTGATCTTCAGCAGGTGGAGCTTTCTATCCCGAAAGCTCAAATGGTTGTTTGGACTCTCGTCGTCGTGGTCTTATTCTGCGTCAAGAGCGTCCTTGGCGGTGAGCTGTGGGTAGTACCATGGGAGCTCGTGGCTTTGACTGGCTTCAGTCAGGCGGGCTATTTGGGCGATAAGGTTGTGGTCCAGCGGCAACAGCAACAGAAATGAGCTCGGTCACTTCCCAGAACGGATCGATGGCTTTGGTCTGGAGCTCGACGAGGTGTGCGAGCGAGGAGCCGCTCCGCAAGCGCGCTTCTTTCTCGCTCAGCTCAACGACCCCGGTGAGCTGCCGCCAGTCCTGGATGTCGAGGTCGTCGACGGCGTGCCGTTGGCGCAGATCGCATCGAGCGTTGGCGTCTGGTTGGCCATCGTGGCGGCGAAGATGGGTCGCCCGATCGTGTATACGTCTCCAAGCTTTTGGAACGCCTTGCCGGGCGTTGCGGAAGTTGCGTCCAAGGCTGACCTCTGGGTGGCCAATTGGGGAGCGCGCTCGCCGGCGGCCGTCCACGGCTGGTCCAAGTGGACGTTCTGGCAGTTCACGAACAAGGCCACAATCGCGGGGATTCCCGGGAGCGCGGATATGGATGAGGACCGGTTCAGCGGGTCCTTGGCGGAGCTGGCGGCGTATAGCGCGGCCTTCGTAGCCGAGCGGCCCAACGTCGCGTCCTAAAGTGCGCGCGGGCGATTCGCGAGCCGGAGGCTTCGCTTGCTCGGAGGCATCAGGTGGTCAGCCGCGGCAATTGTCTCAGCAGTGCCGAGACTTTTGGCTTCAGAAGATCTGATACTGCAGCCGCGCTCGCGCATTCACCACGCTCCCGCTCACGTTGAAGATCGATACATATTTCGCCTGCCCGGGGATCACGATGCCCTCGCCGATCGCGTTGAGATACTGATCGAGCCGCACTGCCGCGATCTGCTCGTCGCCCGGCAACGGGCCGCCTAGAAAAATCAGGAAATTCCCCGCGGTGAAAATCAGGTCAGCCCCCGCAGCATTCGATGCAATCACGTGCGCCCGCGAAGCAAACGCCGCAATTCGCCGAGGCGTTGTTTGCCCCAATGCGACGAGCGACAACGGCGTCGGGTCGGTCCACTGCGACTTGCCCGGCGCCGGTCCTCGGCCGAGCATCGCGCTGAGCCGCAAATCGGCGGGCGGTTGGGGCGCGGCGAGCGCGTCGAGATTGTACGTGGCAACGACGTTCACGGCGTTCATGGGGATCGAGATCTGGGCGCCTTGTACCCAGTCGATCTTGACAACCTGCGTTGCGCCGCCTGCGCCGAAGTTGATCTCGGCTTCGACCTCGAACGCCCGACCACCGCCCGGCCAGTCCTGCTCGGAGTACGAGATCCCGAGCGTGATCGTGTAGACCTCCGGCGGGCCGAGCTCGTCCGCCTTCAGAATCGTCTGCCGGCTGTTGGCATCCGGCGCGAAGGCCTGTTCTTCGCCCAGCTGCGGGTAGTTTGACCACCAGCCCTGGCGAGGAACGATCGTCGCGACGGGCGGAATTCCGGCAGGCGCAGCCGGCGCAATGGGAGGTGTTCGTTGCATGGGAGGGCTCCTTTTCTGCGGTTTGCCTTGCTGCTCTCAGCGCGGGATCCGCTTCAATTCAGCCAGCGCGCGCTGGAATTCACGAAGCAGGCGGAGGTCCCGCGAGCATTGCTCCCTCTCGTCCAGCAGCAAGCGCCTGGCCAGTTCCTTTGGTTCCGCACCGAACTCACCAGCGAGCGCTCTCGCCGCGCGCGTTGACAAGCCCTTGCGCTCTGCCTTGTCACGTCGAGCCTGCTCACGTTGCGCGATGAGCGCAGCCTCCGTGTTCCGCTCTGCCGCTTGGAAGATTGCGAACAGCTCCCTCGCGAGCGCGCGATCAGCGAAGCAGCGAAGTCGCTCGAGGCCGCGTTGCGATTCGAGTCGCAGCGTTGGATCGTACGGGTAGGCTTCGGCACCACTCTCACCGGCGCGTTCGCTTGAGGCTTTGCCCAGTGAGGCCACTTCAGCCGACCTCCAGTCGTCTCTGGACGCTTTCCAAAATCTTGGCCAGCCGCGGACTCAGATCACCGGTCATTGCGGCGGCCAGGTTGCGGCGCACGACCTCTGCGCTGAGCGAGGCGAGGCCTAGGGATTTGTTGCGCCACCAAGCCTGTTTCGGCATGAATTCGGCCACGCGCTCGAGTTCCAGCCGTGTGAATCCCGCCGCGTACAGCTTCACTATCGCGCGGACGCCTGGGTCGCGGTCGTGTTCGCCGAGACGCTGCTCGGGCAATCCCGAGCCCCTTGCATAGGCTTGGGCCACGCCGATCACTTCCGGCCACCGGTCAGGGCGGGTCGTGGCCGCTAGGGCAGGGTGGTCGCGCAACGATATGGCTCGGTCCCTGACGCTGGGTTTCTCACTGTTCTCTGGTTCCGATGAGAAAGCGAACTGATCATCGTCGTTCTCGTCATCCGTCTCAGGCGCGAACGACCGGCCCGATGTAACGGGCGACGTAACGCTTGTAACGGCGGTTGTAACGCTCGCTGTAACGCTGCTCGCGTGCGAAGATCGATGAGGATGATTTGTTTGCTTTTCCTTCTGGAGATCTAAGAAGCCTTCAGAACGCTTGAGATTTCTGGATCCGCGCGAGCCCGTAACGTTACCTGTAACGCCTTCAGTAACGGCCGCGGTAACAGCTGTAACGGGGCTTGTAACGCCCGATGTAACGGGGCTTGTAACGCTCGACGTAACGGCGGGCGTCGTGCTCGCGGTGGTGCTCGCTGCGTGACGTTGACGCTCGCGAAACCGGCGCACGCGTTCATTCGACGAGCTGGCCGGAGCTGGCCTGCCCGCCGCATCTACCTCGGTCGTGGCCACGCGAGGCTCCCAAACCTGCGCTGCGGGCAAATTGCGCACGAATATGGACCGCGCGTCCGCCGCGAGAAACCCATCTCGACAAAGCAGCACGATCGCCGCCCGCACCAACTCTGCCTCCTCCGCATACGCACCAAGCGCAAGCAACAGCGCGTCAACCGGATCGTCCGAGTCCCGAATCAGCGCTCCGTCATCTTCCGCGACGCGGATGAGGTAGTCCCGCAGTCCGCGCGCCATGACCGACCAAAGCCGCTGCTCAAGCGCCTCGCGCAGATACAGCTTCCTCCAGCGCTCCTTTGACCAGTCCTTCATGGCGTCAGCAGCTCTTCGATCAGATCATCGACGCTCTTTGGCGACATCGAGGGAAACGCGCGCCGCACTCGCCGCCGAACCTGCAGCCGCGCCAAGTCTCCTGACAGGGTGTCCCCGAACGCTGCAACGAACGCGACCCCGCAAGCGCTCGCATGTTGCCGCCCCACGCGAAGCGTGAAATTCTCGGCTTCAGTACGGTGACTCATCGTGCAGTCCTTTCAGCGTTGCGCTGTGCTTCAGTTGCTCGAGCGCCTGCTCTTCGATCTGCCGCACCCGCTCGCCACTGATCCCCATGAAGACGGCGACTTCATCCAGCGTGTGCGGTCCCTCGTTAGCCACATCGACCGAGCAGCCGTGCGTGGGCCGATGGCTGTGGTCCCAGTATCCGCGGTGGGCCAAGTGGTACCGGCACTCCGTGTGCTGGCAGGCGCTGCCAGGCGGACCGTCGTCGACACAGAGCTCCAACGCCGGGTATCGCCGAACCCCCGCGGTCGCTTCCGTCGCGGCCGGCTCAGCAGGCAGAACCCGCAGTGCGGCGGTCACCACCTTGGCCCCCCAAGCGCCTCGGCCATGTCCGCCATCGCCGCCTCGGAGGCGACGTCATCTCTCTCGTAGGCCGCCTCGAGCGCCCTCGCCGCGGCGAGTGCCGGACGCGCTGATCGGTCGAGCACGGCCAGCCGTTCCAACCGTTTTATGCGATGCCGATTCGCATCGATCACCGCGCTTCGAAACGTCCCTGATTCGTCCTGAATCGTCCCCAGCGTCGTCGAAACCGCAGAATCCGATCTCTGATCCCCCTTGAAATCAGCCGTTTCGCGATGCGCCGCATCGGCATCGAGAATTCGAATCCCTTCTCCCGCTCCGAAAACCTGAATGAAAACGACCGGACAGAGCCGACGCTCTAGCCGGTTTTTTCGTTTTGGGGGCATTACGAGGCGCTAGGGGGCCACCCGTGCTGTCTCGGGACCGCCCTGGCCAAACAGCCTGATCACCTTGGCGATCCCCTCGCGCTGTTCTTCGGGTACCACGGTGCTGTACAGCGCCTCCATCTCCTCGGTTCGGTGGCCGCTGATGCTGGTCTTCACTAAGCGGTAGACCTTCGCCAACGACCCACGTCGTTGTACGTCCGTCGCACCCCGCGCTGGCTGGAAGCCGGTAGGTCGAGCTCTTCGGCAACGTCCGCGAACGGTTTGTTGAGCACCGTCGGTGACCGAAAGTTACCGACAGTCGAAGGGAAGAGCAGATCGGAGTCCTGCTGCTCCGGCGTCTTTAGCTGCTGCTCGATATGCCAGGTCAGCACGTCGAGCACCGTCTTTGGTACGGTGATCGAGTAGCGGGTCCGCTGCTTGGTCATCTGCATGACCTCTTCCCCGCGGGTCTGGGAACGTCGGATCAGGAGCTTGCCCTCGTCCCATTTGATGTCGGCCTGTGCCCCTCGCCGACGTTGCGGACGCAGGCTCGACGGCCTGAGCCCAGTCGCGAACCCCAGGAACGTCATGGCGTAGTGCTGCGGGTGGAGCTCTCGAAGACGTTCGAGGAACAAAGGCACCGGGTCAGGTTGTAGAGCGTTCGGCTCCTCCTCCTTATAGGTGACGTGATCGTCGGTGTTGAAATCGTCGATGTCCCCCGTGGCCAGGGTAGGGAGGCCGAACTCCTTTTGGACGCCTTGCAGACGACCCGAAGAATCGAAAGCCACCCGTTCGCCGTTGTGGGAGCGTAGTCGCCGGCCTTGATGAGCCCGGCGATCGCGAGCTTCCACGCTTCGACGTGCGAAGCGTCCAAACCGATCGACGAAGATGTCGCCGAACCGGCGACGAACTTGCCTGCCTTGTCGCCCTGGGTGCCCCCGATCAAGTGCGCCAGGGTCGAGCCCCAGCGCGTGCGACCCGCAGCGCTCTTGATGTCGCCGACAGAAACCTTGTTTTCAAAGAGCTGCGCGGCGAATTCGCTGAAGCGCGTCTTGGCTGACGGGACTAAGGGCACGCCAGACCTGATTCGGTCCGTCTCCGCTTGCAGCCAACGGAGTGCTTCGAGCGGGTCCTTCGTGTCGAGCGTCTTCTTGATCTGGACGACCTTGTCGGTCGCCGGGTCCGTCACTCGCGCTCGCACGTAGTGCCCGCCGCTGGGGGTCACGTATACGTTGGGGTACTTGCTCTTCTTGTATTTGCTCGTGTCTGCCATGGGATGCCTCGGGCTGAGGCGTCACCGGCGACGGCGTACATTGCAGTCCCCCGACCGCCCCGTCTGCCTTCGGGCACGAGCCTGCCGTCATTCAACTTCCGAATCGCGCCTGGCGTCCGGAAACCGCAGTAAGCCGCGGCCTCAGCCGTCGTCAGCAGACCGGACCTGACTACCGAGGAAAACATTGTGAGATCAGGGCCATGCGGGGCACTCGCCGCGTTGGCTTCAGCGATCGGGCTTGCGGTCTCAGCCGAGTCCAATCTCGGGCAAGCAAGCCTGCATCTGCGACCGTTGTCGTCGGAGGAAAATGGAATTCGGTTTCCCGACGACGGACTAGTCGCCAGCCATCAGCTTTTGAAAGCGTCGTCGTCGCTTTCTTCTGCGCTTTCAGGTCTGAGTCGGCGCTCCTCCATAAGCTCGCGCAGGCTGTCGCATCTTCCTACCATAGGAGGGCACACTGTGGGCGGCGGTGTCGCCGCCCACGCGGCTACGGGACTCGCGTCGCATTCATGACGACGGCTTGCAATCGATTGCCAAATCCAACAGCTGTACGTTGATGACAGCCACACTTGTAGGCTCGGTGCAAGCCTCCACCACGTCTCGCACCTGTTCGAAGTAGGCACGGTGCAGCGCTTCAATTTGCGCCAAGCCGTCCTCGGAGACCGCGACCAGATTGTACGAAGAGATTCCGCGGCCGAGAGCCGCTGCCATGCGCTCTAGCGCCAGGGCCGCCCAATGCTCTTTCAGCTTGAGATTGCCCGCTGGGTTCTGCGTGTCGACGGCGAGCACCTCCGCCGGCACCCAGCGCCCGCCGTCGCCGCAGTGCTCCGGCCGCAAGGAGGCGGCGATTCTCTCGCGTACGACCGACTCGGTCGTGCCGAGCGCTTGGGTGAGGAACGTCTCGCTGAGCCCCGCGCTCTTTCGGTAGCCGGGAAGCTCCATCGCTCGCAACACCGCATGACTCCAGGGCATGTCGTACGCAACTTGGCGCTGGCGCTGCAAAGTCTCGTACATAGTGGCGATCTCCGGCACCTCGCTCGGCTCGACAAAGATCTCAACGCAGTCGCACAGCCGGTATGAACAGGCATTCGCAATCCGCAAGAGTTGGGAGAACTCATGTGAGTCGCCGGAGGCATTGTCGGAAGTCGCGTTTTCCGTGAGTTGTAACGCGGATCGAAGCCGCGCAGCACGGTGGCGGTGGCGATCGCGGCGGGTGCCTTCAGCGGTACCGGAGTTCCGGTGGCCGCACAGCGCCTCGATCCCAGCGAACAACAATGGTTCGCCGCCTCGGACTTCTGCGCAAGTTCGTTGGCACCGAAAGGCCAAGGCTTTAATGCTGCAGAATGGACCAAACCGGACGCATTTTGCCATACAGATTTGCTGGGCCGCCCACCACTCTCCGTAGCTCCGCCGGGGTAGCACGTGTCAGTATTGAGAAATACCCGCGGGAGGATTCATGAGATACACGGCACACTACTTATGCCTGCTGGCATGCTTTGGGGCAGTTGCTTGCGGAACAAGCCAAGGTCACGGCGCGGGACCTAGCCTCGACGATGAAAAAGCTTCCGACGGGTCCACCGATCCGGGATTGGTCGACGCGGGGATGGACGACACGCCTGACGCCGACGATGCCGGCGACGATTCCCAAGGAGGCGTTCTACCCCCTCGGCCTGCGCGCGAAGTTCACTTGTCTCCCCGGGACATCGCGACCGCCGCGGACCCCTCGACACTCGAACTCTGGGTGGAGGGTAAGCAAGGAGACCTGGGTATTGCCAACTTGCAAGAGTTGGCCGCCGCTGTATCAGTAGTAACGTGGCCCGAGCGGCAGACGATTGCGTCAAACGTCGAGACCGTCGACGCCTCGCAGGCAGGTGATGGGCGGGCGCATGTCGCCGTTGCGCCAGTGGATGCATTTGAGAGCCGCTGGTACGCAGTCGTTGTCGAATCGCTGCCCGTGGGCTTCCAGTGGTGGAACGCCCCGCGTTCCCGCGGCGAGCAAATCGCGCGGTTCCGCACCGACAGCAAGCCAATCGTCTCGTCAATGACGCGCTGTGACAAGGGCGGCGCCAGATACCTTTCGGTGTACTTCTCGGAGTTGGTGGCGTCGACGGACGCTAGAACGATCTCGGTCGAGGGCGCGTCTTGCGAGCCCGAAGTCGCGGGCGCTACAACCATCGACTCGGTCCAATTGACCTGTACATTAGAGGAGCAGCTTGGGGACCTCACGTTAACTTTCAAAGACACGATGCAGCGCGTGGATAAGAGCGCCTGGTCCGACGTGGGGACCAATTGTTTCGTTTTCATTCCCGAGCAGCTCGCACCGTAGCGCTACGGTGTTCGCGCAAGCCTGACGCAGCACCGCCGAAGGTCGAGCCCATTCCCAGACTCTCGGTTTTACTCGAAAGCCGTACAATCGGCACTTGCGTTCAATGACCTCGACACGCGTGCGACCCGCTTAGCACACTTGTGGCCGACATGAGTTGCATGCCCGAGACCGAGACGAAAACGGTGGGCGGCGGCGCCCTCCCAAAACATCTTTTCGAGCGCGACAGCCGCGGCGCGTACGAAACGCCGACCCAGACATGTACGGCGCGCTCGACCGCAGAAAGTACAGATGCAACGATACGCACACGATGGCTAACCTTTGATCGGTATCGCCGTTGTGTTCGCACCGAACACTCGAACCACGGCAGCGCGATCAATCCAGGCAATACGTCTCTTTCTGGGCGGCTTGAACGATCTAGCTGTCGGAAGCTCGATCGTCAGTTCCTCGGTGGCGACGCGAATACTTTTGGCAACGTCGATCGCTCGTCAGCTTCCTTCGCCGGCCGAGCGCCGCTAGGGGCCAACGTTTTGTAACACTGACTGGTCGCACACTCGGGAATGTGCCGTTGGAATGTGCGACGACAAGTCCCGGGTGTGCGCGCGCACCCCGTTGATAGCGAAGCAATCGCAGCGAGCGAACTGCCGATCAGGCGAGCCGGCAAACGAAAGTGGTGTTCGCCAACAGCCTGCGGATGGCGGCCATCGCCCGTTCCACGTTTTACGCGACAACCTCGTAACCAGCAGACATAGGCAAGTGTCGGGCGCTTGCGCTCGAGCGCCGCTTTTAACGCGGCGTCGACGGTGGCACATTCGCCGCCCTATCCCACCGTCGTGCAACAGCCGCCTTGCGACTTCTTGCACAGCGCGTCGAGCGCACCCTGCACCGTGTTTACTCGCGGCGCCTTCAGGTCTGGACATTCACTCGGGATCGTAGGAGACTTCGCTGGCTCGCGAGCGGCGCTGAAAGTGAATTTTGGCGTATTTCCCCGCAGCCGCAGCCACCACCGCTTCGACTGGTCGATCGCCAGCGACGCATTGCGGGGCAAGTGCGTGACCTGGTCCGCGACGCCAACGCCGTCCGCTTTGAGTTCCCGGCGCTTCGTTCGGACACACTACGACCCACCCACCGCGACTACGAAAACCAAGTCATCGCCTTCAAGCGCTGGAATGATTGGGGGAGCATCGTGCTGACCGTAGTGAACCTGGGCGATCGTAGCTTTGGCGATCGTAGCTACGGAGTGGACACAGACGGCCAGTTTGGCCGATGGCGCCAAGTCCTCTGCAGCCAAGATGCCTCGTACGGAGGATGGGACGGGGCCGGGAACGCGTATTACGAGCCTTACACGCAGGGTGACGGGATGATACACGTGAATTTGCCGAAGTTCGCTGTGCTGGTGTTCGTGTGGCAAGGGTACTGATCGCCACCAACGCGCTCGGGCCAAGAAACAGGGACGCTACGCTCGCCGTGCCTCGCGCCGCGGGATGTCGTCATCGCTGGGCACGCGGTTCTAGAGCCGCTCA
>Ga0247757_10001502_pt1 | contig 15062 bp, 2 predicted proteins | sample UWRJL126311R4_FD_180929 | JGI IMG/M metagenome (GOLD analysis project Ga0247757, IMG submission 180929) | Plant litter microbial communities from Arlington Agricultural Research Station in Wisconsin, United States - UWRJ-L126-311R-4 | ecosystem: Environmental > Terrestrial > Plant litter >... | reverse complement strand
TTACTCGTCTAAATAAGCAAATTAACTAGTAAAAAGAAAATACTACTAGGGGTTTAAACTATATATAACTAAACCTAGAAGAACTTAAGCTATTTATATTTATCGATATATTATTTATAAATAATAGAGATATAAGCTTATAGATAGGTTATATTATTATACTAGGTAATAAGATTACTATAAGCAGCAATACGTTTAAAATTCGAGGAAATATTATCTATTAATTATTAATAAAATATAAAAGGATTATATAAAGTATACTAGTATTAGAGACCTATATAATAGCTTATAGCATTAATATTACTATTATAATAGGTAGAATTATTAATATAATTATTAAACGTTTCTCTATTCTACAAGTACTAATTATTATATATATAGATTTATTCTTACTATATAAATACCTTATTAAACTAGGTACTATAAAAGAGAAAAGGTTAATAATTAATATTATAGCTCTCTAATAAGCGTACGAATAAGGAGAACTTAAGGATATCTACTAAATCGATAGACGTGATAACCCTACTAATTTAATAATAAAATTAGGACCTAATACTACCCTTAAAAGACTTATTAATATAAATTATCTAAAACTTTATATATAAGGATAGATTAAGCGAATAAGAAAGAATAGTATTATATAACTAGTATTATATAACTACTTAGCTTGCTAGTAGCTTTCCTATAGCTTTCTAGCAGCTTACTAGCAGCTTTCTAAATTATATAATAGCTATATTCCTTAAATGCTCTAAGAAAGAAAATATAGTCTATATTAGAATTATATTATATAACTACTTAGCTTACTAGTAGCTTTCCTATAGCTTTCTAGTAGCTTACTAGCGGCTTACTAGTAGCTCTCTAAGTTATATAACTAGTATTATATAACTACTTACTATTAGTTCGCTTATAGCTTTCTAGTAACTTACTAACAGCTTTTCTATAGCTTTCTAGTAGCTTACTAGTAGAAAACTACTAGTATACTAGTAGCTCTCTAAGTTATATAACTAGTATTACATAACGACTATATTACTAGCTGCGTTTACTAGCTACGTTCCCTTACTATACCCCTTACTACACCCCTTACTACGCCCCTTACTATACTTCCTTTCTTTTCCCTTTCTTACTATAACCTATCGCGCTTATATACGCGAGCTAGGTCCTATAATACTCTATATATTATAAATAGAATCGTGCCTTTATATATATAAACTCCTCTATAATTCTCTCTTTTATAGAATTAATTATCTACTCTCGAACCTACTTTATAGCTATAGATTAATTTAACCTATATACCTATTACTATACTAATAAGTACTATTATTAGTACTATTACTAGTATCTATACTAGTATTATTACTAGTACCTATATTAATATTATTAGGATAACTAGTTCCTTAGTATATAGGGATTTATACTCTTACTAACTTAGTAAAGCTATATAATAATAATATAAAATTTACTAGTAATTTATATAATATACTAAATATTAAACTTAATATCTTCTATTACTTCTATATAAAGGCTAGTATTAATAAATCTAACTATATAACTACCTTTAGTACTATATTAAAAGGAAAGATATAATTATTCTACTATTAGTATTTTATATAAAAGGACCTATTATTTAATACTATAGTTGATCGAATATATATATATTTTTATATACCTAAGAACTATTAGCTTTTTTTAAATAAATAATATATAATAATATTTAGAGACGTTATTACTACTAACCCTAATAAGAATCTAGCTAAATACTTAAAAATTATTATTAAGTAATTATAGTAAACCTACTAAGGGCTTATTTAAAACTTTAGAGCTAGTAAAGAAAGCCTAGTAAGATAACTAGTTTCTATATATTAAGGTATACTAGTATATATATAAGTACTTATTCGCCTAGTAATAATATTTAAAGGTATTATAGTAGACCTTTATAGTACTATTAGACTATAGATATATTATAATAGTAATAATTATAGTTATTAGTTTATATTATAAGAATTAGAATAGATACTATTATTAGAATTATAATTAATATTAGAATAGAAAATATTTTATATATAGAAAATAGAACTACTAGTTAATATACTATCTAATTAAAGAGCGTAAGCGATTATAGTAATAATTTTAAATATATATATAGGACTATAACTTTAACCTTAACTATAAAATATTCCTAGTAGAATTTAAATAAATTAATCTTAGCGATATTATAAATAGTGATAAAGACAAGGATCTTAATATATTCTACCTATTATAAAATAATTAATTCTTTACTACTTTATATAGAACTATTAATAGATAGGCTATTATTATAATACTTAATAACGCTATAATAACTTATATAATTACTAGTAAGGACCTATTCTATAATAACGAGATAGCTAAGGAAGATAGCTACTTATTTACTTTTAATATATAATATAGTAAAAATATCTTCTAAGAAATTATATCTAATACTAGTACTACTAGTATATTAATAATAGGATAGATATAAATTAAGGCTCTATAGCGAATATAGCTATTAGCTATTATTAATAAGTCTACTATAGGATATTACTATATTTATTTTAGTAATAGCCCTAAGTATTCGTCTATTAGAAATATTAATATAGAAATACTATTTAGTATTATTTAGTTCGTAATAATACTAATAAATATACTATTTCTACTCTACCTAGCTAATATAGATCAATATAGAATCTATTTTAATAATATCGATAATACGCTTATATACTAAGGAACTAACTACTTAATTATTTAGAAGTAGGGGTACCTATAACTTCTACTTAGTAATTAGGAAATAGCTATATACTACCTTACTAAAAAGAAATTACGATAGTTATATTAACGATTTAGTTACCTAGTTATAGAATAATTATATAAAGTATTAAGTAGAGCTGGATATAATAATATTAATAAAGAAATACTCGAGAAGATTACTAGATTCTACTATTAGTACTAAATCTATAGTAAAATACCTAGATAATTCAGGTTTACTATTAAGGATAATATTAACTTTAATTTTTAAATTATTATCGATATTATATATATTAAATAAAAGCCTATTCTATATATAATTAATAAGATAATAATATTCTAAGTAACGCGATTTCTAATAGATATATAATTAGGAATTATATAGAATACGCTTTAAACTATATAGATTAATATATATATAGGACTACCTAATATTATTATAACTAATATAGGAAGGAACTTTACTAGTTAAGAATTTGTAAATAACGCAAGTTCTATAGTAATAGATATATAGGAGGTTCCTATTAAAGCCTATAACTTAATTAGAAAGGTTAAATAATATTATATAGTAATTTAAAGAGTATATAAAGTTATTACTATAGAGATTAAATAAATAGTAATAATATCTAAATTAATTCTTTAAATAGCTATAAAAGCTATATATAATACTACTAGCCTAAATAAACTTATTCCTATACTCTTAATATTTAGTACTTACCTTTAAATAGTAAAGACCTCACTACTATTACCCTTAATAGTAACTCAAGCTATTATAATTTAAAAAGTAATAGCTAAGATTTAAAGAATTAAAGCTAAATATTAAATAAATAATACCCTAGCTACTTATAATAGACTTAATATTATTTATATACTAGAGCTTCTACTTTAAAGCGATATTAAGATATAGTAAAAAGGAAAAGGATAGACTAGCCTCTATAAATTACTAGTATAGAATACTAACTAAACAACTATAATACTTAATATTAATAGTAATTAATTAATATTTAGAATTACTACTATATAGCCGTACTACCAAGATAATTCTACTATTATTAATACCCCTAAGGAATATAATAAGGAAATTAACGAATTAGATAATAATTATTACCTAGAACTAGAATTAGAACAGCTACCTCATCGCGGCTATAGACGTTTAAAAGGATTAAAAAATAAACTAAAAAATATATACCTAATATAATATAAATAGAATAATATCAACCTAGTAATAGAACTACGAGCTGATAATAAGATAACTATACCTAGCAACCTATTTAAATAATCTATAAAGGAAGAGATAGATATACTAATTATATATAGCATATTTCGATTTAAATTATATAACCTATATAAGTATAGAAAGACTAGAATCTTTAAATTATAAATTATTAATAAAGTAAAAGGAAAAATAACTAATTTCCTATATAAAAAGTTAAGACTAGTTATATAAGGGTTTAATAATAATAGTAAGAAGATTATTCTTATATAGAGCCTAACTATTTAGTATATAAGCTAGTAACTAATTATCGCCCTAGTACCTTCCTTAATCTTAAAAGGAATAATACTATAGCTCTATAATATTACTTAGGCCTATATATAATTAGATAATCCACTATAGTATATAATTATTACTAAACTACCTAGCTAATTAAAAAATTCTTACCTAGTTAGTATTATTATAGTTATTATAAAGCTACTATATAGAATTATAGAAATAGAGGCTTATTAGTAGTCTACCTACTTTAAACACTATATTAAAAAGCTTTAAATAATAATATCTATATATAACCCTTACCTACTTATTTTAAAAGAATTGAATACTAGCTTTAATATTATTGGTATATAAATAGACGATACTCTTATATTATTAGATTAAAAGTTTGTAATAAAGGAAGTAAAAGAACTAAGGTTCCTTACTAAAAAGAGATAAGAACTAGCTAAAGATAGTTAAATCGAATTTAATAGTTATATAGTTATTATTACTATTAATAGTATAACGATTAACCTATATTAAAAGCGATAAGGTAATAAGCTAGAGCTAGCGTATAATTAAAAATTATATATTTAATAGCGAGCCTAAGGTGCTTATATAGTAATAATCTATTAACCTAAAGCGAGTTTCGATTTATTAACTATTATATAGACGACGATTAATCTAACGAAAGAAGAAATTATTTATCTAAATAAGTAAATTAATTAGTAGAAAGAAAATACTACTAGGGGTTTAAACTATATATAACTAAACCTAGAAGAACTTAAGCTATTTACGTTTATTAATATATTATTTATAAATAATAAAGATATAAGCTTATAGATAGGTTATATTATTATACTAGATAATAAGATTACTATAAGCAATAATATATTTAAAATTTAAAAAAATATTATCTATTAGTTATTAATAAAATATAAAAGGATTATATAAAGTATACTAGTATTAGAGATCTATATAATAGCTTATAGCATTAATATTACTATCGTAATAGGTGGAACTATTAATATAATTATTAAACGTCTCTCTATTCTATAAATACTAATCGTTATATATATAGATTTATTCTTACTATATAAATGCCTTATTAAACTAGATACTATAAAAGAGAAAAGGTTAATAATTAATATTATAGCTCTCTAATAAGCGTATAAATAAGGAGAACTTAAGGATATCTACTAGATTAATAGACGTAATAACCCTACCAATTTAATAATAAAATTAGGACTAAATACCACCCTTAAGAAACTTATTAATACGAACTATCTAGAACTCTATATATAAGGATAGGTTAAGCGAATAAGGAAGAATAGTATTATATAACTAATATTATATAACTAGTATTATATAACTAGTATTATATAACTACTTAGCTTACTAGTAGCTTTTCTACAGCTTTCTAATAGTTTACTAGTAGCTTTTTAAGTTATATAATAGCTATATTCCTTAAATACTTTAAGAAAGAAAATATAGATTATATTAGAATTATATTATATAACTACTTAGCTTACTAGCAGCTTTCCTATAGCTTTCTAGCGGCTTTCTAGTAGCTTACTAGCGGCTTTCTATTAGTATACTAATAGCTCTCTAAGTTATATAACTAGTATTATATAACTACTTATTATTAGTTTACCTATAGCTTTCTAGTAGCTTTCTAGTAGCTTTCTACTAGTATACTAGCAGCTCTTTAAGTTATATAACTTGTTATATAATAGCTACGTTACTAGCTACGTTTACTACCTATATTCCCTTACTATACCCTTTACTACGCCCCTTACTACGCTCTTTACTATACCCCCTTTCTTTCCCTTCCTTACTATAACCTATCACGCTTATATATACGAGCTAGGTTTTATAGCGCTCTATATATTATAAATAGAATCGCGTCTTTATATATATAAACTCCTCTATAGTTCTCTCTTTTATAGAATTAATTATCTACTCTCGAACCTACTTTATAGCTATAGATTAATTTAACCTATATACCTATTACTATACTAATAAATTTAAAATTCAAGAATTAAATTACGAATTTTAGGAGTTAAAAATTATAAATTTAATATTAATAATATTTTTTAATAAGCTTTAATTTTATTAGTCTATTTTTTATTTTTAGATTAATTATTATATAGACTAATATTTATACTTTTAATAACTTTTTATTTAGTTAAATGATTTTTAAATAAACTTAGTTATAATCTTTATTTTATACTATATTATTATATATTAAAAAAGAAAAGAAAAAGATACTTAGGTTCTTAATAAGTTTTTAGGTAAAGTATAGCTTTTTTATTCTCTATATTTAGTAATAAATCTAGCGTTGAATTTGCTTATAAATTAGGATTACTGATTACTAAAATAATATTCCATTTTTTTTCTTTAAAATTCTTATTTTCTTTTTATTATAGCGTTAGCATCAACTAAGTTATAGCTAAGTAAAAAAGGTATCTTTTTTAATTATTCTTTTTTTATTTCACCCTACTGTATGTCCGAACTGTGATTCTTGCTAGGGAGATAGTCTATATACTGCGACACCTAGACCTGCTATAAAGTATGCATCGCTATACTCGACTACTTTACCTTCTCTATCCCACTTCCCCCTTCGACGATGTCATTACTGGTACCTAGCCGCCACGGCACCCTTCAGCTACGCCAAAAGCCATAAATTCCCGGGCATTACTATCGGTATTGGCCCATCAAAGAATGAGTCGCAACTTTGGATCGGCTACAAGGAAGACGCGGTGGGCAGCTTCCATCTTGCGTTCGGCGCGAAGGACAAGGAGACAGTGAACAAGTTCTATAAGGCGGCGTTTAGGCAGGTAGAAAGTGTAATGGCCTGCCGGGACTAAGGGAAATATGCAGGCCGAATTACTAATGGGCTTTTGTATAGATCCATTGGGGTAAATAGTCAAAAGTACAGGGCAAGATGAAGTAGCTTAATTGACTATTGATACGGGAACAACATCGAGGCTGTGACCTGTCGATATAGCATCTCACTTGAGACCATGTCACCAGATATACAATCCACCACGTTTTCCTCACCAGTTCGCAGACTCTACAGTCCAATTATCCTTCACAAGGCTGGCAGGGCTGTTTTTATCCAAGATGATACTCTTCGCAGTCGCATTGTTCCTGTACTGCCATTCCAAGTACGCAACCGCAGCCTTACCGTATTTACCACCGTTTGTGGCCGAGAACGTGCCTCCATGGCCAGCATCCAGGTTAAGCAGAAGCTTGGGAAGGCCGGAGGGTAGCAGAGCGTAATCCTTAGTCGCCTGCACGCACCGAGTTAGACTCCCACGCAATACGATGCTATCAAGGCACTTACCCCAGGGTATCCCATATCCGTCTTGCCACCAATGAAGTACGCAACCGGGACCTTGATCTCCTGCAAGAGATATCTCCTATCATCCTGAAAGATGGCAATATCGAACATCATGATCCTCTTAACCCTGCAAATTCACGTCAGTCCGTCCTTCCTCCCCTCCCTCTTCTCTCTACGGAATACTCACCTATCATCATGATACGCCGTACTCATCGCCTCCTGTCCGCCACAACTATGTCCGGCCGTCGTCAGCTTGGTCAAGTCAATATTTCCATATTTCGCCGCCTTCCCGGCCGTCGCCCAATCAAGACTATCCCGCATATCCTGAACTTTACTCTGCGTCTGCGTGCCTGAACTCCCCGTCGGCGTCCCGTCCGCCGCAATCACGTACCCATAACTCGCAATCTCCACCAGGAAATTCTGATAAGGTGCTGTGCTGAGCGTGCACGCGCCGTTGGCCCACGCGATGAAGGGCATGCTCAGGTTCCCTGATGGAGGGGTTTTGGGTGCGAAGATGGTATGGCCCGGCAAAGACGAGTCTGTCAGCATTTGCGCTGGGTAGGGGCCCGAGCCCGAGGTCCGCTGGCCGGTACCTTTGGGCGCTTCAGGGGTGGGGCCGCCCGGAACGGCGCCGGCATATTTGCCGAGCTCTGAGAGCGGGATGCTGAAGATGCCACCCGCGTAGTCGCCATCACCTTTTGCAGGAAAGTTACCGGGCGATGGGACAAACGAGGGTATGGGTGCTGGGGCTGAGAGGGCATGGGGCAGGAGGGCGAGAAGGGGGAGGAGGTATGTAGATACCATTGTGATAGCGGTCGCGGGGGTGACTGACAAGCTGCACAGACATAACTTGGATCTCGATCGCCTTTTATACAATCGTATTTAGATTTTGCGCACTTTCCGAGATCGATCTGAATGTTTTTGTGAGGTGATACGAGGAACAGGGGTTGAAGATCCATATTGCTCTAAGCGATTAGCGACTAGTGCAACGTCTCCTCATTCGACACACAAATGAGTTCCATCGCCCCGTTTCCTATGACCAGGGGTACGGCAGACTCGAGCGAAAATTTCGGTAGTTCTGGGGTCGCGGGTTACGTTTTCGGTTTCCCCTCCGTGCCAATTCGCAGTGTGGGGAAATTACAGGCACATTATCATGCGTCTATACTACATATAAAACTTATAACATATATAAGGAAGTAGTTTATACGCTACAAATATGGGCAACTCCAGCGCCCATCAGTGCAACCAAGACTCTCTCAGCGCCATGTTGAACCAATTGATTGGCTATCAATCGACACATCTTCCTCTGTCTCATGACTACGTATACTGTTACAATTTTACCTGACCCTTTAAATTCCACCAAGCACAGTAGGCCCCACAGCATATAATATACCCTAGACACTTCAAAACTTCCCAGAAATGGTGATCAGTCCAATGAACCCCGCCCCCAACGCCTGCCCCGCCTCTAGAAAATTCCTCTTCTTCCACGTTTCCAAACGCTCATACGAATTACCCTTCCTATTATTCTCATTATCGCCCTTTTTCTAACTCCTACTTAGGCTCTTCCAACGTCGCATTGATCCGGGGAATAAATGCTTCCTTACAAGGCGAAATAAGTACCAGCGCCCTTAAAGCCTTTACCCAACCCATCCACTAAACTGCCTCTTTCGACTCTATGAGCTTTTAAATCAATATAGTAATTATAAATAAGAGTAGAGTTAGGCTGGCAAAGTGGTTCGAGGTTAGATACCCTATTTTTCTAAGATATCTTAACCAATATTAGCTATAATCCAGAAATTTTTAGTTTAAATACGGGGATCAATCTATCTCTATAACTTTTGTATATAATATCTTTTTACATTTTTAATATTATATTCATTTATAATTTAATAGATTTCTTAAAACCCTTATAGAAACTCTCTAGACTACATATAGTCTTCTCATTTTCTATAAAGACTTTATAATTTATGTTAGTAAAACAATCCCTATATATTTATTTCGGATAACAGCTTATCCATTTCAGTCGCTTTCAAAGTTCGAAATCTGAATACTGGAAGAGAGTTCAGAGAGGGTGGCTTATACAGTTATAGAAGGTTTAACGTGCTGAGATGTGGGATAGATAAGGATGCTCAGCGGCTCGATCCTAGATTCAGATGAAGCTGTGCCACCAAGGCCAAACCGTGGTTTACGGGCGACCATCGCTCTCTATATAAAGGCCACTCATCATTCATGCTAAGAATCCTAGTATACTTCTACTGCTCTTCTATCTTTAGGGTTTTACGGAATCCTTTCCTTTCCTTTAAACCCAAATCCAATCACAGCAACATATAACCCATACCTAATTTAACAAAATGTCTCCAAGCAGCCGTATCCGTTCACAGTCCTTGACAAAGGGGTGAAAACAAGGAGAACGGAGATCGAGGAAGCTTCTGGCAAGTGAATTTCCATATCTCCCGTTCGAGATTTGATTCAAGATCTATGAATACGTTTTTCGGTCTATATTGATACACGTACGTCGCCGACGTATGCAAGATATAAATGCCATCCGAGGCTACTCTGATTTCGTGTAGGAACCGTGCATTCAGGCTTCAGCTGACAGTACCCTCTTTCCCGGTCTCAAATCAGGCTGGCCTTAAAATATACTTAGACTTTGCCAAACATATAGAGACAATTCCTGCGGACGAGCCATCGAGCACAGAATACGAGCTATAGCTATTACATCGCTTATATAAACGTGCAGAGCCACAGTATCTAAAGCTTTGGAAATCTTCTGCTCTTCGGCTAACATCGATATTAATGTTAATGATAGCCCAGGGTTTTTGAGAAATGTCTATTCCTCCAGAACCCTGCAAATCCAAAGGATTACCCTGAGCGATATATTGGACGTAGTATAACCACCTCCAATCGAGTCGGGCTCCATTGTAACAATCATGAGATAGATATTCGGTCCCAACTTCTTGCTCTAATACTCTCTAAACGCTTCCAGCATCACGATTCAGATATAGAGTCAATTCGAGGACGGTCGCGTATGGAATATGTGGGAAGCGGTCGCTAAGGATAATAGGGTCAAGCAGGGGGAATCACAAGATGTGCTAATGTTTGGGGCGAGGAAACCCTTACGATCCGTCAGTGGCAGCGAATGAAGCGCGTGCATGAGTTGTAGGTACAAGATAGCATGCGTATCGTACTGCATCGTAATGTTAAACTCTGTCCAGGCTGCTAGAATATTTCTAGATGAAAAAGCAAATGATATATATTCCACTAAATACGATCCCTATCATGACATTTAGGAACGGAGTTGATTCGCTCGTTATTCTCCTCTTTCCATCTTGCCCGATATTGTCCCAATATAAGCAGAAATATTTTCAATACTATCACAGTGACGGCAGAAACAATTCAGGTTATCTGTACTTTAGATAAGGCCTTTAAGCTTTTGCCTTACCCTTGCCTGCTCTAAAAGTTGCTACTTGTAGGTTGTGATCAGCTAGATAGTGTACTCGTTCTGTTCTTGCCGATTGCTATAACAACGCTTACTATACAGCTTATATGCGGAAGGATAGATAGTCTATATACAGAAAGGAAATAGGGCGTAAGCTCGATGTAATCTTTCGTGTTGGACAGTTGGTGCATTTTAAGATTAAATTATATACTATAGTTATTCAAAACTTATAAATAAACATTTCCTATGGCAGAATATCTATAACCTGATTGTAGGATATCGTAATTTACTTATTATAAAGTTCTGACCTCAGAGGTTTTGAATAAAGTAGACGCATATATAAGGATACAAAGGGCAGACCTTCTATTATATGCGCCCCAAACCATGATTTTAGTTTTTCTATGTCTTTTACGTATGCCTATACCTGGATGGAGAGAATATACGTAGTACAAGACGGGAAGTTAGTTGGAAACCCTGTCTTTCCATGAGGCAACGGTATAGCCCGACCCTCACATATTCTCAATGACGCTTAACGATAACATTGTGAACCTTATAGTATAACGTACTCCTACCTCCAAAGATCAGGATATAATGTATCTTTTGCCACCAGTTGAGTAAAAAATAAACATGGTTCTAGCGAGTAATATAGTGTGTAAGGAAATACAAAGAACGAGAAACTACACTGATTAGAGTCCGGTGCTTAAGGCTAAACCTAAAGATTAGATTCGACTCCTCTCTCAGAGAATGGGTATATCACTAATATTTCTAATAACGCTACTTATAATAGCTCGTCCGGATCAATATTACTAGTAGACCAGGTTAAAAATAATAAAGAACATAGCACCCCAGTAGTAAACAGAGCCTGAAGCTGACATATTTCAAGATATCCTAGGGAATCTCGCATATTGGGGAGTTGCATATATATCCAGCTTTAATAACGAAACTTAATATTAGGCTAACTGTATACTAGAAGCTATAAAACGGCAGAAGCTTAGCTATAAGCCATATTTAGATATAGAAGGACCTGACTCCTGGTACGGGCAAGATATTTTACTCCAAGGTTTACTATAACCTAGAGATATCTATACCTGGTACTGGATCTATAACTTTAATAGAATCAACCCTAAGTAGGTATATACTACGTGCTTAGGTGTATTTATCTCAGCTTGAAAACTTGGATTCTACAGTAAAAAAGGCACAGGTGACTCTATACAATTTAGATAATAAGCTTTAGATATATATAGCTTAGCCCTTTAATATTTATAGTATATATCTTTATACTAGTGGACTAGTTCTAGTGGCGCACTAATACCAGTAGAAGGAATAATCTATTATATTATTTACTAGCGTTACAGTAGTTCTATAGGTATCTAATCTACTAAATACCACCCCTACGAGATTATAGTAGTTCGAAGGCGACGTATAAGACCTTATAAGGCCCGCGTCGCTGTAATAGTTCTAAACTATTAACAAGGGTTATTTTCTTATTATTCTTTATTTTTTCTAGGTAGTAATATATACTTTTTAGTATAAATATTTTTATTAATTTAAGTATATAACTATTCTAACGCCCCCTTTACCTTTATAAGGTATTCTATCCTTATCTATAGAGGGATACGCTATTATTCTAAGTAGGGATTTAGACTATTAATCTTCGCCCTATAAAAGATATAGTATATCTATATTATATTCTCTCTTTATATATCTCTTATTACTAATTCTTTTCTAAAGCTTAATAGTATAAGGGTTATATTAAGATAGTAAAGGTCTATAAGCCTCTATACTAGTTAGTAGACTAGTATTAGCTCTTCCTTACTAAGCTAGCTAAATAGTTTATTAATCTTTTAGACCTCCTATTATATCTAAAAGATATTAGTAGCGACGTTATTATATAGAGACTACCTTTTAGCTAGGTAGAATAGTTATTTTACTCCTATTATTCTTATATACTCTATACTTTTATATAAAGCTTTTCTAGTAATAGAGGGAATATAGGGTACTATTTTAGTTAGCTTTATACTTATTATTTGTATATACTTACCTAGAGATATAGCTATAGTAGAATTAACGTAGTATAGAAGGATATAGAAGAGTTAGATATTATATATTCGATATTATAATATAGAAGCTAGCTTTTATATAGAGAATAGCGTAGGTAGTAGGCTTAACTCTCTAAGAACTGTAGCTCTTAGAGAGGTAGCTACCTATACCTTAACCTCTTATAAAGGAGCTATTATATTATATTAACTTTATTAGGATAAGGAGATAATTAGGTATCTTATAATTTATATATACTACTCTACTATAGTTATATTCGCTTAGTCTACGTAACTTATAGTATTATCGACTATTAGTTTATAGATTAAGTACTAGTAGTTATCCTCTTTATACCTTTTTTATTAGTCTATAAAGGGTGCTTTGCATAGTTCTTAGTTTTAATTTTATAATACCCCTTAGTTAAATTAGAAAATACTATAAGACCTTATAAAGTATACGCGATAATCTAGAATTTAATATAATAGTTAATTAACGTACAGTAGGGTGACATAAAAAACGACTAATCAAAAAAGATACCCTTTTTAAAAGGCTATAACTCAGCCAGTTTTAACGCTATAATAAAAACAAAACTAGATATTTAAAGAAAAAACTTAGGAGTTAAATTTAATAATTAGTTATCCTGATTAGTAAGCAGATTTAAAGGCAGGTAAATCACTAAATATAGAGAATAAAGAATCTAAAACTTTGCCTATAGATTACTTTTTTCCATATTCATTTTTTTAAATATTAATCTTAATAAGCAATAATATAGTATAGTAAAAGTTAATATCTAGATTTTATTTAAAAATCGTTTAACTAAGTATAAAGATATTAAAGATATAAGTATTTTAACTTTTTTAACTATAGAATAGTATATATTCTTAATTAATACTTAGTATACCATCCCTTAGCTTCTTTAACGTCTTTATAACGTTTAGGAAGAGATAATATACAATTATCTATAGCTTCTTGAGGTATAAGATCCCACTCTTCTTCTATAGCCTTTTTAAATAATTCTATAGAATTTCTATTATTTCCTATACCTAAAGAACCTTTATATCTTTTATTTAGATTCTTTTTAAGTATAGCCCAGATATTTTCAATAGGATTTAAATCAGGACTATAGGGTGGATGAGGATAAAGAGAAATATTATTTCTTTTAAACCAGGCTTTAACGTTTTTTATCGTATAAATTCTAGCGTTATCTTGCTGAAAACTCCACCCTATATTAATATTAGCCTATATTTTATAGTAATAAAGAGAAATCTTTATATATATAAATATATATTAAGATATAATAAAGAAAAGGGGTAAAAATCGATTAGGTTACTTACCTCGTTTTATAAGTGGTTTAACTATAGGATTAAGAACTTTTTTTATATAGTCCTTATTAGTAAAGCTTTTAGCTATATTTGGACTAGTTAAAAAGGCTAGTTTCGATCTTCCTCCTATATATATAGATCCCCAAACTTTTAAGGATATATCTCGACCTATAATTAAGTTAGTTAAATAGATATTTAAAAACTAATTTGATAGAAATAAAGTAGACTAAATATAGTCTATTTTAGTATAAAAAAGTATTAGAAAAACTTACTAGTTGAATATTTAGAAACGAGTTCTTTTCCTAGTCTCTTATTTCTCTTTTTTCTAAAATATTCAGCCCTAGAACCATGCCCTCTTTAAATCGAACATTTGTCTAAAAAAACTATCTTTTTAAGATTTATTTCCTTATTTTTTAATTATTTTTTAGCGTAGATATCTCAAGTTTTAGCTTTTTTAGCGTTTAATAATCGCTTTTTCGTAGAAATATTAATAGAATAATCCTCCTCTTTTAAAAAGCGTTAAAGTGTTCTTTTACTAATATCTAGATGATTTTCGAATAATAATCTCTTATTTTCTTTTTTAGGACTCCTAGTTAAGTCCCTATTAAGAAGTCTTTTTTTTCTAGGTTTTAACTTTTCTATTCTTCCTTTTTTAACTTTATTTAAAATAAAGTTTTTAGCTTCTTTTTT
>Ga0247757_10001501_pt1 | contig 15065 bp, 14 predicted proteins | sample UWRJL126311R4_FD_180929 | JGI IMG/M metagenome (GOLD analysis project Ga0247757, IMG submission 180929) | Plant litter microbial communities from Arlington Agricultural Research Station in Wisconsin, United States - UWRJ-L126-311R-4 | ecosystem: Environmental > Terrestrial > Plant litter >... | reverse complement strand
TCGCAGTAGCCGGCCTTGGCCATCGACCGGCGCAGCCCACCGACGAGGTTGAGCGTGCCGAACGGATCGTCGGACGGACCGTTGAGCACCTGTTCCAGCGGCGGCCGCTCCCCCGGGGCGACCTGCAGCAGTGCACCGCGCGGCAAGGACGGATGCGCGGCGGCCGCGGGCCAGAACCAGCCCCCGCCGAGCGCCTCGGCGGCCGTCGCCAGCGGCGTGCCGAGCACGACGGCGTCGGCCCCGCAGGCGATCGCCTTGGCCAGATCGCCCGAGGTGTGGATGTCGCCGTCGGCGAGCACGTGGACGTAACGGCCGCCGGTCTCGTCGAGGTATTCGCGGCGGGCGGCCGCGGCGTCGGCGATCGCGGTCGCCATCGGCACGCTGATGCCGAGCACCTCGTCCGACGTGGTCACCCCGTGGGTGGAGCCGTAACCGACGATGACGCCTGCGGCACCGGTGCGCATCAGGTGCAGCGCGGTGCGGTGGTCGAGCACGCCGCCGGCGACGACCGGCACGTCGAGCTCGGAGATGAACGTCTTGAGGTTGAGCGGCTCACCGTTCTGGGCGACCCGCTCGGCCGAGATGATGGTGCCCTGGATGACGAGAAGGTCGATGCCCGCGGCCACCAGCGTGGGGGTCAGGGCCTGCGCGTTCTGCGGGGACACCCGCACCGCGGTGGTGACGCCGGCGTCGCGGATCCGGGAGACCGCGGCGCCGAGCAACTCGGGATCCAGTGGGGCCGCATGCAATTGCTGCAGCAGCCGGATCGACGCGGAGACGTCGGGCTCCTTGGCCGCGACGTCGAGGACCTCGGCGATGCGGGCCTCGACGTCGGCGTGCCTGCCGATCAGCCCCTCTCCGTTGAGGACCCCCAGACCGCCGAGGCGGCCGAGTTCGATGGCGAATTCCGGGGAGACCAGCGCGTCGGTCGGGTGCGCGAGGACGGGCACCTCGAACCGGTACGCGTCGAGCTGCCAGGCGGTCGACACGTCCTTCGACGAACGGGTACGCCGGGACGGCACGATGTTGATGTCGTCGAGCTCATAGGTCCGCTGCGCCGTCCGGCCCATGCCGATTTCGACCGTGTCCCGCATGTTCTGCCTCCCCTGTCAGCCGCACCGACCCTAGCGGGTCGTGTAGTTGGGGGCTTCCGCGGTCATGGTGATGTCGTGCGGATGGCTCTCCTTGAGCCCGGCCGCGGTGATCTGGACGAACTGCGCCTGTTGCAGGTGCTCGATGGTGGCCGACCCGGTGTAGCCCATGGCCGCTCGCAATCCACCGACCAACTGATGGATGACCGTGGACAGCGGCCCACGGAACGGCACGCGGCCCTCGATGCCTTCGGGCACCAGCTTGTCCTCGGACAGCACGTCGTCCTGGAAGTAGCGGTCCTTCGAGAACGAACCCCGGAGGTTGCCGCCCGCGCCGCGGCCCTGCATCGCGCCCAGCGACCCCATACCGCGGTAGCTCTTGAACTGCTTGCCGTTGACGAAGATCAGATCGCCGGGCGACTCGGCGGTGCCGGCCAGCAGCGATCCGAGCATCGCCGTCGATGCGCCGGCTGCCAGCGCCTTGGCGATGTCACCCGAGTACTGCAGGCCACCGTCGGCGATCACTGGAACACCGTGCGGCGCGCAGGCGGCCACGGCTTCCAGGATCGCGGTGATCTGCGGAGCGCCGACGCCGGCCACCACCCGCGTGGTGCAGATCGAGCCAGGACCGACGCCGACCTTGACCGCGTCCGCACCCGCCTCGACCAGCGCCGCCGCGGCGGCCCGCGTCGCGACGTTGCCGCCGACGATCTCCACCCGGTCACCGACGGTGACCTTGAGGCGATGCACCATGTCGAGCACGCCGCGGTTGTGGGCGTGCGCGGTGTCGACGATCAGCACGTCCACTCCGGCGTCGGTCAGCGTCATCGCGCGGCTCCACGCGTCCTCGCCGACGCCGACGGCGGCGCCGACCAGCAGGCGGCCGTCGCTGTCCTTGGTGGCCAGGGGGAACTGCTCGGTCTTGACGAAGTCCTTGACGGTGATCAGACCGGTCAGCTTGCCGTGCCCGTCGACGATGGGCAGCTTCTCGATCTTGTTGCGGCGCAACAGGCCAAGCGCCGCCTCGGCGGACACGCCTTCCTGCGCGGTGATCAGCGGCGTCTTGGTCATCACCTCGGACACGGCCCGGGACTGGTCGACCTCGAAGCGCATGTCGCGGTTGGTGATGATGCCCACCAGCTGACCGCCGTGGTCGACGACGGGCAGCCCGGAGATGCGGAACCGCGCGCACATCGCGTCGACCTCGGCCAGTGTGTTGTCCGGCGAGCAGGTCACGGGATCGGTGACCATGCCGGCCTCGGAGCGCTTGACCGTCTCCACCGCGCCGGCCTGCTCGGCGATCGGCAGGTTGCGGTGCAGCACGCCCATGCCGCCGGCGCGGGCCATCGCGATCGCCATGCGGGATTCGGTGACCGTGTCCATGGCCGAGCTGACGAGCGGCACCTTCAGCCGGATCCTGCGAGTCAGCTGGCTCGAGGTGTCGGCCGTGGCGGGGATCACATCGGAGGCGGCCGGCAGCAGGAGGACGTCGTCGAAGGTGAGGCCGAGCATCGCGACCTTGGTTGGATCGTCACCGCCGGTGGGGACGGGCACGGCCAAGGAAATGCTGCTCTCGGCAATCGACATGGGAGCCTCCAGTGACAAGACGGGGGACAGGCGAACGAACACGACCTGAACTCCCATCTTATCGGCATCGCGGACGGCGTTTCGGTTCCCCGCTCGCAGCCACCGGCATCGCCGCGACCTGCCGCGCGAGTGCTGGCGCGATACCCGCGGCCCTGCGTACTCTTGTGGCGTGCGAGACCACCTGCCGCCAGGACTACCGCCTGACCCGTTCGCAGACGATCCGAGCGACCCCTCGGCCGCTCTCGATGCGCTCGAGCCGGGGCAGCCGCTGGATCCGCAGGAACGCACCGCGGTGGAGGCCGATCTGGCCGATCTCGCCGTCTACGAAGCACTGCTGGGGCACCGGGGAATCCGCGGCCTCGTCGTGTGTTGCGACGAATGTCAGCAGGACCACTACCACGACTGGGACATGCTGCGCGCCAACCTGTTGCAGCTCCTCGTCGACGGCACCGTCCGGCCGCACGAGCCGGCCTACGATCCCGAGCCGGATTCCTACGTCACGTGGGACTACTGCCGCGGCTACGCCGACGCCTCGCTCAACGAGGCCGCCTCCGAGCCCGACGGGTATCGCTGACAGCTCGATTCGGGGCGTGATCGCCCCAGCGGTCAGCGCATCGGCTCCGGCGCGACCGGCTCCACCGGAACAAGCGGCAACGTCGTGGTGGTCGGTGTCTCCTGTTCGACCGGCGCAGTCATGCTCGCCGCGGGCGCAGTCGTGCTCGCCGGCGCAGCCGACGTCACTTTGGGCGCCGTCGTGGTCGTGGTCTTCGGCGCCGTCGACGACGGAGTGGCAGCCACGGTCGACGACGGCGCGGTCGACGACGGAGTGGCAGCCGCGGTCGACGACGGGGCGGCCGACGACGGGGCGGCCGAAGACTGCTGGCTCACCGTCGATGTCGAGGTCGGGACGGTCGTCGTCACCGCGGTCGTAGCCGGCGCGGCCGACGAGGACGGCAACGTCGTCTCGGACGGGGAGGTCCCCGATACGGACGAGGACGGCGACGTGGTTTCCGACGGGGACGTGGTTTCCGACGGCGACGTGGTTTCCGACGGGGACGTCTCCGAAACAGACGAGGACGGCGACGTGGATGTCGCGGAGGTGGACTCCGACGGGCTCGTCGACGAGGTGTCCGACGGCCCCGACGGGGTGGTCACCGTCAGCGTGTTCGTGTCGATCACCGGGAACGTCGGCAGCGGTGCACCCGGCGGCGGTGTCGCCGCCGGATCCTGCGCGGTCACCTTGACCGTCAGCTCCTGCCACTGCGTCACCAGCTCGGCCTTGCGTTCGTCGTCGCCGACGGTCGCGACCGTGGTCGTGACGGCTTCGAGTTTGGCCTGCGCCCCCTGCCAGTCGCCCTGCTCGATCAGACGCTGGACCTGTTGCATCTCGGTCTGCGCGGCGAGCACCACGGCTTCGTCGCGGGTCTGCACCTGCTCGCCGAACAGCACGGTGCGCAGACCGTACAGCGCGTCACCCGGATTCGATCCGGCGATCACCGCGCCGAACCCGCCGAGGCACAGCACTGCGGCTGCCGTCGACCCGACCACCGCCAGCGACAACCGGCGGCGTCGCCCGGGCGAGGTCACTCGTTCCAGCGCGGCAGCAGCCTGCTCGGTGCTGACACCCGAGCCCATCGGCGTCTCCCGCACCTCGTCGCGCCACCCAGCCAGCAGGTGGGCCAACTCGGCCTCGCCCCGGTCGGTCGAGTACGGGTGCTGTTGGGCAGCCAGCGCATCCAGGAACTGATCTGTGCGGTTGATCTCGTTCAACGACGGATCCCCGCCACCGGCATTCCAGCGTCCGAAATCAGGCATGGTCGCGTCCTGTCGCCATGATCTCCGCCTTCAGTCGCGACAGCGCTCGGTGCTGCGCCACCCGCACCGCGCCCGCGGTGCTGCCGACGGCCTCGGCCGTCTCCTCGGCGCTCATCCCGACGACGACGCGCAGGATGAGGATCTCGCGCTGCTTCTCCGGGAGCACCTGCAGGAGGGCGTTCATCCGCGCCGACGATTCGGAGTCGATGGCCATCTGCTCGGGGCCGGCCTCACCGGAGAAGCGTTCGGGAACCACTTCCATCGGATCAGACCGATTCCGCCCGGCGGCCCGGTGCGCGTCGGCAACCTTGTGCGCTGCAATGCCGTACACGAAGGCCAGGAACGGTCGTCCCTGATCTTTGTATCTCGGCAGCGCCGTGATGGCAGCCAAGCACACCTCCTGAGCAACGTCATCAGCTGAAAGCCCGCTGCGCTCCGCGGTTCCCACCCGCGCCCGGCAATACCGGAACACGAGGGGGCGGATGGTTTCCAGCACCTCCCGGAGTGCGTCCCTATTGCCGGCGATCGCTTCAGCAACGACAGCATCGAGACGTTCTCCCGAAATTGTCATCGTGAGCAGGCTCTCCAGCGTTACGTCGGGGACACATCCCGGAGGGGAGGTGGCCGCGCCGTGCGGTGCGGCTCAGCTAAACAATAACGACCGCCGAGTCCTCAACCCGCTCAGCTGGGGCGCCACACGCCGCCGCGTCTGATCACGGTTTCGGCGCTGTCGTCGCGGATGTCCATGACCTGGGCGGGCGAGAAGTCGACGCTGCCGATCCCCGCCAACAGGCTGGCGGCGGCCCAGCGCAGCGGCACCAGTGCGTGGTCGGTCGCCTGGGTCAGCGCCGCATCCCCGTCGCGGCGGGCCGCGGTCAGGTCGCCGGCGGCGCAGCGCGCAGCGGCCAGGACCAGGTGGGATTTCACGCGGTGTCGCGCCGACGGAACCGCGGCGGCGAGGTCGACGGCGTGGGTGGCGTGTTCGACAGCCGATCGGTCGCCGCGCGCCATCGCCAACTCCGCCGACACCCACGCGAGTCGGATCGGCAGCCGCCCAACCGGTGAGTCGGCGACGAGTTCGGCGGCACGGTCCAACGCCCGCCGGGACGCGGTGAACCGGCCGACACCGAGTGCGTCAGCGGCCAGTCCGATGAGCGCGTCGGCGCCGGCCTCGCCGACGCCACCGGACAGCGCCCACGCCACGCCGTCGCAGCCGCGAGCCCGTTCGTGCCAACCCAACTGACGCCAGAACGATCCGCGGGTGCTGTGCGCCAAGGACATCAGCGGCGCACCGGGGGCCGCCCGCAGGACGGTCTCGATGTCGGCGTGGGCCACGGCGTAGCGACCCTGCCCGCCCGCGGCCACGGCGCGCAGCCATCGACTCTCGGATGTCGTCGCGGTGGACAGTGGCCACGCCCCGGGGTTGCCACCGAACGCCGCGTCGGTCGCGTCGGAACCGAACGTCATCAACACCTGTCAATTCTGTTGAGAGCGTCAGTTAACTCTTCGTGGAGCCCATGTTACGGACATGAAAATTAGTCGACGAGTGTCGAGTTCGGTTCGCCCAGCGCGGAAGTAACTGACCGGGACAAACAAGGGACAAAGCCGCCGTCGACGCGGTGGCCCTACCACCCGATGCGTTGCGAACGGGTCGTCTACATGAACCCGATGTTAATTTTGCACCCCCACGTATGCACTTTCGCACAGAGCGAGGCTATTGACGCGAATTCGTGAGCCCTTCTACGTTGTGTGCACGAGTGGTCATCGGCGACTGTGCTCGGGTTTGATCCAGGACTGACACATCCACGACATCCGTGAAATGGATGTGCAGAGAGGGGTTTCGCAGTGCCACAGCCGCAGCAGCTTCCCGGACCGAACGCAGATATCTGGGATTGGCAGATGCAAGGGCTTTGCCGGGGCGTCGATTCCGCGATGTTCTTCCATCCCGATGGCGAGCGTGGGCGGGCCAGAGCCCAACGCGAGATGCGCGCCAAGGAGATGTGCCGCAGTTGCCCAGTCATCACCCAGTGCCGCACGCACGCGCTGTCCGTCGGTGAGCCGTACGGAATCTGGGGCGGGCTGAGCGAGTCGGAGCGCGAGCTCCTGCTCAAGCGCGGCATCCGCCGCTCCGCCTGAACCAGGTTCGACGCGCGCCTGTCACCCGATAGGCGCGCGTCTACAGCAAAACGCGCCCGCCGACGCGACCACCCCGTTAACCTTCTGCGGTGAGCCTTGTTGCCACCCGGGGGGTCTGACTGATGAGCACGGCCGCACAACGCGCCACCCAACTGGAGCTCGTCGCCCGACTGAAGTCGGCGTTCCCCGAGTTACCCGACGCTCCCCCACCCGATCTGCTCGATCCGGCCCGAATCAAGGCCTACCTCAAACCCGTTCACGACGTCGGCGGTGAGCCCGACGCTCCGATGAAGTACGAGAACAAGCAGTACGAGCAGTGGGAAGAGCTCACCTACGTCATGTGCGAGGTGCTCGCCTGGCGCGGGATCTGGCTGTCAGAGGAACGCCGCCGCATCGGCAACGTCGATGTCGGCAGGGCCGAGTACCTCGGGTTGCCCTATTACGGTCGATGGCTGCTCGCCGTCGCGCGCGTGCTGGTGGAGAAGCACCACATCAGCCTCGGCGAGCTCAGCGAGCGCATGGCCGAGGTGCAGCAGCGTTACGCCGGCGGCCTGAACGGGCGCGCCCCTGATGCCCAGCCGAGGTCACAGGGTGACGGCGCCGGGGTGACACGCAACGCCCATCACCGGCATGCGGTGGGCAAAGGCGATCCGCAGGTCTACGCCGGGCTGGCCGGCGACCCGAAGTTCGCGGTCGGGGACGCCGTTGTCGTGCGGGACCTTCCGGTGATCTTCTACACCCGCACCCCCGAGTACGTGCGCGGTGCGCGGGGCCGGATCGCCACGGTGGCCTACGAGAGCCCGGCCGCCGAGGACGAGACCTGGGATCGGTCCGACGCCCAGCCCGAGTGGTTCTACGTCGTCGAGTTCACCCAGGCCGAACTCTGGGACGCCTACACCGGCACCGCGACCGACACGCTGCGCACGGAACTACCCGAGCGCTGGCTCGCCGCCGTCTGAACCCTGCTGCCGGAGAAGGGAAATCGCCATGTCCCACGATCACCAGCACGACCACGACCACCAGCACGACCACGACCACGACCACGACCGGACCGTGAAGCCGATGGTCGACGAGATCACCGATTTCGAGGTTCTCGAGATCGCGCTGCGGGAGCTGTGTATCGAGAAGGGCATCTTCACCGCCGAGGAGCACCGGCGGTTCACGGAGTTCGCCGAACAGATCGGCCCGACGCCCGCGGCTCGCCTGGTCGCCCGCGCGTGGCTCGACCCGGCGTTCAAACGCCTCGCGCTCGCCGAGCCGATGACCGCGAGCAAGGACGTCGGCGTGGACTGGATGGACCCGACAGGGTTCGGAACGCCCAGCGATTTCACCGCTTTCGAGATCCTCGAAGACACCCCCGGGGTGCACCACGTGATCGTGTGCGCACTGTGCTCCTGCTACCCGCGGCCGATCCTGGGCAACTCCCCCGAGTGGTACCGCACCCCCAACTACCGTCGCCGGCTGGTCCGGTGGCCGCGGCAGGTGCTCGCCGAGTTCGGGCTCTACCTGCCCGACGACGTCGAGGTCCGCGTGCAGGACTCCAACCAGAAGCACCGCTTCATGGTGATGCCGATGCGTCCGGACGGCACCGACGGTTGGACCGAGGACCAACTCGCCGAGATCATCACCCGCGACTGCCTGATCGGGGTGGCGCTGCCCAAGGCGGGCGTCACCACGAACGTCATCACCGACACCCGTCCCGCCCTGCACCCGATCGCCGAGTGACGATGGACAGTTCAGCGCTGCGCCAGATCGCCGAGCGCAACCAGGTGTGGCCGCGCATGGCGGCCAAGTACGGCGTCGAGAACCCGGTGCCGCCGTGGAAGACCAGCCTCGACGGTCTCTGCGACGCACTGGACCGCGCCGACTGTGACGCGAACCTGCCGACGTTCAAGGAGCGTCGTGACGAGGAGGACGCGCTGTCGGCGACGACGTACGCCGACCTGCCGTACCCGGAGAACCAGCTGATGGCGCTGGCGCATTCGCTACTCGACCGGGGCGTCATCTCCGAGGCCGATCTGCAGCGGCGGATGGCCGCCGTGCGCGCCCGGCTCGAGGCCGATTAGTCCGCTGAGCTCAGCGCCGCCTGGCCCGGCAGGCGGGTGCGCCGATCCCGCCGACGCGCCTGCAGACGGCGGCGGCGCACCTTCCAGGAGCTCCACTCGCCGAGCGTGACGCCGGCGGCCAGCGCCGTGCCGACCGCGAAAGCGCCGAGTACCGAAGCGAATCCGAGGGCGTGCTGGTCGTTGAGGATCGCGTAGATGCCGTGCAGCAGCGCGAGACCGGGCAACAGTGGCACGATGCCGGCGATCGAGACGACCAGCGGTGGCGCCAGGTTGCGACGCTCCATCAGCCGGCCGACCAGCCCGATCGGCACCGCGGCGATGAACGAGGCGACCACGGCGCCCAGCCCGGCGCCCTGGGCGAGCAGGAACGCGATGGTTCCCGCCGCCCCGCCGAACGCTGCGGCGATGGCCGCCGAGCGCTCCGCATAACAGGCCAGCGCGTAGGCCGCCGCGCTGGCGGCGCCGAACGCCACGCGCGCGGGGAACTCGGCCAGCGCGGGCGGGGCGTGCGCGTCGATGGCGACGAACGGCGCACCGAACCGGTTGGCCAGGTGCAGCACCAGCGCCACGCCCGCGATCGTCGCGCCGGTCATCATCACCAACTCGAAGAAGCGACCCGCCGCGGTCACCGGGGCGCCGCTGATGACGTCGCCGACCGAACCGACCAGGGACAGGCCGGCGAGGAGAACCACGAGTCCGGCCGCGATGGCCACGGTCGGCTCGAAATGCAGGCCAAGCCGGGGGCTGAGCCAGTACAGGATGATCGGCGGCGCCGCGGCGATCGCGCCGCCGACGGCGTACTGGAAGAAGAACGGCAGACCGTGCCGGTTGAGCCGCCGGTTCACCCGGTCGATGGTCATCGTGCTCAGCGCGCTGACCACGCAGCCGAGCCAGCTCGCGCCGAGCGTGCCCGCGGTGGCGAACGCCAGCGCGCCCCAGGCCAGGGTGGCCACCCAGCGCCGGTACGGGTGCGGCGCGACGATGATCGCGTCGAGTTCGGCCCTGGCGTCGGCCGGCGCGATGTCGCCGGCGCGGATCTTGCCGATCAGCCGATCGACGGCTGCCAGCCGGCTGAAGTCGATCGACCGGGACTGCACGATGTGCAGCGTGCTGACCGGGAAGGACGGTCCGCGGTAGGCCGAGACGTGGATGGTCGTGTTGATGACGTCGACCTCGCAGCGATCGACGCCGTAGGCCGCGGCGATGGCGGTGACCTGGTCCATGGTGGCGGTGGCCGGAGTTCCTGACGCCATCAGGATGGCGCCGATGTTGCCTGCGAGATCGAGCACCTCGCCGACCCGGGCGACGTAGGCGTCGTCCACGGGGGTGGGCGGGCCCGCGATGCGCGGGAGCGCGCCGGTCGGCGGATCGGTCTCCCGAATGATGCGGCTCAGGATTCCGCGCTGACCTGCTTGCGCGCCCACGACTCTGCCCCTCTTCGTTCTCGGATTTGCTCAGCCACCTCGGTCATGAGCAAAACCAATTTTACTCATGGCAGCGCAGATGGCCAGGGGTTGGCGCGGTGAGTGTCAGCACACCCGGTGTCGGCCAAACGAAAACACCCCCGGCCCAACGGACCGGGGGTGCTTCTCGCGACTGCCTAGTGGTGGTGGCCGTGGCCGTGCGAATGGCCGTGGCCGTCGTCATCGGCCTCGACCGGCTTGTCGACGATCGCCGTCTCGGTGGACAGCACCATGCGCGCCACCGACGCCGCGTTGACGACCGCCGAGCGGGTCACCTTCACCGGGTCGACGATACCGTCGGCGATCAGGTCACCGAACTCCAGCGTCGCGGCGTTGAAGCCCTGCCCGGCGGGCAACTCGGACACCTTGTTCACCACGACCGAACCGTCCAGCCCGGCGTTGGTGGCGATCCAGTACAGCGGCGAGGACAGCGCGGCGGCGAACACGCCGACGCCGAGCGCCTCGTCACCCGTGAGCTCCTTGCGGAGCGCATCGAGCGCGCTGCGGGCCTGCACCAGAGCCGCACCGCCACCGACGACGACGCCTTCCTCCACAGCAGCCTTGGCTGCGGCGACGGCGTCCTCGACGGCTTCCTTGCGCTTCTTCAGGTCGGTCTCGGTGGCCGCACCGACCTTGATCACCGCGACACCACCGGCCAGCTTGGCCAGCCGCTCCTCGAGCTTCTCCCGATCCCAGTCGGAATCGGTCGCCTCGATCTCCGAACGCAGCTGCGACTTGCGGCCCTCGATCGCGTCCTGCGTGCCGCCACCGTCGACGATCACGGTGCTGTCCTTGTCGACGACGACGCGCCGGGCAGTGCCGAGCACCTCGAGGCCGACCTCGCGCAGCAGCAGACCCACGTCGGGGTTGACGACCTGGCCACCGGTGACGACGGCGAGGTCGTCGAGGAAGGCCTTGCGGCGGTCACCGAAGAACGGCGCCTTGACGGCGACGGCCTTGAGCGTCTTGCGGATCGCGTTGACGACCAGGGTCGACAGCGCCTCGCCCTCGACGTCCTCGGCGATGATCAGCAGCGGCTTGCCGGCTTCGGCCACCTTCTCCAGCAGCGGCAGCAGGTCGGGCAGCGAGCTGATCTTCTCGCGGTGCAGCAGCACCAGCGCGTCCTCGAGCACCGCTTCCTGGGAGTCGAAGTCGGTGACGAAGTAGGCCGAGGTGAAGCCCTTGTCGAACCCGACGCCCTCGGTGATCTCGAGCTCGGTGTTCATCGTCGAGGACTCCTCGACCGTGACGACACCGTCGGTGCCGACCTTGGTCATGGCCTCGCCGACGAGCTCGCCGACCACGTCGTCGCGCGAGGAGACGGTGGCCACCTGCGCGATGGCCTTCTTGTCGGCGACCGGGGTGGCCGCGGCCAGCAGCGCCTCGGACACGGCGTCGGCGGCCTTGCTGATGCCCGACCCGAGGGCGATCGGGTTGGCGCCGGCGGCGACGTTGCGCAGACCCGCCTTGACCAGCGCCTGTGCCAGCACGGTGGCCGTCGTGGTGCCGTCACCGGCGACATCGTTGGTCTTGGTGGCGACCGACTTGACGAGCTGGGCGCCGAGGTTTTCGAAGGGATCCTCGAGGTCGATCTCACGGGCGATGGTCACACCGTCGTTGGTGACGGTCGGGCCACCGAAAGCCTTGGCGAGCACCACGTGGCGACCACGGGGGCCCAGGGTCACCTTGACCGCGTCGGCGAGCTTGTCGACGCCGGCCTCCATGGCCCGACGCGCGGTTTCGTTGAATTCGATTTGCTTGCTCATGAATGTCTTTCCCTAGGGACGGGGTAGGAAGCGCGCCGCCCCGGACACCACCTCGCGTGTGCGGGGATGTCCGGGGCGGAACACGATTCGCTTACTTGGAGACGACAGCCAGCACGTCGCGGGCCGAGAGGATCAGGTACTCCTCGCCGTTGTACTTGATCTCGGTGCCGCCGTACTTGCTGTAGATGACCACGTCGCCCTCGGACACGTCCAGGGGAATCCGCTTCTCGCCATCCTCATCCCAGCGGCCGGGGCCAACTGCGACGACGGTGCCTTCTTGCGGCTTCTCCTTGGCGGTGTCGGGGATGACCAGACCGGAAGCGGTCGTGGTCTCGGCCTCGTTGGCCTGAACGAGGATCTTGTCCTCGAGTGGCTTGATGTTGACTGCCACGATCGGAGCCCCTTCACTCTTGATGTAGGTGTGTGCTTTCACGGTGGCCGGTGATCGCCCTCGCGCCGTCGTCGCGGGTGCCGACACAGGGTTGAATCCGACTGCCGCCTAGCACTCTATACATGAGAGTGCTAGCGCTCAAGGCTCGGGTGCCATCATCGAATCGGGCGGGCTCATTTGTCAGTGGATCGACGTAGAATCGAACACATGTTCGAATCCCCTGTCGCATCGCTCGCAGATGCCAGCGACGCCGCGCTGGTCGACACCGTGGCCGGCTGCGCCCGGGCGTCGGCGCAGGCCGAGGCGGTGAAGCTGGCCGCGATCGCCGAGCTGCAGCGCCGCCGGTGTGCCGACGGTGAACACGCCCGGTGGGCCTGTGACGACTGGGACGTGTTGGCCGCCGAGATCGGCTGCGCACTGAACGTCAGCTCCGGGCGGGCATCGGGTCAGATGGATCTCGCCGTCGCGCTGCGCGACCGGTTCCCGCGGCTCGGACATCTGCTGATGGCCGGGCAGGTTCCGATGACGACTGCGACCACCATCGTGTTCCGCGCCGCGCTGGTGGTCGACGCGGCGACGCTGGCCACCCTGGACGAGATGTTCGTCGACGCCGTGACGGGCTGGGGACCCCTGTCGCAGAAGAAGCTCGAGAACGCGATCGACGCGTGGATCGAGGAGTGCGACCCCGATGCGGTCCGGCGGCTGCGCACCGGGTTACGGGGTCGCTCGTTCACGGTCGGCGACCGCGATGACCGCGTCGGCACCACCAGCGTGTTCGGCAAGCTCGCCACCCCGGACGCCGCGGTGGTGGCCGAGCGGCTGTCGGTGATGATCCGCGCGGTGTGCGAAGACGACCCGCGCACCACAGATCAGCGCCGGGCCGATGCAGTCGGGGCCATGGCGGCCGGGTCCTTCGTGTTGGCTTGCCTCTGTGGCAACGACGCCTGCCCGGCCTCGCAGGTCGACGACGGCCGCGCGTCGAGCTTCACCGTCACCGTCGTCGCCGACCGGGGCGCGGTGGACGCCGCTCCCGAACAGCGGCGCACAGCAGCCCTCATCCCTGGCATGCGTAACGGGATGTTGCCCGCGCCGCTGCTCGCCGAGCTGATCGCCCGCGGTGCGAAGGTCCGATTCGCCGACACGGTCACGGACTGCACCGACGGATACCAGCCGTCGGCAGCACTGGACCGATTCGTCCGCAGCCGCGACCTGACGTGCCGCTTCCCCGGTTGCGACCGGCCGGCCATCTCGGCCGACATCGACCACACCGTGCCCTGGCCCCAAGGACCCACCCATGCGGGAAACACCAAGTGCTATTGCCGAAAACATCACTTGCTGAAGACTTTTGCCGAGGGCTGGACCGACAGCCAGACACCGGACGGCACCGTGTCGGTCACCACGCCGACCGGCCACACCTACACCACCACCCCGCTGTCGGCGGTGCTGTTCCCGTCCTGGCGTACCAGCACGCCACCGCCGGGAGCGGCAGGCGTGCCGCCGACACCGTCACGCCATGTGGGGCGGTCCCTGATGATGCCCACCCGGCGCCGTACCCGAGACGAGAGCCGGGCCGCGCGGATCCGGCGCGAGCGAGAACTCAATGCGGTCCAGCGGGAACATGACCGGGTGGCCGCGGAGCGGGCCGCGGCCGAGCGGCGCGCCAAGTATCAGGCGGTCCAGAACATGAAGCGGAGCGCCGATGCCGCCGCCGACCCACCGCCTTTCTAGCGGATCTGCCGGGGGTCCATCATCAGGTGGTCGGACACATCGCCGACCATCTCGACGTCGACGCGGCGCTGCGTGAAGTACCAGCCATGCGCATCACGGGCGAAGGTGTCGTGATAGCGGCCGACAACGATCGGTTGCAGCGCAACGGTTTCCGTCTGCTGCACGACGCAGAACGTCGACCGCGCGGCGGCGGTGTCACCGCTGACGTCGACGATCGGGTTGAGCACGAGGTGTCGGGTGCGGGGTGTGTTGGCGTGGTCGGGAAAGCGCCGAGTGGTGGAGGCGAACAGGGCACCTATTCGCGCCGGGCCGGTGACACCCATGAAGGAACCGCGCCCCAGGAGTTCACCGACACCGTCGAAGTCACCGGCGTCGATCAGTTCGGCGTAGCGATAGAGCAGCGTGGTGACCGCCAGCGTGTCCCCCACCGTGTCAACCGGATTCACGCGACCTGTCCCCGCACCACCGGCAACCCCGGATCGCTGGCGGCGTCCAGCGGCGACGGCGCCGCACCCGCGGCGATCAGATGAGCCGCGAAGGACGCGATCATCGCCCCGTTGTCAGTACACAGGCGCGGTCGCGGCACCCGCAATGTCAAACCCGCCGCCGCGCAACGCTCCTGCGCCAGCTCCCGCAGCCGGGAGTTGGCCGCCACCCCGCCCGCGATCAGCAGCGTGGACACCCCCAGATCCTCGGCCGCCCGTACCGCCTTGAGTGTCAGCACGTCGGCCACGGCTTCCTGGAAACCGGCCGCGACGTCGGCTTGCGACGCCTCCGGGTGGCTCTCCACATAGCGGGCCACCGCGGTCTTGAGGCCGGAGAAGCTGAAGGCGTACCGGTCGTCGCGCGGACCGGTCATGCCGCGGGGGAACGCGATCGCGTGCCGATCCCCCTCGCGGGCGAGTTCGTCGAGCACCCGGCCACCCGGGTAACCCAGCCCCAGCAGCCGCGCCACCTTGTCGTAGGCCTCACCGGCCGCGTCGTCGACCGTCGAGCCCAGCTCGACGATCGGCTCCCCCAGC
>Ga0247757_10001500_pt1 | contig 15069 bp, 16 predicted proteins | sample UWRJL126311R4_FD_180929 | JGI IMG/M metagenome (GOLD analysis project Ga0247757, IMG submission 180929) | Plant litter microbial communities from Arlington Agricultural Research Station in Wisconsin, United States - UWRJ-L126-311R-4 | ecosystem: Environmental > Terrestrial > Plant litter >... | reverse complement strand
CATGTTATAATTTTTTTTTATTTTTTTTTTTTTTTTTTTTTTTTTTGGAACTCATACACAAAACGTGGACTTGCGTCCCACACATAAAGAAGAGAATCTTAAGATAACAACGTTTCCCCTGTTACAAAGCCCCAAAAAATGGCATAAATAAAAGAATTTTGAAGGAAGCGGTTTTCGCTTCCCAAAGGGGGTAGCTCAAGTCAAAAGCTTTATAAAATGTAAAAAGGCCCGCTGTTCAAGTAAAGAATAGGATATTTGCACAGACATATTGGTATGTCATTTTCAAGTTTGTGCTTCCATAAGGGCTTTCTTTATCCTTGATCATGGTCGGAATAAAAGCGCTGACTCGTGTAGATCCCCACATAGACATCGTCAGCATCACCAATGAACAGAGCCAGGGTTTCAGACTGAACACTGGGAGAGTACCGGCGCGAGGCCAAGATCAGATTAATACATGGTCTAGACCTATGCAGGTATCGTAAAGAGTGGGTCATGCAAGCCGCACGAGGTACAATTAGTGATCGGTAGGTGTGAGTGGAGCTAGCGTATTTCTCCGACAGCTTGGACATAGGTATCTTGGGAACGAGAGCGTCAATCCTGTGGGACTAGCGGCAATTCCATGGCCTTTCGGCTCCTCTCGTTTCCCTGGAATAGTGGAACGGGACGCTTCCTGACGCTTCCTTCCGGTTGCCCCTTGCTATCGGGACCCTGCAGAAAACAGAGTTATACCTGAGAACGTACACTTCACATCATCCTGCTACATAAGAAACCTTGTCATATACCACATTTAAGAGCATGTATTGCTGTAGCTCCCCCACACTAGCTATGCACGAAATCGTTTACCCCCCGGGCCTGACTCGGTGCAGCCTGCCATGCATCTGCACGTTTCGAACGTCCTCTTCAGCCATCTGTTCTTATTGGTCACAGTCCGGCTTACCAAACCCCTTTTAAGGGACGTTGTGGAGGCACTGTGGTCCACGTGGCCCTAGGGTGCCTTCATATCCATAATCGAGGCCCAGATCCGGTCGTCAGCCCAAGTCTCGAGCCCGCCGATGCAATTGCGAGGGCTTTGTGGGGTATTAGAAGCAAGAATCGAGGCTCTCCGTATGCGGGATTTATTTGCTGGGCTCACACTGAGTGGGCCTTGCTGAAGGCTGCGTTTGCCGAGCCAAACAACTCCACTCTGCGAACGATAGGGTGTGAGCCTTCGGAGTCGGAGAAGAGCCGCGCTTTTGCTCTAAGACGCACCTGCCCCTTCTCCACAGACCAAGGATGGACTAAGTCTCACAACCTCACAGATGGGCCCAGCCTTGCTGCATGCATGATCATGGGTCACACGCCATACATGGCCTTAAGCGGAGGCTTGCCCTTGACGCTTGGCAAACCCTTGTGGGCTTTTGAAGATCCTCTAGCGAGCAGGCACATGTACTGGCTTGGCTAGGATGGGGTCGAAACTGTGGCACTAAATACAGAGGTGGAGGCTTTGTGGCTGGGCTCGTGGTAGTTGGGGCCCCTGTTCGACCTCACGAGTCAGACATGTTCGCAACGTATATGAAAAGCGAGGGCTTTATCAACTACCTGGTCAGCGAGCTGTGGCAGTCCTAAGTGAACGAAATATCGCGAGTCTCTGCATTTTTGCCAGAGTCAACCAAGAATCATATTCTGGATCAATCTTTATTACCGTGTGCCTAGAGCGACGGTGCCATATTGTCTCCTAGCCCTGGCTCGAGCTCACAAGTCAAACGTCTTCGCAATATTTGTAAGAGCTAAGTGTTTACGCATTAGTTAGAGTGTTAAAATGACCCTAGATTCAATAAATTGTTTCGCGATAGCCTTCTACAGTATTACCCACCGGAATCGACCAGGGATTAGACTCTTGAGTGTTCAACCATTCCTGGATGCCTAGAACAATGCCGCCATATTCATAATCCTCACCTTTGGTGGATGAAAGTCACTATTGCTCCATGATGGGTCCATATGAGAATGTCTGACAAATCCACTGATCAAGCAAACGGTGATCAAGGCTGGGCTTACAGGAGCGGCAAGTAAGCCGATGCCTTGTTTGCCTCAACCGATACGAGGATGGGCGTACAAAACAAGTATTCGGGTGCCTACCATGCCGCCGGGAAAAGCGCTCCGTTAATTTCAGGGTGAGAGATTTCTGGCTTGAATAAGCACGGAGGTATGCAGGCGGTCCGGTACAGTAACGCGCAGGTTTGAATTTAGGGTAGGCTCTTGTCCGTGATCCATATTACTACCGTGTAGATTCGCTAGAGCATCTCCTCACGACACTCTATCCACTCATTTTTATGTTTTATGATTACTTCAAGAACGGTAGTGTAGGCATTATTAAGGTCTATGTCGAAGAAGATGTGTTCGGCGTAATCGTGCCTAGACGACAGCTGTTGGACGATACACATGTTGTTCTAATACAAAGTATCATAGACAACACATCCATTAGGGTCAATCATAGTGACCTTTTTCATGAAAGGCTCTTTACAAATTAAAAATAAATTGGGGTTTACTCCTTCTGAAGTTAGTACAGATTGTTTCGGAAGTTGACTAGTACCGAGCAGGGGTCTAAATGTGAGGCAGAGTGCCACCATTGAAAAGATACCTGCTTATCGTGTGAATACCAGTATCGCCGATAAAATAGAGTGAAGAGAGCGCTTAAGGGGCCCGTTGGCACACAAGATGACATGCTTGTTAAATTAGCAATAGGATAAAGCTTCTTTAACCGTTGACTACTTTGATACATTCAGTGAAATCGAAGTAAATAATTGAAAACGGGGAAGAGAATTAGATTGTTTCGACTCTATTACTTTCGTGTGCCCTAGACGCAAGCAGTGCACGTGATTATTATGCTTAGTCAGACACGCTCAGGACGCGTCCGAGGCAAACGCGCGAACATCATTTTCGAGCTTGCGCTCAACTTTTGGCCGCCTCCCCATTTACTCGAGGTCTTTGTGTAGCTACTATCAGAGAAAATGTAAGCAAATATCTTCTCCATATCGTCATGCGATGTTATTGAGCTTCCACAGCTAACAAGCGCGCAGGGAGACCTTCAACGATATCTACTTGAACCTCTCCAAGAAACACGGTGTCACACGGTTCGCCGAATCTGGGTGGGGCTGGAAGCCTTCTAGTGGTGGCGATGGCACTTTTACCCTTGATCAATCGCAGATCTTATCAGCGCAATGGAGCAGAGCCGCCCGAGGCTACGAGGTCAAAGTACTCTCGCGACAAGATGGCATCATACAGCTGGACGGTTTCAAGCAAGATGTATGGCAGAGAAACATGCTGCGGAATCATGGCTGATTTGGACAGGATTTTGACCGGATAGCCAAGCTCTTCAAGGTTTGGTACAGCGTTAATCTAGAAAACAGGGAGCATGCTCTCCGTGGTTGGAATTGGGGTAAAGCTGAGTTTGGCAAGGCTGAGCTTTCTTTCAACGTAGCAAACCGACCAGCCTTTGAGGTACCATATACCGAAATCTCGAATACAAACTTGGCGGGAAAGAACGAAGTAGCAGTCGACTTCTCTCTTCCAGCAGATGCCGATGCGGGGACAAATGGTCATTTAGGAGGGGCGAAGTTTCGCGGTAAGAAATCAACCGGCGCGAAAGACCAGCTGGTTGAGATGCGGTTTTATATTCCTGGTGTCGCATCAAAGCGTGAAACGAAAGAGGACGGAGAAGAAGCCTCAGATGGAGAGGAAGTGGAGGAGCAGAACGCCGCCAACCTCTTCTATACAACACTCATGGACAAGGCTGAGATCGGCGAAGTTGCCGGCGACACTTTCGCCACATTCTTGGATATTTTACATCTGACACCACGCGGCCGTTTCGATATTGACATGTACGAGAGCTCTTTCCGTTTGCGCGGAAAGACATATGACTACAAGATTCAATATGACGCCGTTAAGAAGTTCATGATGCTTCCAAAGCCCGACGACATGCACACTCTTATTACTATCGGATTAGACCCGCCGCTGCGACAAGGACAGACTAGGTATCCGTTCTTGGTTATGCAATTTAAGCGCGATGAGGAAGTCAACCTGGACCTTAACATGAAGGAGGATCTGCTGGAAACAACATACAAGGACAAATTGTCGTCTCATTACGAAGCTCCCATTGCCGTGGTTGTCTCCCAAATCTTCCGAGGACTTAGTGGAAAGCGCATCATCAGGCCATCACAAGATTTCATCAGCCATCACGAGCAGTCTGGTGTGAAATGCTCCATCAAAGCTAACGAAGGTCACTTATTCTGTATGGATAAGGCCTTCATGTTTGTACCCAAGCCGGCAACTTACATTAGCATGGAGAACATTGCATCCGTCACCATGTCTCGTGTCGGAGGAGCTATGGCGGCAAGCCGGACGTTCGACATCACGTTTACCATGAAAGATGGGATGGCTGAGCACCAATTCTCCAATATCAATCGGTGCGTCACGCGACCCTGTTCTCAAACCCTGCATAACTAATTAGCGCTACAGGGAGGAGCAGCAACCACTTGAGAGCTTTTTTCGAGCCAAGGGCATCAAGACCAAGAATGAAATGGCTGATGATGTAAGTTGCCTTAGTCTCTCATATGATGGCGCTAACGGCCATCCTCCCAGTCTGGGGCAATCCTTGCAGCAGCTCTCCAAGATGACGACCTCGCATCTAGTGACGGCGAGGTGGCCAACCGTGGAAGCGCAGACGAGGATGACGAGAGTGTGGATGAAGACTTCCAGGCTGAATCGGAGTCTGAAGTGGGCGAAGAGTTTGACGAGAACCATCGGAGCAGTGACGATAGCGACGAGGAGATGGGCGACGCGGATGCTGATAGCGACGCACCAGACGAGGAAGAGATGGTGGAACGCCCGAAGAAGAAGCAGAAGATGGGCGCCTAGGGCGCGGATGAAGGCTGATCATCATTGTCCAGTGTTCCAGAAATCTTCGATCGAATTGAGAGCGCAGATAGAGTCTTCGATCCGATTTCTAAAGCATGTGTATCGTTGAGCGTGCATGGCTGAGGCAGCGTTCAGAAGGCCTGGGAACTGGCTCCGGGCGCTCTCATTAGATACAGGTGAAACGTGCTGGGTGGACGCAGGTCAGGAAGGGGCCTGGTTCCGAGACGGTAGCAAGTTTGGGCAGCTAGGGAAAGGCTTGAAAAAGCGGCAAATACTATCGGTGATACTCCGGAGCCTCTCCCACGTTGCCTCTAATGAGTGATTTGCGGCGGCGGCGGCGGCGGCCATGAGTCGAAGCTGCATCCCAAGCCTCGGAACGCACAGGCCCCGGTGCGTGGCACGTCGTGTTCGCGTTGACCGCACGAGGCTCGTGCGATTCAGCTTGACACTTGCCTGCATAGCTAACCATGCGAAAATCCTCGCACACCCTGGCCAGGCGCCTTATGAGGCATGTGGATACTGTGAAGGGGTCCCTTGACTTTATGTAATGCGGGGTGGGGTGCTCGTTCGCGCTACTCAAGCTAAACGCCATTCACCGGCCGCAGGGTACAACCACCATGGCAGCGTACATATACCAACCGCCTGCCGCCCCCGTTTCACCTTCTCCACAAGGCAGCTTGGTGCAAGTATCGAGCACCTGTACTACTAGCAATCCCATTCCTATCTCAAAGATGCGTTCACGGACAGGATGGCAAGTACCCACCCTCCCCGCCGCCACCCACCACCCCTAATGACTTTCTCTACAGCTTGACGTGTCGCCAGCGCAAGCTGAAGTGTGACGAGAAGAAGCCCGTGTGTGGACAGTGTTGCAAAGCTTCACGAGAATGTGTTCCCAGCTCAGGCATCGTCTTCAGACACCAGCACAATGCTTCAATGAACGGCGACGACTCAGGAGAAGAGAACTCGCTCAAGGGCTTCTATGCATACAAGAACACCTTTGACGATGAGACGATATGGCTCGACATTCCCCAAAATGGTGAGTTGACTTCCTACGCTTTCCAGACACCAGACTCACCGGTTATGATATAGTGACGTTCATCAACACCACCAACCCATACCTCGACCCTGATTTTGATGCCGTGTCTTCCACGTCTGGAGATTCTCCACTGCCATGCGAGCCACGGTCCGTGACTTCATGGCCAACCCAGAGCAAGATTCCCTCAGTGACCAGTATATCCAGCTCTGGTCAAGACGTGCACCCTGCTGCCCTATGCTATACGCCAGAGCTCGAAGGTCTCACTCCTTTAGATACGCCATCGATGCTGCAATCTCCTCCAGCCTCATCGGTAGGAACACCCATATCTCCGCCGCTTTCACTCGCCAATACACATTTCCGATCTGTACTACACCACGCCCCGTCCATGACTCCACCTCCCATTGATCCGCGGTTAGCGTCACCTCTTCCCGATCACATTCCTCGATCCAGCTCGGTCGCCACAAATCAGCGACCGACATACACAGGTTATTTGGCTGAGCCAGATTACGAAGTTGCCTATCTTATGCGATGGTTCTCTGAAGGACCCGGCTACTGGATGGACCTCTTCGATCTTGGTACTTACTTCTCCTCCTATGTTCCGGTCAAAGCTCAGGAAAATCCACTTCTCAAATATGCAGCGCTCGCTTACTCTGCTAAAGCCTTGGCACGCGTCCACGGTCGCAAGCCAATCATGGGCGGTAGTGTCACGCGACAGGCTTATATGGAGGTGTATCCCGATGCACAATCAGTTGATTGGTACCACAAAGCTACACAATACTATGACACTGCGGTCTCGCTTCTCTTGAAAGCCCTTAAGAACGATGCCACCATTGCCCTGGATTCAGATTCGGATAGTAGCGAGCCATCCTGGAGCCTCGATGGCCGCTCTCCGAAGCGTCGCCGCAGTTCTTCAGGCAGTACAGCCAAGACAAATACTGACGAGCTCTTGGCGGCTTCTGCTATACTCTGTGTATATGAATTCCTCGATGCCTCCGTTCCAGAATGGGCAAAACATCTCAACGGTGCCAAGTCCCTCTTGGTTATCGCACAAGAACGTATGATGCCTCTGCAGGTGCCAACGCCCAATTCGATGATAGCTTCCGCTAACCTTGGGGTCATCTCTAAAGCACGAAAAGCAGCTTTCTGGAACATTGCTAGGCAGGATATGCTCGAAGCCTGTAAGTCCAGCCTCCTTTATTATGTTTTTTGTCCTGACAACGTGGTCTAGTCATTAACAAAACGCACACACGACTTGACACTGAAGACTTGACACTTTGGAAAGAAGCTGGTCTTCTCATCGACGAGGATGGTTTCATCATTCCAAGCAACGCAACCGAGAGTGGTTACCCCGAGGGTGAAAGCATGATGAAAGAAGACCTCATCTGCAATGCACTGGTGTGGCTGATGAGCAAGCTGGTCAACTTTATGGCGGCTGGGGATGACCCTGGAGATGACTTCATACCTACATGGGCGGGGGTTCCTCAAAGAACACTGCTTGATTATTGGAACACTTTACAGCAACAATTTCAGGTGTGGTACGACGGTCTACCGATAACATTCAGACACTCTGCCAGGGTCGACCCTCAGTGTTCGTCGATGCTCGGCGAATCCGAAGGCCTGTTTCCGGAGGTGTGGTACAGCATTCCCATGTGTGCTTCCACAATGCAATGCTACCACATGAGCCAAATACAGTTGTTCATGAATAAGCCGCATGAATCAACTCAGGGACGTACAACCGTTTACGAACGCTTGAACTCTTATCAATCTGTACTAGCCGCCTGCCAAGTTCACAGCCGCGAAATTGTAGGCATTTCGCTTGGTAGGCCCGACGAGGCTGTTCGGATCCACTCGGTTCAGCCACTGTTCACAGCTGGACAATGCCTTAGTGATCCGAGAGAGCGACAGGTCGTACTCAATCTGCTCCGTGGCGTTGAGATGGACATTGGGTGGGCAACTGACTACCGAGTCAGGCAGCTCATCGAGCAGTGGCAGTGGGAAGATACTGACCACGCGATGATGACATGAGGAGAATACCCAAGAGGAGGATCTGAGGGGGAACCACGGACCATATAACACATTTAAACGAACAACACTTAGGAACGCTGCCTTTAGGCTACGTCAGTGAGGATATCAGCAGATACCGATTCCCTCCAAATCCCCACCGGTCTGGGGTGACGGCACTGGGTCAGATGCTCGAAAATCATCAGGCCAAAGGTATAACGATGAAAAAGGATTATTTATCCGAAGGATAAACCAAGCATTTGGAAGAACTTGTGGGGCGAAGGGCAATGCCATGCCCACAGTGGAGACCCCCAATCGCTTCCCCACTTTGCTGGGACGACTTCTTACGACCTCAATGATGATCAGAAACGAAGTCAGCATCTCATCGGATTATTCCATAGACATAGACGGACAAGGCGTTGGGTGCATGGTGCATGTTTCATAAGATACGCTTTTCACATGTCAAGTCCTACATTCGAAGGCACAGCACGATACCAAGGCCATAGGCGCATTGAGCTATTGGCCTGTACAATAGATCTATTTCTCAACCTTGTTTAGTCCACATATCTCTACGGTGTGATGTTCACTCATTACGTGAACCTTGGTAAGGATGACCTGTGCACGAACAATCCCTGACGGCCTTTTGACGTAGTCCTTACTCCCTGCCATGGGCGATGAGCAAGACAATGCGGTATCGAAAATTCAAGGTGCATAAGTGCGACATAGCGCCCCCCCTACCCATCCCAAAAACGTCGCTGTAGCAGGTTTGTTGGCTGAAATTTTTTTTCTTCTTTCCTTCTTCCCCCTCGACAGGAGATGGGTGTCGGCGAACAAATGGCCGTAAACAGGGGAGATCCCGTCGAAGGGGTAAGCGAGTCTGCAGACCATGGCGGCCCCAAGTGGCGTCCAGTCTCGATCATTTCGATCAGCAGCGCGCATGCTAGCCATGTGTTACAATCGACCTAAGTTTGAGGCTTGATTTCCAACGTGCTGCTAAAAACTGCAAGGCTAAGACACACGCCTACGCAATCGGGCCCCTCCCAATGATGTGAGGCTGGTGCTAGGGCTCTACCATAGGACCGCGCTTACCGCTCCAAGGGGGACGTGCAGGACATGGGACGGCCAACCGAAGGGTTTCCATATGTCTCTGCGCAAGTAGCGTGGGGTTTCGCAATCGGGACTTGCGAAAGGTAGTGCCATGTGACTTGTTTACGTTTACCGCTATCTTGGCCTACCTGCGATAGTATGAACTGCATGCCTTGGCTCGTGAAGGGACAGGACGCGCACACGAATGAGATGTGCATCTGTTCACCGCTACAACTAAATTTCGTTATTCTTAGGTGAAACAATGTCCATGATAGTTTGATGAGAGCCCGGGTTGCGGGACACTTGCTTCTTGAGAAAGGAATTGAAAGGAAGGTGAGGGAACGGCCCGCCCGGAGTGAACTGGTGGATCCTACATCGTGGTTGGTCTTTGATATTTCTCCATAATCTGCCCAGAGTGGACACCATTGGCTCACAAACACGTGGGCTCATGTGGCCGGCGTTTCGCTTCAGTCGAGCATCGTGACACAAGTGGCCGTTGACCGCTAAAGGTGCTGTGGTGGGTGCATGTAGTCAAGCCACTGAGTGGAGCTTTGCCCCTTCTCTATCAGGCAAATTTTTGCCATCCTAGTATTCGATCGCATAGAAGCTCTGCCATCGGTGACGCAAACTGCCCGGGAGAATATGCACTCGTGTTGGGGTTAAGATGCGAGCCCAATATCAACATCATACGATTCAGACCTCTAATTCGACGAGCCTGCAAAGAATCGAGTGAGAAACCAAGACGTGTACGGCTTAGTCGCATCCTCGATTCGAGGACGGCCGATCTCTTTAGCACGGCTGCCAGGCCGGTGCGCAACCTTCTTCAGCCATCCCGCTATTCTTGGGGCCTTCTAGCGCGCCTGCGTGGCGTGCAGTCTCAGCTTCGCGCCCAGTTTACAGGCCCCTCACGACACCGCTAATTCCAGGGTTCCTGGAGTGGCGCAATGTGAGGCATCTGCAAATCGTACGTTTATCCATGTAGGGCAGTGCTGTGGCAGATGGGGTGGGCTGGTTTCTCGGTTACGCACATGGGAGGCTGGAGCCACCGGGGTTATTCATCAGCGACTCTTGGGTGGGCTTCAAAGTGGGACTTGCAAGTCGCAACCACAACAACGGGAACCAGTAGTAAGCCATGGTAGACGCCGTGGCGGCTTGCCATGTGCAACAACGGGCAAAAATTGGGCAGGCTGCGCCTGTGACTGTAGAGGAGGGTAGGTCCTTGTGGGCGACGGCCAATATGCGCCGAGCCGATCAGTGACTGGTGGAGAGCCGAGTCATAAAGCCGACTACAGTGCTTAACACTGACGTCGCGAACGGGGCCCATCCTAGCCTTGTGTGCCTGAGATGACTCGTAGCGTGGCCGTTAGAGAACCCCGGTTCAGCAGGGAAAGCAGTTCGATATGTTGGCGATATGGCGGTGAGTTGGTGAGTTGGTCGATGAGTGCTTTAGTTCTCATGGATGGAGCCTGGGCGAATGTATGAGGGCAATAGAAGCAGGACACGCAAGTGGATGGCATGCCATACCGCTGCTCAGTGCGGTAGCGGCGGGGCAGAGCGGTCGAGAAGCAGCTCCAGGCGATTTCGGGAGCATCAGAGCATCAGGAACGATCGTTCCGACCACGAACTGCTGGCACGTGCCCCTTATTTGTCTAAAGTTCCATATTCATCAGTGACGCGCAACCACGGTCCATTACAAATTCTTGCGTCGCCATCCATAGTAATGGCCAAACCCCGCACCCATGGAGCTTTTGGAACTCTATTGGAAAATACGCCCTGACTCGCGGGCTCCCCGGCACATTCCGATGCCGTATACCGTATGCATCAGCTCCGCACCTCCGCTCGTGCTGTAGTTCTACAGCTAGTTCTTGATGGCTCCGGTTGTGCAAAGTCCCGCCCCGTTCCACATATTGAAAAAATGGCCCCTTTGCGCCTCGTGCACCACGGCGATTACCTTAGGTTTATGGAAGTCCTCTTGCAGCATAGTATCGACGGTCGAGTGAATAAACAAAAAAAAACAGTCTCAGATTGGTGGCTTGCACGCAGGGCTTGTAGGAAGAAGGCTGGCAGAGGCAGCTCGACAGCTCCGACGTCAGATTGCAGCCCTCTAAGTCATACGACCAATCACATGCACGCTAACCCGAAGTAGACAAAGCTCAGGTGAGGCTGAGCCCAATCGTGGAAGCCACAGAACCGGTGAACCAGCGTCTTTCACACATGGCAGCCACCCCGTTCACAGAGCGCCTGGCAGGTAGCCTCTCATCCGACGTTCATCACCATTCCCTTACCCATTCCCTACCGCAACCCTCCAATCCTCTTAGTGGTCGTTCCATGACTAAGTGCAGTTCCAAGAATGCAACACCCAGATCGCGGCGATGCCGTGCATGGGTAATTGCCGTTGACCCAAGCATCTCCGGTAGATGCTCTGGATTGTGGCAACGTCTGGAGCTGTGGCGGTAAGTACCAGGTGGGAAACGTAGCTGAGTAGCCCTGGCTTGTTGAGAGCTGAACATCCATGCCTCGCCCCTCAATCACTCCAAACCCTACGAGTCTAGTTCCCATTCAATCACACTCACCGTTCTCCTGTTTCAGACTCACATAGGGTGGCTGGCCAGCTTGCATAGCTACATCTCTGGCCGACTCGCTTTCACGCAAGTGAGGCAACAGCGACAAGCCTTTTCCATGCTTTTTCTTCAGTGGCGCGTCCGTTGTCGTACGACGCAGGATCCTCTTTGGCTTCTGAAGAGACAAAGCAAATCTACATTACCAGGATGTGGCTATTTTCATCATGCCTCAAGGCGAAAGGTAAAGGGACTGCGACTGCGACTGCTCGAGGTATGGTTCTTCCGTTGATGCGGCGTCGGGAAGGAAATGAGAAAATATCCGATACACAAACGTAAGAATATCGCAATCGCAGCGTCAAGGCTAGCGGCTTATTGGCTTTCACTACACCCCCACCACAGTCGGCAATAAGTCCCACTAGGTGCCGTTCACCAATGACTTGTGGAAGGCAGTTACATAGCTTTGAACCCCTATCGTGATGGCCGATCCCCTTGATCTTTCCAACTTCGCAATGTCTCCCGAGCTGTGACACCCACTCCTACTACGAGGAGCAGCGCATTGAAACATGCCATCATAAAAAACGGCGCACCAGGGCCGCTCGAATCAAAAAGCGCACCGCCAGCCTTAGTGAGAAGGAGGATACCAAAGCCGCCCAGTAGGCTATACGTCCCTGCTATCGAACCCTTGAGGTGTGTGTGCGATTTCGGACTTGTAGATGATGCCGGTATTGCTTGATCGCTTTCTAATAGTGGTGCTTCTTCTGATGCCGGTGTCAATCCCGGACTACGAGGCGGTGTTGCGCCTGCTGAGGGATGACTATTGCTGGAATTGATTCCATCTTCCTGATGTTCCTTGGTCATGTGGCTGTCATCGTTGTTGATGCCTTGACCCAGAAGGGCTAGGGAACAAACGATTGCACCGATCTGACTGAGACCGAGCAAGGTGACAATGATGAAGATTCCTTTGGAGCCACCCTTGCTCGCGGGGTCTGGACTTGTTAGGGATCCAAAGGCGGAGTAGCCTGCAATGCCTGCAGCGGCGGCGAGGAGAAGGGGGAGATTATGTTTACGATATCGAGCAGAAAGATAGCCAAATAGCGGAGCAGCGAGCAATGCTACAAGTTGACTAATACCAGTTAGCATGGCAGCAAGTTTGTATGCATCTTCACACGAATGTTTAACATCAGCAGGGTCCGACGGATCCGCTACATGGCACCGGCCTGACTTCAGGAAGTAAGTGTTGGTGAAAAGCGGTATAAACAAGCTGATTGCAACTGAGGAAGCGCGTGCGACAAATCCACCCACGTAACCTAAACCAATGGTTGGAGATTGGTATCCAAGACGCACGCTCTCCCAGAATAAACGTGGATAGGACAAGATGCGCTCAGTCGAAGATGAACGGTCTAGCGACTTGTACCGGTTCCTGTGTATGAGTGCCTTCCAACTCTTTTCTTCCTCGCCGGGCAGCTTTTTCAGTCCGAAAAAGCACCCGAGGGCAACCAGTATCGCGATGGCTCCGACCACGTAGAATGAATCAGCAACAGCCGCAGCTGGTGCCTTGCCAGCGTCTCCGAAACGCGTCGGAAGCGGGAGGAAGATGAGTAGAGCAACGAGAGCACCGCATCCTGTGAACATGCCCACTAGGCCGGCAATGTGCGATGTTGAGGCAGCTGTGTCTTCGTATACAATTGTGTCATCATGTGGTGGAGATCTCGACTGAAATCGCGCAGGAGTGATGGTCAACTCGGACGATATGGAAGGTGCCATGGCGTGCGAGGTGCCGTTCGCTCGCCTTGCTGGCGTTCTTGGATCTTGAACGATCTGAATCTGCCGAGGAACGATGAGCTTGAGTTAACAAAATTCCTATGATGGGCAACCTACAACTGTCATTGTCGGGAGAATCGCGGTGACCATGGTCGCACTACGGCCTGACTGTTAATATACACATCTACATTGCACGGAGTCAGGCGCACTCACGTCGCAGTCGCCCCCAGGCTGAACAGTAGACGCGCAAGAAGCAATTGCGGGTATACGTTCTTGGCCGCCATGAAGACCCATAGACTGATACCGACAATCGCATAGCCTATGACTGCCACGCTTCTCACCCCAACTCGGTCGCTGAGCAAGCCCCATGCTGGACATGCTACTAACGCTACCAGCTCGTCCGCAAAGCCCAATGTACCGACTGCGTCGCCCACATTATGCGCTTGACCGATGCGCTGTGTGATCACAAAAGATATTGAACTGTTGAGGAAGACGAGGAAGGAGATGGAGAAGAGCGCAACGCCAAACAAGTATGTCGCGATTTGTGTGTGTGTTGCTGCGAAACCGAGCATCTTAACGACAATGCTTAGGCGCTGCTCCAGAGAGCGTGGCAATATAATATGATCAGTGTGGGAGCATCGACAATGTGCATTCGGTTGAGGGTGGTGAATGGGGCGCGATGCAAACAATGACGACGTGAAGTGGAGCCTTCCGAGTGGCCGCCTGGACATCACGTGCATCTCCTTCCACTCACCACGCCACAAGAGTCTCAATGTAAACAAAACAATAGAACACCACACAGAAGTATAGTAGCATAAAGGGTAGCTATTTATAATATTTAAATCAGCAAATTATCAATCGAACCAATTATCCACAAATTCGTATAAACGCACCCTGGGCTAGGGCCTCTCTTTGAAAGCAGCTCTAAGGAGTTGAGGGTTACGAGGGGGCGGTTCGATTTTTGCTGGCGGCGTTTTCCTTTTTTGCCTTTTTTTACTCTGTTTCGGACACGGGACAACATGCTCTCGGCCGGAGGGGACCCGGGCAACCCTGGGGGTCAACCCACGATAGTGCTATCTCTGTGCAACTGAGTAGTAATCGCGGAAAAGCGCTTCGGGCCCCTCTGGTGTTACCACTCTGTTCCCAGCTTTTTCCTAGACATGTGCTTCTGAAGGCTCAGGGTACATTGCTAGCGGGAATAAAAATGTTGAATCAATTTATTAGTACATCGACTTTACACTAAAAGTGAGCACTTCAAAGAAAAAAAAAGAAAAAAAAAAGAGGAAAGTAAAGGAAAAGGAAACGGATATGTTACTTGTTCAAACGTTGCCCTTCCCTAAAAACATATCACTGGTCATACCTTTCCCCATCCAAGAGGCTGGTCCCTTCCTTGATTCTCACCCCAATATTCTCGACTCTCTTTGTATTCACCCCTTTTAAGCCCTTCCTGGAACTGATCTTGAACAAGCCGGACACGATCTTCATCCCGTGGCTTTAGCTGAAACTTGAACGGTAATGGCTTGGCAATAAGAAGGGTGCTAAAGTCCAACGTAGGGTCGATGTTTTTAGGATCAAATTTTGATAGAGGCTTCGTCTGCGGCTCCTCACCTCCAGTACTGAGTTCTTCTTGGGAGATGGAGGCTTTTTCGTTCATCCCTAGCATGAGAACTTGTGGACACGGACTTGGGGTGTCAGGTTGTTCTTTGGACATATTGAACATCCATGCTATGG
>Ga0247757_10001499_pt1 | contig 15069 bp, 6 predicted proteins | sample UWRJL126311R4_FD_180929 | JGI IMG/M metagenome (GOLD analysis project Ga0247757, IMG submission 180929) | Plant litter microbial communities from Arlington Agricultural Research Station in Wisconsin, United States - UWRJ-L126-311R-4 | ecosystem: Environmental > Terrestrial > Plant litter >... | reverse complement strand
TATATACGCTACCAGGTAGACTACTACTAGATTAAACTACGATAGACCTACTATATAAATATCATTATCGTTAATCAGCTCGAACGAATATACCTAGTATAGGAAGTATAATCTTACCTTTATTAGGCATATCTATACAAATTGCAATACTCTAAGAAGGTATAAGGAGTTAAAAGAAAGGGAAAAGTCATTGGCTAGTATAACTAGTGGTATAACTAAGAAAGGTAAAATAAATACTAGAGGAAGAAGTAAGAGATAAAAGGGAAATACTACTAAAGTTCTATCTTTTAAGGATAATAGATTAGATATAGAAGTAAATACCTTTATTATAACCAGTATTATAGATCTATTAATACCGCTATTATTACCTGGTTAGACCTTACTTAATAATAATAGTAAAAGACTGTAATAACTAGTAAGTACCTATACTATATTGATTAGATGCCTAACTATTTCTAACCCTCTAGTTTAGCTATTTAATACTAGGGCCTCGCGATATATATTAGGTTATATAGACGATTTTTCATCCTTAATAACTAGAAAGGGAACCATTACTATCGTAGGAGGTATCAAGCTTCCTATTTATAGTGTTAGAATGATTAGATTATACTATCGACTCCCTAATAACTCTACCTAGATTATAGAACTAATAAATATACTATATAGTAATAAGCTTTATAAAACGCGACTCTTTTCTTAGATATACGTTAGGGAAAAGTATAATCTATTTATAAGGAAAGACGATCTTTTCCTAAGCAAGTAAGGTAAGAAATATATATAGGTAAAATACGCCTATAGTATCCTGCAACTTTAACTCAAAGATAATACTCTAACTAGTTCCTAAGGTTTAATTATACAAGTATCTTTATAGGTGGTATTACCTATCTAGCTTCCTCTTACCCTATTAGAGGATATCCTAAATGATATAATAACTACTTAGGATAACTTAGATAGATCTACTAGAAACCTTAACGAAAATATATATTTCTTATCTTATAATAAATTCTACCATGCCTTTAGCCACCTTAAGATATCTAGGCCAAACTATTTATTTAAAGATATAAATATTATACCAGCTAAGCTAGCCTCCTTCGAATACTTAACCTACCTACTATCTAAGTTAAAATATTACTAACTAATATAGATAAATTACGAACTAAATAAAACTAAACCCCTTAAAGTTATTTACTTAGACTTGTCTAGAAAATTCTCCTACCTAAGTATAGGCGGATCGCGATACTATATTTTATTTATTAATAACTATATAAAGTTTACTTAGGTTTATTTTCTAAAAACCAAGTTAGAAGCCGCCTAGGTAATTATAGATTTTATCAACTACCTTAAGCGTCAGTACTAGGACAAGAAATTCGCTATATTGAGACTTATAAAAATAATCTTTTAAAAGTTCTAAATAGATAATAGTAGCGAGTATATTAGTATATCGCTCTAGACGTTCTTTCGAAAGAAGGGGATTATCTATAATATTATTCTACTATATACTTATAAGTATAATAAGATACTAGAGCGATATAATTAGATTATTATCTAAATAGCTAGATTAATAATCGACTCTAATAATCTTATTTTCCTTTAGGCTAAAGGAGTCGCTATAGCTTACTTCTTAAAAAATTTGGCTCTATATTCTAGTAATATTTTACGTCGCTTACCTTATAAGAAATTGTTTAGAAAGAAACCTAGAATTAAATACCTATATCCTTTTAGTATAATAGCTTATATCTATATCCCTAAAGAAGCTTAAAAACCTAGAACTAAATTTCTCTATCGTACTAAATAAGGTATTTTTATAGGCTATAGCTGTAATACTCGTATATATAGAGTATATATTCCTAACTAGTACTATATTATCTAATCTATAGACGTATAATTTTAGTTATTTTTAAAATAGAAACAAGTATCCTATTTCCAACTATCGACTAAAAGTTCTACTACTAAGCTTTTAAGGTGGTTAGACCTATATCTAGAAGAAGTATTAACCAACTCTTCTAATTTATTATATAATTCTCTATAAGTTCGAGATACGGACTTAAGGACTCTAGGGGCTACTATATAATAAAAAGTTATAGCTAGATAAGGCGGTAACCTTAACTAAATATAATCTCAAGGAAGTCCTATACAACCTAGCCTAGGAGATATAAAACCTCCACTATTTAGTCTTACTAAATTACTAAAGAAAAGTAGTAAGGTATTAGCTTTTAGTTTACCTATCTAATAAAGGGGTAGAGGTATATTATTAGTTTCCTAAAGTAGCGTAGCCTTAAATATTAAATATTTAAGATCTATAAGAGGTAGCTCTACTTTATCTAATACTAGTATAATAACTTACTCTAGCTAGATAGTAAGACTATTAGCTAAAGCTCGTGAGAATGCTTAATAAGATAATATTATTATTATAGGAAATACTAGAAGTAGTTCTAAAATTATTAATAACCTTAGATAAAACTTTGATAAAGACTATGATAATTTAGAAGCGTAGAGTTTTCTATCTTCTACCTATATCAACCTAGATATACCTATCACCTATAAGGAGGTAACTAATAATAACTACTATAACCTATAGAAACCAGCTATAGATTATAAACTAATAACTCTCTAAAAAGCCAAGATATAGGAGCTAATTAACTAGGATAAAATCCCCTCTAGCGCTAAGTTAATTAGAATAAGATAGGTTTTTATAACAAAACGAAATAAAAAAGGAAGGATTATTAAGAGGAAAGCGAGAATCATTGTATAAGGTTTTATATAGAGACTAGGAATCGACTATAACGAAACGTATATACTAGTAGTAAGATATAATAGTCTAAGAATAATTTTCGCTATCGCTATCCTAATAGGATAGGACCTAAGATAAATAGATTTTAATTCTATATACCTAAATAGAGAACTCGAATATTTACTATTTACTAGAGTTCTACCTAGTATTACTTCTTAGTAGGGGAAGGCTCTGTAAATACTAAAAACTATCTATAGTTTAAAGTAATTAGGATAAGCCTAGTATAATATTTTAACTACTTGGCTTATTAATATTTTAGGTATAAGAAGAGTAGATTTCGACCCCTACGTCTTTATTAGGACTAACCTAATATTTAGAATATACGTTAATAACGTTTTAATAACTAGGACTTTACTTATAATTAATTAATTTATACTAGCTATTAATAATTAGTTTAAATTTAAAGACTTAGGAAAACCACGTTTAATACTTGGTTTGGAAATCGACTATCTAGACGATAGTTTACTCTATCTATACTAGAGAACTTTTATTAGAGCTATATTATAAAGATATAGAATAGAGTTCTATAATAGTTAGAAAATACCCCTAGATCTAAATATTTTCCTAACTAGAACCCTAGCAGGAGAGGACATTAATCTGGAAATATAGAAATAATATTAGTTAATCCTTAGATTAGTCAACTTCTTATCTATAGTCTTACGCCTAATACTTAGTTTTCCTTCTAGTATATTTAGCTTATACTCCGCGGCTCTATCTAAATCTTACCTAAAGATATTATCCTAAACCCTGCAATATCTATAGGAAACTAAGGATAACTATCTAGAAATATTAGCTTAGCCTCGAACTTCTTAGTTAAATATTATAATATACTCTAATGCCTTATTTAGTTTAGACCCTAATAATAGGAAGTCTTTCTTAGGCTACGTATTAAAACTCAATGGCTGCATAGTGGGTTGGTCTTCGAAACGATAAAGTTACGTCGCTAGAAGCACTTGCGAAGCCAAGTATATAGCTGCCTCTTATATAGCTAGTCATCTTATCTAGATAAAGAATAGTTTAGAGGAGTTACTACCCTTATATAAGCTCTAATATTCTCTATAGGTTAATAATAAACCTACTATTACGCTTATCCAAGACTAAAAGGTAAATTATCGCTCGAAACATATTACTATTCACTTTCATTTCGTGCGAGAACGTTTTCTAGAAAAGGAGTACATTGTTAAGCACGTTAGAATAAAAGACAACTTGGCAGATTTATATACTAAGATATTGCCACTGCCGACCTTGAGATTGTTGCTGGATCGAGTGAGATCAAGTTTGAATTAAGATGGATGAAAATTAGACTTAGATAATCATGTCTTACTGTTTGTATGATACTGCAATACATGGGAGGACTGTTGGAAATTGCGTTCTTGCGTTCCTGGCAGGCTGGCATGTGAGGCAGTAGCGTTTGCACTAGCGCCATACTATATAGCTAGCTTTTACATCATAGAAAAATCAATAACTCTTACACCAACTTTCATCATTATATACACGAAGGCGCGATTCCGTTTGCAACGCACGGAGCGCTATAGGACCTAGCTCGCGCGCGTGAGCGCGATGGGTCATAGCGAGGAAGGGAAAGAAAGGGGGTACAGCAAGGGGCGCAGCAAGGGGCGCAGCAAGGGGTGTAGTAAGGGAACGCAGCCAGTGAACGCAGCTAGTGACGCAGCCGTCACGTGACGAGTCACGTGACTCGGAGAGCTGCCAGCATGCTGGCGGAAAGCTGAGCAGTCATGTGACGTAATTCCAACAGAAGGAGATAGAGAGTATAGATAGTTTAAAGAAACGAAGGGGCTATAAAGGTAGAGATAGTAGTAGAAGATATAGACTATAGTAGTAATCTTTTTAAAAGTTCTTATTTATATACTATTAGGTTAATCTACTAGAATATATACTTATATAATTTTATAGCCTAAAGGGTTTATACGCGATTAGCAGGAAAGACTAGTAACCACGTATTACTTCCGCCTAAGGAGATAAAGATGCTGAATAAACGGCACGACGTCGTCCGAAGACGACGCGGCTTAACTAGGTATAAGTCGATAATCCCTTATCCAACCCAACTACTGGAGGCTAGGGAAGGCGTGTCCTAGAATAATACCATTATACTATACTTATTCCAACATCTAACCTTAAGTCTATATACTAAAAATATATAGCTCTAGCAGCAACTCTCTATATAACTACTAAGATAGGGCATCCTCAGTCCGCTACGCCCTAGCAATCGAGCCTCCTACCCTAACTAGAGTCTACCGATAGTCTTGTATCTTCTTAGTATCCTTCCTATATACCTCATCAGCTAGACATGTATTAGGTAGAATTAAAACCCGGTAGATTCTCCGGTTGCTATACATTCCCTAATCGTCGGTAAATAGAGATCAAGCCCGGACTTAGGTCTACACCAGCGCTTCCCACGGTGCGGTTTTAATTATATGGAGTAAGTGATTGGTGCTTATATCTTACGAAGACTAGCCTCAGCCCCCAACCTCCCTCTTATTTGGTATGCTTCGATATGAAAAGGCATCTATTCGGCGACAAAGTTCTTAAGTGATAGTATAATCGTGGTATGATCTTATTTTATCCGCAAATCTCACCAAAGAAAGGCATATGGAGGAAACTCTCTATAACGAGCGTTTATAGCCTCGCAGTTGTGCAGTGACCATGCCTTGAATACCATGTTGTTTATCTATCTCGCCAGCTCACCATGTTCCTGCAGCATCTTACATCTTATTGCATTCGCTTTCCGGACATTGACTCGCCCCTCCTTCAGGTCTCCTTCAGGGTTGTACCGGATAGCCGTGGCCCTCGAATTTGGTTTTTATTTCTCTAATCCTGGCTACGGAGCGTTATTAGCATATCGAATTGCATAAGGAGTACTTCCTCTACGAAAGCCTCTGGCTTCCCATCCTGAGCATCTGATACCATTTGCAGGTAGTCTTTGCGATCCAATACTTGCATAATAATTGGGAAATATCCTTGACGGATCATGTAATCGTGCAGAAGAGTTCGTCCGACGCGTCCATTTCCATCAATGAAGGGGTGAATAAAGAGGAAGTAGATGAATAAGTGACAGGCTAGGATCAATGGGTGGGTGGCTTTTCTCTCATGTAAGTCGTTTCTCCAGATAAGATATTTTTGCATCAGCGCAGGGACTTCTACTGGGTATGGAAAAACGCGAAGAGGGTTAGACTGGACTTGCATTGGGATTCGCCGATATTGCCCTAGATTATAGCGCCCTCCCCAACCAGCGCTATAGAGAGCTTCGCTGTCGGTGTCCAGGACCATGATAGCGGCAATGTCGCAGAGCTCGCGCTCACTGAGGCCTACAGTTCCTCGCTTCTGAGGGGCAGACAGGGCAACCCACTGGGAGACGAGAATGTGGTTTCGCAGCTCCGCGACTTGACTCGCGGAATCGCGCGGAAGCAGATCTTGGGCCGTGGGCATGGAAAGCGATTTCAGATAGGCAGTAGAAGCGGTGCTAATGTCTGTTGACTTAAATATTTTCTCTACAAGCGCGTCGCGAACGAAGATCGAGTCTCCGAGTTTAAGCTTATTATTCTCAATCGCAACTGATTGATAAGCGTACTCGGCTACCAGATGTTCCAAGATAGCGTTGGCTGGTCGTTTGATAGAAGAGCGAAGGGAATCAATCTCTTGTAGTAAGGCCGAATGTTGCTGTGTAGACTCGACTTAGTGTCTGGGGTGCTGCGGACTTTCTTAAGTACATACCTTTTGGAGAGCCGTGTAGCCATATTTCTCCGCGTTTCCGGGGTCGAAATATTGCTCCCAACACTTTCCAGACTTTGCTAGGCTTTTGTACTCGGGCGACTTGGGATCTAACCCCTGGAACGGCGCGTAAATTTGTTCGAGGATCTTGATTCTTGCGCCATCATGTTTAGCACGTCGGCTGGAAGAGTAGAGAGAAAAGCGTAACGATCTCGATACAATAAGCGCTATAGCTCTTTTCGGAAGCATATCGTGTTAAAGCCTGTAGAGGCGCGAAATTGTGTGAAAAAAAGGTGTGAATTTGAGATGGCTTACTGTAATTGTGCGATGGATGTGTGTACAGAGATGTCCATAGAAGAAATGCGCTTTTGGCGTTTTCTTAGAGCAACTGAGGGGTATCATAACATTAAAAATAAGAACCATGCAAAGCACCCTTTGCAGACCAACAAAAAAGGCGTGAAAAGGATAACTACTAGCACTTGATCCGTAAACCAATAATCGATGACGCTAAGAGTCATGTGGACTAAGCGAATATAGCCATAGCGGAGTAGTGCGTATAAATCATAAGATACCTGATTATCTCCTCATCCCAACGAAGTTAATATAATACAACAGCTCCTTTACAAGAGGTTAGGGCGTAGGCGGCTGCCTCTCTAAGAGCCATGGTTCTCAGAGAGTTAAGCCTGCTGCCTACGCGCTTCTCTGCATAAAAGCCAGCTTCTATACTAAGATATCGAACATGTAATATCCAACTCTTCTACATCTTTCCATATAAAGTTGATTCTACTATAGCCACATCTCCAGGTAAGTGTACCCAAATGGCAAACACGAAGCTAACTAAAACAGTACCCTATATTCCTTCTATCGCCGGAGAGGCTTTGCGCGAGAGCGTAGAGCATATAAGGACGATAGGCGTGATAGAGCTATTCCACCGGGCCAACTGGCGGTCGCTTTATAATGACGTCGCTACCGACATCCTTCGGATGCGTTAGGAAGTCCAAAAGATCAACAAGCCATTCGGCCAGCTGAGCGAAGAAGAGCTAATGCTGGTCTACCGGCTAGTATAGAGGCTCGTGGACCTCTGCTACCTTGACATTAAGCTTGGAGTATTACACTTCCGAAAGAATACAACCATAAACGAAATAAGAAGGGAGAATATGGCGTGGATGTGCTATATCTTTCGTAGGGCGAAGATTAGCAGTCCACCTCCCTACTTAGGATGATAGCGCATCCCTCCATAGGTGAGGACAGGATACCTCACGAAGGTAAAGGGGGCTTCAGAATGGCTATGTACTTAAATCAATGAAAACCTGTTGATTCACACTGAAAAGCACATGTTACCACCCAGAAAACCTCCATTGCCAAAGCATTCGTTCCACCCGCGCGCGAGGAGCTCGACATCATAGCTGGCAGAACGATCGACTACGCCATACTTCTTCAACCCGAAAGTGACCTCGCCGAACGTATCGACCAATTCGTCTGCAGCTTCGACGAGCCGCGAACCTTCAACCACTCGATACACAGAGCGCTTTTCTATGATCCAATTAGTCCAGACCAAGTTCGATGATATAATTAGCTTATAAACCTTCCTTACCGGGCAATCCTAGAGGCGCAGCTCTAAGAACGGATGTCAACCTCAAAGCGGGGCAAAACAACAACGCTACGCTAGTCCATCAAAGCCACGCAGATATAGTGTTTCAGACCTTCGCGACCAACTTGAGGACTAGTATAAAAAGGCTGGGTTTAAAATGTAGCGTATGTGTTCCTATTCATTATACCATGACTGACCTATCTAAGCTCAAAGAAAAACTTACTATAGAACCGGGCAGGACTCTCAAATGCTCAGTTTTAATAGTATTAGCTGTATTCTCGAACAACAGAATAACAACATCAATGAAACCTAAAATACGGCTATCAATATAGACTTCTTGACACCTTATAGTAAGTTAACCTACATACAAGCATTCTCGTCATCCTAAAGTATACCCAGACGCGGTGGAATTCTCACACGACCCCCGCTCAATACAGGATCTTTTAAGGCTCTACCATCTCCAGTTCCTTCATCTAGGTGATAGAATCGTCTTTGAAAAGTACGTTTTCCTCCATCTCTTCCTCTTAATTACCTAGAAGCTAAGTCATTACCATATAGGCCTTCAGACAATATGCTCATCAAAGATTTCTTCTTCCTAGATACCAGACTTACCGTACTTTCAAAGACCTATAGAAGACACGCATCGACTACCCGTACAGAGCAGCTCTTTAGCTGTATATATAAGCGCAACACGTGAGTCTTTACTAGAAGAAGAATCCGAACTTAGCTGGTCCCTAACAAAATTATCAGTATCAGAAGACTTTTCGTCTTCATTAAGCAGAAATGATGGGAGACAAGCTGGTATTAACCTGACAACTTTCTTTATAGAGTACACAATACAGATTACTAAGGTTACGAAGGATGTTATCAATTTCTCTTCAATCCCTTCGGGCAGCAAGAGGATAGATTATCAGAGAAATAAATAGAATAAGGGTTTAATCAATATTAAGTTAGTATTTACAATTATTTGATCAGGCCTCGCCGTAAAACTACGATATCGTGTCTCAAAGGAGGCGAGGGATCTTCTAAGAAACAAAGACCAGAATAGTAAAGCTCGTAAAATGTGACGTGATACGTAAAGTAGCTATATTTCAAGTGTCGAGCCGAGAAATAATCAGTCTAGAGCTTAATTTCGTGGCGCCGAATGCCAGATATATAAACTACAAATATATTTGCAGCTAAAAGATTACATTTTTATATTAAGAGATCAATTCGGAATCTTCTCTCGGAATATAGCATGTAGAGCTTAATATTCTTTTACAAGGAGCTTGGGTTCTAGTAATAAAATAACCTCCCGAACATGGAACTAGAGGCAAAAACTTGAGAAAGGGCGCTAGAGTTAGAGCATCCAGACACGCTGGTTAGCATGGAAAACCTGGTGTTGACGTATAGTAATCAAGGGCGGTGGAAGGAGGCCGAAGAGCTAGACGTACAAGTAATAAAGACGAGAAAGAGGGTACTTTAGGAGGAGGATTCTTCCACGCTGGCTAGCATAAACAATCTCGCATTTACATTAAAGGGCCAATCTCGCAATAAAGACGCTACTATCCTTATAAAAAGATGCTTTTAACTAAGTAAACACGTTCTAGGTCCTTAATACCTATACACAACATCATCACTACAAGCTCTAAATAGAAAATATAGGAATTGGCATTTAACAGAATTTCATCTATTACACGCAGCCTAGAAGTATTATCTTTAAGGCGGGGGTTAAGAATGGCGGTTAGACGGCCTAGCAGTACGATAAAAGAGCAACCAGGCGCTATAAGCGAACGTGTCATACTATTCCTCGGTGTTCGATATCACCCTACGACTCTAAGCCTATAGATATCTAACTATATAGGTAATACCCTATTCTTACCTTTCTTAGTATTAGAGATTATACAGTCCTTTATTATCCTTAAGCGTCAAGTTAGGCTTAGGGTAATATACAATCCGCACTATATATATCTCTAGCTCTACTTACTATCCTCTACTCTCTAATCTACGCATTTATAGACTGGTTAACCTAGAAAGCTATAAGATATTTATAGGTCTAGGAGGGGAGTAGTAGAATTATATTCTTAGTACCGGATCCAAGTTTAGAGTCAGTAACCCAGTACCTGGTTCACTTTACGGATACAACCGCCCTGCAGCATTCCCTCAGCAGCGAGCACAGCTTATCTCCATGGGAACACAGCCAATGGCGAATAGCCAGCGCTTGCTCTATCCATTCCTCATCATCGAGTTCAAAGGTAATGGTGGGGATCTCTGGGTGGCAACGGACCAATGCCTCGGAGGTTCCACGTCCTGTGTTCACATGGTCGAGCGCCTGAACGAGCAGCTGAGACAGTGTAAGAGCAATAAGATCCAGACCATTAATAGCGCAGCGTTCAGCATCGCGATGAGTGGTACTGAGGCACGACTCTATATCTCGTGGAAGCATGACAAGCTGGACTATTATATGCAGAAGATCAAGGGATTCTACCTTCAGGATCCTGAGCACTATATTATGTTCCGTAAATATGTCCGGAATATCATTGACTGGGGGAAAGAGAAGCGGCTTAAAGAGATTCGGAACTCCCTGGACAGCCTTTTGGAAGAGAGCATGCAGAGAGCTTCCGAAGCGGCGAAGTTCCCGCCAACCACCGCCATCTGATGGTTCTGGAACCAGCAGCGGTAAAAAGTTCAAGTCGTCCTCGTCGCGCAGGGAATAGCAGCAGATCCAACAGCGCACAAGCACACAGTGGGGAGACGAATGAACCGTACTAGGATTTCGATTACCCGGAGGGTAAGACACATGAGTCGTTTGACGCGGCCGCAGGACTACGGGCAAGCTTCGCGACAATTCCACCAGCTGAAGGGCAGCCGACAGCAGCCGCAGATGGTTATTGGACTTGGAGTGGCAGGCGCCAGAAGTGGTATCATCTAAATGATGATAATTCTCTCGAGTGGTACGCGGGACCGCAATGAGGATATCGCAAATAGCATGAGAAAAGCGCATCGAAGCTGCTCCTCGCAAAGCACTTTCCCTACCAAGGCGGTAAGTACTGGAGCACGATGAAGCGGGGAAGGCATCTTAAGCGCTGGCAACTCCGCAGATGTGCGCACTCAAGCCACCCAGCGCTACTTGTACGGTAACTGACGCCAGTCAAGACGGCGCGGGGTAAGGGTATGCCTCAGCTCTCAAGTATCAATCTCCGTCCGTCGGCTTTACACCAATAATTTGACCACATCTTCATGAGTCAAACTTAACTCTAACAAGAAGAAGAAGAAAAGGAAAGGCGCTCTGTGCATCACTTTGCCCAGTACGCAATAAAAAAAAACGGATATATTATAAACCTTCACCTGCTCTGCTAGAACAAGATTCATTCAGGCTTCACTCCCTCTGAAAACCACGGCGCAAATGTCTTCTCCACCCACTTAAACATGACCCTCAACGCCTCCACGATAGTGTAACACCCAATAATATCGGCCGTAGTGCCGATATCTACAGCATCAATGAGATGAATCTCATGCGCTAAATCGCTGGCAAAGTACAACTTCCAGCGGGTGTCAGTAATCAAGAGCAGAGGGAGCGTTATAGCTACGGGGTCCTGGATGAGCTGGCGCAGGCGGTTGAAGTAGGCCATTGCCCAGACGGAGAGCTGCACCTCGCCGTTCTCACTGCCGCCGCCGGGGGACTTTGTCTCGATGCTAAGAATAACGGGTTCGTAGCAGAGGGGGGAGTAATCGGAAGGGTTGCAGGTACGCTGAAGTTTGCGAGGAGAAGCAGCGAGGCGGTGGATGACGTGAGCCGCAGGGATTAGCGGAGGGCCAAGGGTGACGGCGAAGTCGATCATCTTGCCCTTCAAAAGCTCGCCGTATTCATTGCCCGGCACAAGCTCCTTGATGACGCGCGCGGTGGTGATGTTGTAGTACGAGAAACCAGGGCGACCGAGCACGGCTTGCTTCAGCATCTGGCTGTACACAGGTTCGTTCCAGCTCGGTTCGTGGAGGTGCTTTGTTTTGCACGCCGAGGTCTCGTTCCGAATCTCCCGCATAGCTTTGAATTCGTCCTTCAATTGTTTGTGGGTCTTGCCATTCGGTGTCTTTGCCACATAGTCCTCCAGGTCGTCAAGATCACCGTTGGCGTCCTGTTTCACCTCATTCTGGTGAATCGTTAGCTAGAAGGCCGTGAGAAGCATGCCTCGGAGCTGTACCTCGATGCCTAGCGGAATGACGCCTTTCGACCGCCGAGCCAGCGCTTGAATCGCCTTGTACAGTGTTCTCACGTCCTGCGGGACGTCTGTGCTTGATGTCGCCGTCTTCGGGACCACGGGTTTCTTGGCGATTTGAAGATCGACCATGCGGCGGGTTGGGCTGCGCGACCACTTCGAGGTTATTGATTCGTAGGTCGACTCAACCTCAGCGTCCTCGGTGTCCTCTGCGTCCTCGTCTGCGTGCTCCTCGGACACGCTGGGTGTCAGGACCGGCGCTGGCCTTGTGTGCAGGTCTGGGATTGGAAGGGCTGGAGGAGCTGCGCGCTTCTGATGAGCCGGTCGTGGCGTCGTATTAGGGTCTACGACATGCTGCGTTGCGAGCAAAATACGCTCCACTGCTGGTATGATATTCTCCACTACTGGTGCCTCATTCGTTGTGATTCGCGCCTTTCCCGTCCTAGTCTGTCTGCTCGACTTCCTCGTTGGCGACCGCGACATTGCGTGCGCTGGCGCGTCGAGTGCTCGCTGTCGCTTTTGGTTCGGCGCACCGATCTCGGACAGCGCAGCGCGTCGTCGTTTCGGTCGTGCGAAGGATGTGCATGTAGAGGGGGGTGAAGAGGCGAGATAGGCCTCGGGTGCGGGGCGCCTTCGAGGCTTCTGCAGATACTCGGTAGGGATTTCGGGGTCGGGCGGCGGCTCCAAATCGCCGCCCACAGCGTGGACATGGGCCAGCCATGCGTTGGCGCAGGCCATGGGAGCAACGATGGAGAGGGAGCAGAGCGACGAGTGTGAAGGCGTGGGGAGGAATGTGCGGGTGGCAAGACGGACAGCGACAGAGGAGGATGGAGTCGCTGTGACGTGCATGCATGGGTGCATGGGTTGTTGCGGCAGCTGGTTGCTGGGCCAACCCTTAAACAAAGCCCGCGCCAAAGCCCGCGCCAAAGCCCGCGCTACTCTCACGTCCCTGCCGAAGCTTTAAACCTCTTATCGTTAATCATCTTATCGTTAATCATCCCTTAATCGTGCCAATTCCCTAATATAAAGCTCTTCTATCGTATTAAGATAAAGAATTACGAATAAGTTATTCTTCTAAGTAGTAATTACGCTTGTCAGAATAGTACCTCTTCTAGGAACGCCGCCGGAAAGCCGCCAGCAAACCGGCGGAAAGCTGCCAGAAAGCAGCCAGAAAGCGCCAGTCAGCTAATAGCTTTCCTAGGAACGCTAGAACACCAGTAGTGTTCTCTATGAGCACTAGCTAGAAAGCTAGTGGCGTTCACTAGGAACGCTGCCGGAAACCCGCCAGCAAACCGGCGGAAAGCCACCGGAAAGCGCCAGAAAGCTGACAGCAAACCGGCGGAAAGCGTACGAGTGAAAGGAATATAAGAAGGACAGAGAACAGAACCTTTCGAGGGATATAGAATCAATCAATTACTTCAATCAAAATTATCCTTCTCAGAACATCGAAAATCTGACACTAGTAAGCCTTTAGAATATCTTATCTTAGAATTTAGTGTTAAGACTTATAGTCTCTCCGATCTTTTATAATAGATGTATTGTCGCAAATGGATAGGGGTCCGCAGTAGGCCGCCTAGAGATAAGGAGGACAGAAAAGATCAACAGCACAGCCAACATTGAGATCTAGCACGTTGGAAGCGGATGTATTTAGGGTATAGTAGCTCCAGAGTTGCTGTGCATGGATAATATATGTGTGCAGGTTTCGAGTGAGAAGTGCGAAGATCCAGAAGAATAAGCGTCTCGCCACATAGTACGTCTCGCTACGCAGTGCAGGACGTTAGGTATTCTGCTTGCTAATTTCCATGGCCTATAACAGCCATGTTGCAAGAGTTTTGCGAGATGATATAGTAAAGGGATGTTGAGGACCCAAAACTAGTGTCCGTAGCCTGCAGCAGTTCTCCATTATTAACATCGCTTTATTTGTAAGTCCCTGGCCCTTTAACGTAAACGCCAGATTGTTCATGCTGGTCAGCGTGTCTGGATGCTCCTCCCCAAGCACCCTTGAGCATATTTCTAATTCTTTGGCCTGCAGCTCTTCGGCCTCCTTCCACCGGCCTTGATTACTGTACGTCGACGCCAGATTGGCCATGCTGGTCAGCGTGGAAGGATGGTCCGCTCCCAGCTTCTTCTTGCTCGTCTCCATCACTTGCACAAACAGCTCTTCCGCTGCATCCCACCGCCCTTGATTCCGGAAAGTCGACGCCAGATTAGCCATGCTGGTCATCGTGGAAGGATGGTCCGCTCCCAGCTTCTTCTTGCGAGTCTCCATCACTTGCACGTCCAGCTCTTCCGCTGCATCCCACCGCCCTTGATTCCGGTAAGTCGACGCCAGATTGGCCATGCTGGTCAGCGTGTCTGGATGGTCCACTCCCAGCTTCTTCTTACTCGTTTCCATCACTTGTATAAACAGCTCTTCCGCTGCATCCCACCGCCCTTGATTCCAAAGAGTCGACGCCATATTGGCCATGCTAGTCAGCGTGTCTGGATGGTCCGCTCCTAGCTTCTTCTTGCGAGTCTCCATCACTTGCACCTCCAGCTCTTCCGCTGCATCCCACCGTCCTTGATCCCGGTAAGTCGACGCCAGATTGGCCATGCTAGTCAGTATGTCTGGATGGTCCGCTCCCAGCTTCTTCTTGCGCGTCTCCATCACTTGTACCTCCAGCTCTTCCGCTGCATCCCACCGCCCTTGATACCAAAGAGTCGACGCCAGATTGGCCATGCTGGTCAGCGTGGAAGGATGGTCCTCTCCCAGCCTCTTCTTG
>Ga0247757_10001498_pt1 | contig 15073 bp, 15 predicted proteins | sample UWRJL126311R4_FD_180929 | JGI IMG/M metagenome (GOLD analysis project Ga0247757, IMG submission 180929) | Plant litter microbial communities from Arlington Agricultural Research Station in Wisconsin, United States - UWRJ-L126-311R-4 | ecosystem: Environmental > Terrestrial > Plant litter >... | reverse complement strand
ACCATATTCCCTCGCGATTTTCGAATAGTTGATAGATTCTCCAGGTGCTAGCGATTCGATAGCAGTAAGCGCAGCCTCAAGGGACCCCATATTGGCTGAGATAGGTGGTGTTGAAGGATGAGGCGTTTTTGGGTGGGGTGCGCATCACGCCTTGGTGCGCATTACGCCAAGCTCCTCGGTACATGCTCAACGCAAAAACATGCTTAATGCAAAATACATCTCGCACCCACCACAAATCCATCAAAATACGCCTATTTTATATAGAAAAAAACTATACAATGGTTAAACAACATGTTAACTTACACTTCCGAGCGTCAGACTATTGAAAACGCCGTTATGGAGTTGCGCGTAATGCGCCGCCCGAATTTGACAGTATATTGTCGAGATCATAACATCAACCATCTATATCATCGTTTGAGGCGCGCGTTCCTAGGCTATAACAATAGGTCCTCGCGCGCAGCTACAAACAAGAGACTTACTGAGTCTTAAGATGCCGCCCTTAAACGTTTCTACGACGCTATTAACGATGTAGGCTTTAGAATCACGGTTAGGCTCGTTCGCCAGCATGCCAATACTCTACTCGCGGATGTACACAGTGATAGCGATAGGCCTCCTCCAGAAGTTGGTATCAACTGGGCAACTCGCTGGCTACGTTCACGCGTAAAATACTATAAGACGAAGGCAAAGCCTATTAACCTAGCCCGGAAGCTCGCGCAGAACCCTACAGCACTTATAGGCTGGTATAACAAGCTACTAGCGTATAAATAACGACTCGCGATTACTAATAGCAATATATACAACATAGATGAAACCGGTGTCCGTATTAGTGTTGCAAAAGACTCCTACGTATATACAAAACGCGGGAGGGACATCTTGATTCCAACTACTATAAATCGCGAGCTTATTACCCTCAAAGAGTATATCGCCGCCGACGGCTCAGTTATTGATCCTATGATTATTATCGCCGCTAAGTCGATTCTCGAATAATGGGCTACTGACTTGCCCGATAACTATCTTATCAGTATCACAGTAAGTAGCTACGCTAACGATTATACAGCTATCGCCTAGCTAAGACACTTTAACAATATAACGGAAGCTAAGGCAGCCGGGCAGTGGAGGCTTATTCTCGTCGACGGGCATGGGTCCTATATAACGGCAGAGATGGCGGAGTTTGCGCAGAGTCATAAAATACAGCTATACGCTTTACCTCCTCATATAACGCACGTTCTACAGCCTCTTGATGTAGGCTGCTTCCAGCCTCTAAAATGGTACTACTCTAAGACCCTAGACTGGGCCTCTCGCACTGGAGCTATAGATATTAGACGCTCTAATTTCCTAGCAGTTCTCTTATAAGTTAGAGCTCAAACGTTTACAGAATCAGCTATTAAAACTGGCTGGCGTAAAACAGGGTTGGCGCTATTCGCGCTAGAGGTGGTACTTGCACCCTTACGCGTTCGAGAAGCTAACGGGCGAGAAGCTAAGCAAGTAATACTGAGTAACAGCCTTCCTAAAAGGTTCTTAACGCCAACTATAGAGTCCTCCGACGACGACTCAGTAGTTATACTGACGGGCCGTAAGGGGCGCGAGGGCCGTCGCGAGTTCTATAATAGCCTTATTAAAAATACGCCTCGATTTAATATATACAAATAACCGCGCGTAGGACCTATACAACCTAGCCAACTCGGGTGGAGCGCTCCAAGGACGATTCGAATACTAGAACAACAAGAGGTATCTATTGCCAACACGCTGAGAACGCAGCTGCTAGGTCAGGTAGCAGAGGACATTATTATAACAATCAAATACAGCACGGCGATGGCGCGTAATACTATCGCTCTGGAGGAAGCTCTACACAAAACAAAGGCTGCTAAATACGCTCGGGCTAAGCGCCGAAGGCGTAATAGACGTATAGTTGACGCTAGCGGAGGCCCTATATACGCTAAAGACTGCCGTCGAAAAGCTATACAAAGAATAGCTAATGAGGCTACTCAGCAGGAAGCTGCTGTTGAGGCTCGTCAGCTAAGGGCCGTCATTAAACGCCTTAACACCTGGCGACGTATTTACTTAAATATACGCAACTAGGGTAGGAAGTCAAGTAAGCGTCACCTCAGTAGGGCCCTTATTACGCTGCCAAAGGACTATATAACGCTTTTTGACGGCAGAACAATTAGAACACTTCCGGGCGAGTTAACGCCCTGGGTCTACACCGTCGATGACCCAGAGCTAGCTCAGCAGTTCAGTCAGCTATATAGTAATTCTATAGCAAAACCGATCTGTAGAGGCAAGTTCTGGGCTTATAGAAGTATTACTGACGGGCTACAAACAGCCCTAGAAGTAACAAGCTTTTTACTTAAGTCTATGGACCCATATTCGAAGTTGTTATAAAAAAAGAACAACACTAAAACACCGCTTCAAGAGCTTCTATCTCAGAGTTAAAGTCAGAATCAGGTAACGCCAACTCAGAGCTCTAAGGGCGAAGGCTCCGAGGGCGAGGACTTCGAGGGCGAGGACTTCTACTACTTGGAGAACTATTATACGGACGAACAACATATCAACGCTGAGGAATATAACTAGAACTGTTCGTAATCTTTCTATAACACCTTGCTGAATACATGCGACATAATTCAGGATATTTTTACACGCAATTTACTATGGAAAATATATCTTCGAGAATTTATTTTGCATTGAGCATGTTTTTGCGTTGAGCATGTGGGGCCGTGCGTAGCACGGCATTTTCGCGAGAAAACTGAGCCAACAGCTCAGCCTTGGGGCCGAGTAGAGGGCTTGCCGCGCGAGGAATCGGTCAATTGGTTAATTATATGGTATGCGGCTGTGCGAATTCCACAAGCGTTCGGATTATCGATAGTTCCGGCTTGGGATTGGGGGCAGTAATGAAGGCAAGGCCCGGTGCTCGTTTAGTCAGCTACGCGCTTCCAGTGTCGAAACCAGCCATCTTAATACATTGCAAGACAGGGTCCAACGCACAGCGATGCCCACGACATAACATTACCGCACCCTCGAGCTCCGATGCCCGCTAATGTTCCCTCTACTGACCGATGAGATGATCCGATCGAGCCCATCGGCGCCGATTCCTAGACTAAGCAGCAGCGAGCGCTAGCTTCGGCTCTTTGGAGGGGAAGACAATGTGATGGGAGGGATATAAGATAAAATAGAGGGTGACGGCCCTGAAAATTGAAGCCTATGCTTCGGCAAGTGGGTTCAACCGAGTGCTACCGGCGAAACACCGTCGTTCCAGGCGCGTACAAGCTAGCATCGCGGCTTTTGTGCGAAACAACAATTCACAGAGTAGAGCATAGAAGCACTGATGCGCCGGGGGGATCATTGGCTGCAGCCAAAGATTTTTGCTTTCACTCTGCCAAATTATCAATTAACGCGTCCTCGTAATCAGAATCATCCTCCGCCACACGCTTCGCCGCTCTCTCCTCCAGCCTAACATACTTTGCTTTATCGCCGGAAGTGATTTGGTCTGGAGGTGTCTTTGGTCTTTTCCGCTTCTTGAGCTCGGGAGCAATTGAATCCTCGCTCAATGATTCGAGCCGCGCTACCTTTGTCTCTGCCGCATGGAGATATTCGCAGAGCTGTTGAGTAGTGACAATTAATTCTCGATTTTTATCCCCGGTTAGATGACGCGCAAGCTCCTTATTAGCAAAGTCTCTTAGCTGAAGCCGCAGGCCTGGATGCTGGGCAGGATTTCCTTGCTCATCACGGAACACCTGGGTACAATGTCAGACAAGACAAAAGAAGCTTGCTAAGGAAACAGCATACTTCATCTATAACTTCCTGAACTACTCCTAACTCATTTCCGTCCACATGGGTTCGCCATAGTGATAATGTTGCCGTTCTCGACTTTTTCTTGCCATATTCAATGTCTAGACCAACAACAGCTTGGACACTCGCATTCGAATCCAGAAGATAATCTTCCGCTAGTCCGCCCAATTGCTTCTTTTCTGCGAATACGCCACCTCGATTATGACCCCTGGGTACTTTGCATCGTCGTGCCAGAAAGACGTGTCCGGCTCACGTTTTGACCTGGTGCCAGGAGGTGCGTTGTCGACTGGGAAATATATTTCAGTAGAACGGGCTGGATACACCTTCTGCGCAAAATCGGCCGCATCATCTGATCTTTCACGAATCGATTTCAGCTGACTAAATATGGCGTCCTCGACCCGAGCGATGAACAGTTCATGTATAGCTGTGGGCATACGGACGAAAAGCTGATAAGTTTCTCCGTTGTAATCAAACCTGTCAGTCTAGTTGTTAGCCACAACGCCCGCTGCGGGTCATACACACCCACCGTATTTTGTCTTTGACGTATCCTGATAGCGCCTTGTCTTTCTCAAGCCGACGCTCTATCTCATCGTATTCTCCCTCTGCAAGCTGAAACTCTGTCCACGGGCCTCTGACGTGGCTGCCAGCCCGGATGTCTGTGAATAGCCTGAGGACTGGTCGGACGTGAGAGAATTGCTTTTCGACGGTCGGTGGCGGTGTCAAGGGACGATCTACGAAGCTTGAGGGCGGCGTTGTATGGTGATCCTGTGTTATGGAAGCCTGCGATGTAGACATGGCCATTTGTTGTACTACATTGCGAAGTTGCACAATGGCTGTCGTGAAGACTGGTCGCGGTTTAGGCGCGTCGGTTGACTCAGCAAGTCTGCCGGCGTAGCAGTCCACGCTAAACCAAAACTAGCTACCGCGCTTGTTAAAGCTTATGGGTTTGATTCTGGTTCTGTACTCAGGCGCCCGGGTAGTCCAGGAATCACGTTTTTCGCCACTCTGCGGAAAGACTTTGTTTTAGGTGATAAAAATACAAAGGGCAACTTCAATTGAAGAATTCATCACGTGATACCAAGAGACGCTAAAATTCCGCCAAGAAGAACATCGAAATGACGCATCCCTCAACACCATCATCAGTTCTTCTACTCTACACCATCAACACTATGCCAGCAGGGCGCCCAAAAGGCTCGCGGGACATCTCTGCAGCGAAAATTGCTGCTATTGTTGTCTTACGAACAAAGTACTCTACTCCTTTCGTCGAGATCGCCACCGATTTGGGTATTACAAATACTGCTGCTGGACAGTGGTTTTCTCGCATTAAACACCAAGCTAACAACAGTACTGAATTACTCGCCCTTCTCGACGCGATCCCTCAGTATATTGCGCAGCATAAAAACCATGGCATTGTAAAGGTTCCTGTCGGCAGCGAGTTGTCAAAAAGAATACGTGCTGAGATGATCAGGTTCGCCGAGTATAAGTTCGAGGACGCTACTGCTCATATACTCGCGGAAGCTGGCATCTCACTCAGTTATAACACCCTTAAAAAGATCGCCTACTACTATCGCGATGAGCAACATAACTACGCAATAGTCCGCGGCGTCCGGAGTAAGAAGCCAGCACTTAGTTCTCAAGACATGTTCGATCGAGTCAACTATTGCGACTGGCTGTTATTACAGTACAAACTCAGTGCCGGGATGATTATATTCGTCTGTTACGACGAAACCAGCAAGGCTATTGGAGGACTTAATAATCGCGGCAGCAAGAAGTATATCACTCGCCCTGTCGGCGTCAACTCGAATCAAGTTGCTATACACTACAAGCCTGCGCCCTTTATACTTATGGTATGCGCTGCTTGTTCAACTGACGTCACTGTACGTCGGCCCTGCAAAATCTGGGTGCAGCCTTCTGATGACGACGCTGCTACTCACGCCAAACATGTTGACGCTGTCAATAAGCAGGCCTATGAGGCTATACAGCGTAAACGGTCTCGCGCTGGGGTTGCTGGAACTCATGAGGAGAAGGCTCTTAGAGAGTTGAATAATAATATACAACGCTCAAACAAGAACGCGTACGCTGCTAATAGGGCAGCAGGACTCAAGGGTGGCGCTCTACGCCGTGGTATACGCAAACCATATACTGCAGAAAGGTTGTACAGCTTCCGCGAGTTTTCTACTGTAAGAAGCAAAGGCATGAACGGTACATGGTTTGGCGAGAACATACTCAAGGAACTACTACTTCCTTATTACTGCGCTATACGCCAGAACAACCCTGGCAAGCGAGTATTCCTTGTCATGGACAATGTACGCCTCCATGGTGTAGGGCTACGTTACTGTGAGCCAGAACTCCAGGAACTACATATAGAACAGGCTCCTCATCCACCGAATTCACCAGATTTACACCCAATTGAGCGCTGTTTTGGACGCCTCGAGGGCTTCCTACAGGACTATGAGTGCCTCTCAGCTTCTCGGCAGGCTCAAGTTGACGCCGCGAAAACTATACAACAGTTCTGGCAGGATGACTATATAATGGAGGCGTATATCAAAAAACGCCTCCGTACGAAGGAGTTCATGAGACTAGCAATCAAATGCAAAATCCACGGTGGTAATAATAACTATACTGGATAAAAACAACGCGATTCGAAACCTTTCTCCATATTATTCTGGCTGTAATCGAGATATCCGCATATTTGCGCGATTTTTGATGTTCCCGGATCCACTTTTCACGTGATGAATTCTTCAATTGAAGTTGCCCTTTGTACCGAGCAAAGGCACGTGACTCATGGACCAGGCGTTTTAGCTAGTAGGCCCGTTTTTGGTTTCCGTTACGGACCCTGGTGCAAATCTATCCAACACAACCCGCACACTTTGGAAACCTTTGGCCCTATTGCACCACGTCGCAAGTATAGAACATCATCCCTTGCCTTTCTATTGAACCAAAAATTATCTCAGCAACCCTATGGCCGGAGCGGGTCGGCCGCCTCCCTGCTAGCGCTGGCGAGTTTGTCAGACGTTTTAACGGTGAGGCCTTGAATTGGCGTCTCACGTGAGTTATAGTGGGGCAATTCTGCCTAGCCCCGTCCGACAGCGCATTCAGCTAGAAGATTCTGCGCTTACCCACTCCGCACGCTGATTAACAGTACTATTCTCTTCATCTCCTTATGAGCTGAAGAACGATTAAAACACCATTTTACGCCTCTCCTAGCAATGAGCTTCATTTGAAGTATCGGCCCTTCCAACCTCTACCATAAACCACCTACTTGCCACAACCGCTTTTATAGGAGCAGTTCATTCTTAGCCGTGCATGCTCCCCCCGGCTTTGCGCTGTACCTATCTTAAGAGCCGTCCCGAACCCTTTTTATCATCTAGTGGGAGCCAAAGTCGTAGTAAACATAAGCAACGATTTATTAGCCGGGACCTGAACACGCTCCAGTCCATACACTTTGGACCGCATTTCGACTCCAACCGCAACGCAGATTCCTAAATCAAAAAACAAGATCTAAGGGGTTAATGTGTCAGGCTGTGAGGTTGGCGTAGCCGGTTCACTCGGGTGTTAATAAAGGCGCATAGCAAGGTGCAGAAAATATCTGACTTTTAGCAAAGTATGTCGGGTGTACAGCTTGACCCTGATGCTCCGGTAAGTCTCTATCTTTGAAATCTAATTGCGCGCCTAAATGTTCGTAGCATACGGGTAGAAAATATTGGAAGGGAGACCTAGTACATGTGACGGTGGTTAAGAATGACGTTCTAACTAGAGAGACTTTTACAATCATCAAAGGAAGATTAACCGCTGATCGACGTTGCTACGAATACCAACTTCTCTCATCAGATGGACGTCCGTATAGATATGGTACTTGGGTGCGAGAAAATTGCATTCGCATCTCGAGAGATTCTAAGTCACCTCGACCAATTTCGTCGGGAGAGGGGGTGCGCAGTACACAAGGTAATGCAGCAGCCTATGAGCAAACAGAACCGTTGGTTTGGAGCGAAACGGAGCGGGCTCCTTCATCGGCAGTCTCCGATTCTCAGAAACCATCTCATATCGAGATCGTCAGTGGTCTAACAGAATTCTCTACACAGGCACTGGCGGACGATTTCATGGAGGACCGCACTCGGTATGGAATGGACAACGCGGCAGGAATCGGACCCGAGCCTTTTTCGGATTCAGGGTATGCCTCAGGTACACAGAGCTTAGGAAAGCCGGTCATCGATGCATCACACAGCAAGTATGGAACAGATGTAAACATGGACGATACCATAACGATATACTCCGACGTATCAAGTACGACCATCTCAATTAAAGAAAAATACATCTCAGAGTTAGCGGAAGACCTTTTAGAACATACCCCATCCGATCTCTTATATGGCGAAGATGGTTCAATGGCTAGGTTGTATACCAATCTACCTCAACTACTCAAAGCTTTCGCTAGGAAGATTGCACATTCCGCTAAATCCCAAGAGTCTAGGGATGCGATGGTATTCATCAGCAAACACAGACAGTGAGTATTGCCAATTTCCCTCTCCTTGAATTAGCTGCCGATTAAACTTTGTTTATACCCACGAAATTGTTCTACCCACGCTTTGTACCTCAGGTCTGCCATCTTCTTTCCTATATCTTTGATCTAAAAACATCGACTATCTGGTATTACCTTCCCGGCAATACTTCCTACAATCTATTCTCTACTTTTTGTACCCTTTTCCTATAGATTTTATGCATAAAAAATAGCCATAGGATGTCGCTAATGACCCTATTACCCAGTGCGATTATTGCAAAACTGAAAGAATGTTCTGACACTCAAAAATCGAACCACCAAAGTGGAGTCCAGACTTTGGATGAGAAGATGGAAAACTGGTTCGAACGAGAAAACAGTCTTGCAGAGCACCCCACTGAGGTCTTCGTTGGGGTCAAGGATCTCCCTGACGATGAGGACGGCGACGAGGACAGCGACGAGGACCTTCGCGCGAAACTTCCACGATACCGTGATTTTATCATCGATAGCACAGCACACGATTGGCTGGTCAAGAAACTTGAACGAGAGTTTACCTTAGTTCCCCCGGGACCAGAGATCACGCAGTCTATTTCCGATACCATTTTAGCAAAGCTTTCGTATCTGGAGCCGTTCCGAAATGTTAGCAGAAAGAGGAATCCAGATTTATGCAGAATGCATTTTGCAATTAATTGGAACCCATGGTCCTTTTTCCAGGAGCAAGAATATGAAGGAGAATATGGCATATTATTTGAACAAGTCATTACTCTTACAGGAACAGGAAACGATGCGCAAGCGACTTCTATTGCTCAGTACCTACGCCAATGTTGGCCCTTGTTAGCAGAAGATATTCTTGAGGCCCTGAGAGGTATTGGAAACCCCACACATAAACGTTATGGTGAGCATTAGAATTGATTACGAAATGAGTCGCATCTAAGTAGTATAAATTCTAGGAAACTATGAAGACGGAGCCGAAGTTTATGCCGAAAAGGTAGGCTCACAGATTCATTTCCAAGCCTCGGGCATTATAGACTGGGTAGCCGAGATTGGCGATCTACTGGCATGGCTTGGTGCTGCTTTGCAGTCTTCTACAGAAGAACGTAAAATCATCTGCTGCAGACCCTCAATCAGGATTCCGGATAACTCATACTTCCACGCCCCACATACCTGGATAGATTGTGAGATTAGTTTCGAATTCGAGACAAAACTTACGGAGGGACTGTCGACATCCTCCAACGGCAGATGCTGGCACGATCTATTCCACAATCCCGTCGTCGTCAAAGGCTATCCCATTCCTAAGAAACCTCTGAACAGCCTAGGTGTAGAGATACCACTCAACATGATGGCCGCTCTAGCTGGTGCGCGCCGCATCGTAAACTTTGCCGGAAATCTCTTTATCAAAGGCTTCAGCACCATGCTGATCCTGATTAGGCGTGTGGACAATATTTGCACTTGGCACCTCCTTTTTAACCAAGACGGGGACCACATATCCTACGAAGATCCTCGAGTGCGCGCCATTTCTCCCCTGCATCTGCAGACCGTTAGCGCCTTCGAGCTGGAATCGGCGAGGCACATTCTTGGGTGGTGTTCGAATGTCCAGATGTTAACCGGTAAGAACCCCGTCATTTCCTCCTCAATCAATACAGCGAATGGACTCCGCCTGCCCGTTTTAGCGGCCTCTTGACCCTTCCTAGCCTCATACTTTTAGCGCCGGAATATACTATAATACCTTCCTAGCGGTGCTTACAGTGGTTGTTTCATCCTTTGGACCCTCTATTGTATTGAAGCTAACAGATATTCCCTCTTACAATTATTTTTCTACCGTAGATGTACTTAATTCTGACGTCGCATATCAACAGGGGCGCCGAACGCAAATTACAACATCCGATGGTCCGGACTCCCAAAACCGCACCAAGGCTGCGCCTTCGAGAAAGTCTCCATATCTGGTGGCAAATTCATCTCCGCTGGTATCTCGTTTGCCATAGGCAAGAAAGACAAGCCTGTTCACGTAAAGTCGAGAGATGATTACATCACGCAGTTGAAGTGGATTGCTAAGAAGTTTGTCGTGCTGTACGACCTAGGCGACCGACGCGCCTGGCTGGTAGATGGAGTCAGCGCTCTACTTCATCTTGTACGCGCGTCTTTGGAAAAAGACCAAAGTGATCATTTCAGCGACCTATTCCTCTTCAAGCCGGACCAACTAAAGGAAGCGGATCCTGCTCGTGTAGGGAAAAGCGCTGTCATTTCTGTCCTAACCAATGCCATCAACCAAAGCATTCCGCTGTACAAAAAGCCAGATGACGATTACGAAGAAGTGACAACCGAAGAAGATGGCAGAAGGGGGAAAGTTTCGAAGAAGAAAGTGGCATATCTTCGTTTCAAAGACAGAGTGGAACAAGCATACCATTTATTAGAGCAGATTATCGCGTACCAATCTCAAGTGGATTCTGAGGATGGAATTGGGTTCCGGGTGAAATACACTCCTCGCAGACAACTTGAAGGTTTTAATTTTATGGACGTCGCCACAGATGAGGATCCATTCTGGCCTCGTGTCACTACAATTTTACCTACTGGAAAAGGATGGATCGACCTTATACGAGCGATTCACGCCGTGACCTTATTTGGTTATGGTTTTGGCGAGCTCTTAAAGCCGTTGAATGGCACTCCACTATGCCCGTCTTGGATGGAAGTCCCAAAGGGGTTGGACTATCTTGCTGCATCTGTTTTGGAGTTGAAAGAAATCCTGAGCAGGATGGGGAGCACGACTACCAATCCATGGCAGCTTGTGGATGACATATACTGGCACAACCCGGACAAGGTTTTCGAAGCTTGCCAATGTGCTAGCGGGCCAACGGCGCAAAAGCATTGTGACCGTGTTCAAATCCTTCTCCCGGCCCGCTTTCCGAATCTTTGGACACGGAAGTTTAGGAGTCCGTCTAACTTGGGTGACCGCGGGGCTGTCATTTTTGGACACAGCTGGAAATTCCCCCTACGATGGGGCGACTCCAATGATCCAGAAGAAGGACAACCCATTATACGGCCCGAGGAACTAGACGAGTCCGCCCAAGACAGTGGATTAGGGTCAAGTATTAATTCTTCATCACATAGTGGGAGCAACTCTATACCGGCTTTAAGTTTTTCTAGTTCGAATCTGGCGGAATCTGAAGATTCACCTTCCTCCGCCACCCCGGCCAGCCGCAGTACCAAAACGCTTTCTGCTTTGAATCTTTTCAAGAAAGACAGCAAATGAGCGTATTCTTATCCCAGGATGGATTTTGTCGCGGAACTGATCCCCCATGGTGTCTGGCTTCTCAGCAATGGTTGTGAAGGTCAATTGGTCTAATACGGGCTCCGAGGAATGCTATTGGATGAGGCGGTTTTGGGCGAAGCTCGGAGAGGTTCACCAACGCTTCTAGAGACTAAATACTGGCCAAAAACACTTATTTAAATGTGTTCAACCTTAACGAAGTCACTTACCTAACGTCCTTGAAGCAGCGCGGCGGAAGGCAGGAGCGTTACAACCTAGGTAACTATTGCTATCGGCGAGCACCCGTGCATAACAGCTACAACAGTGCTTGATGCTATATTTAGCGCGGAGCCCAATTGAGTACTTATGGCTTTTTTGAGATATCCTGTTGATGGGGGGTTTCCAGCAAATTCAGTATGCCTGATGACGTCACATATCAGGATAAAATGGCCAGTCTTCTTCATTCCTCCCTGACTTGTTATTATAGCCTGCAATCGCTCCAACGCGAGCTTGTACTGGTCGAGCAGGCCATCCTTCTCACAGAGCTTCTGAACCTCTGCATTCCATGGCTCATTAGAAGATCCCTCTTCAAGACGGGACCTTAAGGTGATGAGAAGGTTGTAGAGGTTCGATGCTTCGATAGCACACTGAGCGCAGTCTTTCGGGGCGTCTTTAACGTTGTTGAGATACTCGATCACTTTGCTCGTGAGCTGCAGGACAGCGATAATGCTAGCAGTAATGCTGAACGAGTCCATAGCGTGGCGAGCTGCAATGAAGGGGAATGACAGGTAATGGGTGAAGGAGGGACTAGACATGCGTTAGTAAACTGCAGTGGCTTAGGTTTCTTTCCATCCCGCAGTAGCAGTAAGGCTGAAGGGCGTCTACATGGATGCGTCCTCACGCGCCAAGGCTTGCCAACGTCTGCGCCGCACATCCACCAAAGGTGGGGTTGGGTGGCGCGTGCTCAAAGTTTCGGTGTATTTATAACTCAAAGAATTCATCCGAAGCTCTCAAGCAGTTTGCCAGCGCTAGTAGGGAGGCGGCCGACCCGCTCCGGCCATGGGGCTGCGTAAAAGGTGATTATGTGTTGATGTGGTTGAAGAACGGAGAGCCGTATGCAGCTTAGGTAGTGTTGTGTTGTGCTAAGCCTTACATGGAGATCTGAAGGGCTTGGAGATGTTTTGATGGCCCGTGCATACCGGTACAAACTAGAAAGGCAACCGGAACAACAAACACCAACGCGAGCGATACAACAGCTGAACTTTTCGGCATTGCCTTTTGCATTACATTGGTTTTACGTCTTTCCCCAGGCTTTTCTAGCATCTTTCTACTGACGTCTCTCGCTCTGTTTATGGATCGCACGAACGCGTGGTTGACAGTTTTATCCACGGTGGAAGGCGACATCGAACCCCCGCCTTTACCCAACATACCCACGAACTACCTGGCGAAACCTCGTAAACAGCGCCGAACGCCTTTGCTTATCACCTTCCGCCATTCAGTGGCTCTCTCGAAACGCAAACAACGTTCTCACCGATATCGAGTGCCGAAATCAATTGCCGACGGGAAACTACTATTGCCACTGCCCAAGCGCCGACGGCCAACCGAGACCTTGAACATGGCAGATCAAGCTCGTTCACCGCCAAGAAGGAGGTACCCAGCAAGGAGCAAGGTATCTGTCGGTGATGACACGATGGACGTGGACGCCACACCAAGACAGCCTCGTCGCAATAGTCGTAAACCTGCGCAAGCTCTGGGCGACACAGCCATGCCCGCGCTCACACCCAGCACATCTGAGAATGAAGTGGAAGGATGGTATCAACCGGAGCCATCTGTCGCTGAATCTTCCGAATCGAAAGTTTCCAAGCGATCTGTTAGCCCTACCAAGAGGATGGTTGACCTTCGCATTGCGGATAAGAAAGTGGTCTAAAAGAGTATACGGTCGTGAGCAGACGTTCCGGAAGATGTACAGGAGCTGTACAAAACGATCCAGAGAATAGCTACATTTGCGCGGGACATAGTCTCTAGGGGTATTGAGGTATGAGCTCGCTCTAAGCTTGTCTTCCCGGGTTCTTACGGTTAGTGATCAGGAAGAAGTCGAACTTGCCTGCGATAGTATTGAGCCTTTTGATACGCTTCTAGTTACTGAACATGCAGGCGATACAGATCGACAGCGACTTCTAGATGAGCTCAAAGCTATCAAAGATATTCGAGACGGGACTTCGTTTTGTAAAGCTAAGCATGTATATGAGCTGATATGGAATAAGCGTGTACACAGCCGAACCTTACACCAAACTCTAAGGAACATCCCCGGTATTAAGTATCATAACATCACCACTTCACGAGTGATGAAGGGACTCGTGCCCGACAACAAGTATGGTGAAGAATTGAGGAAAAAGATGGTGGATTATACCATCACTATTCAAGACCCTCTTGTATCCGAAGACCAAATCACCTGCTGGTTAGCATCTTCAGCTAGAAAATTGTACAGGACGATCAATCCTTCAGATTACTCTCCGCTTTGCCACGATCCAATCGTCATAAGCATCGAGACCAAAACACCCGACGGCTCCAGGGAGAAAGCCTTGGTACAGCTGTCCATCTGGGTAATGGCCCACTTCAATCGTTTACGTGCTTTGGCGACAGATCCTGTATCTATCACTCTTCCCCTCCTCTTTGTGTCTGGTGAACATTGGCAGCTTATGTTTATACGAGACATTGAAAGTTCCATAGTAAGCTGCCATCAACTGCCTGCTATTCTAATACTAATGCTGATATCTCAGGAAATCTTTGACTGTGTGACTATCGGTAATACCGAAAGTATTCTTGGCTGCTACAAAATTCTTACTGCATTGCGCCACTTATATAACTGGGCTGCCACGATATTTCAGCCTTGGTTTGTTAACAACGTTCTCACGCCAGAATGAAATGTATCTGTTGAATACGCATATCCCGTCGCTGCTCCAGCAATTCCAGGTTATATATTAGTAAGGTCTCTTCTTCAGTGCACCTTTACTAGACAGTATTTTATACTAGTATTAAAGCTATCGAACTTGCTTGTTGACTCATCATAGGTTTAACCCGCATCTGATGACTATTCAACGCGAATATCTATAGAGTAACATATAACTGGTTTAGGCAACAGCTAGATATTTTATTTTCTATAGATTGGCAGTTTATTATGGGCCGTGCGTAGACCTATTTTAGATCCCGTTTTTAAGCCTCGTAGTAGATTATATCCCGGTTTTAGGCTTAGGGGCCTAGGAATAGTAGCCCTACTAAATATATCCTAGCTTTAACTAACTTAGTAGATACTTATAGTATAGTAGCCCTGCGTAACTTTTCCCTCTTTTCCTACTTAAAAAATCTACCGCCTCTCTTAATAACCCTTCGGCCGGTACGGCTCAGCTATCCTCCCTATTGGTAGTAATAATTCGAAGTATCATCTTATATAGGGTGCACGTCTAATATAGTTTATACGCGAACTACTGTAATCTACCTATATAGTTTTTATAATAACTTACTTTATAGTAAGCTGACTACTAATTTTTATT
>Ga0247757_10001497_pt1 | contig 15077 bp, 18 predicted proteins | sample UWRJL126311R4_FD_180929 | JGI IMG/M metagenome (GOLD analysis project Ga0247757, IMG submission 180929) | Plant litter microbial communities from Arlington Agricultural Research Station in Wisconsin, United States - UWRJ-L126-311R-4 | ecosystem: Environmental > Terrestrial > Plant litter >... | reverse complement strand
GCCGGGCTCGTCGAGCTCTTCACGGTGGTCGGGCCACCGCCGGCCTAGGCGCATCGCGCGGGCGTGGCACCGGCTTCGGGACCCGCCGCCCGGGGTAGGGCGGGGCCATGTCTTCGCCGTCGAAGCCCGCCTGAGGCAGCCCCGTGCCGCTCCCTCGTGCCCGTCTCCTCACCGGTGCGGCGACGGCGCTGGTCGCGGCCGCACTGGCCACCGGCTGCGGCGACCTCAGCCGTGGGGAGCTGCAGCGGGGCGTCCAGTCGCTGAGCGCGCTGGCCGCCCAGGGCCGCCTGCTCGCCGATGGCGTCGCCCGGGACAGGACCAAGAAGACCTACGCCCGCGTCATGTCCCGCACGCTCGGAGCGGCCGCGCAGCACGAGGCTGAGAAGCTCGCCGACGCCACCCCGGCGTCGGACGCGCAACGCGAGCGCGACCGGGCCGTTGACCTGGCCGGCGAGCTGTCGGAGCTCTACGGGCGGCTGCAGACGTTCGCGGGGGACGAGCACGTGGGCCGCGAGGTCGGCGCCGGGATGCGGCGGGTGCAGGCCAAGGCCGACGCCCTGGACGAGTCGCTCGGGGCACGGCCGTGAAGACGATCGGGAAGATCGCGCTGGGGATCATCGCCGCGATCGGCGGCTTCCTGGACATCGGCGACCTCGTGTTCAACACGCAGGCCGGTGCGACGTTCCGCTTCGACCTGCTGTGGGCGGTCGTCCTGGGCACGATCGGGATCGCCGTCTACGCGGAGATGTGCGGCCGGGTCGCCGCGGTGAGCGGCCGGCCGGTGTTCGACGTGATCCGGATGCGGCTGGGGTTCTCGACCGGCCTGGTCGCGCTGGTGGCCAGCACGTTCGTCAACCTGCTCACCGTCGGCGCGGAGCTCGGCGGCCTGGCCCTCATCCTCGAGCTGCTGTTCGACACCACCTACAGCATGTTCGTGATCCTGGCCTTCTTCCTGCTGATCGTGATCGTGGCCGGGCTGCCATTCGGTGGGCTGGAGCGGCTGTTCGGCTACGGCGGGCTGCTGCTGTTCGTGTTCGTCGCCACGGCCATCCACCAGGAGCCCGACTGGACCGCCGTGGGCAACGGCTTCATCCCGTCGATCAAGTGGGACCCCACCTACCTGTACTTCGTGGTCGGCGTGTTCTCGGCCGCGCTGATGCCGTACGAGGTGCACTTCTACTCGTCGGGGGCGATCGAGGAGCGCTGGACGAAGAGGAACCTCAAGGAGAACCGGCTCAACGCGATGTTCGGCTATGGGATCGGCGGCATCCTGGCCTGCGCCCTGATCGTCGTCTCCGGCCAGCTCTTCCATCCCCTTGGCGTCGACCCCACCGACCTGGGCACGGTCGCGCTGCCCGCCCAGGACGCGTTCGGGGAGACCGGCCTGCTGCTGGCGCTCGGCGGCATGCTGTTCGCGATCGGCGGCGCCACCATCGACTCCAGCTTCGCGGGCGCCTACAACGTGGCGCAGTTCCTGGGCTGGGAGTGGGGCCGGTACCGCGGTCCGCGCAAGGCGCCCCGGTTCACCATCGCCTGGCTGCTCTTCCTCGCCCTCGGGGTGGTGCTGGCCGAGAGCGGCATCAACCCGGTCGACATCACCGAGTACTCCGTCGTGTTCTCCGTGGTCGCGCTGCCCTTCACCTACCTGCCGCTGATCCTCATCGCCCGCGACAGGACGTTCATGGGCGAGCACGCCAACGGGCGGCTCGCCAGCGTGCTCGGCTGGGGGTACTTCGCGGTGATCATCGTGCTGGCCATCGCGGCCATCCCCCTGCTGCTCGCCACCAACGGGGGCGGTGGATGAGCCTGCGCTCAGGCGAGGAGATCCGGCTCGGCTACCGGCTGCTCGACGAGCAGATCATCGACGTGGACGGCAAGCGCTGCGGTCGCGTCGACGACCTGGAGCTGCGCCACGATCCGCCGCGCGTCACCGCGATCCTCGTCGGCGTCGGCCTGTATCCCCGCCGGGTCCCCCGCCGGCTGCGCGGACTCGTGCGCCGGCTCGTGGGCCCGGAGACGTGGGGCGAGAACGCGCTGCGCATCCCGTGGGAGGAGGTCGATCGCATCGACGCCGCGGTACGCCTGAAGGGCAAGGCCGAGGAACTCGGCCTCGGCAACGGCGACGACCCCGACCGCTGGATGGTGCGGAGGCTTCCGTGGAACTGAGCCATCCCGGCGATGCGCTCAGCGCGCTCCTCGGGGCGCGGGTCGTCGACGGCGCCGGCCGGCGCCTGGGCCGGGTGCGGGACGTGCGCGCGGCCCAGGCCACCGACGGGCGCATCACCGTCGACGCCCTTCTCGTCGGTCGCCGCAAGCGAGTCGTGTCGTGGGCGGACGTTCGCGAGGTGCGGGGCGGGACGGTCGTGGTCGACGGGGCGCGGCGCTAGCGTCTTGCGTCCTTCATGCGCCTCGCGATTGTCTCCGACACGCACCTCCCGCGCGGGACGCGCCGGCTGCCCGACGCGGCGCTCGCCGAGCTGCGGGCGGCGGCGCTCATCCTCCACGCGGGCGACGTGATCGACGCCGGCACGCTCGACGCGCTGGAGGCGCTCGGACCGCCCGTCCTCGGGGTGCACGGCAACGTCGATCAGCCGGCGGTGCTCGCCCGGTTGCCCGAACGGCGGATCGTGGAGGTGGAGGCGGTGCGGATCGGCATGATCCACGACGCGGGGCCCCGCTCCGGCCGGCTTGCGCGGCTGCGGCGGCAGTTCCCCGACTGCCACGCCGTGGTGTTCGGCCACTCGCACATCCCGCTGCTGGAGCGCGACGAGACGGGCTTCCAGATCTTCAACCCGGGCAGTCCGACGGACCGCCGCCGCCAGCCGACCCGCACGATGGGCCAGGCGGAGGTGACCGAGGATGCGGTGACGTTCACGGTCGTCGACCTCGGGCCCTGAGGTGGGGCGGAGCTCGCCGACCGCCGGCGCGATTGAGTCCCCGCCCGCTCGGATAGGACTCGTTCCATGCATGAGAACGACGACAAGGGCCCGACGGACGACAAGGACCTCGACGCCCGTGCCGAGCGCCTGAAGCGCGAGGAGCGGGAAGCGCGCGAGGACCTCGGCGACGACGTGGCCGGCGACTGGAGCGGCGAGGCCGAGGGCGCGGACGAGGCGGGGCAATGACGGTCGCATGAGCCACCACGGAACCGAGCCCCTCTGGACCGCGGACTCCCCGCCCGAGCCTCGGCCGTCCCTGGCCCGCGATCTGGAGGTCGACGTGGCGGTCGTCGGTGCCGGGATCGCCGGCGTCACCACCGCACTGCTCCTGCAACGCGACGGTGCTCGGGTCGGCGTCTTCGACCGGGGCGTCGTCACCGGGGGTGCCACCGGCTTCACCACCGCGAAGATCTCGGCCCTGCAGCAGTCGACCTACCGTGGGATCGCCAGGTTCCACGACGAGGGGCGGGCGGCCCAGTACGCGTCCGCCTCGCTGAACGCGGTGGAGCGCATCGCCGCGTTCGTCGCCGAGGGCATCGACTGTGGCTGGGAGCGACGCCCCGCGTACACCTACGCGGCCGACGACTCCCAGGTCGCGGATCTCCGGGCCGAGGGCGAGGCGGCGCGGGCCGCGGGGCTGCCCGTGGCGATCGTGGACGACGCGCCGCTGCCGTACCCGACGGCGCTGGCGCTGCGCTTGGACGATCAGGCGCAGTTCGATCCCGTCCGGTACGTGCGCGGCCTGGCTCGGCTCCTCACGGACGCAGGCGGTCAGATCTACGAGCGGACCCCGGTCGTGGCGGTGCGCGACGGAGCGCCCTGCCGGCTGGAGACCGAGGCCGGGCACACGATCCGGGCCGCGGAGGTGGTGGTGTGCACGAACTACCCGCTGCTGGACCGCGGGCTCTTCTTCGCGCGCACCGAGGCCGCGCGCTCGTACCTGGTGGCGGCCCGGCTGGCCGACACGGCCTCTGACCCGCCCGCGGGGATGTTCATCTCGGCGGGGACGCCGACCCGGTCGCTGCGCGCCCACACCGATCTGGAGGGCCAGCGCTGGATCCTCGTGGGGGGCGAGGGGCACACGACCGGCGCGTCTGAGGCCCAGCCGGAGCGGTACGTGCGCCTGGAGGAGTTCGTCCGCGCGCACTTCGACGTCGTCGACGTGCCGCTCCGATGGTCCACGCAGGATGCCGCGGCGCTGGACAAGCTGCCCTACGTCGGCGCGTACTCCCCGGCCTCCCGGCACCTCCACGTCAACGCCGGCGGGCAGAAGTGGGGCATGACGAACGCGACGGCGGGGGCGATGATCCTCGCCGACCGGCTCGCTGGCCGCGAGGGCCCGCTCCGCGACGCGTTCGACCCCAACCGTCTGACCGCGCGCACCCTTCCCTCGCTGGTCCGGGAGCAGGCGCACGTCGGATCGCGCTTCGTCGGCGACCGCATCCGCCGGGCCGACGCCGCCACCACGGCCGACGTCATGCACGGGCAGGGCGCGATCGTCCGCGACGGGCTCGAGCAGGTCGGCGTCTACCGCGACGAGGACGACGCCGTCCACGCGGTCTCCGTGCGCTGCACCCACCTGGGGTGCCTCCTGAGCTTCAACGACGCCGAGCGCAGCTGGGACTGCCCCTGCCACGGCTCGCGCTTCGACGTCGACGGGAAGGTCCTGGCCGGGCCGGCGACCAAGCCGCTGGAGCGCCGGGCCCCTCCGGACTAGGCGTCGGCGGGCACGCGGTCCAGGTCGCGCAGCCACGCGTCCGCCGTGCCGTCCGACGGCGCCCGCCAGTCGCCCCGGGGGGAGAGGGAGCCGCCCGCGACGACCTTCGGCCCGTTGGGCAGTGCCGATCGCTTGAACTGCGCGAACCCGAAGAAGCGCCGGCAGAAGACCTCCAGCCAGTGACGGATCTCCGGGAGGTCGTAGCTCGTGCGCTTGGCCTCGGGGAAGCCGGCGGGCCAGTCGCCGGCCTCCACGTCCCTCCAGGCGTGCCAGGCGAGGAAGGCGATCTTGGAGGGCCGCAGGCCGTACCGCAGGACGTGGAAGAGGGTGAAGTCCTGAAGGGCGTACGGTCCGATGCGGTCCTCGGTCGACTGCAGCTCGTCGCCGGGGACGAGCTCCGGGCTGATCTCGGTGTCGAGGATCGCGCCGAGCGTGGCGCTGACCTCGTCGTCGAACTGGCGGCTGGAGATCACCCACCGGACGAGGTGCTGGACCAGCGTCTTGGGGATGCCGCCGTTGACGTTGTAGTGGCTCATCTGGTCGCCGACGCCGTAGGTCGCCCACCCGAGCGCGAGCTCCGACAGGTCGCCGGTGCCCAGGACGATGCCGTCGCGCTGGTTGGCAAGGCGGAACAGGTAGTCGGTGCGCAGCCCGGCTTGGACGTTCTCGAACGTCACGTCGTAGACCGGCTCGCCGGACGCGAACGGATGGTCGAGCCCTTCGATCATCAGCCGGGCGCTCGGGGTGATGTCCACCTCCTGAGCGGTCACGCCCAATGCGCGCATGAGCTTGTGCGCGTTGTCCTTGGTCCCGGCGCTCGTGGCGAACCCGGGCAGCGTGAACGCGAGGATGTCGCTGCGCGGGCGATCCGCCTGGTCCATGGCCTGGGCGGCGACGAGCAGCGCCTGGGTGGAGTCCAGCCCGCCCGAGACCCCGATCACCACGTTGGGCTCGCCGATCGCCGCGAGGCGCCGCCGCAGGCCGGCGACCTGGATGTTGTAGGCCTCGTAGCAGTCGAGCGCGAGGCGATCCGGGTCGGCGGGCACGAACGGGAACCGCTCGAGTCTGCGCCGCAGCCCGCGGTCGCCGGTCGCCGGAGCGAGGGTGAAGCCGATGCGTCGGAACCCGTCGACGCGGGCGGCGTGGGTGCGGCGGTTGTCGTCGAACGTGCCCATGCGCAGCCGTTCCTGACGCAGCAGGTCCAGGTCGACGTCGGCGACGGAGCGCGCGGCGTCCTGGGGGAACCGCTCGCTCTCGGCGAGTAGGACGCCGTTCTCGTGGATCATGGTCTGGCCGTCCCAGGAGAGGTCCGTCGTGGACTCCCCCTGGCCGGCGGCGGCGTAGACGTACGCGGCCAGGCAGCGGGACGACTGCGAGCGGCACAGGAGCTTGCGGTCCTCGGCGCGCCCGACGGTGATCGGGCTGCCGGAGAGGTTCAGCAGGACGGTCGCGCCCGCGAGCGCCGCCTCGGCGCTGGGCGGGATGGGCACCCACATGTCCTCGCAGACCTCGACGTGGAACACGAGGCCGGGCACGTCGTCGGCCCCGAACAGCAGGTCGGGCCCGAACGGCACGGCCTGCTCGCCGACCGCGATCTCGCCGCGCTGGTCGTCGCCGGGGGCAAGCTGACGACGTTCGTAGAACTCGCGATAGGTCGGCAGATACGACTTCGGCGCGACGCCGAGGATCCGGCCGCGGTGCACGACCACGGCGCAGTTGTGGATCCGGTGGCGGTGTCGCAGCGGGGCGCCGACCACGAGGACGGGCGGGAGGTCGGCGGACCCGGCCACCACTGTGGCCAGTGCGTGCTCGACGTCGTCGAGGACGGCGTCCTGCAGCAGCAGGTCCTCGATGGAGTACCCGGTCAGCGTGAGCTCGGGGAACACGGCCAGGGCGACGCCCTCGGCCGCGCATTCGCGGGCCTGCCGAAGCACCGTCTCGGCGTTCCGACGCGGGTCGGCGATGGCGGTCGGCACGGTGCAGGCCGCGACGCGCGCGAAGCCGTGCGCGTAGAGGGAGCGGAAGTCCATGGTCGCTGCGGGCGGGGGGCTCATCGCGAGAGGGGGATGAGCGCGTCGGCGGCGTCGACGACGTCCGCGCGCATGTTGACCTCCATCATCCGCAGCGCGGCATCGGCCAGGTCCTGGTGGATGTGCGCGACGGCGTCCCGGGGGACGGTCACGGCGAAGCCGCGGACGTACGCGTCGAGCGCCGTGTAGAGGACGCATTGCTCCGTCACCTGACCGGCGAGCACGAGCCGATCGACCTCCTGCTCGCGCAGGAGATGCTCGAGCTGGGTGGCGTAGAACGCCGAGTGACGCGCCTTGACCAGGAACGGCACGTCGGGGCCCGGCACGATCGGCTCGACCAGCTCCGGGGCGGCGCCGTCGAGCGCGTCTCGGGAGATCGCTGACCTTCCGGCCGTCCAGTCGCCGTGATTGTCGTTGACGTACACGACCAGGGCCTCCGCCTCCCGGGCGCGCCGGACGAGCTCGCCGAGCACCGGCGCCACCGTCCGCACGGACGCACGCAGCGGCTCCGCGTCCTCGTGCTCGTAGCGGTTGAGCATGTCGATCACGATCAGCGCGCTCTGGCCCATGGCGGTTGCCTACCCCGGAGCATCGGTTGAAAAGCAACCCCGAACGAGCGGCGTCGAGGGCGAGGCGGGGCGATACTTCCCCGGCGTGAGCCCCGACGGAGGAACCTCTTTCGACCGCTTCGCCGCCGCCGTAGATCCGGCGCTGCTCGTCGTCACGGCCGCCGCGAACGGGACGCGGGCGGGCTGCCTGGTCGGCTTCGCGACGCAGACCAGCATCGCCCCCCGCCGTTACCTCGTGTGCCTCTCAGAGCTCAACCACACCACCACCGTGGCGGCGGGATCCACCCACCTGGCGGTGCACGCCGTCCCCCGCGAGGCGCGGTGGATCGCCGAGACGTTCGGAGGGCACACCGGCGAGGAAGTGGACAAGTTCACGACGGTCTCCTGGTCTCCTGGGCCCCACGACCTGCCGGTGCTCGACGACTGCCCGACACGCATGGTCGGCCGCATCGTCGATCGCCTTCCCCTCGGGGACCACGTCGGCTACGTCCTGGCACCCGAGCAGGCGGAGGCGTCTTCGGCGACCCTTCCGCTGCGGTACGCCGACGCATCGGACATCGAGCCGGGGCACCCGGCGTAGCGCCGCGCCGACCCGCGTCTCGCGTGGGTTTCCAACCGCCGAGGGTTGACGACGGCGGGCGCGGAGAGCCTCGTCAGACCGGGGGTCCCGGACGACAGAGCCGGGGCCCTCGTCCTTCTGCATGCCGCTGAACGCCGCGCCGCCGTCCGGTACCCTGATGCCTCGGCCGTCGATCCTCGTGCGCGGGGATCCGGGTCGCGCAGCGAGAAGGTACGCGGACGGTGGAGAGCCGAGCCTCGGGCCTTTGGATCAGTCTTCTTCCCCGAAGGACCATCCAATGTGCGCGCAGCGCGTCCCGTCGTCTCTCCCGCGGTTCCCCTTCTCGACGAGGGGGTCGGATTGATCTCCCTGCTCGACTTCGACCCCGAGCTGGGAGGCGGCCTGTCCCCGGAGGAGTGGTCCACCGCCCGGCGTCTGGCGGTGGGCACGTCCTTGCGCGTGAACGGGGGCGCGTGGGATCCCGACGACCTGCACGACACGATGCTGCTGGTGGTCAGCGGCCTGCTGGTACGCCGCCTGCGGCTGGGGGATCGCCTCGCCGCGGAGCTGCTCGGTCCGGAGGACGTCCTGGGCGGGGACGGCCCGGAGGGAGATCTCCTGCCCGGTCACGTGACGTGGCGCGTGCTCTCTCGCCAGGCCCAGGTCGTCGTGGTGTCCCAGGAGCGTTTGCGCGAGCTGCCGGCCCCGGTGGTGGCCGCCCTCCTGCGGCGGACGATGCAGCGGGGTACGCGGCTGGCCACCGCCCAGGCCATCGCCCAGCTTCCCGCGGTCGAGGACCGCGTGGTCGCGCTCTTCGCGCACCTGGGCGAACGATGGGGACAGGTGACGCCGCGGGGGGTGAAGCTGTCCCTGCCCCTGACGCACACCGTGATCGGCCAGTTGCTCGGCGCCGCGCGACCGACCGTCAGCCTGGCCCTCAAGAACCTCGCCGCCGAGCGGAGCGTCGTGCCGTGCGACGGCGGATGGCTCTTCCCCCAGGCGGCACCCGAGCGGCTGCGTCCCCGGGCGGGCGCGGGCGCGGCCCCCTCCCCCAAGTCCAGCCCAATGGCGGGAAGCGCCGTCGCGGCCGGCAGTACACTGGCGCCCGCGCGGATGACCGGCTGAACCCCACGGACGGTGCGGAACGCGCACGTTCTCGTCGTCAACCGAGGGCACCTCCCAAGGACTCCTGCCATGTCTGCCAACCCCACCACCGGCACGCACGCCGCGGCCATCTCCGACCTCGTGGTCCGCCTGCTCGCGGAGTACACCGGACGCGGACCCACCAGGGCGCGCACCTACCTCCACGACGACCTCGTGACCGTGGTCCTGGAGGACACGCTCACGAAGGGCGAGCGCAGCCTCGTGCGCGACGGCCGGGCCGAGCTGGTCCTGGACATGCGCAAGGCGTACCAGCGGACGATGCGGGCGGACCTCGTCGCCGGGATCGAGGAGATCACCGGTCGCACGGTCTACGCGTTCCTCAGCGACAACCACATCGACCCCGACGTGGCCGTCGAGACGTTCGTCCTCGCCCCCGCGAACGGCTAGGGCGCGTCCGCCGAGCGCCGCCCGGGACCGTTCGCACGGTGGTTCCGCGTGCTGACCTTGGCCAGGGCCCATCGCACGGGCATCCCGCGTGCGCCAGCGGCCGGAGCTCGACCGGTGGCGCGCTTGGTCGCGAGGCTCCGGTCTCGGAGCATCAGTTGAACGTGGGCGGCGAGGCCGGGAGCGTGGCCCGCCCAGCTGGTCTTCGGCGGCGCGCTCATGGGTCATCGGTACCCGCTGAGGCGCGTCCACCCGCCGCGCAGGTTGGATGTCAACCTCGGGCATCACGGCTCGGGCCTTTCCCCCGGCCGGGCCAGCACGGCGTACAAGGCCGAGTGGTCGCTGAGCCTGCGCTCACGCCAGTCGTGGATGTAGGCGCAGGCGACGGGGGCGAGGCCGCGGGCGAACAGGTGGTCGAGGCGGTAGCCCATCCCGCCGTTGGGATAGACCCAGCTGCGATCCCGGGCGCCGTAACCGTGGACGGCCCGGAACACGTCGACGAAGCCGACGTCCCGCAGGCCCGGCACCACGCCCAGCTCGGCATGGTCGTGGCGCTCGTCGAATCCCGCCCGGAGGTTGCCCTTCCGCGTACGGGCGAAAGACCGCACGTCACCCTCGCGCGACTCGTACCGCGGCGTGTTCAGGTCGCCTGCCACGACCGCCGGCACGCCGTCGTCGTCGGCCACCGCGGCGCGCAATGCGTCGAGCGTCCGGGTCTTGACGGCCTCGGACCGGGCGCTGGTCGGCACGTGGACCGCGTGCACCCTGACCGGGCCACCGGGAAGGTCGACGACCGTCGCGAGGTGGCGCTCCGGCCGGGGCAGCTCCGGTGAGGCGAGGCGGACCATCGGGTGACGCGTGGCGACGAGGACGCCGAGGCGCCGGGCCGGGTCGGCGTCGGGAAGCCCTGGAGCCAACGTGACCTCGACGTAGGGGTAGCCGGCCTCGCCGAGCGCGACCGACCACGTCGCTGCCGTGGTCGAGCGGACCTCCTGCAGCGCGACGACGTCCGCGGGCCGCTCGCGCAGCACATCGATCTGGCCTGGGGCGGCGAGGACCCGTCCGGCGACGTTCCAGGTCAGGAAGCTGATCCCGGAAGCCATGCGACGGTCGTACCCCCGCGTCGGCCTCCCCGCACGTCGAGGTGGACGGGGCGCCCTCAGCGGGTAGTCGACGCTCATGACCGACTTCGGCTACACGATGATGTGCGAGCAGTCCCGTCCCGACCAGCTCGTGCGGGACCTGCAGGCCGCGGAGGCGGCCGGCTTCGACTTCTCGGTGATCAGCGACCACTACCAGCCATGGCTGCGGGAGCAGGGCCACTCCGGGTACGCGTGGTCGATCCTCGGCGCCGCGGCGCAGGCGACGGAGCGGATCCCGCTGATGACCTACGTGACCTGCCCGATCCTGCGCTACCACCCGGCCGTCGTGGCGCAGAAGGCCGCGACGATGCAGATCCTCTCCGGCGGCCGCTTCCGGCTCGGGCTGGGCGCCGGTGAGAACCTCAACGAGCACGTGGTGGGGCAGCGGTGGCCGATGCCGGGCGTGCGCCACGAGATGCTCGCGGAGGCGATCGAGATCATCTCCCGGCTGTTCGACGGGGAGGAGTCGGTCAACCATCGCGGCAAGCACTTCGACGTCGAGTCGGCGCGGCTGTGGGACCTCCCGGAAGAGCGCGTGCCGATCGGCGTCGCGGTCTCCGGCCCCGACTCGTGCGAGCTGGCCGGGCTGACCGCCGACGTGATGGTGGCGGTCGAGCCGAAGGAGGAGCTCGTCCGGCAGTTCGAGGAGGCGGGCGGCGAGGGAAAGCCGAAGGTCGGCCAGATCGCCGTCGCGTACGATCCCGACCGCGACGCGGCGGTCCGACGCGCCCACGAGCAGTTCCGCTGGTTCGGACTGGGCTGGCTGGTCAACACCGACCTCCCGGGCCCGGCGTCGTTCGACGGCGCGACCCAGTTCGTGACGCCCGAGCAGGTCGCCGAGCAGCTTCCGTGCGGACCGGACGTCCAGGAGCACGTCGCCAAGATCAAGCCGTTCCTCGACGCCGGCTTCACCGAGGTCGCGCTCGTGCAGATCGGCGGCGACGACCAGGCGGCGTTCGTCGACTGGGCCGAGCGCGAGCTGCTGCCGGCGCTGCGGGAGCTCGACGGCGACTGAGCTGCCACCTGCATGTAAGGTCGGCTTCCCATGCGCATCGCCCGCCTCGTGCTTCCCGCCGCCCTGTCCATCGGCCTCCTGGCCGCCGCCCCGTCGGCCCTCGCCGTCGCGCCGTGCGCGAGGACGGCGAGCCCGCCGAAGCCCGTCACGTCCGTGAGCGGCTGGGTCGAGTCCCTGGCCTTCGACGCGCAGGGCCGCCTCCTGTTCACGAACACCGTGACGGGACAGCTGCTGCGGCTGGGCCGGCCGGGCGCCGTGCCGGCCGTCGTGGCGAACGGCATCCCGGCCGGTGGCGGCATCGTGGTCGTCGGATCGCGCACCGCCTACGTCGGGACGGGCAACGCGTTCGCGAACGGGCAGGATCCGCTGCTCGGCGGGGCCGGCATCAAGCGGGTCGACCTCAAGACGGGCAGGGTCACGTCGCAGGCGACGGGCCTGGCGATGGCCAACGGCGTCGTGCGCACGGCGAAGGGCGTCTTCTACGCGTCCGACACGGTGGCGCCCCGGATCGACCGCGTGCGGGCGAACGGGAAGGTCGATCGCGGCTGGCTGTCGTCGATCGACGCGAACGGCCTCGCGCTCGGCAAGGGCGACCGCTTCCTGTACGCCAACCGCTCGCTGAGCCCGACCCAGCTCGTGCGGATCGACCTGCGCGACCCGTCGAAGGTCACGACGGTGGCGGCGGCGACCGGGGCGGAGGCGTCCGCCTTCCTCGACGGCCTCACGCTCGGCTCCGGCGACCGCCCCTACGCCGCGGCGTTCGGACGCGGCGAGGTGTGGAGCGTCGCCGGCCGCGCCTTCTGCCGCGTCGGCGCGGCGACGCCGCAGGTCACCTCGGTCGCGCTCGGCCGCAAGGGCAGCGGCTTCGACCCGAAGAGCCTGTACGCCGGCAGCGCGGCGGGGCAGATCGTGCGGCTGCCGAAGGTCGCGGCGGGCTAGCCGGCGAGCAGCTCGTTGGTGAGGCTCCGGCCTCCGACGCCCCAGGCGCCGTCCTGGGCGTGCAGGACGTTGACCCAGGTGTCCTCATCGGCGTGCTCGTCGACCGTGAGGTCGGCGACGATCTGGGTGGCGGAGGCGATGAACCGTGCGCGCCGCTCGAGGGTGGTCAGCGCGACCGCGGGGAGCTTCAGCTCGACGAGGACGAGCGGGTGGGGGCGGCCTCCGGCGTAGACGTCGGCGGGGTCGAGCACGTGGACCGTGCCGCCGATCGTCGCGATGATCTCCGGCCGGTCGGTGGCGTCGGTCGCCGCGGCGAGCGCCTCCGTCAGCCGGGGGATGATCTCTCGCCGGCCGTCGGCGGTGAGGACGCCGCGCGGGGCGGTGACGGTGATGGGCACGGGTGGCTCCTGGTTCGTCGTTCGTCGCTAGTACGGACGTCCTAGCGCTCCGCCGGCGAGCATACTAGTATGGTCGTCCTAGTCAAATGACCGGCGATACGACGAACACCAGGGCACGCATGGTCGCCGCCGCGGCGGAGTCGCTCCGGCGACACGGGGTGGCGGGGACCTCCTTCACCGAGGTGCTCGCCGCGAGCGGCGCGGCGCGCGGGGCGATCTACCACCACTTCGCGGGCGGCAAAGCGGAGTTGATCGAGGAGGCCGTCGCGCTCACCGGTGCCGGCGTCACCGCGGCCCTCGCGTCGCTCCCGGAGGCCGGAAGCGAAGCGGAGGTGATCGACGGGTTCCTGAAGCTCGTCCGCCCCGTCGTCCGGGAGTCGGCGGCCGGCGCCGGCTGCGCGGTCGCGGCCGTCGTGACCGAGAGCGCGCGGCAGGACCCACTCCAGCTCGCGTCGCGCGAGGTGCTCGACCGCTGGCGCAAGACGCTCGCCGCGCACTTCGTCCGGGCCGGCACGAGCACCCGCCGCGCCGGCGACCTGGCGGCGCTCCTCCTGGCGACGCTCGAAGGCGCCCACGTGCTCTGCCGCGCCGACGGGACGATCAAGCCGTTCGACCGCGCCGCCGCCGCCTTGCGTCAGCCCTGAGACGGTGGTCCGCCGACGCGTGCATCGCGCCCGCTGGGCGGCCGCGATGTACGGGTCGGCCCTCGAATAGCCTGCCCACCATGAAAGCGTGCTTCTGTGGGTGCGGGAGGTCGGTGCCCTTCGGCCGTCGCCGGGCCACCAACGCGGCCGGCAGCAGGATCGCGCAGGACGTCGCGATGCTGCAGGGGGCGCAGAAGCGCGCGCCGCAGCTCGTGGCCGGCGAGGAGGTGCCGCGGCTGATCGCGGAGGGCCTCGCGCTGCGCACGACGCTGGCCCGGGTGGTGCACGGCGAGGCGTCGCGGGAGACGATCGACAAGGACGCGCTCAAGGGCTGGTGGAAGCGGATGCAGCCCTATCGCGAGCGGATGATGCAGGCCGGGACCGATCTCCCGATCGCGTTCGACCTCCACGTGTGAGCGCCGTGTGCGGGTGCTGTGAGCGCCGTTGCCGATGCTGCCGGCATGAGCACCACCGCAACCACCCCTCTCGAGACGTCGCCGGCGTCGCGGCGCGTCTACCCGTCGCTCCGTGCCGCGTGGATCCCGCTGGCCGCCCTCTGCCTGGCCTTCTTCGTGGAGATGGTCGACAACACGCTGCTGTCGATCGCCCTGCCCACGATCGGGCGTGATCTGGGCAGCGGCACCACGGGCCTGCAGTGGGTCACCGGCGCGTACTCGCTGACCTTCGGCGGCCTGCTGCTGACCGCGGGATCGATCGCCGATCGCTGGGGGCGGCGGCGCGTCCTGATGATCGGGCTCGGCGTGTTCGGCGCGCTGAGCCTCTGCGTCGTCTTCGTCCATTCCCCGACCGAGCTGATCGCCCTGCGCGCCGGGCTCGGCATCGCCGCCGCGATGATGGCGCCGATCACCAACTCGCTCGTCTTTCGCCTCTTCGACGACGAGGCGCTGCGCATGCGCGCCATGACCGTGATGATCGTCGTCGGCCTGTCCGGGTTCGTCCTCGGGCCGCTGCTCGGCGGCACCGCCCTGGCGCACGTCAGCTGGCAGTGGCTGCTCGTGATCAACGCCCCGATCGCGCTCATCGCCTACGTCGGCGTCCGCCTCGGCGTCTCGGCCGACCGCCGCGAGGACCTGACCGAGGACCGGCTCGATCTGCCCGGCGCCGTCCTCAGCGTCCTCACGATCGGCCTGGCCTGCTACTCGCTGACCAGCGGCGTCGAGCACGGCTGGCTCGGCCTGGGCACCGTCGCGGCGATCCTCGGCGCCGTCGCGGCGGGCATCGGCTTCGTCTGGCACGAGCGCCGCAGCGCTTCGCCGATGCTCGACCTCGGCCTGTTCTCCAACGGCACCGTCCGCGGCGCCGCCATCGCGCAGATCGGCACGTCGATCGCCATGGCCAGCGTCATGTTCGGCCTGATCCTGCACTTCCAGTACGCCTACGGCTGGAGCCCGGTGCGGGCCGGCCTGGCGAACCTCCCGCTGATCGTGACGATGCTCGTCGCGTCCCCCATCTCCGAGGGGCTCGCCAAGCGCTTCGGGCATCGCATCGCCTGCATGATCGGCGCGGGCCTGCTCTCGATCTCGCTGGCCGGCATGGCGTGGGGCGTCTACCACGGG
>Ga0247757_10001496_pt1 | contig 15078 bp, 15 predicted proteins | sample UWRJL126311R4_FD_180929 | JGI IMG/M metagenome (GOLD analysis project Ga0247757, IMG submission 180929) | Plant litter microbial communities from Arlington Agricultural Research Station in Wisconsin, United States - UWRJ-L126-311R-4 | ecosystem: Environmental > Terrestrial > Plant litter >... | reverse complement strand
ACTCTGCAAATGTTTTCTCTTGCGTGAAGTTTGGAATGGCGGGATATACAGTGGACGGTTATTGTGTGTGGTGATTTGCAGTTTTGGAGCGATTTACGGCATACAGCATGCACGGCGTTGGGGCGTACAACTATCCATCAGCAGTGGGTGTTCATTAGATGCCCTCGCACGTATCGTAATTCTATTGTTACAGTCATCTACACGCTCTCTGGTGAAAGTACCAACTGAATTTAGCACTTATTGTCAAGGATTCAACGGTCTCGAAATTCCTACAATACTGATACAAAAGACTCCAAAATTATGGTAGGGATAAATTTTCAACCACTTGACTTGTACTTCAACTTTTCCAAGCTGTTGCGAAACATACTATGATTATGACAATGTACATACGAAAGAGAACGGAGATTGGTATCACGTATACTAACAGAAATCATACACTAATGCTCTTTCCCTAGCACTTTCTTCAACCCCACCATCTCCGTTTCATATTTCTCCACTTTATCTTGACTCTTCGCTAATTTCGCCAATAGATACTGCACTCTACCAGCTAACATTGCTGGTCTTCCTTCAATCTCGCTCAGTTTCAGGAGCTCTCCCTCACATTTGTCGATTGTAGCGTTCTCGACTTTAACCAGCTCAGTGAAGATAGCAAGGTCAAGGCGGCTCTTCAACACATTGTCTTCCGTTAGCCGTTTAAACGCCGGATAGTAGACGGGCTTCCCAGGCTTGATCAGCGAGGGGCGACCAGAGGGCGATGACACAATTGTTATGAGTTCAGCTTGCTCCAGGGCACGTAATGTCTTTTCGCCGCCGCTCTTGTATGTGTCATCTAGGAGGATTTCGTTGTAGCGCAGGGAATCCTTCTGTGTCAATTGCTTAATGAGGAGCCAAGCTTGCTCCGGAGACCATTTACGGGACTCAGATTCATCGCCGCCAAATATGTACATCTTGAGGATCTCCGAGGCGGATTGGTCGATAATCTCGTCTACGGCCTTTATAGGCGATTCGCCAGCTTTAATTCTCCTAGAGAGAAATTCCAAGTCTGTCAAGCGTCCTCCGAGAAGATCAATGCATGTGTCCAGCTCCTGTAGGTCGGTACGTGTCTGCGATGGGAGCTGCTTTTCTGATCCATCTGCGGGTGCAGGGTCATCGGCTACGTCTGCGTCGAGATGTTTGAGGACAAACTTCTTTGCAACTTGGGGCGAGCAGTCCGAAAGTGGAATCTGGCGGAAGACACGGTCCGGAAGAGCCTTTGAAAGGGATTTACTGAAAGATACATCATTAGTAAGGAAGATGACATGTGCAATGTTAGCAGTGGTGAGACGTGCGGCCCTATTCGCAAGCATTAGTGACGTTTGTTTCAGATCCTAGGAAGATGAAGGATTTACCAATCAGCAATTTTGTCGTATACTACGCCACCTTCTTGACTTTTATGAAGGAAGTTGTCAATGATGACAACAGGTCGCTTTTCTGGATGTGCCTCTAGCCACTCATCATCACTTAGGTGTGCATCTTTATCATTTTTTTGCCGCATATCTAAAGCGATTTGTCGAAGAGCGGTGCCAGTCGTATTCCAGATTTTTGCGAGTTGAGAGTCAAGGGTCTCTGAGAAGCCGGTCTTAACACCTGTAGCTCCTTGGGCAGCCATGTCAATCATGCCACTAATGCTGTTCATCCAAGAGAACACAGGACGATAGCCAACACCCACTGCGGCGGCATTTATAGTAGCGCTGTCTCCTCGAGCTTCCTGGATCGGTTTGCAGTCTATGATAAGCTTGTGCTTCCTGTCCTTAAGTGCCTGATCAATCACGAGCTCCTTCTTACCTGACCCACGAGGCCCCTGAACGATGATAAAAGTGTCTGCTGTTTCCATAAGCCATTTCTGTATTTGCTCGATATTTTCCTTCCGATCATCCCACACAACTTCCATTCCTGAATCTTCATCGAGTTTGTGTCGCCAAGGAATGAAGTCTGTTGCATAGCCAATCAAGCGCTGGTAGATCTTGTTGTCTTGGATATGGAGAGCCCTGGTGATGTGTGCTTTGACGAAAAATGTACGAATCCTGCATTACAAATGAGTATAGAAAGCTTAAAGACCTTCAACAAGCAAACTTACGGGTCAAAAACGGCTACTGTGATCCCTGCCACGATTGCGGCTAAGATAGGAATCACAATCCGGGGGTGATTCACAAGCCAATCCCTAATCCAATGTGCTTTGATCTTCTGTTCATATTTCAATCTCAACAGCGTCCCTAATTTACCTCCACCTTCTGCTCCATCAACAAGATATCCATGCATGCAATTTCTTGCCATGATAGCATTTGGCAGGGCTGCATAATCCAGATATGCAAATTTTGGTAGGATTTTAGAGTCTGGTGGTTGCACCACAATGTCGTTTAGTTTTCCGTATTGTCTGAAGAACGAGTAAAGCTGCTCCTGGGAAAGCTCAACTGCCTCGGCCCCCGGCTCTGGAGGTATGAATTCAACCCGAAGTCTTGGTGTTGGTAACCTGAAGAGATCTTCGACCCACGGCCGTCCCTTGACAACATTGACACGCATTCGCCTCCATGGACTCCACCACGGCTTGATTGGCTTTTCTTTCAGATATTGTTTCAGCACTTTCTCAACCTCTGACGTTGGTGTACTTCCATCATGAACGAACTTGACGAACGCTCCACCTTCTTTCATTCGGGGTAGCGTATCAGTGGCCTGAATCGAGATGTTGGCCTGGGAGCTGGCATTTTCGATTATTTTCCTGAGATCAATTCCTGTAACCATATGATGATGTAGCTTCTCTAACCGTCCATTAAGAAGCGGAATACCCTTAAGGGGAGAAACGTTGTTGAAGAATAGAAGACCTTCGTTCGGACTAGCTGAGATGTGGCCAGACTTGTTCTCACCAGCCTGCATTGAAGCATAGCGATAACTTGACTTTGAAAAACGTACACCTCTGAAGTATATCAGTATAGCAACCAAAAAAGGACTTGGTAACGCTTTGAACCGCGCAAAAAAACAGCTACTGAGAGGTTTTGAAAACTCTGAGGTATGGTCGAAAACAATGAATTGTTTTCATTCCATTTTCTTGCCAGGGGATATTCCAAAGGATGGATAGTTAAGCTTCATCAAACATACCTTACCAATCCTCCAAGGCTTGTCCACGCCAGCGTGGAGCTTCGTGTGGCGGCGCGATGCCGCGCAGATATAGCGAGCATGGTATGAGTGATCTATACTTGGCGTATCATGACGGTCTTGTGGACGGTGTTTGTGAGGCACAAAGTGTAGACTTATTTAGGGAGCCTCAACCCGCGACGATGACGTCAACGCGACTTGCAGACTAAGCTTGAACCGGTATGTGGATACCTCGAACCTTACCAGGAAGGCTTAAGGTCTCTTGCTCTGAATGTTGAGTGAAAGCTTAGTTCAATTCAATCTTAGCAATAATATACGTACAATATCTTGTGAATAGGTGACGCAGTGACTCGAGAGAAGTCTCAAAACGCGACCTCAAGCCGCCTATGCACGGGCCAACTCTACCCGTCATCTCACCACGACACGACCTTTGCTGTTCACGCCGCAACCATGCGTTTCAAAGGGTCAATACATAATATCAGCACTTTCACTAGTAAGTAGGGTTAGATTTCGGCAAAACATTAGCTTATGCTAGTAGAACTTACCGCCTCTCTGAACTCACTAGGTCCGCTTGCATGGGTCAAACTTAGCGACGAGTACATAGGTTTCACGATCATCCCGGAGCAAGGCACGCAGGTGTGGGCGTAAGTAGTTGCAGCCTCTAAACTACTTGCGTGTTTTGACGTGTGCCAGTGCCCTTACCATTGTAAGCTCGCCGCCCAAGCTGCGCAGTTTCGCCACCTAACTACGTGAAGGATTCTATCTTTGAGACTTTTCATGTGGAATCGGCCGCCAACAATGTCATCAATCTCGAAGTTCCGCTTGGCCCGCTCACTCGTGCTCTCAAATCGGCGTTGAATGCAACTTCAGCACAGATTCGCCTTACCAAGAAAGACGGCATACCATTGCTTGTTCTCACCATCGCAACTGCGTCACCTTCGAACAATCGTTCTGTGGTTCCTAAGGGAACTGAAGAGGAAGATGGCAACGGGGCCCAATCCGAGGATTCCTTCGATGACGAGGAACGTGAGACTATCATCACTCAGGAAGTACCTATCCGCGTATTAGTTCCCGATGTAGTTGCGGGTCTACACGAGCCGCAAACCCGCGAGCCAGACGTTCATATCATCTTACCGCCGCTCGCCCAGCTGAAGAGTGTTAGTGATAGGTTCACAAGGGTTGCCTTGGCGGAATCAAGAAGTGGCACGGGAAATGCGGCGACGAGGACGAGACTAGATCTAGCTGCCAATATGCATGGCTGTCTGAAGATGAGCATCAAGACGGATGCCATGAGCATATGCTCTGTATGGACAGATCTAAGCAATCCAGAGCTGGATCCTAGCCAGGTAGCTGGAGGTGAAGTCGGTCTTGCCGAGCATCCCAGCACGCGTATGAAGCAGCTGGGGAGTGCCGATGGGCGCAGCGAGGAAGGCTGGGCATCTGTACAAATCGATGGCAAAGACTGGGGCAAGGTCATGAGCGTAGGCCGACTTGGCGGAAGGGTCATTGCATGTGAGTGTGCTTCTCCTACAGTATAGGCAATCTATTGACATGAGATAGGCTTCTGCCATGAACACGCCTTGATCTTGTATGTGTATTTACCCGACGATAGCGGCCAAGAAGAGTCGGTTTTGACGGTATGCCAGCCTATTTACTTGAGACGGCATCTTCTTACTAAACAAATCGTAGTATTATATCAGCTCATACAGCGATTAGCGAGGCTCATGGGTCATCAGCGTAGCTCTGACTAAAATTTCCGGCATAGATGGAATCTCGTACGATAAACATACTTCACTTGCCGCATTCTAATTTCGATTCCTTACTTGTCAATAGATAGGGCGTGTGCTGACACTGTTCTTGGCTTGAGCGAGTGCGAGTACGCCAGTGGTTCTATATACCTTCTAGAAAATCCAACGAGTGCATTGCCTATTCCAGAGGGAAGCCGCTCTTGGCGGACCCCACTCTCAGGGGAGCATTTCAATTTGTTCTCTCCCAGCACGTCCACAAATCTTGTCATCAGCAAATTAACTTTCCAGCCGGGGTATACTTTTGGAAGCTAGTTTAGCACGGTTAGCCTAGTCCAAATTAGCAGATCCGCCTGAACTGCTTGGAACTGGGCGCAGATACCACCAACATTCACTCTTGGGGCCGAAACTATATCGCAGGTGGGGCAGAATGTGCCTTGCCTACGCCTTGACAATCGATAGTTCCTCTGTTCGAGTTAATAGCTCGCAAAATGACTACATTTCCGGGCTCAGACCAACAAGCCCCCTTAACGCCCATGGAAACCCAGCAGCACAGCGTGACCCCCAGTAGATCAGCATTTTCCGTTCACACAGATGCACCAATCACACGGCCTGGTTCGCCTTCATCCCAAAATGGCATCTTTCTGGAAGAAGAGAACGTGTCAGCATTCTTGCTGACCGCATGCCGGATTACTAACTAGGGGCAGGCTAAAGCTGATTAATAACTCACTACCTTGGCACGTTTCGTCCACGGCCTTGCAAGAAACGTGGGTATACATTCGTGAGCGTGTGGGCTTAGCTAGAGACAGGCTAGGTGCATGCGGCCACGTTTTCCAGATGCATGGGACGGGGAACCGGACGCGCTCCACACGCGCAGGGGACCCACGTGTGGTACAGAGTACAAACAGAGTACGCACTGTACCGGGTGTTAGGCAGCGGCTTCGCGGACGAAACCGAGCAGTACGCAACCGATGCATCACCGTCCTTCGGGCCGGAGTAGGCAAGTGTGTGTACGTTGTTGGGCGTACGTAGGCGTGGTGGAGGCTGGCGATGCTTCGTGGCCTTGAGCGTTATCGCAGCATTGACCTCAACAGTAGTGCGTTGCGCCCTTTCCCTCAAACCTGTCTACATGGCCATTTGCGAATTCCCACACATGCACGCACAACTAGTGTAGCCGCGTTATGCGTTGGAATAGCCGACTGATTCGTCCTGATCCGATTTGCTAGCCTATCTTTCTTTCCTAGCTAAGCCTCTCTCATTTTACTGCGGTGGAAACAACATGTGCCTGATCGGTCAGCTGCAGGCGGGAAGTTACAAACGAGCTTCCATTGCGTCCATCTCCTTCTTTTCGAACCCGGAGTATCGGATAGCCGTGCCCGATAGCTGCATGTCGAGGTACTTTTGGATCGTAGGGTTGCGGCTCTGCTGACTGTGTCTCAGTATCATCGATCTGTCTCCTACTAACATGACGTTGCGTGCGTGCATCTGTATGATATGCACACGCAAGCACAGATCTCACATCTCACGTGCTGCTGTCTAACAATAGGCGGTTGGGCTGGGGATGATGACAGAAATTACCGGCCGGTTCGTTGGCCAGTAATATGTCGACAGGTACGTGCGCTTTCGATTGGATCATTTTTCGAGAAGTTGAAGCTGCGCTAACGCCAGACCAGGTCCTGAATTGCTGGTCCTGTCTCGATTGCCTTTTGCGAATTCTCGTTCCCTGATCGTTTGCGAGCATACCTATGCGAAATCCGAGTCGTGACTCAGGCTTGGGGCCGTGGGGGCCGAGGCGTACTGTGATGCCGCGTTTGCGGCGTGTGCACTCTTGTTGCTACCCACGGGACACTTGCAACCGAGACACTTGTGCTCTATGCCCACCTCCCTGTCCGATGGAACTACGGAGGTTTAATTACCTGACCTGGACTCTTCCGTGCTGTTGAAACGTCTGCCGGATACGAGAGTGTCTGCAGGTTCGTTAATTCCAGAACGTAACGGCCGCCACATCAGTCCTGGCACTTTCGTTCTCACTGAGTCATTCCCTTTTCCTACCTTCGCTAGGCATCCATCCATACACCTTTACCCTGTAATGCTCTCTGTTAACGTCTTCGTCCCAGCCCCTTCATTACGTATGCTGACCCTGTTCAACGGGACTCCCCATGTATCACGCTCCACATGTACACATGCGGCAGAGCCGCACTAAGAGTAGATGAGTGGCGTGTCATCCCACGATTGTGGGTTAAGTTGAGGCGAAAGGGGGGCCTAAAAACGGTGTCGAGGCGAGGCAGGGCGAGGCGAGACGGAGCCGTGAGCTAACGGGTTCGGAGAAAGGGAGACTAGCAGATGAAACATGAAACAGGAACATGGCATTGGGCCTTCGGGACGGCCCGTCTGGGGATTAGGTAATGTGCACTGAGGTGAGAAGAGGAAGGAAGGAAGGAATTGTGCCGTGCGGGACGATTTGTAGGATGGAGCATGTGGAGAAGAGACATAGTGGCGGTCTTATGTAAAGACTTAATCTTGTTTACGTTGAGTGGTGGAAGGTTGGATGTACTTTGTCTTGTTGCTCAAGATATCCTTTGCAAGTCTGCTTTCGCTGGTAACTATGGGATTCGGGAACGAGTAGTGTTTCGAAGCTCTGGGAGTATGTTAATCTAGAAAAGAGGAGTATTGGTAGTGTGTGACACTAGTCTCTTGCCTTATCAAGACATAAGACTACCATCAATTCTATACCATGTACTTGTGTATGTGGTATGGACCTGTTCACGTGGCCTGAAAATATAGGAACCACATGTACATGTGTGTTCCAACAAACGGAGTACATCCTATAAGATGAAAGGGTGTTCCAATAACGGGAGGAGAGTTGGCTGTTGAAAGGCTCTGCTGCATTCTCAGAGGTGCTCATAGATTGGGTGGTGTTCACGTTTCTAAATCATCCGTAGCACTCCAGCTGCCTTTCACAATCAAACCATGGTGTTGTACTCGATTCGGTCTCTTCTCGGTTTACAGACCGTTCTCTTCGGCCTACTCCGTCTGCTTCCAACTAGACGTAGGCCACCCATTGCACTTAAACGGCTTGCTGCCTGTTTGTTGAGGTATGATGGCTATTCGCCACGTGGCTCGTCGCAAAGTTTGTATCGCATTCGGCGTATCGCCTTCCCTTTCCAAGCGTCCCGCAATCCAATATACCTAGAAAGGAAACCGAGAGTGCGCATCAGAAGAGCGCAGCGGGAACCCCGAACCGTACGTATCCCAGCCGTGGTCCTGCGCGTGCGCACAGCATTCGACATGATTCCCAAGCACGGCCCAAGGACTTGGTTCGCGCATTCACCGTCTACGCTTTCCGTCTCGGTTTCCCCGCCCAATTCACTTTCATACCAAGCACACACTTACGGCCGCATCTGCGCAGATCGGATGAGCCATCATCCCAACATAGTGCAGACTACAAGCTCAGCCTTACGCCAGACCGGCTTACCTTACTTCACATCTCCGATCCCCCAATGATGGATCGCGTGCTGTACTACCCAGTCTAAGCTGCCGGGAAGCCGTCACGCAATGGGATCATGGGGTGTACTGCCGAGACACGACATTCGTCCTAGTTCGATTCGACGTCGGAGGTTCCGCGCCTTTGCGCATCACCGTCTGCTAGTAGACATTTGCTTTTGTAGTGTGTATTATGCTGTGAAATATTGCGAAAATGATCGAATCGAATCGAACGGAAGCAAGGGAGCAAGGATCGCGGATGCAGGGTCTGGCTGCCGAAAACCGCGCATTGAAAATGCGAAAGGGTGCGAGGCAGGTGTGCGCGTGACGTGACGTGGGCTTGCGGTGAGGCGCAATTTTGTAATCGTGGGGACATATGCACGCTCGACTCACACTTTGCGGTGTTGAGTCAACTGCACGCACATGCCTACCAACAAAAGGCGCGGGATGAGAAAAAAAGGGCTTGGTTCGTGCAACTTCAGCACCACAGCGGCGGTTTCCTTAGGCCTTGATTTTGGATGGCGTCGGATGCCTGGCGCCATGTAGACGGGGACCGGGCTAAACGAGAGGTACGGATCGAACACCAGTTCGCCGGCCAAGGCAACGAGCTGCAGCACGTACCCTCCGACTAAGTCCGGATCAGGCACACGAGAGCGAGCGAGGCCCATCATAGGCCATGTCCACAGAGGCAAGCTCAGTGCTTGGGAAATATCGGAAGCTAGAGGATCTGGGAGATGGAAGGGCGTGATGCACATGTACACGAACAATGAACGCGACGAGTCAACGTCAGGACGGAAAAGTCGGATGGGTAGCGCCATGTAGAGAAGGACGTGCCTACGCGTCCAGGCTCGTGATGAAGCGCAGAATCCTGCCGGTTGTCGAGGTGTTTGGGAGTTGGCAGTCTTCGACGTCTATTTCCACGCCGCATCATCCAGAGGTTGTCGTCACTGATGAGATCGACTAGACAAGATGGGAAGTCGGTTGGACCCCAAAAATACCTTGATCTAGATCGCGGCCTCCACAAATGGCCCAAATAAGTCCCCTTTAGGAGAGGTGGTAGTGCTGACAACGCAGAGCAACGACCCAAAATTGCAGCGCAGCCGCCAATAGCATGCCATCAGCTGGCAGCCATGGCGCCAATGCAGTCGTCTAGCTCGAGTGGGAAAATGAATGAGATAATGGCCGGGGGCACAGCCTGGCGTCAGCCCTACCCTGTAAGAGCAACCCCTGTCTACGCGCGCCTATCGCGGTTATCCGGGAGAAGAAGACCGGAGCGAGCCCTATTTTTGGACATAGGTGCGGTGGGACAAGCTGAGAGGGTGACTGAGCGCGGGTTGGCGTCGAAAGGGTTCCTGCAGCCATCACGTATGTATTCGCTGGGACGGCGTTGTGACAGGTCAGGACACCGGCGGGATGGGCTATGGCGCCATGGGGTAGCTTATACCGTCTGGTGGGATCGGAGCAGCATCAGGCTGTGGAGCGGTGCTGTTTCGAAACGCGGGCTGCAGCACCACCTGATGTACCTGAGGCACGGGGGGCAATTGGGTCCAGCCTTGCTTTTCCCAGCATCGCGATATATCGAACCATTAAAACCACTGCCCCGGGTCCGCGACATTGACGAAAACGTGGTCCAGGACCGCACGACGAATCCGGTCCCCGGTGTGCTTGTTTGTTCTGGTGCATCTCCTCCTTCTCGTCGGGGTCGCGCGCGGCCCCAGCCCAAAGATAGAGAGAGTGCGGATAGGAGGTTGCTCATCACCCTGGCGGGACGGGGGTTGTGTCAGAGCCTCGTGGCAGCAGGTGTGGTTACACAGACGAGGCTCAATCCCGACGGCAGGACGATTGCGGTATCTTTTGCGCACATACAAACGTAATGAACGTGGTCAGTTGAATGTAGGTATGGGCGTGAGTATGATGTGAGCGCGCGCGCGACCGGGGTAAAATGCCATGGTGGTCTGTCCAAGTAGGAGATTGATGATAGCCCCCCTGGCCGGGCGTGCACCGTGCACACACACACACATACGCAGGGAGCATTTGTAAATGGGGCAGAGGGTTTGTCAGAGAGAGCCAGGTGGTAGGTACTACACGGTACATGGTGAGCTGGTGCAGACAGGGGTGGCGGGCTCGATATCCGAAGGGTGATTATTGGGGACTGTTGGTGAAGAGGCAGACTTATTTTCGGCGTGGACACCGGTGAAGCGTTAAACTCGGACCGGTTAAGGATCTGGTGCAGAATCGATCCAGTTCAGCGATGGTGGAAGGGCGGCGCCCTCGCGCAACGTCGCAGAAACAACAGCGGCCACCTTTCCGCTCGGGGACAACGGTGAACTGCGCACTGGCGAACTCGAACTCGACAGGGCTCGACAAGCTGAAGGCACTCCGTCGAACCGTTGATCGTGGCTGCTACTGGTCCCAGGGTGACGCTGGGCTTACCGCCAGGCCTGCGTACCGTACCTGCGTGCAAGCCCATCGACGCTCGGCGAGCTGGGAGTAGGGAGCTTCGCATTCTCCTCCGGAGCTCCGCCCTGCGCTGAAGGGGAAGAGGAAGGGGAGGGGAGGGGGACCATGGCTGAAACGGCGCATCGCCATATCGCCGGCTTGTGACAGGTCCCAGGTGTTTGTTTGTACCTGGCAGCCACTGCAACCTCGTCGAGTCCCAGCAGCGAAATGTTCCGCACGTGTCGCTCCACTCAGCATCTACCAAAGACGCCCCCCTCCCTGGCGGCCCCAGCCCAGCGATCTCGACACATGCGTCGCACCGCGATAATTGCATCGCCGTGCCAGGGACGGGACGAATGCGAGCCTGGGACGGAGGAGCGCAGCCGACGGCGACGGCGCGCCCGTCGCCTTCCCGCCGCCTTGCCTGCAGAGCGCAGCGATGCCCATGGCCAAGGCGACATGACAAAAGAAGCCTACCGTTGTCGATTCTGCTTCTCCAACAACGGGCGGGATGGCGGCGGGTGCTGATGGCACTGTGATGCCGTATGACTGTGCCTCCCCGGCGAATCAGAGCCGGCAGCGGGCCTCCAGCGAGAGCACACCCCACGCCGCCCCAAGCCTGGACCAAGGGCTGCTCGAGCACGATTTGCAATAGAGGGAGAGGCAGTCTTGGAGTCCCGTGTCTGCCTGCACCCCCGGCCGTTTTGCTCGTCGTTCTCTACTTGCCTGCCTGCTGCCTCGCTCGACGACGGCTGCTCAACCGCGCTCGTTCACCACCGCCCATATCCCTCGACCCTTCGACGGTACCCTCCGCGCAGCATGCCCCATGCAGCAAGTCAAGCCCATCCATCTCACAGGGTCACCACCGCGATCCTGGCCATCAGCACCGAGGCGCTGGATCCGTGCGCGCCATGGCATTGCGGCTCCCGCACATCCCTGGCCCTCCCTGCACACTGCCACTGCACTATCCCAGCGGCCACGCTGCCCCCTCGCACCCAGGAATAGGCATGCTACGCATTTGAGAGCGACCCATGTCCGTGCCCCCAGCAACCCCGACCATCCAGCTCTGCGTAACGTGCGGCAGGCAGAGGAAGGCAGCCCGCAAGCCCGAGCGCGGCCGACTGGGGACAAGCAGAGAGCCAGGGTCGCTGATGATGCCTGAGCGTGGCTTGCACCGCACACCAATCCGCTCATGCATCTTCCGCACCCACAGTCTGTCGACTCTGTATATAAGAGATGCCTGGCAGGGCCACATGGGGTCCAAACCAGCCCAAACCACCGTTTCAGTCACAAGTCATAATCCAGAGCGCCTCCTTTCTACCTAATATCCTACGCCTTTTTCGTCCCATTTTCCTTATATTCGCCTCTGTCATCCGCTCTACCAACTTCGCTCTTCTTCCATCTGCTCTTCATAGCTGCACATCCTATCCAACACTCTACTCATCCACACAACTTTGCCACCTCCCAAGGTCCTTCTTGACCTGGGTATATAAGACTCTGGCATCGCCATACCTCGATTCATCCTAAACATAAACACTACCGCATCCATGGGCCGTGGCGGATACAACTAAACTGTCCTCGACAATACCGATTCTTTCTTCATCCAAGGAAGCAACACCCATCATCACTGGACTCAACAGTTCCAAACAAGCCACCCACGCCGCAGACTGTCACCCAGATCCACGACTCCACCTCACGCACAATCCAAGCCGCCACAATGTCTGGACGAGGTGGCTACAACTAAGCCAGTAGGCATGTTCCACTATCAACCTGCATCAAATGTCAACCATGCAAACAACCATCGACCCACCAACATCAACCTCTTCCAACATGACTCGCCATCAACCACCTCAACCCTTCAAGTCCCTCCGCAAGAGACGTGTCGAACGATGGCGCTAACAGCACGACCATTCCTCCGCACCCCATCACTCACCTCACCCAATTCAACCAGTGTACTCTAGTTTTCTTTCGTCCACTGTACTTTTATCATCCGGCATAGCGAGCGGAGGGCATTGCGACGGCGTTTTCATATTCTCATCTCTTTGTTTCCTTTTGTTTCTGGCAGCGTTTGAGCGATGGATACACTTTCTTTTTTTCTAACACCTTTAGCATGGGTCACGGAATAACGGGTTTCACGGGCACACGGCTTTCTTCCCACGGGAAACGGCAACGGGACAAGTTGGGATTTACAGGGCGTTTTCTTCAAATATAGACGGTGGAATCATACAGACCAGGATCTGTCGCTCTTCGCTGAGCGCTTGGCGGCTATCTGCGGACCTTCAGTTGTTTTTTTTGGCTTCTTAGACTCGGAGTTCACGGGGGAGTTTCTTGCGGGGTATCTGATATTTTTGCTCTTCACTTGGCTTTAATCTGAGGCTCGACCTCTCTATCTCTGACTCTTTTGTTCGCTGCTGTTCTGCGTTGTGTTCTATTGCGTTGCTGCCTTCTGTCTGGGAATCTTGAGCGCTAGGCGCCAACAACCTACTTCCTTAGCTCCTTCTCCTCAGATCTACCCCGGTGGTACGTCTGCACAAATCGAACCCAATTTCACCTTGGACCATCCCTTGCCATGCAACGTGTGCATCGTTCACTTCCCGACGCAGAATCTATTTGCGAAGATGTTAGCTTCGAACCCTCTCACGAACACGCACTATCGAACTGCGCGGAATCCTTGGAAACGCAAGCACCAGAGGGTGATTGGGGGCCTCTCTAAGCCGGCGGGTTAATAACAGCCCGTGTCACAACACCACGCCCCAAGGTTGTCTCAAAGTAGACGTCACCCACTATCGGACAGGTGGCTTGTGGGCACGTGCTATCCTATAAGGTAGCATCCAGGCGTGCAGCGGGGCAGAAACCCATGCGTCGACCCTTCGGCAGTAAGACACCTCGCATCCGCAGCAAGGCCCATCACCTGTTGATAGGATGGCCCACCGCCGGGCATTGCATCGTGGTACAGTTACGGTCTGCGCACTAACTTTTGACTTCACGAAAATGGTTGACTTACTTTTCGAATACGACGCCCAACACCTCTTCCACGTCACCACCCTCGCCGCGCCCCGTGATCCGAGCTAACGTCTCAGCTGCTACACGGAGCGACTCGGCCGCGACGACGATATCCACGGATTCTTCTTCCTCAGCGTCCGCGGTCGGGGATCCGACTTGCGAGTACGAGGGAGTCTGCACAGCCTGCAGGAACGCATCGAGGTGCAAAAGGCATTCCGACAGCAATGCACGCTGTCGTTCTGTTGCACCTAATGACTCCTGCCAAATCGAAGGGTCGGGATCCGACTCAGGCACGAGTGCAACCGTCATGTCCTTGAATGTTTGGAGGAGTCCTTGAAGGAAGGTTTGGATGCGTCCAGGGTCTGTGCTTATCGGTGAGCCAGATGCAGGCTGCGATGCTTCTCGACAGGAGATAAAAAATACCCGCTCGGTAGGCACTCCTAGGAGGGCGTGGATTTTGGCTTTCCAGTCACCCGACGTTCCCTGATCGTGCAGCTGATCGACCTTGTTGATCGCAACAACGACATGTATGCCCAGATCTACACATTGCCTAGCCGTTTCCATTACCTCAGGGTCTATGTCGGCTGTGGCGTCCTGGACGACGATCAGGACATCGGATTGCAGCGCACGCTCCTTGGCACGCTTGATGCCTTCTTGCTCGACAGCGCCCACCGCGTCCGCGCCTACTAAACCAGCTTTCCTCAAGCCAGCCATGTCCCCAATCTTAACGAGCCATCCACCCAGATCGACTCCAACCTCGACCACATCTCGTGTTGTTCCGGCTTCCTGGGAAACGATGGCGGCTTCGCGACCGACTATGCGATTAAGCAGGCTGCTCTTCCCCGCATTAGGCGCCCCAAGCAGTGCGACACTGATGCCGCTTCGCAGAAGCTCGCCCCGAACTGCATTTGTGACGTGGGCCTCCATCTGAATGGCCAGACTCTTGACTTGCTCTGCTACTGATGCGCAAAGTGCTGCTGGAGACTCATCAAAGTGCTGATCTTCGGAAAAGTCTATTAACGCCTCCAATTCTCCACGGGCATATAGTAGTAGCTGGCGCCAGTTCTCGTACCGCGACGCAAGGGTCGAGGTAGTACCGCGCACGGAAAGCATGCGCTGCTGCTCGGTCGTTGCAGATAAGGTCTCCCCCAGCGATTCAATCTGTGGAAGGTCCATTCGATTGTTCACGAAGGCACGGCGGGTGAACTCGCCAGGCTCAGCGTACCGGATGCGCCCAGCAATGCCATGTGCGCCATTTGTAGGTTCTACGCACTGTGGT
>Ga0247757_10001495_pt1 | contig 15081 bp, 13 predicted proteins | sample UWRJL126311R4_FD_180929 | JGI IMG/M metagenome (GOLD analysis project Ga0247757, IMG submission 180929) | Plant litter microbial communities from Arlington Agricultural Research Station in Wisconsin, United States - UWRJ-L126-311R-4 | ecosystem: Environmental > Terrestrial > Plant litter >... | reverse complement strand
CACCGAGAAGACCGAGTTCCTCAAGCCGTTCGACCTGACGGTGAAGAGCCACTACTGCCCCGGCTACGATGTCGAGTCCACGACGAGCTGCGTCCTGCACATCACCGGGGACACCACGTACATCCGCCAGCAGCGGTGGGAGACGCCGGACCTGTCGGACATGCTCGGGCCCTCCCTGGTGCCCGACCCGCCCAAGCTCGACCGGAAGAAGACGAAGGCGACGTCGACCGTGAAGTGCAAGTACGACTGCGACGCCGGCATCGAGGTCTTCCAGCTCCCCAGGCGCAAGGCGCCGATGAAGGCGTTCGCCCGGCCGCCGATGGTGCGGATCAAGGGCGGGAAGACGGGCACGCTCACGGCCAAGCTCGACGCGGCGGACCGCAAGGCGATGGCCAAGGAGGGCGCGCTGGCCGTGGTGACGATCAAGGCCAAGGGCAAGACGCAGCGCGGCACGTACCTGCTGGCGCTGCCGGCGACCGGCTAGACGCCGCGCCCGCCGCCCGCCCGCCCAGATCGCGCCGGCGCCGGCGCCGCGGAGTAGGGTCGACCGATGGCTGCCGTCGAGGACGCCGTGCCGGAGGAGGACGTGACCGAGGAGCGGGGCGCCAAGCTCTACGCGATCGTCGGCGGCCTGATGCTGGTGATGCTGATGGCGGCGCTGGACAGCACCATCGTCTCCACCGCGCTGCCCACCATCGTCGGGGACCTCGGCGGGCTGGAGCACATCTCGTGGGTCGTCACCGCGTATCTGCTGGCCCAGACGGTCGTCACCCCGCTGTACGGCAAGCTCGGCGACCTGTACGGCCGCAAGCTCGTGCTCCAGGTCGGCCTGGTGATCTTCGTCATCGGCTCCGCGCTGTGCGGGCAGGCGAACTCGATGACCGAGCTGATCCTCTTCCGCGGCATCCAGGGGCTGGGCGGCGGCGGGCTGATGGTGAGCGCGCAGGCGTCGATCGGCGACGTCGTGTCCCCGCGGGAGCGCGGCAAGTACTCGGGCCTGTTCGGCGGGGTGTTCGGGGTGGCGACCGTCGTCGGCCCGCTGCTGGGCGGCTTCCTCACCAGCGCGCTTTCCTGGCACTGGATCTTCTACGTCAACCTGCCGATCGGCCTGCTCGCGTTCATCGTCCTGCAGCGCACGCTGCCGAAGCGCACGGAGCGGGTGAAGCACACGATCGACTACCTGGGCACGGCGCTGCTGGCGGTCGCGCTGACCGCGCTGGTGCTGCTGACGACGCTCGGGGGCGACCAGTACGCGTGGACGTCGGCGACGATCATCGGGCTCGGCGTGCTGGCCGTCGCGGCGATCGGCGGCTTCGTGCTGGCCGAGCACCACGCGGTCGAGCCGGTGCTGCCCAACGCGCTGTGGCGCAACCGGGTGTTCGCGGTGACGAGCGCGATGGGCTTCATCGTCGGCTTCGCCCTGTTCGGCGCGACGACGTACCTGCCGCTGTTCCAGCAGGTCGTCCGCGGCCTGACGCCGACGGAGTCCGGGCTGGCGCTGCTGCCGCTGATGGGCGGGGTGCTCGTGGCCTCGATCGGCTCCGGGTTCATCATCGCCCGCCGAGGGCGCTACAAGATCTTCCCGATCGTCGGTTCCGCCCTGCTCGTGGTCGGCCTCGCGCTGTTCTCCCAGGTCTCCGCGGAGACGAGCACGGTCGTCCTGTCGCTGGAGATGGTGGTCGTCGGCCTGGGGCTCGGCTGCATCATGCAGGTGCTGATCCTCGCGGTGCAGAATGCGGTGCCGTACGAGCAGCTCGGCGTCGCCACGTCGGGCGCGACGCTGTTTCGCACCATCGGCGGCTCGCTGGGCACGGCGATCCTCGGCGCGATCTTCGCCGCGCAGCTCAGCGGCAACCTCGCGCGCGACCTGCCGGCGGGGGCGGGTGCGGGCGGCGCGGCGTCCGGCCAGGTGGATCCCGGGCAGGTGGGCGCGCTGCCGGAGGCGGTGAAGGTGCCGTTCCTGCAGGCCTACACCGACGCGATGGACACCGTGTTCGTGGTCGCGGCGATCATCGCGGTGGTCGCCTTCCTGCTCGCGTGGCTGATCGAGGAGCGGCCGCTGCGCGAGACGGTGACCACGGCGGGGGTGGGGGAGGCGTTCGCGGTGCCGCGCACCTCTGACTCGCTGCGGCAGATCGCCATCTCGCTGAGCAAGCTGGCGGGCGGGGACCGCACGCGGGACTTCATCGCCCGCGTGGCCGACGACGCCGGCGTGGACCTGCGACCGGCCGCCTGCTGGATGCTGGGGCGCTACGCGGAGGACCCGGCTACGACGTTCGCGGAGCTGCGGGCGCGCCAGCCCGTGCCGGAGGAGGCCCTGGTCAAGGGGCGGGCCGAGCTGCTGGAGCACGGGTACGTGACCGAGGAGGAGAACGGGACGACGGTCATCACCCCCGCGGGCGTCGCGGTGCTGGACCAGCTGCGAGCCCTGGCGCGGGCCCGGCTGGAGGCGCTGCTGGAGGGCTGGGAGCCCGAGCAGTACCCGGAGCTGGAGCGGCTGCTGACGCGGCTGGCGGGCGACTACACGGAGGCTCCGCCGCGCGCCGGATCGGCGCTCTGACGTGCCACATCCCGAGGGCCGGGGTCGGCTTTGCTTAGAATCCCTTTATCACCCCGGCGTTCGACCCGATCCCCCCGCTGTACCGTCCTGCCGGGCATTAGACTTAGGGAAGCCTCATGGCCGCCATCACAGATCACTCGCAGCCTGATGAGAAGACCGGGATGTCCCGCGCGGAGTACCTGCGCGCGTCCCCGCCGCTGCTGCCCGTCTCGGCGCTGGACCGCTTCACGCGCGTCCACTGGTCGGTGCCGGTGTTCATCTTCCTGCCGGTGATCCTGCTCCTGGCCGGCGTCGCGTTCGACACGATGCGCACCTGGCAGGTCGTGGTGCTGATCGTCGCCGGCTACGCGCTGTGGACGGTCACCGAGTACTGGCTGCACCGCATCGTCTTCCACTGGGCGCCCGAGGAGGGGATCGGGGCCAAGCTGCACTTCATGATCCACGGGGTGCACCACGAGCACCCGAACGACCCCAAGCGGCTCGTGATGCCACCGTCGGCGTCGATCCCGCTCGCCGCGCTGTTCTGCCTGCTCTTCTGGGTCGCGCTCGGCTCGTCCTGGTACCCGGTCGGCGCGGGCTTCCTCGGCGGCTACCTGGTCTACGACATGACCCACTACGCGGTCCATCACCACCAGGGCAAGTCGCGCGTCGCCAAGAAGCTGCGCGAGCTGCACATGCGCCACCACTTCCAGGACTCCCACAGCGGCTACGGCGTCAGCGCCCCGTACTGGGACAACGTGTTCGGCACCGCGTCGAAGGGCAAGAAGCCCTCCGACGGCGACAAGCACTAGCCGCGGGTCGGCCGGTCCCCGACCGGGCCGGGGACCTCCGCTACGAGACGGCGGTGAGCGCGGGCGCGCTCGGCAGCCCGTTCTCGCGGGCCAGCGCGGCGGCCTCGCCGCGGGAGTGCACGTCCAGCTTGGACAGCACGTTGGCGACGTGGAACTTCACGGTGTTCTCGCTGATCATCAGGTCCTCGGCGATCTGCCGGTTGCGCCGGCCGCGGGCCAGCTGCTCCAGCACGTCGAGCTCGCGCGGGCCGAGCACGTCCAGCGGGTGCGCCTGGCGGGGCTGCTGGGCGACGGCGCGCAGGGGAAGGCGGGCGAGGATGCGCGTGCCCCAGTCGGGGACGCCCTCGATCTCCACCGTGCCGCCGAGCGCCTGGGCCCGGTCGACCATGCCCTGCAGCGCCAGCGCGTCGGCCGACAGGTCGCCGGGGCCGTCGTCGCGGACGGTGATCGCCAGGTCGCCGTCGATCTCCCAGGAGACGCGCACCCGGTTCACGCCGCCCTGCTCGAGCATGGTGAGCACGGCGCGGCGGACGATCGCTCGCGCCGCCTGGGCGACGGGCGCGGGGAGCGTGGCGTCGGGATCGGCGGACGGCTGGGGCGTGGCGAAGTCGATCGCGGCCGAGCCGTAGCGGGCCAGCGGGGCCATCTCGTCGCGCAGGGCCAGGAAGGCGCGGTCGGCCCGCTCCTCGGTCAGCTCGTTCTCGCGCTCGGCGGCGGCGCGCAGCTCGACCAGCGCGGAAGCGGCGAGGTCGATGGCGACGCGGCGCGCGTCCTCGTCGTCGAGGTCGCGGCTGCGCAGCGTGCCGAGCAGGCCGGAGAGGGTGGCGGCGTGGACGTCGGTGAGGTCGCCGGTGACGCGCTCGCGCTCGCTCGCGGCGGCGCGGGAGGCGGACAGGTCGGCGGGCTCGGCGTCCTCGATGTGGCTGGCCATGCGCGTGGACTGGATGGCCCACAGCTGCTGGACCAGGCCCGGGGCGCCCTCGGGCAGCGGCGCGTCGTCCGTGCGCACGAGGACCAGGACGGAGCCGGGATCGTCGGCGGTGCCGACCGCGCAGGCCAGCACGGGCCGCTCCGCGCCCGCGAGGGTGACGGTGCCCAGCCACGGCTCGCCGACCCCGACCTGGCCGGCGATGCGGCTGAGGTCCGAGGTGGTGATGCGGTCGGCGATGTCGCGATCGCCGATGGCGTCCATGGGGGAGCGGGCGCAGCTGCCCGTCAGCACCGCGGCGGCGGTGTGGGGGACGAGCGACTGCAGCAGCGCCGAGAGCCGCTCGTTCGGGGGATCGCACGCGATGGCCAGCAGCCCGGCGACCGCCGTGAGGGCCTTCTCGCTGTCCTGCCAGTCGGTGGTTTCCATAGATGGGATTGTACGCCCACCCGTCGACGGGCGGCCCACCCGTTCGGGTAGGCAAGCCCATCCGAACGGGGAGTTGGAGGGGTGGGTGGGTAGGTCCAGTATGAAGTCCAGTTGATCCGGCCCACCACTTGGAACGGGCCGCCACCCACCAGGACCCACCTAGGAGACCCCTCATGGCTACCGCCACCACCGCAGTACCGACCGGCACCTGGAACGTCGATCCGTCCCACTCGAAGGTCGGCTTTGCCGTCAAGCATCTTGGGATCGCCACCGTGCGCGGCGAGTTCTCCAAGTTCGAAGGCAAGCTCGAGGTCGCCGAGGACGGCACGGTCACCGCGTCCGGCACGGTCGAGACCGCGTCCGTGAACACGAACGAGGACGCCCGCGACGAGCACCTGCGCTCCGCCGACTTCTTCGACGCCGAGGCCAACCCGCAGATCACGTTCACGTCCACGGAGATCAAGGCCGTCGACGACGAGACGTTCGAGATCACCGGCGATCTGAACATCCATGGCGTGACGAACTCCGTGACGCTCAAGGCCGAGGTCAGCGACACGGAGCAGGACCCGTGGGGCAACACGCGCGTAGGCCTCGAGGTCACCGGCTCGCTCAGCCGCGGCGACTACGGCATGAAGTTCAACCAGGCGCTCGGCTCCGGCAACGTCATGGTCTCCGACAAGGTCAAGCTCGCGCTCGACATCTCGGCGGTCAAGGCCTAGTCAGCCGGTCATGTCCTCCTCCCTCACCAACGACGTCCCGGGCGTCGCCTCCTCTTCGGAAGGCGGTCGCCTCGGTGCCGCGACCCGGCTGGGGCCGGTGCACCTCACGGTGACCGACCTCGAGCGATCCGTCTCGTTCTACGAGCGCATCGTCGGGCTGCGGGCGCGGGACCGCGTCGTTGGGTCGGGCGAGGACGAAGGTGGGGCACGCGTCGCCGCCCTCGGGCTCGGGGACGGCGACGACGTGCTGGTCCTCCACGAGGATCCTGCCGCGCGGGCGCCCGGCCGCGAGTCCGGGCTGTACCACGTCGCGCTGCTGTACCCGTCGCGTGTGGAGCTGGCCCGGGCCGGACTGCGGGTGGCGGCGTCGAGCGTGCCGATCGACGGCGCGTCCGACCACGAGACGCACGAGGCGATCTACCTGCCCGACCCCGACGGCATCGGCTTGGAGCTCGCCGCCGACCGGCCGCGCTCGGAGTGGCCCGACATGTCCGATCCCGCGACGTACGCCGGAGGACCGCAGCCGCTGGACCAGCGCGGGCTGTTCGGGCTGGTGGCGGGGGAGGAGCCTTCGGTGCCGGCTGGGGACGGTCTTTCGGTTGGGCACCTGCACCTGCACGTCGGCGACGTGGAGACCGGGTTGGCCTTCTATCGCGATCTGTTGGGCTTCGACCTCGTGACCCGCATGCCGTCCGCCGCGTTCGTCAGTGCCGGCGGCTACCACCACCACGTCGCGTTCAACACCTGGCGCGGGGAGGGGGTTCCGGCTGCTCCTGCTGCTGGCGTGGTCGGGTTGCGGGAGTGGACGCTGTTGGTTGACGGGGCCGGGGAGTTGGAGGCCGTGCGGGGGCGGCTGGAGCGGGCGGGTGTCGAGGTCGTTGGAGCTGCGGACGGCGCGAGTGATGCCGGTTCCGGCGGCTCGGACGGGGCCAGCGGCTTCGTGGTCCGGGACCCGTTCGGCATGGCCGTGCGGGTCCGCGTGGGGTAGACGTGGGGTCGTCTTCCGCGACCGTCACGACCCACAGCGCGCGACCGCCGCGCGCCGTCTAGACTTCTCCCTCTCGCGGTGGGCGTAGCTCAGTTGGTAGAGCTCCTGGTTGTGGTCCAGGCGGTCGGGGGTTCGAGTCCCCTCGCTCACCCTCTTCGAAGGCCCTGCATATGCGGGGCTTTTGTTGTTTTGGGGTGGTGCGATTCGGCGGACTCTAGCTCGTCGCGTTCAGGCACTTGTGCCTGAAATCGCGGGGATTGGCTGGGATTAGCCGCGATTGGCTGGGATTCGCGCTTTCTGGGTGGGGGTGTGCCAGGGCGTAGCGTTCCGGTCGACAATTGCTCACGGACCCTTGTCGGAGCGCGGCAGCGCCTGGTCAATAGGTGATGATCCGACGACCCTCATGGATTTGTTCGGACGTGCCTGCGGACCTAGGGGTAGTGCAAGGGCCGGGGCCGACCTATTGTCCTCGGTCCCGGCCTCGCTCCTCCCGCGGCCTAACGGGCACGACTGGCGAGAGGCAGCGCGTAGATCGCCACGATCGCCCATAGGGCAAGCGCGACGGCGCCAGCTGCGAAAACGATGGTCATCGCTTCTCCTTCGGTTGAGGCACCCGTGGGCGCGGATGTCTTCTAGTTATGCCGCGCGGATCGGTGCCTTGCAGGGTTCGCGGAAAAGTTCGTAGGGGCTGGTAAGCGGCCGACGTTGCGTGGCTACATCAGTCCCACAACGATGTCGGCGACCTCGTCCGGGAGCGTGTAGCGCGAGCGCATCCCGCTGCCGCTGTCGGCAGGGTCGTAGGCAACTGCGGTGAGCTGGATCGGTGCGTCGGTGCCCGTGTCGTCCCTCCACCTGCGCGCGGAACGGCCGCTGGTCTGATGCCAGCTCCGGGCACTCTCGTACGACACGCTCGCGTTCGCGGCTAGGTCGGCGAGCGTGAACCCGTTGGGGTAGTCGGGGCTTCGCTGCGCGAGCGCGGCGTACTTGTAGAGCTTGCGGCCGTTGTCACTGAGATAAAGGCGGTAGTACCCCTCAACGTCTTCGGTCGTCGGCGCGGCGGGTGTCATATTGGCAATGACGGCCGGGCGGATCTGGATGTCGGTGCCCTCGGGCACCGTAAGGGTCAGCGTGATGGTGGGCATGTAGCGCCTTTCGGGCGGTGGGAGGTTCGTGCACGCCGCGGTGACGTGCCACTGTTGGCAGTGTAGACCATCAGTCTTCACCAACATCGGTACGACTATGGGGAGAACAGGCGTTCTTGTTGGCGCTCTCTCTTGAGGTACCTGCGTACGCCGTATCGCTTGACGTGGAGGCGCGGTGCGCTACGCTGCATGAAATCGACGCATAATCACAGGGGGTTTGTCACACCATGAAGCGAGTCGTCAAGCAAGCTGAAGTGATTGAAGCCTTTCGTCCTGCTAACAAGCTCCTCGATGACGCGGTGGATAGTGCGCGCCGGTTGACCACGTTGGAGCGCTATAAGCAGTTGCATCCCGAGATCGGTCGTGAGGCAGGGCTGAAACGGCTCGCTGGACAAGCGCGCTGGCTGTTGATCGCCGATGGGATAGCCGCGTCGATCGGCTCACTCGCGGGGTTCGGCGTGTTGAGCACTGAACAGCAGCACAACAGCGGGCAGTACGTCTTCGAGTTTCCGGGCGGGATCTTCACGGTTCGGCGTGAGCCTCATGATGAGACCGATGCGGACGACGGCAAGTACTTCAACGAGGCGTTTGACGGCATCCTCGAGCAGGCTGAACTGGCGGACGGCATTGACGGGGACGCGCCTCTACGGGTCTACTTGTCGGTCAGTCAGAAGGCGGCCGTCCTCAAGGTCTGCCATCCGACGTTGAACGGCGATGTTCTCAAGGTGCCCCTTACCGATCTGCACGTTCCGGCAGAACCTATGCCCGGTCTGAGTCCGAAGCCAGCGCGGTCACGGGCACGGTCGTCGCGTGTCCCGGCCCGCAACGCCGACTTGCCCGCCGCCGATTCGTCTGACCCCAAGCCATGACGGGCACAGCGGATCCGAACTTTCGGATGGTTCGTCTCGCTCGCGAGATGAGCGAGCTCACACAAACCGAGACGGCTAAAAGGGCGGGCATTACGCAGGCACGCCTCAGCCGTGTGGAGTCGGGGCAGGTCGCTGCGTCGGCAGATGAAGCTGACCGTCTTGCTGCCGCCCTCGGAGTTCCGCCCGCGTTCCTCTACGAGTTGGGTGTGCCGGCTGCGGTGCCACTCTTTCGTAAGCGGGCCATCCGGTCAGCACGCCGTTTGGCGGGTATTCAAGCCCGTCTGAACGTTGCAGTGCTGATCGCTCAGCGGTTATTGGATGCGGGTGTCGACTTAGAGGCGACTCAACGCTTTCCTGAACCTGGTGACTTTGCTCCGGATGAGCCTGAGCTGGCTGCCGGAGCGCTCAGACGCGACTGGCGTTTGCCCGCCGGGCCGGTCGATGACGTTACGGCCACGATCGAGAGCGCTGCTGGGCTCGTGCTGCGGGTCGACTTCGGCACATCTGATGCAACGGCCGCGTTCATTGCAACCCCTGCCGATGGCCGCTTGTGGTTCCTCGTGAACACACGCGAGACGGCTGGCGATCGTATTCGGCTGAGTCTCGCTCATGAGCTGGGACATGCGGTTCTCCATCGGCTACTGCCGGCGGTAGACGAGGGCGAAGTCGAGACCCAGGCGTTTCGCTTTGCGGCTGCTCTCTTGCTCCCTGCAGAGCCGTTCGACCGCGCGGTGCCGTTTGACGCGTTAACCCTGCAGGAAGCTCGACGCCTAAAGCGCGTGTATCGCGTCTCGATTCAGGCGATCATCCGGGCGGCATACGACCGAGGCCGGATTTCACGGAGTCGCTACACAAGCCTGTTCAAGCAGCTCTCGGCACGCCAATGGCGTATCCACGAACCAGAGCCCGTCGCAGTGGAGATCCCCTACCTATGGCCGGAGGTCATCGAGGTTCACCGAGTGGAACACGGATACAGCGATGCGGACCTCGCAGGGATCGCGCGCGTCGATCCCGTGACCCTGAACGCCTTGTTCCCCGAACAGTTCGAAGCTCCGCGCCCGAAACTTCGGAATGTCTCAGCGACCTAAGGCTTGAGTTCTTGGAACGGGCGGATCTGACGGTTCTCAACCGAGTCCGTAAAACGATCGGCTGAGGCTTGGTCGTTGTTCGCGAGCAACCCCTGCTACGCCGGCCTGTATCCGTAGCCAGGCTTGAGAACCGTATTGACGAAGGTACCTTTGGAAGGGGCATTGCGGAATTCCTCCCAAACGATGGCTGGGACGTTCATGTACGCGTAGCTTCGGCCGCTCAGGAAGGTCACATAGACCTCTTGCGCTTGATCGTCGTAGCCGATCTCGGCGACGTTGCTGCTCTCTGGCGTTGCGTACATCTCAGGCATCACTGCGTCTCCTCGGTTGATGGCTCGGTGTTGGCTTCTGGGGAGGCTGCTCTTTGGGCGCGCCAGGCTGCGAGCACTGAGGTGTAGCCGTCGTTCGACGGGCGAGGAGCCATCCATGCGTCGGGGAGTTTGGGGTCGTCCCCGACCGGTCGCTCGGGGGCACGGTGGATGCGTACGCGGGAAGGAACTTGTAACGCCTCTCCGAGGACGAGCCCCTCGCCGGTCCGGAGGGACGGGAGGAGGGCCGTCAGTCCGCCGAGGTCGTCCGGCACCGTGGCGGAGACGGCTTGGCGATCGCCGGCGTTCGTTACTCGAAGCGCGATCATGGTGCCGCATTGACTGAGGATGCCGGGATCGATGTCGGACGGTCGCTGGGTGACGATCGTCAGGCCGGCACCGTACTTGCGCCCTTCTTTGGCAATACGGGCGCAAGCTCGAGACACGACGGTGTCGGCGCCGGATGGCAGGAATCGGTGGGCTTCGTCGATGACTAAGAGCAGCGGCTGGCGCTTGCCGCCGACGGGCAGATTCATACCCCAGAACAACGCCTCGTAGATGAGGTTGAGCATTGATCCGACTACAACCGCAAGGACCTCCGATGGCAGCCCTGAGACGTCCAGAACCGTCACGGGGGCCGATCCGCCGAGCCAGCCGGCAATCAAGACGTCGAGATCCTCGGTGACTCGACCGTCGTAACTTGGGTGAAACCCGTCGGCGTGATCGAACATGAACGTAAAGCGGCTGTCGAGCAGCCGTGCACGGAGGAAGTCCAGCTGACGATTGATGCCGCGGCGCTGTGGGTTGAGATCGGGGAGGGCACTCCCCGCACCCGCGGGCGGATATTCCGGCGCGATCAGCTGCTCCGCGTCACCCTTGCTAGTAGGAGTAGATTTGGTCCCGCTGCGGTCTGCGTAGGTGAGCTCTTCGTTGTCCTTGAGCTCGAACCATAAGCGGCGGATGCTGAATGGAATAGGCGAGTCGGCGGTGATCGCTTGCTCACTCGGTGGGTTCACTAAGTGCGCCGCCGCCTCCACCTTCAGCTTGCGGACGTGCTCACGCACAAACTCGGCTGTCTGTTCGTTCAGCGGACCCATGGCGATACGCATCAGTTCGTCAAAGTTCAGTGCCCAGAACGGCACGCGAAGCCGGTTGCGGTTGGTGGCCCGGCCGGTCGCGATGCGGCGGCCCTGCCCTGGCGAGAGAGCCGAGGCATATTCTCCGTGGGGATCGACGACGAGTACCCGTGCGGAACTGTACGGGCCACTAGCGAGTGCCCTGAGCAGGACCGCGACGAGATTTGACTTCCCGGAGCCGGTGGAGCCGACGATGCAGGCGTGTCTGTTGACGAGTGACGAGAGGCGAAGAGCGGCGGGAATGGCGTCAGACCCGGCGATTCGACCGATCTCGATCGCATCCGCCGGACGCTCGCGGTCCGCGTAGATCACATCTAGGTCGCGGGCGGTGACGACATGCACCTCGTCTCCGACGGTGGGGTACTGACCGACACCGCGATCAAACCGGCCTTCAGCCGCCTCACCGAAGAGCGCGACCTCCATCCAGCGATATCCGCTGAGCGCAGGCTCGGGCTCAATCTCCAACGGCGGCGTTCCGGGATCTCGGGACGGAGCGACCTCACTTGCCCCCACTTGGGTACACACGCCGTAGAGCTGCGTGTATCCGAGCGGGATACGCACGAATGCGCCGATCTGTCCGATGCGATGCGCTGAACCCGCGACCATGACGAGCGTCGTGGGTACATCCCGCAGGCGGACATTGACCAGCCCGCCACGCACAGCGCTGACCTGACCAATGATCGTTGCTGCATCTAACGATGGCTCAGGCATCAGAGCCGACGATTTGATCGAGAAGGACGCAGAGCTTGTTGAAGTCCCCGAGAACCAGGGTCCCGGTTGCCGTTGCCCCGCCGGCCGCCGTTCCGCCGCTGGCTGTCCCTCCCATTGGCTTGATGTCGAAGATGTCAGCGACGCGCCCCACGCTGCGGCCGGGATCGCGCAGCAGCCAGCTGCCTACGCGTCCGCCGACGATCGCTTCCTTGGGACCCAGAACGATGATGTTGTTGCGGCGGCGCGCCTCGCGGCCGAGTTCGCTGTCTGGCTCGGGATCCTCGAAGCACAGTGCAAACACGTGAAGACGCGGATTCGCATCTAGTGCTTCAAGGATAACTTCGTTGAGGTGCTGATCACCAAACGAGTAGCCGGCCGTCACAAGGACCGCGTCTTCACGCTCGGTTAGCACGCGCCGAAACCGGTCGATCATTGCCAAATACGGCTGCTTACGTGACTCGTCGTACTTCAGCTGTGAGGGTAAGATCATCTCACCGACGTCGTTTTCTGGCCCACGAACGATTCGGTCGCCCAGACTTGGACCAGACCGGGCGCTCCAGTTCACCGACCCGTGGACCTTCCACAACCGTGTCCATCGGCGCCCGGGTGCCATAGGCTCGCGGGCGAGGCTTGCGGGTGAAAAGAACGGCTCGCGCGCACCGACGAATCCGTCGAACAGCGGAACCCATTCAGTCTCAAGCGCCCGCTCGATGAGCGTGTCGTAGTTGGTCGTAAAGATCTCTACCGGCGTGGGCCGATCGATACGCCCGAGCCAGCGGCCGAGCGACTGATGGGGAAGGGTGTCCGGAAAGCGCGCCGCTTCCGGACGAACCTCCCGCGCGATCGTGTGTTGGATCGTCTGCTCGAGTTCGGTGAGCTGGGCGGCGTTAAGCCCAGCGAGCTTGTCGCTGCCAATGACGGCGGCACACATGCGCCGGACGGCCGACAAGACGTCCTCGATGGTCCGCTGATCGGCAGGCAAGGCGGCGACGATGGCGTCCCAAGCAGCCTTGAATCTCGGGCTCTTTGCTCTGACTGCGTCGGCGACACGTTCGGTCAGTACTGCGACCGTCGGCACCAGCGGTTTGCCGTCTGTACCTGCCACCGCTGCTGACGTGCCGGCACCGAAGAGAAACGCGATCGGCTTATCGTGCGATGCCAGATGGTCACGAAGCTTCTGCGTCTCGACGGCGGGGTCAAAGGTCACGGGCACCGCGAACGTGTTCCTCTCCAAAATGTGTGCATCGGTCGATGTGACCGAATTGCAAGACCTTGCGCCGGCCGACCTTACCGGAACGATGAGTCTACGAACCACAAGGCGGCGAAATGTCTATACAAAAGCCCGTAGGCGCTAATGCCTCACTTTGGCTACGTCTACTCCCCGTCCGGGCGATGTCTGTTGGCGGCGGGTCTACGGTGTTTGTTCGTTGGCTAGTGCCAGCGTCCAAAGCGCCTCGACGGAAGCGGCCAAGAAGTTTGCCGACATCGAACGCCCGATCCGCACCACGCACGATGCAAGCGCTGCCTGAGCGCCCGGTATTTCAGGGAACGGCGATCTCGCCCGCACCGGATAGCGGTGGCGCTCCTCCGTTTCTGAGCTGCGTTCACTCGAAGATCGCACGAACCGCAGGTGCGTCTTGGTCACGCCACCGGTCAAAGATGGTGCGGGCGCCGATGACGGGCACCCTGAGGGAAGCCACGAATTCGGGTCGGGAGTAGATCGGGATTGGTCGCTCGTTGGGGGCAGCAGTGAGGTGGTGGCTGACGATTAGCACGCCGCCGGCGATCGTTAGATCGGGGCGAAGCTCGGGCCAGGTCTCCTGGTGGCGCGCAAGGTCGGCGACGAACGACTCCTTGGCCGCGCCGCTGGTCGACTTGATCTCGACAATCCAACGCTTGCCGCCGTGTTCGACCAGGAGATCTGCTGATTTGGTGCCACCGAGCAGGACGTCGAGGGCTTGCACGCGCAAGCCTCCGGTCCGGAGCGCACGCGCGACTGCGTCTTCCAGCTCGGCACCTCGCCCGTACAGGAGTCCCGTCCGGACCGTGTCTGCTTCGGCGGTCGCGCGGCTCAACTCAACCTCTATCGCTTCACGCCCGCGGGAGTACGTCGTTTCCAGCTCGGCCAGATCAGCGCGTAGTGATCGCTCCGTCGGGGTCTGCAGCTCCTCGTCGACTGAGGTCGAACGCCGTGCTGCACGGAGGGCCTCCGGCGCCCAGGTCGGAAGCGCATGCTGCATTAGCCAACGCAGCAGCCCGACCGGGTCGGCGCCGCGCGGCAAGAAGTACCAGCGCTGCCCATCAACCACGGCAACTCCGGCGAGGATCGCTCCGGTCCGATCGTGCAGCAGCGGAACGAGTCGAGCAGGCGCGGGGCTGACTCTCGTCATTCCGTCTGGGAATTCGGCTTGGAGCCTCCGCAGATCGAGTTCCCACCACTGGGAGATGCGCGGGTCGTTGCGAAGCCTTAGAGCGAGGTCGCGGTCGGCTGCAACGAGACCGTCGGCCACGCTTGCCTGAACCCCCAAGGGGAGTCGCTTGCATGTGACCTGGCTCTCGAGTGACGTCAGCACGGAGTCGCCGCCGCCGAACGGGTTGAAGCCTGTAGAGGCTGGGTTGTCGTCGCGACCTGCGGTCCAGATCACGATCCCGAGGTCTGATCTGCTCCGCAATCCTTCGGTGAATCGGCGCTGCTCGTCGGCGCCATGTCCCGAGAAAATGCTGGGATCGAACGAGACCGCACAGTCACTCGATTCGTGGCCCAGCCACCTCGGCTCGAATCCCTCGGCCGACCAGTCAAGAGTGTCGAGTGCCCACGGGGTCGGTCGCTTGTACTGCCCCCACTGGTCGGGCGCGCCCTCCACTTCGGCCGCCGTCAGTGGGCTTCGGGCAGCGATGGCAACGGGTACGAGTCCTGCGGCACCTGTCGAGCACTCTGACGGCATGACAGGACAGGGTGGCGGGTGCATCGGACACACGTCACCGGCGAGAGTCCCGGGGCGGGGCCACGTGGGGGAGTCGAACTTGACCGACGCCAGCGTACGCGCGTGGATCTTGTGGATTCTGCGGCGCTCTGGCGACTCGTCGGGCGCGTCTAGTTGTTCAGGCACTTTCGCCCCAGAGTGCCTGAAAGCCAGCCAATCCCGGCGGATAGCTGCGTCCCGCGCCCTCGCCAGCCTGGCCCAAAATCCCTGCAAAACCCATATTCCCAGAACAACGGTCTTCTGTTTGTGGTCCAGGTTTTCAGCGTATGGAGGTTGAGCCAAGCGCTGTGCTATCGGCGCAAACGCGATCGCACAGCCACCAGAATCAGACCGATCAGGGCCAAACCTATGATGCGCGATAGGCCGATCGCCAACTGACCGGCAGCGGTGAGTTCGCCGGGGCGCACCTGCACCACCGAGAGAACGTT
>Ga0247757_10001494_pt1 | contig 15102 bp, 12 predicted proteins | sample UWRJL126311R4_FD_180929 | JGI IMG/M metagenome (GOLD analysis project Ga0247757, IMG submission 180929) | Plant litter microbial communities from Arlington Agricultural Research Station in Wisconsin, United States - UWRJ-L126-311R-4 | ecosystem: Environmental > Terrestrial > Plant litter >... | reverse complement strand
TCCACCCCAAGTGCCTTCTCATATCCTGCCAGTGCTCGCCGGTGCATCGCTTCTGCCTCTTCGTACTTTCCTTGGCTCGACAACACCGTCCCAAGCTGGCTGACGCTGATGAGCGTGTGTAGGTGCTCCACCCCAAGTACCTTCTCTTCTCCTGCCAGTGCTCGCCGCTGTATTGCTTCTGCCTCTTCGTACTTTCCTTGGCTCGACAACACCGTCCCAAGCTGGCTGACGCTGGTGAGCGTGTGTGGGTGCTCTACCCCAAGTGCCTTCTCATATCCTGCTAGTGCTCGCCGCTGCATCGCTTCTGCCTCTTCGTACTCTGCTCGGCTCGACAACACCGTCCCAAGCTGGCTGACGCTGGTGAGCGTGTCGGGGTGCTCCGCCCCAAGCAGTCTCTCCCTTGCCAGCATCGCATCTTTGATAGAATCCGCCGCCGCTGCATACTCTCCTATGTAAAGCAGGTACCACCCTGTATTCCTTGCGATCCTCGCCCAATGTAGCGCAGCCTCCCTTTCTTCTTGATTGTAATCGAGCACCTTCCGGGAATGCGGAAGGAGCTGTCGACACTCCACCCATGTCTCGTACTCTCCGCTTGGAAACACCTCGGCCAGCATGCGTACCGATTCTGTTTTCCATCTATCTAGCTGATCGTTGGCCTCAAGCCATCTCCGCGTCGACAGTTGCACTAGATGGTGCATCTCGAACGACTGCTGGCCGATCTCTGCCCGCACGAGAGAAAAGCTCAGTAACGGTGCCACTGCGTCTTCAAAATCCAGTCGGCTGACCTGGCCCTGTAGCAAGGACACAGGAATCCCCTGCCTGTCAAACATGCTCATAAGCGCAAGCAACTCTGCCGCTGCCGGCCCCGTCTTCTGGATCTGGTCGAACGAGATCTTCCATGTTGCGATAACTGCATGCCTTATACTAGGGTCGCGCCGAAGGTCTCTCAGCTCTTTCGCATCTAGTAGACGTGCCTGGTTCGCCTCGCTCTCGCGGAAGAACTGGAGGTAGCTTGCGATCGTCGTCATCGGTGCTCTTGTCTTGATATAAGAGGCAGCATGGGTGATTGCAAGCGGGATGCATTCTAGAGCCTGTACAAGCGCTTTCGCATCGTCTTCGTCGGACCCGCTGATGGACACCCGGGTTCTGAGTAGCGCTAGTGCATCCTCTACCTCCATCGGCTCTACTTTAACAATGTCGTCGTACGTTCCCACGAGGTTGGATGCAGCCGTCGAGTTCCGTGAGGTGATGAGGATCAATCCGTGCGGGGCCTGCGGAAGGAAGGTGGCCAGCGGCCTCTTCTGGCGCATGGCCTCGCTCGTCTGTGCGGTGCCTCCGCCATCTTCGTCGGCGGAGAAGAAAACGTCGTCATCGTCGGCGTTGTCGAGTACCATGAGCCACCGCCCGTTTCTCTTATCGCAAAGCCAGTAGTACACTAGCTGGAGGATATCCAACTTTGGATCATCTCGACCTGGAAGCTCGACCTTGGCAGTAATGTCCCTATACGCTTGCTCGAATCGGACGGCATTGCTCGCATGCACCCAGAATACCCAGGTCTGTGGTACGGACTCTCTGACTCGGTACGCATACTCGATAGCGATCTGGGACTTCCTAGATAAATATAAGTACGACTTAATATTAGTATACCATACAAGAGTGCTTACCCAATACCCCCGAGTCCAACGAGGGCCAGTCGGCTGTGGTCCTGTAAGGCCGCCTGCTCGAGTTTCTCACGGATCTTCGTTAGAATGTCCCCTCGGCCTACGAACGTGGTGTCTCTCTGGAACGGGATCATAATAGACGGCTTAGGCCGGTTTTGTGCTCGCACTAGAGCCCGATATTGTTAGCTAACAAGCGGGTTTATGGTCAGTTCAACAGGTCGGGCCTTGATACGGCATAGCATTGGAAAGAAGGGCTACGTACAGAACCGGGCCGCCACTACATTCGGAGCATCCTGCTCAAACTGTCTGAGCTTGTCCCGTGCGCTAGTATACCCTCGATCGTCCCTACCGTCAAACTTGACAATCATCGAGTGATCAGCATCCAGAGGAATCTTTTCCTCCATGTGCTCTGGCAGCTGGAGAAGAGCCGAGTCGGCATCTACCGCCGTGACGAAGTCGCCGGTTCTTTTCCAGCGTTTACTTTCACTATCCTGTGACAGAACGATCAGCGTCTGCTATAATCTTGTTCGTGTCAGGCGGTCATACAAACGTGAGCTGCCTAGTTTGTCCGGTCTCGTAGAAGCTGACAATCTTCCTGTCCCGGATGAGGTTCTTAAAATCCACCAGCTGATACGCTAGCACGTTCGACTTGGTCTTGATCTCCTGCAGCAGTACCTCCCGCGGGTGGCTACTCTCTCCTGCCAGCATCTTCTGGATGTCGTCTACCACCAGCCCCTTGTGCGGGATCCCAAACAGGAGCATGCCGTACGTAGCTTTGTGCAAGGACGCTACCGTGGGGTGGTCGTCTTCATCCGCCTGCACTGCTTTGACGAGGCACTGTGCTGCTGCTTAGCTTTGCGTACACTCGTCACAGCAGCTTACGCACATGAGCGAGGATAATGCCACCAAAACTGTGCGCGATGAAGAACAAGGGTCGCTTCCTTAGCTGGTCGGAAAGAACTCGTTAGCCTGACCGCGCTACCCTCGAGCCGCATCTTATGCTAACGTTATCATAAGTTATAGTTTAGCAGCGCTTACCTCTTCTGTATTCCTGACCTTCTTGAGCTCCTCCATCAGCCCTCGGCCGTAATCCAGGATCGTGTCGACCCCGTGCGTCGACAGCTTCGCGTTATAGCCGTAGATCATCGTGCGGCAGCGTGGCAGGTCCTTACACAGGAAGTCGCGCAGCCACATGCGCCCGAGGTTTCCCTTTCCCCTCCATGAGCCGTATGCGTGGCCGTCGAGGCCCGTAATAGCGATTATACTGCGGCGCAGTGGGTTAGTCGCTAGAAGGCAGTACCTGGGAATGGCGCCGGCAGTCTAACCCGGCAAGGAAATGCTACGTACTCTGCAGTAACTGACGTGCCTGGCTCCGGTGTATAGAGCTGCGTGAACCCGAAGAAGTGGCAGTCAAAGCTGATGTCTGTGTCGCCCATCTCCTCATGGTGCTTTTCAAGTGGGTTCGCGACTAGCTTAGACAGGAACGCAGGAACCCCGCCGACAAACTCTACCAGCGCAACTCTCTGATGGTCGGCCTCGGAGCACGAAGGCACGATAGCGATGGTAGGTTTAAGTTTTAGTTTCTCTTCTTTAGACAGGTTACCCTCGATGGTAGCCCTCAGCGTCGTGGTCAGCACGTCGTCAGGCTGCGAGGCTGGGAGGCCGGTAACGCGAAAAACGGTGCCCTTCCTTTTGGTCTTATCAGGCTGTGGCTGTTCTGGGACCTTCTTCGTGGCCTGTTTGTAGAGCCATGCTGCCGTAACCAGGAAGACGAAGAGAGACGACAGTACGGTCGATCGAAGGTCCATTATCTCCCATGCAGGCGCAGGTCCAGGCTTAGGCTAAGGAAGAGTGTAGGTTAAATGGCGTAGAGTGCGGCTTTTGCCAGCCTTCAGGCGAGGCTGACCAAGACACGCTAAAATTCTGCTAAGAAGAACACGCGTTCCTAGGAGAGCCGTCAGTTGACTGGCGCTTTCTGGCGCTTTCTGGCAGCTTTCCGGCGGCGTGCTGGCGGCTTTCTGGCAGCGTTCCTAGAAGAGCCGTCATGTGACTGATGTCACGTGAGTAGTAATATTCTAACACTAGTAAGGTACGCTTTAGAATCTTAGCGGTTAGATTTTATAGTGCGATATCCTTATATAGAAGCGTTAAGACAATAATTATATTATAGTCTAGATTTATAGATGGCCTGCAGCATTATGCAATTTTTTAAGTACGCTGTGTAGAGTGTTTTCCGCCCTAGGTGCAAGGAAAAGTACGGAGCAGCAGCCTCGGTAAGAAGTTTCTAGTCGGACTCAGGATATGTCGCAATCGCGATACTTTCAGAGTAGATGTCTGTTATGCACAAACTTATCAGGAACAACTCCCCACACAACCCACTCGCTAGGCGTAGAGGTGCTAAACGTTTCCCGTTGCGCCTAATACCTAAAGGTTCCCATCATGCTGAGCATTTCTGCACGTGAAAAAGCCCAAACGTTTTTGTTTCGTGAAAGCCGCACGTGTGCTATGCGGACTGATTCTGAGGGACGGCGACCAACACCCTGGACGTATGGCTGGTTGCGTCGCCTTTTTTGCTCGTCTTTCGCATCTTTGCATTCAGGTGAGGCGATGGAGGTGCTTCCATACGCGTCCGCTTGGCCGATCGGGATTCTGGGAATTGGAAGATGCCCAATCAAAACGAAGGATATCTGGCCTTGGCAAAGTGGATGGTTCCAACTATCAACATCCGCAATTGACTTCTTCCACCCTCATTGATCATCAAGATCATACGTCTCCTCTCCTCCAATATAATTCGATGGCTGTTGGCTTAGGTGCGACCGGACCAGTTCTCGTCCGACGCCGGATTGCACTATGCAGAGTGAAGCCTACAGAAAAGGTATACCCGTGCGCTCCATTCCGGCTCTACTCACCGTTCTAAGCTCTTGAGTGGTCAATGAATCCGAAACCCTGGGCATCTTCAGCTCAGCCCTCCCGTTCGGGCCTGCAGGTGCGCAACTACCGATGAGGTCGGCGACAAGGCTGAAGAGCTGAATGCCATGTTACGACGCGGTCATGGCCGGATTCAGGGGTTGCCAAGCGTTCCTTGCAAGCCACTCATCCGTTATTCGACGTAGAGATGCAGGGATTTATTTTGCGGTGACTCGTTGTAGCATGTTGCATTTGCGTCACTTTTCGATTGATATCGGGTTGTTAGGAGTTAGACCAGTGTGCGATGAGGTGTGGGAATCAACTCGACTCGTATCTCCGCGGAGCTCAGTATACCACCTGCTTACCTGAGGCGCTTAAGAATCTACATTCTCTCATGTCCGCATCCTCGATGAACGACAGTCCGATAACCCACGGCAGAGACATTTGCACACATCCTCTAACAAAATGGAGTGGGAGTCATTGCCGAATCCTCCAGATGAGCTCCTTTACTCTTTTAATTGGATCAGCCGGAAGAATCGAGGTAAGAACAGCGCTCCAGAGGCTGCTATGACAGAGTCTCACAATGCCAAACTTCAGGCAAATCATATGTCAGCTATGCAGAGTATGACCAGCTTCCCGCCAGTCCTTTCGATTTTGGCGACCGTGGCTATGCTGGAAGCTGTAATTCTGGCGGCGAACTCCTCCAGATGTCCGCGCGAACAGGCAAGAACGACCTGATCTTAGCCAGAGGTGATTTTGAGCACACTCTGTACGCAATTTTAGCACGTTCACAGCGAGAAGTTGGCGGGGTATGCACATTTGGACTAGAAATGAGGAGGAATCAGAAGGGCTATCATCCTAGAGACCTATCTGTCGTAGGCCCCACAGGATCTAGCTTCAAACTTGGGAAACTCGTTAGCCGAGGGACTCTTAACTATCGGTGGCCTTTCCACGAATTTGCGTTGAAACTCAACGAAGACCTATCAATGGACTTTCATAAAGAGATGTGGGCCAAGATCGACCGGATATGCTCACGCATTGAACCCAAGCGGGAGATCAAAGATCCTGCAAATCCCAGTCTCAATTACTTCAATATTGTAGATTGCATCTACCATTCGTGGCGAACTGAGGGCAACGATTGGAAAACCCTGGAGCATCAGATGAAGGGGGCCAAAGTGACTCCTTCACCGTCAACTCCCTCAAAAGTGAAGGAGCCATACAATGTGAAGATTGGGTACAAAGCGAAGAAGGAATCCAAAGTGAAGCAGGGTTCCGAAGTGAAGGAGTCTCAACAATCGAAGCGAGCGGAAGAAGAAGTCTTCTTCACGATAGTCGAGGCTTTCTACCGCAACAAGAGGCACCCGCGCCCGCAGTCACGATTAGAAGATGCCCATAGAAAGACCAAGGACCCAGGCGTTTCCTCCAGTTCAAAGCCCAACAGGCGTGACAGCAACGAGCAAACAAAGCCACACCCAGAGCCTGATCGTGAGGTTGGGACGTGTGTCTTTTTTTCATTTGCCAAGGATGCAACAGTGTACCAGGTCTTGAGGATCGAGCAGGGATGCTGGCCAACGACCAGGGAGAGCAAATGCTTTCTCTTTCCAGATAATAGCCAGATCTCCCTCTGCGTTGGTGGACCTGTACGTTTTGCATCCGCATCTGAAATTTGCGATACGTATGAGCCGCAATCAGAAGCGCCTGGAAACAGCGGTGATGATGTCACTGAAACGTCTGAAGACAGTGGTGATAATGTCACCAAAGAGTCTCAAGATAAAGATAATGTCACCAAAGAGTCTCAAGATAAAGATAATATCACCAAAGAGTCTCAAGGGCGGGGAGAGGGTGTGAACAAATTATCTCAGGGCAGCGGGGATAAGTTTTCGCTCACGAAACCGTCACAATATACTGTGAAGATGCGCGGCAAGAAAAAAAAGCGTGCGAATTCAAAGCCTCAGAAGGTTGATGTTGATCCTGTACTGGAAGCAAGAGTCTATCAAGTAGTCGATTGCAAAGACTGGAAAGATCACGCCTCTGCTCAAAAAAAGGGTGCTTCCGAGCAGGATCACGATTCTGCTCATACAGAGGCTGCTCCCGGACAGTGTTACGAACCTTTAAAACTTGAACGCACCGACGCCGGTTCGAATAATCGAGGCAAGTCTGGGGCTTATCAAGCACTCGTTAAGCTTCCTTCCAAATTAGGTCCAAAAAAAGGGAAAACTGCGACATTCCTCGCAGCACTGCGGCTGGTTCAGACTGCAACCTCTCAGCCAGAACAACCATGGAAAGTACCAACCTCCAGAGTCATCTATGACTACGTGGGATCCAGTTCAGCTCAACAACTAGCGACTGCTGCTATGTGGGAGACCCTTTATCTGGAACGTTCGTCCTTACGACAATCTTTTGTACGACAGGCAGAGGTTCACCTAATTGCTCGATCTCTCGAGAAGATACTTCAGGTTGATCTGGTACCGCTTAGCCATACATCTGAGTGTGCTCATCTTGTCAACGACGCCCACCCTTCGGCTCTGATTAGCAACATATTCGTCGAGCCCGCTCTGGATTACAAGTCGCTATTGTGAGTCTCTGAACAAGAAGCAGAATAGCGCGCTAATTTCAACAGCTGGAAAATTCGATTCCTCGTCAAAACACTCGGATTGCTCGAAGTCACGTGCACGTTACCAGACACCTCAGATGCTAGAAAGACTACAGAGGACATGCCAAAGCCTAAACTACGAGATTTTGGTAACGAAAAGAGGAGGATGATGAGGGATAGCGCCACAAAACATATCTGCCGTGTGCGCAAAGCAATCGCAGGTGTTGCAACATTTCTGGCTACAGTCCTGCGCAACCGGGCACTGCTATTGAATATGGGGACTATGAGCTCTATGAACACACTGGACAGGTACTACGTTTGCATCACTCTATGGTATGTATATAAAAATACGCCGAACCTGATCTGGGAACGTCTTTCAGGGGGAGGACTGGCTCCTAAGCATAGCGGTGCTCGGCAGGAAGCTATGACAGAATGGTACGAACATGCTGAGTTTCCAGACGAGGAACAAATGATCGTTGCCAAAGACAAGGAGAAGGTCACTTTACTACGATGGCTTCATCACGGTTCCATACTTGGGCTGTCTCAAGAAGGCCTTCTTCCAGCCATTTGGAACCAGCATCCACTTCAGCGCAAGGCTTACGAGTTGCAAAGCGCTGCACTACTTTGCTCGGCATCAAAACTCTCTTCAACTTATAGCGCCAGTGACGAGGCTTTCGATCGACTCGCATTTCTGGGCGCTGAATTAGGCCTTGAAACCGAAAACATGGAAGCTCGTTCTGTGGCGTCTCTCTCCATGCTGCGCATCAAAAACCGCGATTACACCAGGATGCATAATGCGGGTTACTGGGAAGGGGACGACAATGAAACTTGGGATGGCCCCTGGGAAGTCCATGCCCTTTGCCACCACAGTCGATTGAAGGTATACACCTTGGAACCATACAATGCCAAAGACTGGCGGACAGTGGAGCAAAAGGCAGAAGAAGTCGAATCATTCAAGGCCAAGATTTTCCAGTTTTTGAATTCGGAAGGTTCGCTCGTACCTTGTTGGGAAAGGTCCCATCGGAGGGCGAGGAGAGAATGGGTGCACTCCGAGGCATCTGCTGTGCTAGCTTCGACACTTTTGGACTTTTTTTTGGAAGATTTCAATTCCGCCAAGGCTACTAAGGAGTCTGAGAATTCTCGTCCATCTGACTCCAAGACGGACAAGGCTACTGAGGCGTCTGACACTTCTCGTATATCTGGCTCCAAGACAGACGGCGCTGTTGTACCAGAAGGGCAGAAGAAGATTGTTCAAGAGATGGTGTACATGGAAGACTTGATGACTCAACAAAATGAATCTTTGACGAGGATGAGGCCTGAGAGCGGGACTAACCCTGCAATTGAATGGACCAAAACTTGGAAACTCTGGCGCCGATACCATCCTGAAAACTTTGTCGATTCGCTGGAGGACACCCCTGAGCACTATGAGTATAAACGCCTTCGGCGCGTCATTATACCCGTGCCACTAGAGAAGTTCATCAATAAGGTGGCACCGGGGAATCTCCAGGAGCAGCTAAGCGAACGCCTGGGATTCACAGAAAAGGACCTCTGCGAGTTGAATCCCCAGGATCGACAAGCAATCATCTTAGCCGATTTAAGGGATAACCATAAAGATCTTTTGATAACTCCAGGTAGAGGTGACGAAAAAGAAGTGAAGTTTCCGTTCAAAGAGAAGACGCTTTTGGGGAAGCTGTATGATTGTGTAAGTGTGAGTCAGAATCCCCACGCTTAAGTGCTAACATTTCTGTAGCTGGTGGATCAAGACGTTCGACACCGTATCATGTAAGTTGATCTAACTTTGGTTCACCGTCTAATATTGCGGCCCTTAGCAGACATTTGTCCATGTCCGACTACTTAGAGTGCCAACACCATTGCCAGAGCTTAAATCCTGGAGGTAAGCTTGTAAAAGAATTGTCGAGCCACTTTACTCTGAACTGCATGGCACCTACCATGATCATATCCCAGGATCTGCTTCGACAAGAATTAAGGCACAGAAAACGTTATTCGGATGTTTGTGGCAAATGTGACATAACCTTGACTCCATTGCATACATGTTACAAGTCTCAAAAACTGCTCAGGGCTAACGATTGCAGGTTGATCACTAATCACCATCCAAGTGCTAAGCTGTTGACGCTGTTGGTTTATGTCTTATTTACCCGATCGGCGCCTTGCATGAGCAACCACATGCTCCAGATTTCTCGATTCGCCCTCAAGAGCGAGGAATGGGCCGCAGGGATAACCCTCCTGAGTTGGGTACGTCGGCGTAGACCGAGATGGTGCCGATGTCACCATAAATCGTCACGCAGTACATGCTGCGAGAAGAATGATTTGGAGCGTGGAGCGACAGATCCTGGTTTCATCACAATCCCAACTTATTACGAGCCGCTGATCACTGCTCAAAGATATGGACAACGCAAGTCTACCTCTGCGGCCAAGATCGATGTTGAACAGGGGGTAACTGATGAAGGACATAGGGGCAAGCATCAGGGAGTGGACGGGTCAGACATAGGTTGGGACACTATGATTGACTACCGCTTCGAGCTCCAAGCGTCTTCATTGATGCTGGCGACCAACGAATTTGGGGACTTCAGTAAGTGCTGCATAGTGTCGGAGTGCCTAAATGCACAAAAATTGGAAGACGTGGGACATGAGATCCGCCGACTCAGGCATAGATTTGTCCATCAGCCCCAGACTGGTCGTTGGCTTGTTTTCCTCCTGCTACTGGGCAGATTATCTCAATACATTGTCGAACAGTACCAATACGCAATGTATGCTGTTAGTTACACCTTGACGAACGATGTAAGTCCCATTCTAGACCTTTGAATACATTTTTTGATTCCTCATCTAGGAGCGGTTTAAAATCGGTACAAGGAAATGGACTGGAGATCACAAGGCAGTTCGTCGATACGAATTTAGCCTGTGGACGCTCGAATCTTTGTATAGAATGCAGACGACCCTCCGGGACACAATTTCCAGCATTTTAGAGGCCAAGGAACAACGTTACGCCCAGATCAATGAAGTAAGTTATCCAACTAGGAGTCTTTTGGCGCAGCCTTACAAGTTCAGGGACCCGGAACAAGATGCGAGATCTTGGAAAAAGACTGTCAAGATGAGCTGTTCTCCTTCGAGAGCAATCTGGCGGGCATGACAGCGGTCAAATCTGAACTAGATGGCGTCATTGAAACTGTCACACGCTACAAGGACAACGTATGATGCCCGAAAATTCTTCCAACAAACATACTAAACATGTCCAGATTGAGGTCGTGATGACGATGACCGATAGTCGAACATCACTGGCCCAAAATCGTACCATTGAACGTCTAACATATCTTACTATCGTATACTTGCCTGTGGGCCTCATGGCAGTGAGTTCATACCCTCTTTCTCCCTAACTAGTCTAATCAGTAATCAGGCTATCTTTGCAATTCCGTCGGAGCACAACATTGTCCCATTGAACATGGACAGCTTGCATTTCGCCACATACATCTTGGCCGCTGCAGCCGCAACATTCATATTTGCCTTCTTTGTCAAGTCCATTCTGACATCGTTAGGTCTTGCATGGAAGGCGTCGAAGAAATTTCTATGGAGAAGACTGCCTCGGTGTGTGCATCGTGTATTACTAAGAATCGATTGTGCTAGACGCAGATGGCTTAATAACTACCGAAAGGAAAGTGAGCGTAGGAGAGGGGTCAGAAAAATGGATGATGACAACTTGAGAAGGAAATGGCAGGAAGAAAGGGGGGACAAGGAATCAGCGACACAAAGTGGCTCCGAACGAACGGAAAATGCATGCTGCGTTGAGTGTTGTGAATCATCCGGGGAGGAATGACATGTTTCCTAGTTTTACAATTACTTCGAGGCTGATCGTTAATGATGCAGTCAACAGCTGGACTTCGATATGACTTACGGCTGCTAGCCGGTCGACGCGGTGCAGAAATTGTGTTTCTCGTCACTAAATTATTAGAGTGTTATATATTAAACTGAAGGAAAAAGTTACCTTCTTATTATTAGGTATTAAAGTATTATAAAGTATATATAAATTTAGTATAATTAGGATTTTATATTATCTTAATTACCTTATACTTTAAATTTTTAAGAGTTTGTTGGCACGGCAATAGGTGCACGGGTTGAATCGTCCTGCAGCTGCAATAACTTTGTATAAGAGAAGACGATTGATTCTACAGAGAGAACTATGGAGGAGTTTATATACACGAAGGACGCGTTGCAAGGGGGCAACGCACGGAGCGCTGTAGACTCATGGCGCGCGGCGCGATGAGTCATAGCGACGAAGGGAGCGAAGGAAGGGGGCGAAGAAAGGGGTAGCAGGGAGAGGAAGAATGTGATCACGAGACATGGTGTTGGCGCCATAGGAATATGATGATTCTAACACCATAGGGATATAATAGTTCCGACATTTCTCCTTATATATTAAAATATTCTAAATATTTCTTCTTCTAGAACTAATAGTAGGTATTAAGCAATATTAGTGGATATAAAGAAGAAAAGAAGAGGTAGTTGTTAGAATATCACTACTTACGTAATACTAGTCATATAACGACTTCTCTAGGAACGCTGCTAGAAAGCCGCCAGCACGCCGCCGGAAAGCTGAGTAGTCACATGACAGCCTTCCTAGGAAGAAAAGCCTATAGCGTTCACTAGGAACACGGCCGTCACGTGACCCGGAAAGCCGCCAGCATGCCGCCGGAAAGCTGCCAGAAAGCGCTAGAAAGCGCCAGTCCTCCTAGGAACGCGAAAACACGAGTAGTGTTCTCTATGAGCACTAGCTAGAAAGCTAGTAGCGTTCCTTAGGAATGCCGCCGGAATGCCGCCAGCAAACCGATGGAATGCCGCCAGCAAACCGATGGAATGCCGCCAGCAAACCGATGGAATGCCGCCAGCAAACCGATGGAAAACCGCCGGAAAACTGACGAAAAAATGTATAGGTGAAAGGAATATAAAGAGGACGCGTAGAAGCCTTGATAGGACAGATTTTCACATTCAATTATCGCAGAGAATCAATCAGTTTACTCAATCAATCAATTTCTTCAATCAAAATCATTCTTCTCGGAACACAGAAAATCTGACATATCTAGTACAGCAGAGGACTAAGCTGATTGATTTTATTCTTATTTTAGAGCTGAGACGTAAGGAGGCTAGAAAGTACCAGGCTCGGTCCCCTTAGTATTATCTATAAGAGGGATACCCTAAGACGTATAGGCGCTCCTTATATTAGGCGTCTGGCTATATAACTTGGCGTCTGGGGGCGAAACACCGGTAGTGGGCCGTGGTGCACGTAGAAGGCATTTTTATTTTCGAGAAGATCTTCAAGTATGTTGTAAATAATACTTGGCCGGGCTGCGTGAGAGAACTTGGATATAGCCCAAAAAAGTATACTTCTCTTCAGTTCGACCCATCACTATATGTGCTGCGCCTTGGTAAGGTCAGCTGAGTGATTGACAGCACCACTCGGGGGGGGGGGGGGGGGGGGGGGGGGGGGTGAGCTCTGGACAAGGCATTGCCAACACTATTCAGGACAGGGCATCGCACACGATCGAGGATCGAACATCACGCATACCGCTCGGGAAAATCCATATTGTGAGCCTGCTTGAAAGCGACACCGGAATCAAGCAACTGGGAAGTATAAAACCACTCCTCGCAGATCTAATTCCGCCTACGTCCTTACCTGCTTCCCAACACGCACACCTAAGGGTGGTCTAGCCACATACTATAGGAAACGCCCTGCGCGAAGGCCTGGCGAGCTGTAAACAACAACTACCAGAAGCTGTGCAAGATACTGTACGCGAAGCTAGCGAAGATGACTGAGCGTTACGATATCCAAATCTACTGCATATTATACCGCAATGGCCGGTTCTTTGCGGTGGGATCGGAATCGACCGTAGAAGAAGATAGAGATCGCGCTGGCTCTCTAGAGGACGCTTTGGACGCTGTGTAGGGATCCACATTGCGCCGCGACGAAGCCGCAGTTGGAAAGTTATCATATTCGTACCTTTTTCGTTCCATCGGTTTATCACGCGCTACCTGTGGCGGATCGTGGAAGCTATGACTTCAGGCTCCAGCAGGGAGCAACTGGCACTAGTAGGCCCCAGCAGGCAGTGATGGTAGGCAGCAGCGTGATTCCGATGATCTCGGACTGTCACAATTATCGCAGTCTTTTGCCGTTACCATTGAGTCAATTCTGGCCAGGTGACGATGGCGGCGTTGTCAGATCTACGACGCTTGTTACAATGAAGGCGTTACCACCACCGCCAGGAAGATCGATGACGAAGGAAGGCATCATAAATCCCGAAAGACGGCCACGAAGGTACTTGTCTAGTCGTTCCAGTATAGAGAGGGGTGTTTTCATGTGTTCGATGCCACGCACAAGGACGCACTAATAGACATGGTACGGCTGAATATTCATACGTGAGAGATTCTTGAGAAGAGTTTCTATAGTCAATTCGTCGTCATTGATGCCCCTAAGGAGCATAGACTGATTGCGAAAAATGACCCCGTGCTTGAACAGAAATCTTGCTCCTTCTTCGGTAATCCAAGATATCTCATTCGGATGATTAATGTGCGTGTGCCAGCAAACCTATCTTCCGTTAGCCCTGCCTTACGAGATCAATTGCAAGTGTATCAAGCATCCTGCCTTTATTCACAGAATTGTTGCTCACTGCTTCGATAGTAATAGACACTGGCTTTCTCCAACGCCCACTAGAAACCACTGAAAGGAACATGTTCGGTTACTCACTTGTTTCCCTAAGTCTCGGCTAAGGTTGGAAAGGTCGACGAGAGCTTTGGACCATGGGTCAGTCTTATCGACAATACGACCTGATGCAACGAAAGGTCCTTTGAAGCGATTTGGAAGCGGCGAATATACGGGATCTTGAGCAATCGTTCGCCAATCTCACGGATATCTTCTAGTGCTAGGTAATATGCATCACCGCTAGAGATGACAATGTCTTCGAGCTCTGTCGTCTACTCGATATACTGAAAGACCAGTTCCCATCTCTTGCGGCTAGGATTTTGGGGTACCTTTGTGATGGTCTGGGTGTTGGCGCCAACCGCATATACTCGGGTGCAGAACCTGTAGTAGATGGGGTATATGGACGTGACCAGGAACAAGGCCCCCCTGGATATCAATGGACTAGTCCCGGCACAGGAAAATCATTCTGTTCACCGAGAGAATCCGTGGCGAGAGCTTCGTTGTCCTCCAATACGCCGCTCGCAAGAGGGATGAACTGGCTTCTGATTGGATCGTCAAGTGGGTTGGTCTAGTCTATGGTAGAGAGGACATAAGGGGTTTCCGGACGGCTATTGGCGCCTTGGACAATCTTCCGAGAACGTCGCGAACAAAGTCTTCCTTTGTTCGGATGTGTTAAAGACGAGTATTGGCAGACGGGACTAAAGTCTCCGGTAGAGTCTGATGTAGGAATCGTTCAATGGTATTCGTGTTAACGGTGTGTCTGAGCTAAAACCTATAACTGATAAAGTCCTCCTCGGTAGCGTTTGCAAAGGCTAGAATCTTCTGCCAGTACAGCCTATCCTTGACCAGCGTTGCTAGGGTGCCGTGCTGTAGCAGTGTCTTGATTAAACGTAATTGTAGCGATCGACTCTGCATCATATTGGCGAAGTTCGTAAAGCTGCCTCGTCGTAAAAAGATAGTACTTTCCCGCAGGTAGGGAATAGCTATAGCTCTACGGAATAATGCGTGTATACAGAACGGGTTGGGAATGAGTCCTTGGTTTAAAACAATCATGTATCCGAGCATACTGGAAGGGATAGGCGCACTCATACCAAGGGGGTTTCCTATGGGATAGTGGCGATGGCAGAGTCGAGCTCCCCCCTCGTCTCCGTGGAGTCTCGGTGCTATTCTATACTTAGACACTCTCGTAGAAGGGAACATGAAGCCGGAGCGGAGTCAATATTGCGATCAAAAAA
>Ga0247757_10001493_pt1 | contig 15137 bp, 17 predicted proteins | sample UWRJL126311R4_FD_180929 | JGI IMG/M metagenome (GOLD analysis project Ga0247757, IMG submission 180929) | Plant litter microbial communities from Arlington Agricultural Research Station in Wisconsin, United States - UWRJ-L126-311R-4 | ecosystem: Environmental > Terrestrial > Plant litter >... | reverse complement strand
GCCTTCGGCGGTCTGATGGTCGATGAACCAGTCGACGATCGAGGTGATGTCGGCGCAGAGCCATACACCGTTGGCGAGCGTCCATGCGTTGATGCAGCAGTCGACTTCGCCGCCCCAGTACGGCAGGTCGTCGTACTCCCAGCGGCTGTTCGCGGCGAGACGTTCGACGGTGCGACGCTCCCGGAGGACACCGGCGTCGAGACCCCATTCGCGCAACGAGTTGAGTGACCAGGTCGTGGCTGTCCACGGCTGGACGGGTCGCCCGGCGTCCCCGGCGCTGTCGAAGTCGAAGTTCGAGGGAAAGAACGCACCGCCGGCCCACTGACCATCCGGGTCTTGGTGGGCCAGCAAGCGAACGCCGAAACCCTCGGTCGCGACACGTGCACGGGTTGCGCCCCAGACCTCGGGTGCTTCGCCCAGGAGGTCGCGCTCGACCTGCCAACGCAATGCGGGGTCGGAATCCAACAGCCATGTCGTCAGAGACTCAGCCCCCATACGTCAGGACTATAGCGATGCCGCACCGCGGAAACCTCAATCGAAACTGCTCTAACTGCCGCGGTTATCGTCATTGGTTGTGGCCCAACGACGAGAGTTCTCCGAGCCCCAGGTGTATGACCACGGGCTACTCGACGTCGGGCAAGGCAACCGGATCTCCTGGGAGGTTCGTGGCAACCCGGAGGGTCGGCCCGCGTTGGTGGTGCACGGCGGCCCGGGATCGGGGCGGCCGCGCGGAGCCCACAAAGGCTTCGATCCGGACGTGTTCAAGGTCGTGTTGTTCGACCAGCGTGGGTGCGGTGAGAGCACGCCCAGCGCGGCCGATCCGACGACCGACATGGAGCACAACACCACCGAGCACCTCCTGGCCGATATGGAGGCGCTGCGTTCGCACCTCGGGGTGGATCGCTGGCTGCTGTACGGCGGCTCGTGGGCGTCGACGCTGATTCTCGCCTACGCCGAACGCCACCCGGAGAGGGTGCTCGGCATCATCCTGGTGGGGGTCACCATGACCCGGCGACAAGAAATCGACTGGCTGTACCGCGGATTGCGGCTGTTCCTGCCGACAGAGTGGGAACGGTTTCGCGCCGGGGTGCCCGAGGCGGAGCGCGACGGCAACCTGGTCGAGGCCTACCGGCGCCTGATGGAGCACTCCGATCCAGCCGTGCGGGACCGAGCTGCCCACGACTGGTGCGCCTGGGAAGACGCTGCCATCGCGCACGAAAACCTCGGCACCCCTGGCCAGTACAGCGCCAAGCCTGACGCAGCGATGTCGGCGTTCGTGCGGATATGTACGCACTACTTCGCCCATGAAGCGTGGCTGCACGACGGTCAACTGCTGCGCGACGCTCATCGCCTCGCCGGCATTCCCGGCGTCCTGATCCACGGGCGCCTCGATCTATCCGGCCCGCTGCTCACCGCATGGGAACTCGCGCGGGCCTGGCCCTCTGCTCAATTGGTGGTCATCGAGGATTCGGGGCACACCGGCAGCCCCGCTATGCGAGCCGCCGTCCGCGACGCCATCGCCAGATTCCACCCGTCGCAGTCACCGCCCTGAACAGAGGTCCGACACCGTCAGGACGCGAGGGCAGCCATGATCCGGTCCCGTCGTTGCCTGCTCTCTGCGCGGGCCTCGAGGGCGTGTTCGATCGTCACGGCGGTGAATCGAGTGACCGACCCGGGTGCCAATTGGCCCAACGCGTTCAGGTCGGCGCTGATGACGGTGGCGACCATGGCGTAGCCGCCTGCCGACACGGCGTCACGGTGCAGCACGATCGGTTGGCTGCCGCCGGGAAGCTGGATCGAGCCCATCGCATATCCCGCGTCGACGATGTTGGACGGGTCCGACCCGGCACCGAATGGTTGTTCCCTCTCGACGAATTCGAAGCTCTTCTCTCCCTTGAAGCGGAGCCCGGTGCGGTCGGCCAGCGGGGTCAGGGTCCAGTCCGCGGTGGTGAGCATGACACGCGATTCGCCGGTCAATCGGTGATCGTAAGGGCCCCACACCACGCGTGATTCGGCACTCTTCGCGTAGGTGGGTTGCAACTCCTCGGGAAGGTGGTTCTCGGACGTGACGGCCCGCTGCGGTACACCGAGGGTGAGGGTGTCACCGGCGGTCAGCGGCCGGCCCTGCAGGCCGCCGATCTTGCCCAGCGCGTAGGTGCTCCGGCTGCCCAGGACCAACGGCACGTCGATACCGCCGCTGAACGCGAGGTAGCTTCGGGCGCCGCTGGCAGCGAATCCGCAACTGACGGTGTCGCCTTCGTGCAGCGCCAGGGCGGTCCACCGGGGAACGGTGTCACCATTGACGGCGACATCCATGGCGGCTCCGGTGACGGCCATCGTGGTCGGCGCGGTGACGGTGATGCGGGGACCGGTGAAGGTGCATTCCAGGGTCGCCGCGTCGGGGTCGTTGCCGACGAGCGCGTTGGCCACCTCGTGGGCGAGGGTGTCCATCGCGCCGCCCAACGGGATCCCCACGGCGTAGTGACCCGGCCGGCCGCGGTCCTGCACGGTCGTGACCAGGCCGGGTTCGTCAATCTGTAGAGCCATCGAGGGCCTCCAAAACGGATGTGTTGTACGTTGCGGGGTCGAGCAGCCATTCGCGGGCGTTGAACTCGACTGTTCCTCTGCGGTAGGCGAATTGTCCTTCTGCACACTGCTGTTGGATCGACTCGTACTCGTCACGGCCGACCGGCCTGAACTTGACGATGTCACCCGAGCGGAACAGGACCATCGATTCTCGGAAGTCGGTCAGCGGTGAATCGGGTGCGAAGATCGGTGCGGGCGCGATACCGAACATCTGGTAGCCGCCGGCCCCGCGCACGGAGTAGACGACGCTGAAGCAGCCACCATGTCCGACGGTCAGAGCCGGGGTGTCGGTTCGCGGGCTCAGATACTTCGGGACCTCGAGTTGCAGATCCCGCTCGACCATCTGGTACATGAAGGGCAGGCCGGCGACGAACCCGACCGCCGTGACCATCCAGGGGGCACGGTGATGCCTTTCGATCAACGCCTGCGCGTCGGGCAGACCGTTGACCTCGGCGGCGAAATCGAGGTCGGACTTGTCGGGTGTCTGATGATTCGACCGGAAGCGTTGCGCGACTTCGCTGGTGAACGGATCGTCGTACCAGACCGGCACCTCGAAGACGCGGGTGAGGATCGACTCGTCCTGATCGCCGGCGCGTGAGTGTTCCTCCAGTGTCGCCACGGTAGTCCGAAGTGACTCGGGTGCAACGACGTCCGGGTCGAACCGCAGCAGGAGTGAGGTGTTGGTGGGACAGACATCGGTGACGCCGGGGATCTGTGCAGCCGTGATCGCGTCGGCCAGACGGCGGGACCGCAGGTAGGTGGGCAGGCTCATCGATTCGTCGATCTCGACGAACAGGAACTCATCACCCGCCCACGAATAGCGCGGCGCCTCGGTGTCCAGTGGTGTGGTCATGGTGCCTCCTGCAACAGCTCTGCTGCCGATGATTCGAGGAACTTGGTGTGATGTCGCGCCGCCCGCACCACCGGATGGTGCAGGACGGACTGCAAGTACTTGGTCGTGGTGTCCACGCCTTCGATGTGCGTCTCCGACAGCGCCCGGATGGCACGTGAAATGGCGTGCGGGCGGTCGCTGTCCCACACGATGATCTTCGCGATCAACGAGTCGTAGTACGGGCTGATCGCCGATCCGGTGACGACCCCGGCGTCGGTGCGCACGCCCGGGCCGCCCGGCCACTGCACGTGCGTGAGGGTTCCCGGGCTCGGCATGAATTCCAGTTCCGGGTTCTCCGCGTTGATGCGCATCTCGATGGCGTGCCCGCTGGTGATGATGTCGGCCTGCCGGTACCGCAGCTTGTCTCCGCCGGCGATGAGGAGTTGTTCGCGGACGAGGTCGATACCGGTGACCATCTCCGTGATCGGATGTTCGACCTGCAGTCGGGTGTTCATCTCGATGAAGCAGATGTCGCCGCGTTCGGCGTCGTAGAGGAATTCGACCGTACCTGCGCCCTGGTATCGGCACGACCGTGCCAACTCGACAGCCGAGTCCAACATCCGGCGCCGCAGGTCATCGGGGATGTCGGGTGCCGGCGTCTCCTCGACGACTTTCTGTTGGCGCCGTTGCAGTGAGCAGTCGCGATCGAAGAGATGCACGACATCGGTTCCGTCACCGAGGATCTGCACTTCCACGTGGCGCGCATTCGAGATGAACCGCTCGAGGTAGATCGCGGAGTCACCGAAGGCTGCCCCGGCCTCCGCCGCGGCGAGGTGAGCCTCTTCGTCGAGCTGTTCGGGGCTGCGCACAAGGCGGATGCCGCGGCCGCCGCCGCCCGCTGATGCCTTGATCAGCAGGGGGTAACCGACAGCTTCGGCGACCGCGTGGATGTCCTCGTCGGGGCCGACGGCGCCGTTGCTGCCCGCCACGATGGGAACGCCTGCCCGCTGCGCGGCCGCCCGCGCGGCCGCCTTGTTCCCCATCAGCTCGATCGCCTCAGGGCTGGGCCCTACCCAGGTCACCCCCAGATCGATGATCTGACAAGCGAATTCGGCGTCCTCGGAAAGGAATCCGTAACCGGGGTGCACGGCGTCGGCAGCGGAAGCCGCCACCGCCTCGACGAGGGCTTGCCGGTTCAGATAGCTCTGGCGCGCCTGGGCCGGCCCGATCACGGTCACCAGATCCGACATCTGCGCGGCGAAGCTGTCGCGGTCGACCTCGCTGATGGCCAGCACGGTCTCCATGCCCATCTCGTGGGCGGTGCGGATGATCCGGGCAGCGATCTCACCACGGTTGGCGACGAAGAGGCGCCTCACTGCTCGTCCTCCACCACGGCGATGACGGCACCGGGGCTGACGTCACCGTTGTCGGCCACGGCGAATGACGCCAGTACGCCGGCAACCGTGGTGCGAATCTCGCTGAACTGCTTCATGATTTCCACCAGACCAACGGTCTGCCCGGCTTCGACGCGCTGCCCCTCGGTGACATACGGCGGCTTGCCGGGCCCGGGACTGCGGTAGAAGACTCCCGGTAAGGGCGTGATGACCTCGTGCTGTGCCACGTGGAGTTCCTCACTTCTGGGGTTGTGCGTGCGCTGACGCGCCGACGTCGGCCAGAGCCGCTGACACTGCCCTCGCGACGTCGACGCAGTTGGGCACGTCGGAATGGATGCAGATGCTGGAGAATTCGACCGGGATGCTGGTGCCGTCCTCGGCGGCGATACGGCCGGTGTCGATGGCTCGTTTGACCCGATCGGCAGCCGCACCCGGATCCGTGGCCTGCGGGCGGCGCACGATGATCAGACTGCCGTCGGCGCGATAGTTCAGGTCGACGTAGAGCTCACTGACGAACTCCGCACCGGCGGCCTCGGCGGCTGATTGGTGCGCTGTGCCCGCCATGCCGAACAGGCGCAGGCCGCGGCGGGCAGCGAGTTCGGCCACGGGCCGCATCAACGTCTCATCCCGGCCGAGCATGCCGTAGAGCGCGCCGTGAGGTTTGACGTGACCGAGGTGAGCGTCGACGTCGGCGACGAATCCGGCCAGCGCGCCGACCTGATAGACCACGATGTCACGCACCTCGTCGGGCGACATGTTCATCACCCGGCGCCCGAACCCGGGCAAATCAGGCAGGCCCGGGTGCGCACCGAGGGACACCCCGGCCGCTGCCGCCAGCTCGACCGTCTCGGCCATCACATGCGGGTCGCCGGCGTGAAAGCCACAGGCGATGTTCGCCGCATCGATGACTTCCAGGAGCCCACGGTCATGTCCGAAACTCAACAAACCGAACGACTCACCGAGATCGGAGTTGATCTCTATCGGTGAAACAGTCATGCCAGTGAACGTTAGGGACCGAACGGTCGTGAGGATATTGGGCGACTGCCCGACATACCGAGCTGTGTGGTGTGCAGATGCCCTAGAGTGGTGGTCAAGGGCCTGATCGGTGCGGCGCATGCGCGACGGCCCGCGACGCTGCGACTATCCGTACCGTTCACCATGTTTCGAGGATGTTTCGTGCTCCTGAGTGAACTGCTCACGTACCCGGGTCTGGAGCTGCGCCTGCGTACTGCGACGACGGACACCCATCTGCGCAGGCCGGTGTCCACCGTGGCGCCCACGGAGTTGATCGAACCGACGGCCTACCTGCAGGGCAACGAGCTGGTCACGCTGGCCGGCATCGCGATGAACTTCGAGGACTCCCGGACCTGGGATGCCTACGTGGAGCGCCTCTCGAAAGTGCCCGTGGCCGGCATCGTCTTCAATTCGGGCATCGCTCACGCGGGGGTACCCGCCGGCCTGATCCAGGCGGGCAATCGGTTCGACGTTCCCGTCCTGGAAGTCGCGCAGCCGGCAAACATTCTGCAGATCCACCGGGTGGTCAACGACACGCTGCAAGCGGAGCACTACGCCGTGCTGAGACGATCCCTCATGCTGGCCGACCGGTGCGCTGCCCTCGAAGCCCGGGGGACGACGGTGCTGGAGCTCCTCGAGGAGATCCGATCCACCGCGGGTGGTGAAGTGGGTCTGATCGACGAACAGGGCCGGCTCGTCGCGAGCCAGCCGCCGGGCATGGCGTGGGAACTCCCCACCACCGAGCGGGAAGCAGACGGCGTCAGCGAGCACATCCGCCATCTCAATCCCGTCCGCGACGGCGCGCGTTTCTCGATCGCGGTGCGCTCCCCCCGGGATGGTCCGACACTCGACGCGCTGTTGGGTCCGGTGGGCGCGATCGTCAGCCTGCACCTGAGCGCGACCGCCGAGGAGTACGCCGTGGAGTCCGAACGGATGCGCGCGCTGGTTGCGCAGCTCCGCTCCCCTAAGACCGAGTCCCCCCGCCACATCCACAAGATCATGCGCGCAGCGGGTTTCGAGCCCGCCCAACCCGTCATCCTGGTGACGATGAAGTCCGCGCCCGACCGCGACGACTCGTGGCGTCTATGCCTGCAACTCACCGAATTCCTGCCCACCCTGGGCTTGGCCCAGATGGACGACCATCTGGTCCTGCTGGGGCAGGGCTTTCATCCGGCGTCCGCCACCGCCAGCACGCTGCGCCTGCTCACCCAGGTGGCTCCGCGCCGCCCGGCAATCGTGTCGAACCCCATTCACAGCGTCGGCAGCCTGCGGACCGCCATGTTGGCCGCCCCTCGCCAACTCAGCGCGGTGACGGAACCGACGCTGGCGCGAACATTCGACCTGACCTCGGTGCTGGCCACAGCTCTGTCCCGCAGCGCGATCGACGAAGCCGTGCGTTTCCTGCAACCCCTGCACCGGTACGACATCGACAACGGCAGTGAGCTGTTGGCGACGCTGCGTGCGTACCTGGAATGTGACGCGAGCCCCGGTAAGACCGCGGACAGGTTGTTCATCCACCGGAACTCGCTGACGCATCGCCTGGCCCGCATCGGCGACATCCTCGATGTCTCGCTGGCGACAGTGGACGGACAGACCACCTGCAGCGTGGCGCTGGCCGTGTGGGACTTGCACTGAGGGGAACGGCCGCGGACCGTAACATCTGGCTCGGTGTATCGAGCGGCGCGGAGACTGCGGAGGGAAAGATTCGTGGCACAGCACGAAATCATCACGCCGGTTCCCGGCACGTTCTACCGGACTCCCGGCCCGGGGAAACCGCCGTACGTCACCGAGGGCGAGCACATCGACACCGGCCAGGTGGTCGGTCTGGTCGAGATCATGAAGCAGTTCAGCGAGATCAAGAGCTCGGTCGCTGGCGTGGTGCTGTCATTCAGCATCGCCGATCACGATGATGTCGCACCCGGCATGGTGATCGCACTGGTGGACGACGGACTCTGACGGTCACCGCAGTGGGGCGCTGCCTCGCGGGCTCGTCGGTGTCAGTCCGCGTTCCGCGGAATTGCGTTGTCGATCAGGACGACCGCGATGGCGGCGGCGGTGGCGAAGGTGTCGGCATCCAGAACGCGGCTGCGCGCCGAGGCGCCGTCCAGGAGCAGCGCCAGTTGTTCGCCGAGCTGTTCGGGATGAGCGGCCCCCGCCTCGCGCGCGGTGTCGGTGAGTCGCGCGGCGAACGCCTTCTTGTAATCGGAGGCGTGCAGGCGTGCCGGGTGACCCGGATCGTGGAGTTCGACGGCCGCAGCGATGAACGGGCACAGGGGCGCGTGGATGTCGAAGGCGGCGAGGAGCCGCTCACGCGGGGTGAGGTCGGTGCGGTCGAACACCTCGGGTAGGAGGTCGGGATCGAACCGGCGGAGGTGTTCGGCGATCAGTTCGTCCTTGCCCGTGAAGTGTTGGTAGAAAGTGCGTTTCGACACTTGGGCCACCGCACACAGCTGGTCCAGCCCGGTGCTGTTGATGCCTTGATCGCGGAACAGCTGTCGAGAGGCGCCGAGGATGCGCTCGCGCGCTCCCCTGCCACGGCGAAGACCACGCGGCCCTTTCTCCAACTGCGTCATGCACCGAGAGTAACCCACTTGGGTACGGATCGGTGTGCATAGCTTGCCATCCCCACCGTCTGCGGTTACGTTAAGTACGCGGATCGGTGTACATAACATCGGCAGATCCAACGAATGGAGTAGTGATGGGAAAGCTCGATGGCAAGGTCGCGGTGATCACCGGCGCGACGAGCGGTATGGCGCTGGCCGGTGCCAGGTTGTTCGTCGAGGAGGGTGCCCACGTCTTCATCACCGGCCGACGGGAAGACGAGCTCAACCGGGCCGTGCACCACATCGGACGCAATGTCACTGGTGTGCAGGGCGATTCGGCCGATCTCGACGATCTGGACCGGTTGTTCGACACCGTCGAGCGGGAAAAGGGTTCGATCGACGTGTTGTGGGCCAGCGCCGGGGTCGGCAAGCAAGCCCGGCTCGGCGAGATCACCGAGCAGGACTTCCACGACGCCTTCTGGCTCAACGCGCGCGGCACGCTGTTCACCGTCCAGAAGGCGCTGCCGTTGTTCAACGACGGCGGTTCGATCTTCATGACCGGATCGAACGCCTCGCTACGCGGTTACCCCAACTGGAGCGTCTACGCGGGAAGCAAGGCCGTGCTGCCCGGTTACGCACGGGTCTGGGTCGCCGAGCTCAGGGACAGAAGGATTCGCGTCAACGTGCTGACCCCCGGTCAGGTCGCGACGCCGGCCCTGGAACAGGTGATGGACGAGGAGGCCAAGGCGCAGTTCGAGTCCGTGATCCCCCGGCGTGAATCCGGGCATCCGGAGGAGATCGCCGCGGCTGCACTGTTTCTCGCCTCCGACGACTCCAGCTATGTCAACGGCCAGGAACTCGTCGTCGACGGCGGCACCACCGCCATCTGACCGCCCGACCCTCCAGGAGTCGCCATGACCACCTTCACCCCGCACCGCGACACCGTCGAGTCCTTCGTCGACACCATGCACGGCGGCGCAGACAGAGACGCACTGTCCGCCCTCCTCGCCGAGGACGTGGTGATGTTCGGCCCGCTCGGCGACGGCCCACTGACTGGCCGCGAAGCTGTCGTGGAAGCCATGCACGGTATCGGCGGAGCCGCCGATCTCACCTACAGGGAAGTACTGACCGGTGAGACACACCACGCTGCGTACTTCCGGCTTCAGGTCGACGACACCGCGGTCGACGGGATGGACTACATCCGACTCGACGCGGACGGCAAGATCGCCGAGGTGACCATCTGGTGGCGCCCGCTGCCGTCCGGTGTCCAGATGCAGCGGCGCCTCGCCGACCTCCTCGGCATGCAGCCCTGGGAGCTGTGCACCACCGGGGAACAGGAACCCTCCAATCGGCAAGCAAGGCAGGATCGTTCATGAGCAGCATCAGCATCATCGGCACGGGGAACATGGCGCGCACCATCGGTACTCTGGCGGTGGCCGGCGGCAACACCGTCGAGGTGATCGGCCGAGATCGGTCCAAGGCCGCCGCACTGGCCGAGGCCCTCGGTGGCAGAGCGACGACGGGAGAGTTCGGCACCGTCCCGGCGGGGGACATCGTCATCGTCGCCGTGTTGTACGCCGACGTCGTTCCGGTCGTCCGCCGGTACGGCAACGCCCTGGCAGGCAAGGTCATCGTCGATATCAGCAACCCTTTCAATGCCACGGCCGACGGGCTTGCCATCCCCGAAAGCACCTCGGTGGCAGAGGAAGTCGTTCACGTGGCGCCACCCGGCGCCAGCGTGGTGAAGGCATTCAACACCATCTTCGGAGTAGCCCTGGCCAAGGGCCGTCCGCTCGATGTCTTCATCGCCGGCGACGACGCACAGACCAAAGCGGACGTGGCAGAGTTCGTCCGGAGTCTCGACCTGCGTCCGCTCGACGTCGGCGGGTTACACATGGCGCACTGGCTGGAAGGAATGGGCCTGATCGCGGTGGGCCTCGCCGGCCATGCGGTGGGCAACCTCGACTTCGCCCTCGGTGTCACCGTGCTCGGCTGAGCCACTTCGGGCGCCCACCGCAGCGGTCGAGCAGTGCCGGATAATCGACGACAGCCCGAGAAGGAGAGACGTCATGGCGGACCCGCTGATCGCGGTACCAGTGCCGACGGCAGCGCGGTTCTCAGCCGTCACGCGCTGTCAGGGGAGCTACGTCGCCGAGTCTTGGTGAGTTGCATGGGGTCGATGTCGGCCCGAGCCCACTGTGCGGCCATGGCAAGGCTGGTGTCGCGCCCGGAATGTACGTGATGGAACGCCGACTCGGCGGCGCGGTCGGGGTCGTGGCTGGCGATCGCATCGAGCATTTCCTCGTGTTCGCGGCACTGGACGACCGCGTCACGGTCCTTGGTCAGATGGAACAACCATTGCGTACGGGCTTCCAACGGCTTGAGGATCGACTCCAGCAGTGGGTTCGCGGCGAGGTCGACGATGATCGTGTGGAACCCGGCGTTGGCGGCCGCAATCGCTGGTTTGTCGCCACGCTTCGTTGCGTCCCGTGCCGTATTCAGCTGAGCTGTCAGCAATTTGAGCCCATCACCGTCCACACGTTCAGCGGCCAGGCGCGCGGCCAGCACCTCGAGGCTTTCGCGGACGTCGAACAGGTCGCGTACGTCATCGACGGTGAACGGCGAAACGATCGCGCCTTGGCGCGGCACGACGACGACCAGGCCCTCCTGCTGGAGGCGTTGCATCGCTTCGCGCAGGGGTATGCGTGAGAGGTCCAGCTCCTCGGCCAGGTCGCGTTCGACAAGCCGGGTTCCCGGAGCAAGCTCCAGTCCCACGATCCGGGCGCGCAGCTCGTCGTACGCGTGCTCGCGCAACGATTTCCGGCCGGATTGCACTACCGCGGTTGTCATCATCAACCTCGCTCCTCGTGTGATCGGACCCAGCATAGCGCTCGTAACGTTAGCGGTATACCAGTAACGCGATCCTTACACGGCGGCAATCGGCGCGACATCTAGTCCCCTGAAGCTCTTCGTAACGGTATACCGCTATCTGGTAGCCACTGAAGCCGGGAGAAATCCATGAAAGTCACCCACCCCACCAAGGTCTTTGTCCTCGCCGCCGCAGGCGTTCTCGCCCTGAGCGTCAGTGCCTGCGGTTCATCCGACCGGGGGTCCGCCGGCAACGACGGACTGTCGGTCGGAGTGTTCCTGCCCGGTTCGATCAACGACACCGGGTTCATGCAGTCCGGCTTTGACGGTTACAACCGCATCAAGGCCACCTACGGCGGCAGAGTCAACGCCACCTATGTCGAGCAGGTCGCCGCGGCGGATTATCAGCAGGCGCTGCAGCGCTTCGCCTCCAGCAACGATCTGGTCATCTCGGTGGGCGGCCAGACCGATGCGGACCTCCGCAAGGTCGCCCCGCAGTTCCCCGACGTCAAATTCGTCGAGATCGGCGGCCCGTCCGACGCAGAACCGCTTCCGAACCTGGCTTACTACGACCCACAGCAGGCCGAGGCGGAATTCCTTTCCGGCGCAGCCGCTGCGACAACGTCGACGAGTGGGACCGTCGGATTCGTCGGCGGGGTGGAACTGCCTGCGATCGTCAACGCCGCGAAAGCGTTCGGCAATGGTGCCCGATTCGCTCGCCCGGACGTGAAAGTGCTTGCTCCACAGTATGTCGGTGACTTCAACGATCCGGCCAAGGCCAAGCAGGCGGCCGGCACCGCCTACGCAGGCGGTGCGGACGTGCTCGGTCAGATCGTCAACCTCGGCAAGCAAGGCATCGAACAGGCCGCGAAGGAATCCGGCAACACCCTGCACGGGGGACCCCTTCCCGGTGACTGCGCCGCCGACACCGCCTACTCCGGATTCGTGAAGACCGACATCGGCACGGAGATCGAGTACGCCGTGTCTTCGACGTTGGACGGCAGCTGGAAGGCCGAACAGGTTCCCTTTGGCGTCACCACCGACAAGGACGGGACCGCGTTCATCGCCTGCTCCACCGATCCGGCCGTGAAGACCGCGGTGTCGAAGGCGACTTCGGCCATCGTCTCGGGCTCCGTCAAGCCCTACTGATTGCCGCCGGCGGACACAGACACGAGATGATGACGATGACCATCACCACAGATACCGCGACCCGCGGCACCACAGCGGCTCTGTTGTCCCTGGACGGTGTCGGTAAGTCCTTCGGCCCGGTGCGCGCCTTGGATGCGGTCACCCTGACCGTCAGATCCGGTTCAGTGCACTGCATCCTGGGTGAAAATGGCGCCGGCAAGTCCACGCTGTGCAACAGCATCTACGGCACCGTTTCCCCGGACACGGGCAAGATGACCCTCGGCGGCAGCGATTACCGGCCCCGTAATCCTTCGGATGCGCTGGAGGCCGGGGTGGCGATGGTGCATCAACACTTTTCCCTTGTCCCGACGATGACCGTGGCCGACAACCTGCTTCTGGGCCGCGGCGGCTTCCGCCCGCCCCGCGGCAAGCTGTCCAGCGACCTGGACCGCATCGCCGACAGCTACGGTCTGCGGGTCGATCAGAAGGCGACCGTCGGCGAATTGACGGTCGGAGCGCGACAGCGGGTGGAGATCGTCAAAGCCCTGTTGCGCGACCCTCAGCTGATCCTGCTCGACGAACCAACGGCGGTCCTGGACCCCGGCGAGATCGACGCCCTCATCGCGACCTGTGCCGCGCTCACCGTGGACGGCAAATCCGTGGTCCTGATCACCCACAAGCTCGGCGAGGTCGCCCGCGCCGCCGACGAGGCCACCGTGCTGCGGGCCGGTTCCGTGGTGGGAGGCGGCCGCCTTGCCGACGTGTCTCTGGCATCTCTGCTGGAGTTGATGCTCGGTGACAACAAGGCCATCGACCGGACCGAAACCCGACGGCGACACAGCAATTCCGGTTCCGACGCCGTTCTTGCGATCAACGGTGTCACCTTCACCCGACCCGACGGCAACACCGCTCTGTCCGGTGTCGACCTGAGTGTCGGACGCGGTGAGATCGTCGGGATCGCCGGCGTGGAGGGCAATGGGCAATCCGAGCTCACCGCCGTTCTCTCCGGCGCCCTCACCCCCGACGGTGGGACCGTAGCCCTCGACGGCGAAGACCTCACCTCGGCCTCACCGGCCAGGCGGACCGCGGCGGGGTTGGCCGTCATCCCCGAGGACCGTCACACCGAGGGGATGATCGCCGCGCTGTCCATCGCCGAGAACATCGCCATGCCCAGGATGACGCAGTACCGCCGGTGGGGACTGCTCGATCGCGGGAGGATGCGGGCCGACGCCGCGAGCGCCATGAGCGAGTACTCGATCCGCGCCTCTGGCCCTGACGCATCCATCGGCTCCTTGTCCGGTGGCAATCAGCAGAAGGTGGTACTGGCTCGCGAGCTGTCCACCGAGGGACTGCGCGCCGTCGTCGCCGCCCAACCCACCCGGGGCCTGGACGCCGGCGCGGTCGCATTCGTCCTGGAACGCCTGCGTGACGCCGCCGACAGCGGTGCCGCCGTACTGGTCAGCTCCAGCGAGATCGACGAACTGCTCGCGGTCTGTGACCGCATCGTCGTGGCCTACCGCGGCACGCTTCTCGGTTCGATCGATACCGCCTCCCCCACCGCCGCCAGCGACATCGCCAACCTCATGACGGGAGTCTCGGCATGACCGCCAAACCGTTGCCCCGAATTCGTCTGTCTCCGTTCATCCTTGGTCTGCACCCACGGCATCCTCTGGTGGTCGCACTGGCGGCGCTTGTCGTCTCCGCGATCGTCGGCCTGGCCCTGGCCGGGACCGCAGGGGCGGGGCCGGAAGCCGTCATCGATGCACTCGTCGAGGGGACCCTGGGCTCACCGTTCGCGATCGGCACCTCAGTGAACAACGCCGCCCTGCTCATGCTGGTGGCCGCCGGCTTCACCATCGCCTACCGGGCCGGACTGGTCAACGTGGGAGGTGAAGGGCAGCTCTGCCTGGGCGGTGTTGCCGCCGCTGCCGTCGGCATCTCACTGCCCACGGGAATGCCGCCGGCGATCGGCGTCACCGTCACCCTCGCCGCCGCCATCCTTGCAGGCGCCGCGTGGGCGGCCATTGCGGCGTGGCTCCGGATCCGCCGGGGCACCAGCGAGATCATCACCACCCTCCTCCTCAACTTCATCGGGCTGGCCCTGGTCGTACTGATGGTGCAAGAACCGACTCTGCTGCGCCAACCGATGACCTCGTCGGAAACCCTGCCCCAATCCGAAGCCCTTCCGGAGTCGGTGCACCTGCCGCTGCTCGGACTGCACCGCAATCCGGCCACCATCGCGATCGTGCTCGCCGTGATCCTGGTGATCGCGGTGGGAATCATGTTGCATCACAGCGGTGCCGGTCTGCGCCTGCGAGCCGTAGGACTCTCCGGCACCGCTGCGGCGCGCCTCGGGGTGCCCGTCGAGCGCACCGCGTTCCTGGGACTCACCACCGCCGGCGGGTTCTCTGGACTGGCCGGTGGATTGCTCGTCACCTCCGCACCGTTCATCCTTGTCGATGGATTCTCATCAGGATTCGGATTCAGCGGGCTGGTTGTCGGGTTGCTGGCCCGTGGCTCCATGACCGCCGTCGCAGCGGTGTCGGTGCTATTCGGGTTCCTGGTATCCGGCGGCATCAACCTGCAACTCGCCGCCGGAGTGCCGTCCCCGACCATCACCGTCGTCCAGAGCGTGCTGATCATCGTGATCGCCGGCGCTGCCTGGTGGACCACCACCAAACCCACCCGGAGCTGGCGGCCCAGCATCGAACGTTCCGCCATCATTCCTGCCGAGGAAGTGCCCGCATGAACACCGACATGGTCACCGAGATC
>Ga0247757_10001492_pt1 | contig 15140 bp, 15 predicted proteins | sample UWRJL126311R4_FD_180929 | JGI IMG/M metagenome (GOLD analysis project Ga0247757, IMG submission 180929) | Plant litter microbial communities from Arlington Agricultural Research Station in Wisconsin, United States - UWRJ-L126-311R-4 | ecosystem: Environmental > Terrestrial > Plant litter >... | reverse complement strand
CTGCCATCACGCCTGCACGCTTCAATCAACTTCATCTCTCCGAGTTCTTCGCCCGTTAACAAAACGTACCTTGATCGAATCCCAGCAGCAAGAAGGCCTGACAAGATGCCGCCGTTATCGCGAAGACCAGTGTCTTACCACGAAAATTATGCGTCCAAAGTCTCATCTTGGTGGTTTTCTCCCTCTTTTCGTCCCGCTGGAAATGGTTTACACGAGTGAGAACGGTGTTTCTGGGAACGTAGTATGCATGAATGCTGCTCAAGATATGCGGTTTACTTCAATTTACCCGCCGTCATCTCGCGCTAAGATGTCTCCGAGGTAAACCTATGGTCTCGGGTCCCATAGATTGCTCGGAACATCTGAGCCCGAGACTCAGGTCTTGGCCTGAGCAACATGCGGGGAAAGCGTGCGATTGTCGGGTACTGTCTTTTCCTAGGCGGATATGACGAACCTCAAGCGGACAGACCAAAGCAGCTGGGAACTAGGAGCCTGAGGCTGGATTGCGAAGAGAGGAATTTTGATATCAAGAGGTGATGGTAGCAGGAGCCTGATATATTATAAACATATTCGAAAGTATAGACTTCGACACACTCCATCAATGGGATAGCATCGAGGAGCTAAGAATAGTCCATGAGACCAAAAATATGAGGCTTGGAGTTTGAAAGCCAAGAACTCAAGTGGCTCGTCAAAACAGGAACAGAAAGTGAATTACTATGCTCTCTATTAATAGGGCGCCTCGTGGGAATTAGTTCAACGCGGCAGATAGTCGAGCAATTAACTACATTTATGGGCTTTAGTAAAAGGGCAGATCCTTGGTCAACACTTCTTGTTTTCCAAGTAAAGATGAGTAACCACGCTAACCGCGTGAATCGTACTTAGGGATGTATCCTCAATACTAAAACTCATGATCACTCGCAAACAAAAGGCCAAGAAAAAGATTTTTTTGAAGCCGTATTCAAAGCATCGCAATAGCATTCCCATTACCTAGTAGGCCGACAATTGTTCTTGCGAGCACCGTTCACTGAAAGGCATCATTGAGCAAAGCCTTCATCCGTTCTCGGAGGACGTCCTCCCCTTCGTTACATCCGGCCTCAAGCCTATCACTAGAGTCACCGCCATATCGGTTACCTTCGTCGAACAAGGCCGCAGTTCCCAGCATCGTGTAGCAACTTCATTTTCTACGCCCTCTGCCGAGTCTGCCTCCCAAATCTTCCGTCCAATTTCCATGAACCCATCCAGAGAGACATCAGTGACTTTCCAAATATCTGCCATCACTTCTCTTGTCAGACGGGCCAACTGGTTCGTGTTGACTATGTGACTCGCGAAATAAGCTGGTCTATTGCGAAACCTGCTTGGCTCCTTCAGTACCTCGATAACAAAGTCAGAAATCGCACCGAGTCTAGAGATAGCGTATTTCTAGTGTCCTAAGCCAAAGCGGGTGATGGTTTTGTTCTGTTTGTTGATCCAGAACACATTATTTTCAACACCCCAATCGTACCATACCCTTACGATGATAACAGTCCACGTCATCTTACCGCTGGAAACCTTCATAAGCGCCTCGAGTTCTTCCTGTGCCGATATATTTGGTTCGAATATGAGGAGCTCGTTCATGTGAGGGTTGAAAGTATCGGAGCTAAAGTCGGGAGTGATGACATGCTGGACGCCAGCTGGCAGGGCAGCTCTGATTATTATGGGTTGGTGGACTGTGGCTGCGGGATTAAATGCTTGACCAAGGCATGTTGATTTTTCAGAGCGACCGTCAGGGCCGCGAGATCGCCATAGGATGCCTCTAAATATATATATCCAACTTTATCGAAAGGTGGCTTGACGCTATACGGGCGTTATATAGCAGTTACATTGAAGCCAGCTTAAGAAGTACAGATATAAGGGTGCAACCAAGGGTGCCAGAGGCCTTGGGCTGCCCAGCTAAAGTACGACACTTCTGGTTTTGACTTACCCCTAGAACTGCAACGTTCTTGATCATGACTCGGTGTATTACTGGCGAGCATTTATGTCGAGTCGGCATGCGTCTTTTATTTGTGTCTCTTCCATCTGACAGGGGTGTGGTGATAATCAAGCTCGATCCGAGTTCGTCCGCTGAGTTTATAAGCTTTTCTTGCCAAATAATACCTAAGATACCCACGGAGCTAGGATAGCTAGATTTAGCTTCATCAGAAGTGATTTGATTGTAGTAATCGGTGTTGATTCATACAGAGAAGAGTGAGCCAGGATTGCAGACCAAATTGAGAAATAAGCTTACATGCCTTTCCAACGCATTACATTCTGGAATCGATACTAATTGGGCTACAGGTCATCTTATTGCCCGTTTAGGGAGCTTTCAGTAGGACGGTGATTGCGAAGTTGCCCTCATGCGTTGCAGATATTGTGTGTGAAGACGTTGCTAGTTGCTACATTACAAGTTCGTTTAAATCAACCGTGAGAGCTCGCAACTGGCAAAGATGGGCTGGTCTTCGGAAAAGAGCATCTTGAGAATCCGTACGAGCCCTAGTTTTCAAACACGTGGATTTGGGAAAAGGGAAATGCATCGGCCGCCTCAGCGACAAGCTACACCATACGAAGCTAGGCCAGCGATTTGTCATCGTAAAAGTGGATTATACTCGCAAAACCACTCGGCTGCATCGGCCGCAGCCTGTCAGTTTCAAGTCATGATTCCTGTTATTGAAAAGGCTGCCAATACTTGCAGCTACTGTCGAATACGAAAGCAACGATGCGACCGAGCGGTTCCGAGTTGCTCGAGATGTGCTGCGTGCGCAGTCCCAGGACTCCCCACCTGAACAACTGCTGATAAATCTATCTGTACTGTAGCAAGTTTCGTCCGTGCGATTATACTTGGGTCAAAGATGCCTCGCGCGTTGTGATCGACCCAAGAGATATCCCGCCTGATCCTCTTTTCGTTCAAAGGGGGCATTGCACTTTGGAGCTATCGACGCGAGGTAGAGATGAGTTGCTGCGAAGCGTGATAGGGTGCGCAAACCGAGAAGCTGGTGCGTCTGAGAATCTTGCAGAGCTTGTTTCCGAGATTCTGGATATTTCCGAGACCCAAATATCTACCATCATGAGTGAGCACGCCTTGTCTGTTCATCAATGGTGCCCTGTTCTCGATGAGGAGTTTCTCAGTAAGGGGAAAGGAGGAGAATACGATAGCGGTCCGCCACACTTACCTCCCAGGCTGGTTCTATTACTTTGCGTCTTCATGCTTACCAGACGTTCCTGTGCGCATGTAGAGCACGTGAGCACTAGTACGCTGTATACTGCACTGAAGCAAGTATCCGCTATCGGCCAAGCAACGGGTGAAGACTTGCTCGACGTATTTCGGATGAGTATGCTGGTGGCTATCTATGAATGTGGACATGGTCTATCAAGGCAGGCCTATGCTACTCTAAGTTCATGCGTCGGCTTGTTCAATCTGATTCAGCTTGACATGCAAAATCCAACATACCGAAGATGTAGCGAGGAGACCTTTTCTTCTCTAAAAGCAGCTATTATCATGCTTGATCGTATGATTCCTTTGTCAGCTATTTCCAACTCCCTACCGATAGTTTGTCCCACCAAACAGCCTCTAAGCATGTCGATCGCAAGCAAGATAGAGCCTCAGATTCCTCCACCATCACCAACGCCCTATGCGAGTTCGCCGCGCAAAGTACACATTAGAGCCATTGTGGCTCTCGAAACGGGACGAGTTCTTGAATATTCTCATGCTCTTCAGTACGGAGGGGAGCCTGCAGAAACGTACAACAATCTAGACGCTGCAGTATCGTTGGTCATTAAAAGCCTAGTGGACAAACCACAACCCCATACGTGGTTACATTGCGACGCTATAGCCATGGCATTCTGGTGGGTACTCCTTCTGCCTAATTTGTTCATAAAAGGTTTAATGGCAATTAGCACTCACTTGCTCTTACAACAAATCCAGGTCGGGCATCTGGAAGCGCAAGGACCCTCTGCATCCCAACATGACTCAATGAAAGCGATATTAGCCCTAAAATATTCACGTCGTATGGCTTGGGATATGGTCAAGGTATTGAATAACAAAGTCGAAAACGAAGAGATTCTATCTTATCTACCGTTTGCGGGCCTTTGTTGCGTGATACGAGCCGCTATTGCTGTGCTTGAGACAACGCAGCATGGAGATGAAGGTGAAATAACTGAGAACGACATAATTAATTTTCTGAGGGTACTGGGCTGGTTTTCCACGCGATGGAGTATAGGCAGTGAGTCCAGTCCCATTGCTAGATAGTCTTCCTGCTGACTGTAGCTAGCCAGTTACTTGAAACGCATAGAGAGTATTTTGCCTGAACACATTATACAGCTTCTCTAGACTTGCCTGTAAAATAACCTGTCTCTCGCTCGCCGTCATCAAATTGTCATATCAAGCAGCACTCCAAGAGATCAGGGCTTCTAGTTTAGAAAGCGCTCGGCTTCCAATTTATATGTACAATAATAGCAATAAGCTTCGAGCTTCAAGAAACCGGACGAGCTCTTCGGCGGTATAGGCCTGCGCTAAATCTGCCGGGTGCCGACCTCTTAGGCAATCAACGGTCAAGTCCGCTCCTTTCTATAATAACTATTTCAGGAGCATACGCGGCCCTTGCTTGAACCTCGTGTTCTTCTTCCTCAACATCCATGCTCGCTCGTTGTCTGTTAGTCATTTATGAGATTCGCGTTGTCAAGAATCATACAGTTGATTCCCCGCCCATTGGTTATGCAATTTTTGGGGTTTCCCTTGTTGGCGTCCTATCCGTGTAATAAAAGGAGTTCAGAAAGTTCGGTCGAGGGGCTTTCTGCTATGTTGAAGAGATGAAACTTCATTGTTGACTCTCCATCTGAGTCTATCACTTCGTCTAGAAGATGCTGGGCAACTTTGATAGAACATTTCCTCAATGATGAAGTCAGATCAGTCTCGAGGAATTCGTTGATTCTATCCATAGACTACTAAAGCAAACCTGTCGAATACAGCTTAGTAATGAATCAGCTTAGATCGCTAAGTGAAGGTCATCAGATTTCTATTCAGCGTTTTCTTTAGTCAGTTCGGTTTACTTTCATGGATATGAAATCAATGCAGGAACTTACTTTATCACATCTGGGTGGTCACGAGTGTGTGATATTATGAAAGAAGGTAGGTCAACACAAGTGGGGTTACTCCGTTTCGAAAGGATGTGTAAGGCTGAGCTGGAGCTAGAAGACTATGTAGAACTGTAGACGATCATTTGTATCTCCGAAAAATGCTTCCTATCCGCTTTGAGCATGCGATAATAACTTTCATTTAAACTAATAAGCAATGACACAAAATGTAGCGGACAGGTAGATCCTGTATTCCTCGAGCAGTGTTTGAACACAGCCAAAATGCTTTTGTTGGCAACGGCTCGCTCCTGTGGAACTTACCGATTGGTTGCATTGATTTTACGATTTATCTTGGTACCGCAGTTGGGGAAAACTAAACTGGACAAACTGAAAGCAGACCGTAAGTTATGCTCTGTAGCAATAGCTGAAATCAAGCATCCTTGAAGCCATTGTCTCGCGTCTTTCACCAAAATGAATAGATCAGCTTTGCGAGCACCTATGCCAACTTGCTGTCTTATTTGGAAATGTCAGATTTATTCTTCCTATTCTTCACACAAATAATGATCGAAATTTCTCCAAGTCAATTTTGGCTTGGAGCTCGATCGTAGTAGATTAGATACGACCATCTGTGCTAGCTAAAATGCTCTCCTAATCTTACAAAACTCTTTGGAGCTACACATGCCTTGCTTCTGTTCGTCTCGTATTACATTGTTTATTAATGAAAATTATTCATGGTGGGAGTTGGAACATGCTACCTTCCATCAGGAGGATATGAAGCCATGACTGAAAAATTTGATCAACTGGATGGATTTGTAATGAAATCATATAGAAATCCTACGTAATAGAGACAAAATCTTGAAAAGTCGCCTATCCGAAAAGAGATTGGCGCAAGTTAGCGCATTGGTTTTTGGGACTAAGTATAATGATACATCAAAGGTTGTGGGTTTGAGCCCCATGTCCCTCGCATTTTTGGACTTGTCATCTCCTCTCTGTGGTGGTGAAAGACGGTGAGGATGTCAGTAAGAGCTCTCTTAAATTTTGCTAGCAGATAAATGTCAACGCGGCAGTCATCAAATAAATGTCAGAAAGCAAGATTACAATCCTCACGACGAGTTATCGTCTACTTGGGAGCGGATTTAAACTTAGTATGAATGGGCGACAGGATCAGAAAAACCAATGTTTGAATTTTGTGGCTCTTAAGGATCTCTATAAAAGAGATTCCAGCTCACAACGAAACATCGCGATTGCATACAAGAGCTGAAACGGGGGGTATAATAAAACTCGCAGGACAGTGTACAGTTTATGACATATGTTACAAAGTTAACGTAGAACAACAATGTACCGATGAAAGTGATAAACACGAATTGAAAGGGATTTAAAGCAGATGTGTAGGCCCATTCCGACATCTGCTCTGGTCTATGTTGAGTTGCGTGGTTGTGTGCGCCGCGATCATGCAGAAGTCGTTCAAACTCGCAACTAAAGTAATGGTACCTGTGCCTTCCAATTCAATCTCCAATGTAGCACAGCCTAGTAAGAGTGCCGGGATGCCCCTTGACTGAGGAGATGTTGATGACAGTATTTTTGTTTGGGATGGCTGATAGCAGAGCGAATTTAGGGCCTAGTTTAAAACTTTTGGTAAGCTGTTTGCGAGTAGATCGCAGTAGGTAGTGACTTCTCATCCTTTGGCGGCACTGGTGGCGGGCGATCATCATACTGCGTCGCCTCATCGTTAAATGTAGAATCCTTGTTACTCCTGAACGTCATGGCGGTTATAGTAATGAACATCTCTTTTGCCTGCAACAACCCACCTCGCCGGCTCTGATACGGCAGAGAATCCTCTTCGTCATCAAGCTTAAGCGCCTGGCGTGTCCGACTTCTCTGAGTTCTCGAGAAAAGGGGGCGGAGAGTAGGCACCGAGGCGCAAATGATTCCAACATTTAGTTCGACTACAGACCAGATGTTGATATTCAAAGACTCATAATATGGATCTTCTGTGTTGTACACGAGGACAAGATAGCGAAAACGGATGATAGAACAAATGGTGCTGAAAGCACCAAGCCCAAAAACGGCGTATACGGCAGTCTTTTCACGTGTTGGGCGGGGAATTGAAAAAATGAATCTGCATGGGAGGATGAGTATCCAGACATCCATGAAGATATGAAATCCGGAAGTGACTAACTCGGCCATCAGAAAGCCATAAGAGCATAGCAAGGACAGAATTGGACATACTGTAATAAAAGACAGCGGTGTTGATGCAGCGCCCTGGAACGGTAAGATCCCACAACATCCGAAGTGGAATACATTCAAGTGGTACCAGCAGAATTACTATGGCCTGGTATGTCATAAGCAAGTATATGCTGCCTTTGCAAAGCCACTCAAACGTTTTAGATACAGCTGTATAAAGTCAGAGCTGTATGAGGGACTTGGCGCACAGACCACGGACACAAACGGAGGTAGATCAAGAGTATAGAGACCTTGATGAGGGTTACTGCAGTCTTATACACGACTATAATTGCAAGACCCATCTACTAAATTGTGAGCGATGCCACAAACACGTCTTTTGGCTGCTTGCCTACCTTTATACTGCTCACTACCTGCGAAGGTGAAAGTGAGCTACCGCTGAATCCCAGGGCGTATTTGCTGGCCATGACCAATAACTGAATTGAGAAAATAAAGGTCAGAGTCTGAAGCTGTCAGTAAAAGGTGTTCTAGCAGGCGCTCTGTACCAACTGCAGCCATGATCATTGTCCAATCCTCCTTGCCCATATTGCGGACGATTAGCGCGCGCGTGTACACGCGAAGGGCAACACACATCACTAGATGGTTAGTCGATGCTACACAGCTTGCCAGAGTCACTCACGCCCGATTATGGTGAAGGCTACAACAATTCCGACAGCGACATTCTGACGAGCTTGTTCGGCGCCAGGCAGATACAAGGAGGTTGTGGGCAGGGCTGAGCTGCTGTTCGACATAACGAGGGATTGCGCGTGTACCACCCGACCGAGCGCGCTGCTATTGCTGTTATTCTATAGCCGTCCTGGCCACGACTCTGCGTTCCGTTACCCAAGATTGGGCTCAGGGGTGAAACCGGATCGTGGATGACGCTCATGCATCGCTGGCCATCACAAACACAAATTGCACAAGCTGCAGGTGATAGTTGCCCCGCAGTGTACGGTTGGCCGCAGCAAAATGCCCAAGCATTGCTGCTAACACGGACGCGTGCCTAGGAGGGGACGGGTCGCTGCAGGCCATCGATTCTAAAACGTCCAACGTTGTTATACGGCATCGCGATCTGCTGTCTCAGATGAGGGTAAATGCCGTCTTGCTTGCAGTGCTATGTAAACGACGCCTACGTGATGTGCATCATTACATGAGCCGCTACCCGGGCCAAGTACTCCCAATTGGTGAGGGAGAGACCTTCACAAGGACATTCTCGGAGTGGCGGCCGGAGTTGACAGCTGTGCCTGTAAATTCCAACGCGCTTTCGTAGGAATAGATGGATTGCGCGCATTGACGCTTGCAGTGTATGACGTTGGTTTCAGCCTCCAGGTGCACTGAGGCAGCAAGCCGTTTTAGGCCTTCCCGTGTCAAGCGAATTACATGCAAACCACAACGCCACGCAAAACCCTATAATTCATATATCAGCTCGTCATACCAAGAGGATAAATGGCAAAAGGATGAGAATACAAGGCGTCGTCGCCATGTGTCTACAGTTGCATGCAGGTTAAGGGCCGCATCTGTTTATGCGTTGGAAGAAAATGATTGTGTAGATGCCATCAAAAAGATACCGTCACGGTACTAGATAACGGAGTAGAGCAGGATGGAAAGGGCTTGCTTGTCCCGTGCCAGATTCGAACTGGCGGCCTTCGGATGTCTGCTTCTGGAGCAGTCATAGCTATGACTATGAGACCGACGTGATAACCGACTACACCAACGAGACTTGATTGGATGATTTCTTGGCGTGTTTTCCGGTTTATCAAGTATATAGTGCCACGTTTTGATGGTGCGGATGTGCGTCGCTTCCATGGGGTATGATTGCAGGCTCTATGTACGCTAAGTGGGGATGCCAGGCACCCGGAATATTGTATCGAGAAACCTCCCCAAACCCCATTCTTGGCTGCAGCCTATCCTGTGTGTTGGCACGAGGCAGTCGAACATGCAATTCGATAACGAGTGGCTTATTTAACCGCTGCGCTAATGCCGGAAGCCTCACCTCCCGCCCCTCTCCTCGAAGCGAGATGACCAAGAACGCTCGTCCCCTCGTCGTCCATGGAGTCATCATCTACTGTCACGCTGGTGGGAGCGGTGCATCGTACAGTGCACCATGGAATCGCAGTCGAGTAGCCTCGTAACAGTCCACCTCACACTCTTCAACCTCTTTGCAACATGTCTTACCTACTTCGCTGTTACGATCGCCGTGGGCTACATGCGTGCGCCCAAATATCCTCAATCACTACCCTGGGTGGGAAACGGCAAGACCTGGTTTGCCTCTCTTAAGAACGAAATTCAGGGCTTTTCGCGCAGGCGAGAATGGATTCTTGAGGGCTACGAAAGGTACAACAAGCGCGGCATGACCTTCATCATGCCTCCCATGCTTGGGATTCCTACCGAGGCCGTTGTGCCGCAAGCCCACGTACCCTGGATGTTAGACCTGCCGGACAATGTGCTAAGCACCATGGAAGCACATTATGATACCCTGTTTGGCGCATACAGCTTCATCAACCCCTGGATAGTTACAAATCCCTACCACGAGCACGTGCTATTCAAGAACCTCACTCGTAACCTCAACGCCATCATACCTGAACTGGCCGATGAGATCAAGGAAGATATCGAAGATGCGTGCGGTCTCGATACTGAAGAGTTCAAAGAAGTCAAACTCCTAGACGGATTCCTGATGAACCTGATCCCCAAAATTACAAACCGCATGTTGGTCGGCAAGTCAATATGTAAAAACAAAGATTATCTCGATGGCATGATAGCATTTGCGATGGATGTCGTGCGTGGTATGGTCTTCCTCCCCCTTATTCCAAAGATGCTCCACCCGGTGGTTGGCAGCTTTCATAGTCTTTGGCCCAAATATCATCATTGGCAGACGAAGAAGTACAGCGGCCCGTTGGTGCAGAAAAGGATCGAGGATATAAAGAGGAAAGAGGCAGGCAATCCTGACTATGCTGACTGGCCAGTGCCCAACGACTTTGTTACATGGACCATCCAGACAGCGACCGCGGAGGGCAGGACCGAAGAATTAGACCCAGAACGCATCACGAAACGCATCTGCTCGCTGAACTTCGCGAGCATCCACACGACCGCCATAACCGCTAACAGTGCTATCATTGACATCTTAAACGCAGGCCCCGAGGTTATGGAAGTGCTGCGCGAGGAAGCCGTCCGCATCTTCGACGAAGACGGTCAGCAATGGACCAAAGCGGGACTCGCTAGGATGCATAAGCTCGACTCAGCAATCCGTGAATCTCAACGATTCTCGTCTATCTCGCTAAACCCAATCACCAGGAAGGTTGTCGCAAAGGAAGGAATTACAGATCCGGATGGAAACCACTTTGAGTATGGCTCCTACCTATCTTGTGCGTGGTTGCCGGTCACCAAGGATAGTGGTCTCTTTGATGAGCCGGATCGGTACGACGCCTTTCGATATTCACGGGAGCGTGAGCAGTATGAAGTCATGAGTTTGGACGAGAAGCTGGATGTTAATGTGTCGAAGCTGAGACAGAGTGGCATGGTCACGACAAGCCACGTCCATCAAGGCTTCGGCCAAGGGCGTCATGCTTGGTAAACGATCCCTTCACTCGTTAGAATGAGTTGACATCGCATTGCTAACACAAACAGCCCCGGCCGATTCTTCGTGGCGCACGAGCTGAAGATTATGCTCGCGCACCTGTTCATGACCTATGAAATAAAGCCTCTGGCAGAAAGGCCGAAGCGGCGGTGGGTGGGCGGGAGCTCGATTCCACCCAAAGTTACTATTGCGGTTAGGAGACGGAAAGCAGAGTAAAAAGGCTCTTTGTCCTTTGTTTTTGTCGTGTGCAAGCCTATCTCGTATCCTAGAAAGCCTCTATGTCTGTGGCAAGAAATGTTAAGAAAAAGTATGAGTACATTGGATTAAATTAAAGAATGGATGTCTAGTATAGTACCAGAACACTTCCTCCCAAGCACAATTTGGGAAGATAGGGTATCGTATATGAGCCATAATGAGCGACGCCAGAAATTTTGCTCCACCGCATTCAATGAAATATGTAATATCATAAAAGAGCGTAATCCGGGAACCCGGGGGAATCTTTTAAGGAAATGCACATATTGCCAATCAAAAAAGACGCCCACCCGCAAGATCTATATCGTCCATCGTAAAGAGCGAAAGGTAGTTGCAGAGAAAGGGAAGAAGATATTAGTACATTATTTAAGGCAGGGGTGGGGAGTATGAGCTACACTTCAAAGTGAGTTTGTAAGGCGGGAGTGCTCGGTACTCTTGCGTGCTTTGAGCGTCGGAACGAGTGCATTTTAGGCTTCATGACATGACTTCCGAGTGGAGCACCTGCTTGCGCGGATACGCGTGCATCAATAGAACGCTTTCGCCTGGCAAAGTACACAGGCATGATCTTCATGCGGACCGCACTTTCCACCAGTGCGATGCTGAACTCTGTGCGGGCCGGAGAGACTGGTGAGGCCGGAGTACCTGGGGATGGAGGCGCGAGAGAAGAAGAGCGGGAATGAGGTGTGTTTGGCGTTTTAGGTGTTTTAGGAGTACGAGGAACGGATAAGGATCGGCTGTGGCCCGATGTCGGAGGTGGTGCGAGTTTTAAGGGTGCGGGCGTAGTCGCCTCATAGTTCTTTAAGATGTTATCAATAGCAGCTGTGTGGCGTGACTCATAGGAGATGTGCGATATGCGGCGCTCAGAAGGCGCGTACTTTGACATGACACGCTCAGCAGCCGCGGCGATGGATGCGCTGCGCTCCGGTGGGACGTAAAGAGGAGCAATGCTCGAGGCAGGTATCTGTTGTGGAGCAGCTCGAGCAGGGTGACTAAAATTCGTGCGAGGCTTCGAAGGATCGAGAGCAGTAGCAGGGAGTTGGTAGGAGGTGACGGGACGGAAAGTTTGCTCGTATGAAGGCGGTGGGGATTGATGTCTGCGTGAACTAGAACGCAGTCGTTGCGCCGGGCCAGTGGTGACAAAAACACGTGGAGCCGTTCCATTTTGCGGAGCAGTAAACTCGTGCTGAGTTGGAGTAGGAGATCCATTCTGGGGAGTTGGCGGCGTAATCACTGGCGAAGAGAATCCGAACTTTTGTTCTGGGGTATTTGGAGCACTTGAAATGCTGGTAGCCGCGCTGAAGAGGTCTTTCTCGCCCTTGGTAGGAAATCTGACTGTCTTGGTACCGCGAAGGTACTGAATGAGACGCGGGAAGGCGGGGCAGCAGGCAACGTATACGATGGCGGTGATCTCAGCAAGTCTAGATCAAGTCAGGATCCTAGCGTTTGTAGCTTCTTTTTTCAACTTACGACCACATATGAACCGGCCAGATAGTGACAGTGAAATCGCGGGCCTTGTCGACCTGCACACCGAAGGCGAGTCTGCATACACTAGCAATGCATGCGAAGCTGCCAATGCTGAAAACTATGGCAACCATAGTTTGACGCTTTCCATTCAGCTGCAACCTGCTAATCCCCCAGACTGCAAAGAGAAGCACGAAAACATCGGACACAACATTGACCGTGCTGGATGTGATGATTAGATTGTTCTGGGGAATACATTTTCCCGCAACAGATGAGTCGACGATCTTTGCTCTAGGCGTGCAAGCAAACACGTTAGCGAAGAACATGATGGTATAGCAGATGCAGTTGAGGTAAGCAAGGACTCGAACGCTCCAGAAGATAAGTCGTTGCTTGTTGCCTGAGAACATACGATCGACTTGAACAAGGATGGCGACTTTAGCAGCGAGCATGATAGGAGCATAAAGAATGTCGAGAACATTTGAGTAGAGCAGCGCGCGCTTAACGGCATCGATGGCAAGTGTGGAAACATGCGAACCAAGCCCAGCCTGCGAGGCGATGAACATGAGTCCAACGAAGCCGGCGAAACATAATCCAGAAAAGATAATGGCATCTTAAAAGTTAGTTCGATACATACATTAAGCGTAACGACGTACAATCATCAACTTGCAAGCGCCGCAAATCTACCACGTTAATGAAAGTCCTGGCACTGACGGCAAAAACAGTTAAGACGAGACATATCGAGGCCGCGGCGATGAGGTCTGAAGGAAGGTGACTCGAACCATCGGCCTGTCTCGGGCTCAGCTCTGAAAGAGGGTGTGTCGCTGGCATGTTAACGACAAGATAGTGCCTGAAAAGAAACAGTCAAGGGAAAGACTGAAGAAGGAAAAAAGAAGGACAGCAATGAAAGGGCGTAGTGTTTGCAGGTGCAGCAACCTGGGCCACACGTCTTCTTGTAAGACCCGTATACGTAGGGGAAGGGCCGTATTCGCCAACAGTAGTCTATCCCGGGGGCGGAAGATAGGTGCCCGACTGGCCGTCAGCCTCGCATGGGGCGATGCTATCGTCGGTTTATCTTGAGTATCAGCTTCGAGATAGCTCCCTCGAGTGCATAATCAAACATGTAGCCAGTTTATTTATTTTAATCTTTAATTTTTCGAGAATTCATTGGTACGAAACGGATCAAAAGCATGATCTAAACTGTACACTATACACTGTCGACTGATGCTACTGGGTACTGGCAAGTGTGTCCCAGTCCAAGGATCGCGGGTGGTGTGCTGGAATTGCCGTTTGCGGGATAGTGGCTTGGGTCGGTTGCCGATCCACCGTGCGGGCGCACACAGCGAGGCATCTAAGAACAACTCTCCGCAGAGCCACATGTCCAGTGGAAGGTCTATTGGCGTCAGCGCTGCAAGGCTGTGCATTTTCGGACTTCGACTTGCACAGTGACAGAACTTGCACGCATGGTGTTGTTGCAAGCCCACATTTTAGAGGAGTGCGGTGCGCTAGCTGCAGAACGTTGGGTATGGGGTGCGCCCGGTCCTATGCATCGCGTGTGCATGAGACTACTCCTAGTCATGGCAGAAGACGGCATTTTAATGTGAATGAGGCGTGTTGGATGCTGTTCGCATGGAATTCGAACTCACATTGTTGCCCTCGCAAATGTGAAATACACTTACCCCATGCAGACACGTCACGGACAAGCTCCCCTTCTAGCACGAGACCAGTACTCATGCATCAACATAGCGCGTTTCACAAACCTTCTGATCGAGCTCATGCAGGTCATCACTGCCAAGACAGCATTGATGATGTGAAAAACCTCTCTTGGACCTGCTGATTCTTTACCGTACAAATGAAGCGATATGCTAGGACTAACGGCGTGCTAAGGGAATAGATGGTGGACTTTACGAAAGATGGTGCGCCCGGGCGGGAATTGGAAGCATCAAATTTGAGAGGCCTTAAGCTCGATACCACACGGTGATGGTGGGGTCTTGATGAGTATTGGTGACATCCAACCGGTGTTCGTCTGAGTCGACAAACATTTGCGCGTCTAGGAATAAGGCGTGGAATCGAAGCTCTATTCCGGGCTCAATGGCACGTAACTATGTTGTTTTGCACTGACAAAGCAGGCGCTGCTAGTTGATTTAGGTCAGGGTATATTTGGTAACAAGCATGCATCGCTAGAGTAGTACTGTATAGGGTTTGTATACACAGGGTAGCCAGTGCTTTAGTGGTACACTGGTAGTACACTAGTCCTAGTTAGGACCAGTGTCATACATGTGCGAGATAAATGTATGAAGGAGAGGGTCACGTGACTGTTGGTCCCTTGGTCAACTCTGCTCCGGCGCTCGATCTATGACGGAGCAAGTACGATACACCTAAAAAGCGACAAGCTTTCAGTCCGTTCACGATAATTGAATTGCCAACAGTATTATCCTTCATATCATAGCCGCGCTCTTTTGCCGTTTCCGTACTAGTGTCTCGTTACTGCTGATCGGTTGCATGCACGTCAACGTAGCTGAGGCTGGGAATCCCCGCTATTCCCATCCGCAAA
>Ga0247757_10001491_pt1 | contig 15142 bp, 22 predicted proteins | sample UWRJL126311R4_FD_180929 | JGI IMG/M metagenome (GOLD analysis project Ga0247757, IMG submission 180929) | Plant litter microbial communities from Arlington Agricultural Research Station in Wisconsin, United States - UWRJ-L126-311R-4 | ecosystem: Environmental > Terrestrial > Plant litter >... | reverse complement strand
TAAGAGATAGAGGAGCGAGAGCCCCAGCAAAGCAATCGCCACCAAGAAACTCCACGTGAAGTTTGGCAAAAAAGTTACGAGCATGGGGCTCATTGACATCGCAATCATGTACAAAGCCAGGGAAGTGCCCATGAGAAGCGAAAACTGTTCTTCGCTCTGGCTTTGGATGTAAACCGCTCCAAGCGTGTAATGAAGAATGTTATCTGAAGCCAGTCCATCAAAGAGCTTCCCTAGAACAGCAACCTGGATGCTCCGAAGCGAAACTAGTGATACAACATTAGTTACCTCACTAAAGAAGAACTCAAGAGCGGAGAGCGAATTACCTGCCACCATGAGAAGAGCCATGCCCATGCTGCGACACATCAACCAAAAGACTAGCCCGGTCTTCGGGTCCGATTCAACCCACTGGCGTAGTAGTCCGATTGAGAGGACACCACACGTATTCGCTACAGTGGTGGCAATTGCTACCATGCCCGTAAAATGTTTCGATTCTTTTTCATTGCAGTCGGTAATTTCTTTGCATGTAAGTTTTGCGTACGCATCCACCGACGTCGCAGATGTGGCCCCAATGGCGAATGCGGCCGTAAAAGCAATGGGCAATACTAGCATAATGCGGCTTTCTGGGAGCACTCTCTTCCGTGAAGATTCCCATCCAGTCTGATCCTCTGCTTCACTCTCGCGTCCATCTTCGGGTTCTGGAGTTGTAGCTGTGAGTAAAGGCGCCTGCTCCGACGTGAAGGTGGCCATTTCGATATGGGGCCCACAACGTGAAAAGCGCGTACACACTACTGTGATATTACAGAATCCCAAATGCGAGTGCCAAGAGTGATGATACGTGTGTACTACAGGCATACCAAGGAAGGCATTCGCAGTCCGCAATCAATAAGTGCAGAACTCGGCCACCGGAGTCCTCAATTCCAGTCACGAATTTGCATGTCGCACTAGATAAGGACTACCGCCGTCTAGATACGAGCGTTCCGATCGCCCACTGTTCCGGACCCCGATACGGAGAATGGGGTAAAGCTATTCGAAAATCACTCGCAGCCACATTGTAGGGTTTTCGGAGGTTGTCCAGGAGAAGTACCCCTTGTTCCACAGTTTAGCATTCTCCTCTTTGGGAACTACGAGGCCGAAGGCATTCCGTCGGGTTACCGCCGTACGGCATGCCAGCATTACGGTTATTGGTAACGAATCCACCCGGACTGGGCGCAGCCACCGGGGTTGTACGACAAGATTGCAAAATGCTATGTAATTCATCTTGTCTAGGATAACCAATAAGCTACTGATAGTTGTATATGCGCGAAGATAGATCTTGGGAGCACCAAAACCTAGCATCCTTTAGTGAAGCTTTGAAAACGACGTCGAAAGTTAACTAGTCAATGATGGATATATTCCAGACCACCGCCCCATTCAATCAACCCAGATTGATGGGGGTCTGCTATCATATCATTGTCTATGAGATATCCGTCGGTCTTGGGTGAATCACGTTGGAATTGGTACCCATCTCTCAACTAGACTCCGGCTAAAACTGTTCGGTAAGGGTGGTTCAACGCCCATCCGGATTCTTACGAATGTGTCACCCACAAGTGGTAGACTCTTCCACATCACTACCGTGACCCAAGTCCACCCTACAAAAGACCTCAACCAAGTGTTTTCACGACGAAATCCTAGCACTTTCATGGTCCTCACCACCCACTGCACGAAATCTTCTAGCGTAATGGCTACCATTTGCCAGAGGAAGAACAAGAAAAATCCGACTGTGCGTTCTGATGTTGTGATATTGACTGGGGAGGGCATTTGAAGATTGGAAAATGCGTGGAAAGTGCCGGAGATGAGGAATGCCGTGTATAACTTTGTGTACGAGGAAAGGTTTGTTCCTTTCCGTATGCCGAACGTTGATGTAACTGCGTCGGAATATTGCGTCAGCATGTAGCGAAGTTGCTGATGCCAAAATGAACCCCAGAAATCGCGCACCGTTGTAGTGTGGCTTAGCTTTCCAAATGGTGACGGCCAGTCCTGAGTCCGCATGTTAGATGATGATGAACGTACAAAAGAATAGAGGCCTTACTTCAGGCTTACTGAGACCCAGAAGAACAGCAATAAACGCGAACTGGGCATACTGCATACTAAGCATAAAGTAAGGAGTTGCTCCAAACACCAATGCTTTCGAGAAACTCCATCTCCAGTCTGGATGATGAAGGCTAAGATATCGGCTGTTGACTGCCCCTACAGCTCCATCAGGCGGCGTGAACATCAATCGTCTTGTAAGTTCAAAAAGGAGATCGGCAATCATCATGCACTTGCAGAACTGGTAAGCCTGCCAGAACAGAAACTTGATTTTGTCACGCTGCTGTGTCTGCGGGACGTTTTTGACCTGGTGATTCCAGCGAATTCCACGTTGGTTGAAGATTAGCATGGTCGCCCACACGAGTTTTTTCCACCCATAACCGAGATAGGAACGAGCCTCGGCAATTGGTTTGTCGATGCGCCAATATCGCGCCTCAGGGCCATCCGAAGAGAACATGAGCTTAGCTAGGGTAGCCATGTAATAAGACCACGCAATAGTGAAAGGCTGTGCCAGGGCAACATTGTTGGTAAAATGTGGATGTAGTTGTGTTTGAATGGCGAGGGCAATTATTATTGAGCTGAAAAGTACCCGGCGGCCACGGAATGGGGGAGATGCAAGCGCAACAAATTGTATCAAGTAAAGACAGACGTGAGGAACGATTGATGCTGTCGGCTCCCTGAAAATTGTGTTCGCAATCGCCTTTTCGTCTGACATGGTTTTTGCGATAGTGTTTCCTGTTCCTCATTGATCCGATAAAAGGTATTTGAAGTACTGTTGAGCTTGGTGTTAGTAGAAGAGAATGCGATGCTAGGCCGGCCCCCGAAACTTATGTTTCCTCTAGGTAATGTCTTAATCGCGGCCGCCGCTTTCCGCATACCGTACGAATGTGGCTCCGAAACGGTGCGATTGGCTTTCAAATTTATACCCCGAGCTTGACGAGACCATCTGGGACTGTCACCGAAAGCCATGGGTCACGTCAACGATGCCACTATTCGCAGCGCTCTTCGTAATCCCTACTCATGGTTAATTGTTCTTTTCATTAGTATTCTATACTACACTAGCTTTCCACAAGCCTTGGTGTACAGAAGCTTTCCTCGCGTTGGAGGAACAATCTGGAGATGGAGTGCTGTGCACGATGTGGTGGCTGATGCCTATGTAAAGGTTTGTGTGGGTTCTCCCCAACCAGTGTAACTTTATTCACCGGAATAGAAGATAAAAAAAACTGGAAAGCCTGTCGTAGTGCGATGGTGGGCAAAGGATTATCTTATCATGCCGCCAAAATACCTCTCGGATCTTCGGACAGCTAGCTGGACCCATCTTCACTTCTTCCGTAACATCACAGATGCACTCTTCCTGTACAAGACGGTAGATGACTTGTATACATCTCCGGTGGCGGAGAGAATGGTCAATGTTGTGAAGAAAGGGCTGAACGTGCGATTGCGTAAGTCTCCAAAGTCCAACAGTTTCGCCGATCAACTAATCGATTATACAGCGCGCCTGACCCCAGCGCTCATGGAAGAGATAGAATTTGGATTCGAGGAAGAGCTTAAGAACGGAAAGCAGACAAGCCGAGGGACTCAAATCGTGGCGATGAGTTTCTTCAGTAACATCATCCATCGTAGCGCTACCCGTGTCATGATTGGAACTGAACTCTGTCGCAATGAAACATTCCTGAGTGAGACAACCGGTTTGTTTCAATCAATATTTTTCACTGCCCTTGTCGTTGTGAACCTTCCCCTTGGACCATTCCGCAATGCGCTACTTAGTGTGTTGACCTTGCCCCACAAATGGAGACTGGAAAAATGCACGAAGTTGTTACAACCTGTCGTGGAGGCTCGGCTATCAGAAAGAGATTCTGATCATGGTCAGAAGAAAAATCAAACAGCTGGAGATGGGATTGAGTGGACAATGGATCTTCTTCATGGTCACTCTTGCTACGATACTCCAAATAAGCTTACGCATGAGCTACTGCACAACCTCTGGGCTGCTTCTTCAGCTCCGGGTGGGATGATGACTGAGATTGTTTATCAACTGCTCACTTATCCAGAGTATCTCGCTCCATTGAGAGAAGAAGCAAAGGCAGCAGTAACGCAGCACGGATGGACAGAGAAAATGTTGGCAAATCTCAATCTGCAGGACAGCTTTATCCGAGAAGTGAACAGGCTATTGCCAACAGGAGCTAGTAAGAATCCTTCTCCTCTGTTTCTAGCGTAGACTTTTTTTTTTCCCCCCGGCTAATCATGGGCAAGTTACTTGTTCACGCACAGTCGTATCCAAACCATTTACATTTTCTGATGGCCTTACACTTCCTGTTGGTACCAGGTTTGGATTTCCTATCAAGGCAATCCAGTCAGATCCCGAATTGGTCACGTCTCCAGAACAATTCAATCCATTCCGTTTCGCCACAGATTCACCTTCAGAAAATCATATTGCGGAAGAGAGTCGACGTTGGTCCTCGACGTCTATGTCAACAACCAATCTGGCTTGGGGCTATGGTAACCATATTTGCCCTGGAAGGTTTTTCGCAGTGAGGATGTTGAAATTGGTCATGACAAAATTGTTGATTGAATATGAAATCGAATGGGATCGACCAGCAGGGAAGGAAAGGCCGAAATGTGTCACTGTTGAAGGCCAATTTGTGCCGAATCTGACGCAAAAAGTGTACTTAAGACGGCGCATATCATAGTTCATATGTATCTACTTGTAAATGAAGAATACATAGAGACTATTCTCAAATCTAAGAAGACTTGATAGGTCTCGATATATCTAAAGACCAATATATGCACTAGACTACTTACTTCTACGTTGGATGCATTACAGAAAGGAGTGCCAATAGTGTAAGACCTCATACTAGAAGGTGGTATGTTCTTACATCTACGTTGCATCACTTGGTGTCAATCATATAGCTACGGGAAGCCTCCTAATATAGATGACCCACTATCAACCCTTTGCAACTTAGGTTTTCAAACGGTATCTCTATTCATTGATCAACCTTGCTCATGATGCTGTTTGCTTTTTCACACAAGGCTAGAATAGTAATTTCAGATACAGAGTGGGTAAAATGTGGTACCTGGTAAAGATTGTATTGAACACAGCTTATTGGAGATCCCAAACAAATCTAAGCACGGCAAGACCTTCACCGCCCCCCCTTTTCACGTCAACAAGTGCAAATCGCTCATCCGCAGACTGGAATAGCGAGGTCCAATCTGCCACAGTCCTCTCTCGGGAATTGAAGACAGCTTTCATTGCCAAATCCATGGATCTGAGACGTGATTAGCTGAGATTGACACACTGCCAAAACACGTGCTTACCTGATCATCTTCTCAAAGTAATACGGTGCTTCTCCGCTTTCGGGTATAACAAACTCCTGAAGCACAATGCTTGCACCTGGTCTTAATGCAGGAATCAGACCTTTGAGAATCTTTGCCGCAGCTTCGTCTGCCCAGTCATGAAGAATCCAGCGGAAGAAAAAGACGTCGGCATCGTGGATAGGCTGTTCATGGAAGAAATCATGCGCCATCAAGGTAACTCTGTCTTTCATATCCAAGGCAATCTGACTTTCCGCCTGTGATATCACTTCTGGTAAGTCTTGGACCACGATTACTGTGTTTTGGGTGTTTCGGGCAATCTCGACCGCAGTGCTTCCCAAACCGCCCCCAACATCGACGACCTTCGCTGCTGAAGACCAGTCGAAGCTGGAGATTAAATGGCCCATGCTGTTACCAAACCCATGACGGGACTGCATGTAGCTCATGTTGTTTGCGAAAGCTACTTCTTGACGCGCATTGGATTTCATCGCCGTGAAATAAGGCTCTTCGATTGATTTGGCCAGGTTGTAGCCCTAAACTGATCAGAAGTCTTCTCTCAAAAGGTGCTAGGTTGAGCTTACCGTATGACTTGCCTCGTTAGAAAAGCCCCATTTCTCCATTGCGTCCAACGTATGAGTTGCCGATTGCCACACGTCATCCAATGCAATAAGAATATAATCCTGCAGCTTTGTAGGACTAATGTACAGCTTAGATGCTGCAGTGTGCCTCACGTATCCTCTTTTCTCCTCTTTGAAAATATGCTTCGACATCGCTTGTCGCAGGATGCGGGTGAAATCGCTTTCCGGCACACCACATCTGCGGGCCAGCTCCCCAAAAGACACTTCCTCATCGGCTGCTATGTGATCAGCTACATGCCATCGTACCACGGCCTGTATACCAATCAGTGAAGTATGCTATTTAACGTCAGCAAAATTTAATCAAAGTATTCACGACAAAGAGGCTCTTACTTGTGGTGGTAAGCACTCCGCAATCTGTCTTGCGCCAAGCATTAGATCTGTGAGCTCGTCTGTGGCGATCAGAACCGCATTTCGGGCCTCGTGAATATGTTGAGGCAGATCATCTGGATAGTCGATATCAAAACTCGGAGAAGTCAGATTGTTTGACACAAACCATGCGTCAATATGTTCAACATGAAGTTGTATTGCTTTGGACAGCTCGACAATACGCGTGGGCTTGTCTTGATTCATTTTCTCTTGTAGCATCTGAACATTGAAAAAACTCTACCAGCATGTTCCTTTTATTGTGAGAATCGAAGAGACGTTTGTATGTATCAATGTTCCGAGCTTCGGTACCCGACAGCAAGCGCAGCTCTGGAAGCCGTCTCGGTAAGTTTTGCATCATTAACAAAAGACAGGAAGCCGGGACCTGAGATTATTGACTTCTAACATATGCAAGCACATAGATCTCAATATAATCTATTAGCGACCATTCCTCATTACTGTATTGGGCTGTCTTATAGGATATTTCAGGATTTGGCTCATGTCGGCTCGGGTAGTCCACGTAGTCAACTAAATATGTTGTAGTCAAGGCCCTGCAAAACCTACACCCAGACTACTATGAACTAAGGACTGGCCTTCCCATTACCTAAAAGAATATTGCCCTTGGCACTCCAAGTGTAGAGATACTAAATGGTGATTGGACTCAGATTCGTCCACAACGTTTCGAATTCTCGGGTTTCTAATCTCAATACAACGAATCAAAGAAACTGTGAGGCTTGCAGAATTCAAATAGATCCAGATACCTGCACCCACAAGTGAGCCAACGATTAATGGTCGCTATGCACAATGCTACGTTTTCTGAGAGATATGCGAGCACTCATATGTGGGAAAATGGATCCCTCGAGCTCTGACCTTGGCGGCATGCCTTCCCCTTTCCAATCCGACTGAATATCGTAGTCGATAATCAATTTTGTGAAGATAACTTTCATGAGGCGAACAGCAAAAAATCGTCCTGGACACACATGGTTCCCATATCCGAATCTAGACACAACTCAGCGGTCTGAATGTGAGCACAAACTATCAGCAACTCACGTCAGATTGTCCTTGTGAGCATGGGATGCAGCCCATCTATTAACCCCGCTCTCTGTGCGAGCATCTGCCGCTGCGAGTTTAGTGTAACGATATGCATCAAACTCCTCTGGTTTATCGAAGACATCTTCATCGCGGAAGTAAGGGCCAGTTGGAAAGGCAATGCGGGTACCCACGGGCAATGTCAGGCCATCATGGAGAACAAACGGCTTTCCGCGAACTAACCGCTGCATTCCCACTGTCATAGCTGTTAGTAAAGAGGTCCGTCAAAGCATGTTATCCTGCACTCACTGGCATTTGTGGGGTACAACCGATTCGCCTCTCTAATAAGACTATCTTGCAAAGGAAGATACTCCACGATACGATCGGTAAAACCAACTTGAGAGATGGCCTTCTCAGCCTCTTTTCTTAAAGGATCCAAGTATTCCGGTCGGACTAATACCTGCCACACCATTTGCATGATCGTCATTCCGACTGGTGTATGCGCAGCGCCAAGTATGTGTATCAGTTCATGGGACATCTGGAAGAGAGGAAGTGGTGCTCCGGAATCTGCAGGATTGTCCTTCATCACCTTCAGCGTAAATTGAATTCCATCAATTTGTGACCCTTGATCTTCTGTGCTAGCAATGCGCTTTTCGAATTGAGCGGCCACCAAGCTGAGGACTCGGCGCTTTCGTAAACGCTGAAAATAAGACAATGGCTTCGCTACTAGATCCCTTAGTGGGCCGAGTGGTAAATAGAGTAACAGCCCCCCTGTGATAGCATGACCCTGGAAATAACTGTAAGAGGCTTCTTTAAACGCTGGGTCCCTTGAAAGTGTGGCCCCAACAAGGATTCTGGCTGCGATATGGTGCGCGATACCGCAAAAGGCTTGTAGGGTTGGGACTGACTTGAAGGCTAATGCGAGTCATCAGCTGCTATACTAGGCGTTCAAGTTGTTGGCTAACATACTATCACACTCTCCAAGCTCTCTCAAGAATGCATCGTTTGATTCATCGATGCAAATCTGGGTTGCCTCGTCTACAGATTTATTAATGTGCATTGTACAAGCATGAACTACAGTTCATACTTAGGACAGGATTCAATCCTTTCATGACTGTGAAGACCATTCTGTCCGTTTCTTCCGTTTCATACAGATCGTTAATCCAATATTTCATATAGAATACCTAGTAGATATTAGCACCAAGAAAGCAGAAACTGGGTTTGAGTTTGCACATCAGCTATACTCCTGAAAAAGTCAAGATGATCTTTGTCTGCTCTTTTTATATCACCAAGGTACTCAAGAGGCAAGATGACGTATTCTTTGCTCCAGCACCATATTCGGAACGGTTTACCGGACTGTTTGATGACCTAGAATCATGCAGTGAGATTCCTGATCAGGACAGCGCAAGTCATTTGGGTAAATGTCTTACTCTGTTGTATCCCCGCATAACCTTCTCCGAGACAGGGTTTGAATACTGCAGCATTTCCTTCCAGGATCTTCTCATTTTAGTGAATTGGCTGATACTGGAAGACTCGTTGATATAATAAGTGATAAAGACGAACATCAACACTAACGGAACCCCAAGATGTTCCATCAGTCGATGAGATAAGTCGGATCTAAAAAAGTTTTCCTGAACAGACATGGTTGTAGGAAGAGTAAAAGATACTGGTGTGTGTAGATTGCGCTGTGCTGCATGTCTTTTTGTAAGAATAATACCACAAATGTGAAATGCTTAACCGGTAGCCGATGAGTAGGAACTGGAATCTGAGATCGGTCGCCGAGGACACAAGATAAAGATGCTTATGATGTGCCCATAATGGAGGATATCACGATGTTCAATGACTGAGACGTGATTACTTCAAGCATTACAGCCAAGCGATAACTTTCTCTTCACTTCACTTAAGGAAAACTCTATAGTTTTGCCAAGAATCCAGCATGGACTCAAATTTAGCTACTCGTTCCAAGCCACAGGTCATCCAAATAGCTGTTGTCTCGTATACGTGCATACCATTGCTTTCATAAAAGTTGCTCAACCCTGAATACAACTACTGTGGAGAGCGAAATGTTAGACTGGAGATGCACCTAGCAGGACACGCCCTGTTTGGGGGTACATCGCGCCGCTATGTGATGAACAGTGTAGGATGAAAAGAAAATGAAGGACGAGGATTCTAAAATAGGTTAACCATGCAGATTGGGTGGACGCTTGATAGCCATTGATAGGTTGAGGAATAAGACGGCGAGTTTACCAGACATGACGGCAACCAGCATTGGACCAAACGCTGCAATGGGATTACTATCCTATCATATTGGACTCAATACAAACTTCCTGTAGCCTCAGTGAGCATCTCCCTCAGAGTCGAACGTGGCTTGTCGGACATTTCTGCCAAGTCCTTCTAACCAATAAGCGTCCCCCACGCGTAACCCAGCTGCAGCGCGCTCGCAGAAACTAAATGGGTTTAGACGGGAACCAAGACGAGCTTGGATTGGCCTTTGAGTTCTCTTGGCAAAAATGTCTGAGCAAGGGATCTTTAACTCCGTGCGGGATAACGTTGACAAACATGATGCAGGTGATTGCCAGGGTGGCTGCGACAGGATCCACTTTCAGTGGCACAGGCGGCGGCAAGCTCATCGAGTGAGGAACATCGCCTGAAGAGGCTCTGGAGACAAGACAGAGTTTGAACTATCTAGTGGTGAAGATTGTTGAAGCTCCAAGGCCGCAGTGACGGAAAGGGCAAGGCCGGACCTTATCAGGTTACGATCTGAAGCTGAGCGGTCGGGTACCGGTTACCCCGCCCCCATGGGTGGTGTATGGGGAATTTTAATCTATTGCTGATTGTGGCACGAAACAGCACACCTTGCATCCGCGACAGGCATGCTCGGACGCCGGGCTAAACACCCAGACTATCGGTACCTCGTTTTATATACTTAACAGTAACGCCACCTCAGGGGTTTGGGGGCCAGCACTTTCGAAGTCTGCACCTCTATTTGCATCGACTATTCGGTTCTTGTCCTGCATGTGTCGTTGCAATGAGTGCCACTAGCAAACCTCAGGACGAGCAGGCAGAGGCGGCGGACGAGACCACAAAATCTGTCGGCGAAAAATTGCAACCAACCTCGGAAAAAGAGTTCATAACAGAGGATACAGACGCAACAGATGTCTCAGACAACTACCTTCCCATGGGCCCGCGCCTGTACCTCATCATCGCGTCACTTATGCTTGGGGTATTTTGTATCTCTCTAGACAACAACATCGTCGCTGTTGCCATTCCGCGAATAACGAACGAATTCCACAATCTCAATCATGTCGGCTGGTACGGTTCTGCCTATCTATTACCAGGTTGCGGTACGTCAACACCTCTGGCTATTTCGCCCGGCCACAAACATGTTCTGATAAAGCCCAAGGGTTTCAGTTACTCTTCGGAAAACTGTATTCACTCTTCCGCGTAAAGTGGGTCTTTCTGAGCGGACTGTGCTTGTTTGAAGTCGGTAGTTTGATCTGCGGAGCTGCACCGAGTTCGGTGGCGTTGATTGTTGGTCGTGCGATTGCTGGCATAGGGAGCTCTGGACTCTTCACCGGAGCAATGATGGTCATCGCACATACCATACCACTTCAGAAACGTCCAGCGTTTATGGGTCTGACGGCAGGAACCTACGGAATCGCGTCTGTTGTCGGTCCACTGGTAAGAAATCGCGACCACTTTCTTCCACCCACATATGCCTGACATGACACAGATAGGGGGCGCATTTACAGACAAAGTCACATGGCGGTGGTGCTTCTACATCAACCTACCCATCGGAGGACTTACCGCGGCCGGTATACTCTTTCTTTTGAACCTGAACGAAAAGAGCGCGGCAAAATCAGAACCTTGGACAACGACACTGAAGAAACTAGATCCATTAGGCAGCGTCCTTTTCGTACCATCAGTGATATGCCTCCTCTTAGCCCTACAGTGGGGAGGTGTTCAGTATCACTGGTCTGATGGCCGAGTGATCGCCTTGCTGGTCGTCTTTGGAGTTGTACTGCTGGCATTCATCGCTCTACAGATTCTTATCGGAGAGAACGCGACCGTCCCAGTACGAATCGCGTCCCAGCGAACTATCGCTTCTGTTTGCGTCTACAACATCTGCTGCGGAGGATCTTTCTTCATTCTCACTTACTATATACCAATTTGGGTGAGTTCTTCATCATCTTGAGTCTCGACTATAGCACTGACTCTTGAAGTTTCAAGTAATCAAGAACGTGAGTCCTGTTCGATCAGGCATCTACTTCCTACCCTTCATTCTCCCCGAAATCGTTGGCGTCATGGCCTCTGGCGGCCTCGTCACTGCATTCGGATATTACAATCCATTCGTCATTTTATCCAGTGTCTTGATGAGCATCAGCGCCGGCCTCTGCACGCTCTTCACCGTTCATACCACCCAAGCTCAATGGGTAGGATACCAGTTCTTGTTTGGTATTGGCGTAGGCATTGGATTCCAACAAGGTGTAGTTGCCGCACAGACCGTCTTGTCTCTCGCAGATGCACCGGTGGGTACGGCGATGGTTCTGTTCTTTCAGATCTTTGGCGGTGCCCTTTTTGTTTCTGTCGCGCAAAACCTCTTCGCAAGTAGTCTTGTGGAGAAGCTGGTCGCCATGAACATACCAGGCCTAAGTGCCCAGGACGTGGTTCAAGCAGGCGTCACCCATCTCAGAGAGGTTGTGGGGCCGGATTATTTGCCACAGTTGCTGGTTCACTACAACGACTCGATCGTGCAAACCTTCCGACTGGCTGTTGTGCTGTCTTGCGTGAGCATCATTGGGGCACTCGGGATGCAATGGAAGAATCTCAAGAAACCAAACGCAGGCAACTGATCTGTATACAGAGATTTAGTTAATAATTTTCATTTAATTCGTTCTTTGTTCCAAGCTTTCATAGATAGCAAGGATTAGCCATCCGAACCTCAGGCCCTCGAATGGATTCACCAGCCGGAGTTGTCGGTTTCTGTGTGGTTGCACAGCATGAAAATGATTTCAAATCGCCGGATTTGGCATGTACGAGGCAGATGGAGTCAAGCGGGCGTTACCAATCACCGATGGACGGGTTGCATTATTGGTTTACGGCCGAACACCACTCGCAAGGGGTAAAGGCCCCCTGAGTGGCCAGTTCCACATTCAACTGTTCTGCCAAGCCGCTTAGCTGGCTGTCTGAGAGTGAGATGGCGCCTGCAGGTAGGGCTGCTTCGTATTGGTCGCCTCGTATCATGCGCGAAGCAGCATTCACTTACTCTTGGCAAATTCGGACAGCCAACGAGCGGCAACAATACAAGAGTATGTGCCTTTTTTAGCCAGGTGTACATTCGAATTCATCCGGCCCAACCTCATCTCGACGACTCGGTGCTCGACATCAAGAAATCCTGCATCCTGCAGCCATGCAGGCAAATCATCTGCCAGCGATAGACTGGACCCCATCCAAGAAAAAACGCCCGTCATCAGGGTGTCGAAGCTGCGCATGGCTGGCCCGTTACTGGCTGGAACATGGTTCGTCGTTTCCATGAGCTGCACCCAGCCTCCAGGCTTGACCAGGGCTAATAAGCGATCCACAGCCTCCCGTTGCAAGTGGCCCGCGCCGTTGAGCACCAGCCTTTGGTGTACTAAGTCGAAGCTTTCCTTCCACTCTTCAGGCCATGGTTTGTTGATATCCTTCACGAAGAAGCTCTGCTGGCTCGATTTCTCAATAGGAAAATGCGTAGGATCGATGTCAGTGCCTACGAAATCGTGTTGTGTCGGGATTGTAAAGGCCGTCAGGTCGAATATCCAGGTGCCTGGGTATGCCTTGTCAGATCCACACCCTTGAACATATGCAGTATGCCACACCGAGTCTAAGATTCGGAGAGGACGAGACAGGTCGATAGGTGCGAGGACTAGCTTGCCCATCTCATCCTTGATGACTTCGTGTTGATTGGATAGGCGACCCACCTCCTCGTCGGACTCGAGCGGGTAGCCAATCTCTTCGTCAACCATGATTGGTGTACGACATACCGACGATAATAGAGCCTTTCAGCCTGTGTGCGGGGTAGCAAAAATTTTCCTTTCCTTGGAGCCACGGCCGTTGCCTGAAACAATGTGCGGACCCTTTTCTATGTGGAAGGATTCGGCGTCTTTGCTCGGCTCGCGGTCATACACCCTCCCCCCATGAGCGGACTTCTAGCGCCGAAGGGTTGCACGGATCACAGGTTGGTCTTTTGTATGGAGCGAGTGGATTCGCGCTAGAAGTCCGCTCATGGGGGGAGGGTGTACCGACAGAGACCGCTACCACCCACCAAAACATTAGTGGTTTTTGTGTTGGTACAGACGAAAGGATACAGTAATTTTCAAAACCATCTGGCTCCCGGCCGAAAGAGGATAATGAAGTCAGACTGTGGTGCTCACCCAGTTTGGAATGATTCCTGTCATTTCCGGTATCCGGCATGCGACAGAACCATGCAGCAGTTGCCTGCGACCCGGGAGTGCATCATGAAGGACAGACGAACCGGTAACCGGTATTTGGTCTTCATTGTGAAGAAGCTTTGAGGGCTCCTCAGATGCTGCCATCAACTCTACAGTGAGGATGGCGTCTTCGTTCCAGCCAGCGGACGTGAGTCTGAGTCGACGATTGAAGGACCAACACGATGTTGTCACCGCAGCCTTTGGTGGGAAACTTCTCATGTTCCCGGTCGATCTTTCGAAGCCTAATCTAAAAGTGCTGGAGAGCGGATGCGCGGACGGTATGTGCTCTCCTTCGAAAAGTGATGGTGCCAATAGTAGCAGGCCATTGGCTACAGCAGCTGGCCTCGTTTTCACCTCACCCGTCCACGAATGAGTATGTTGGTACAGACATAAATCCGAATTTTTTCCCAGTTTCACATCCGGCGGAATTCCAATTCTACAAGCACAACGTCGCACATCCCTGGCCCACGGATCTCCACTCACAATACGATATCGTTCACCAGCGCCTGTCTTTACCCGGAGCGGCCCCAGGATCTCTCTCAGAAAGTATCAAAAATCTATATGATCTTGTGAAAATCGGTGGCTGGATACAGCTTGTAGAGGCTGAGCAGACAGGACCAGATTCGGGGCCTGTGTTTGGTCAATTTCTTGATCTAGTGAAACAGGTGTTTGATACCAGTGGTGCTGGGTGGAAGTACGCCAGCCAGATGAAAACGTGGCTGCAAGAAGCGGGAGCAGTCGATATTCACGAGGTGACTGTTGATATGACTTTTGGAGCAGCGAATGGAGATGAAGTCCTTGCGGAGAAGGGTGCAACTTGCACTTCGGGAGCTGTTGCCGGTTTGGTTATGCATGCCAGAAGTGAGTTACAGAAACCCAATCGGGTGTGAGATAACTTTTAACTCTCACAGTGATGGGAACCAAGACAACATTGTCTAATGAGGAATTGGATACGTTGGCTGATAGACTGTTGGTGGAGTTGAGAGAGCGCGGTGCCCACTATCCGCTAAGAGCGGTCTGGGGACGAAAGAGCGACAGTACTAATTGATTCCATGTTATTGACTTTACATGGTATTGGTTGGGTCTATACATTAACTTCCAATTACATGATGCTCTATCTAATCTCTGGTGATGCATGTTGTTGTCCGCATCGAAGAATACAATCTTTTGAACCTTTCCTCAGTACGCTCAACTGATATAAGAATTACTTCCAACGCTACCACTTCCTGTTTCATTCTCGGCAAGCGAAAACTACTTTTTTTTTTGGGG
>Ga0247757_10001490_pt1 | contig 15167 bp, 14 predicted proteins | sample UWRJL126311R4_FD_180929 | JGI IMG/M metagenome (GOLD analysis project Ga0247757, IMG submission 180929) | Plant litter microbial communities from Arlington Agricultural Research Station in Wisconsin, United States - UWRJ-L126-311R-4 | ecosystem: Environmental > Terrestrial > Plant litter >... | reverse complement strand
GAAAGGGGGTACAGCAAGGGGCGCAGTAAGGGGCGCAGCAAGGGGCGCAGCAAGGGGCGCAGCAAGGGGTGTAGTAAGGGAACGCAGCCAGTGAACGCAGCTAGTGACGCAGCCATCACGTGACGAGTCACGTGACTCGGAGAGCTGCCAGCAAGCTGAGCAGTCATGTGACGTAATTCCAACACAGTCGCTAGCGGATGCGGTTCCAACCTTCTACAGCCCCGCCTTCTATATACAGTAAAGCATCACATTTAGATGTCGCATGATTAGCGCTCAAGTAGACCTCGAAGAATACAGAAGAACTTTTTATTAAAATACTTATTAAAATTTTATAAGAGAGGCTTAAAGCTTTGTCTATCAGAGGAAGTTGTGAAATGATGGAATTCAGCGTACTGTCTATGGAGCTACTGACATAGAAAGCCGACCAATGGCTAACTATGATGACTAAATATCACGCGAAAGAAGCACTACTACGGTAGTACAGCCCCTGTTAAATAGTCTACATGCACCTCTCCAGCATTACGTGGCTCAATGACCTGCCCCCCTGTAACTCTCTCAATGTCTCCTACGATCAAATCCATAGGGATCATATATGAGGCGTAAGACCCAGGGTTAGCAGCAAATCCAAGTCCAATAATAGATTCTCCAGGGATATTTGAGGCTTGATCTAGCAAAACAATGCTTCCAGAGTCTCCGGGTTCTAGGAATTGTGGAACCTCCTTCGTACCTAAAATAGCATGAACAAAAACAGGCTTCCCCCACTTCTCTTCAAAATTCACCTTCTGATTCGTTGGTAGTTTTAGGGGAGGTAGAGAGTGATCTTGCATGCGACATATTGTGTTTACTGCGCTTGTCTTGCCCTTTGTCCAGTCTGTCGTTCTTCCTCGTTTAACAACATTGTAGTTCTTTTCCGCAGAAATCGAGCAATACTGGGTGACCTCAGCTCCGCTCCTGACATATTCAGCTCCGCTCCCGGCATATTCAGCGGCTCGAGGCACATATCCCAACTGACCGGAAATAGAACTTGGCTTCTCTACCCGGCATAGACACCAATCAAGTGCCCAGCCTATTTGTTGCATCAGTTGGGAAAATCGTGGGTTCTCACAAACCCGGAATCCAGAAGCCGCGTAAATCCGACCAATGCGACGAAGGAATGTCTCTGCATCTCTAAGCTGTTGCTCTAAAGCCGCTCTCGTTCCGGATGCACGTTGTATACTATCACGCTTGGATACCCAAGCTGGGTCATCCAATGCCAAAAATTGGAATCTCTGAAGAGCGAGTTCGTAGTCACAGCTGAATCGGTTCAAATGCTTTCTCATTCCCTGAACTGTGACCTCATGATCACGATCAGAGGGGCTAACCGCGACCCCATACGGCTCACCTGTATCTGGAGGAAATGGCCCAGATATAGGTTCTTGAGCTGCAAAAGCGTCTTTCATGACATGGTAATTGGTAAGTCCTAGCTCCAAGGTAGAAGAATCTTTCTGTAGCTTGATCCTACAGCCCAAAGTCCCAGAGCTAGCAGAACCAAGTACTCCGCACGAAGTTCCTATGTTGAGAGGATTCGCATAGAAGTTGTCACGGACAGAGGGGTTAGGCTCAGTGCGGTTCTCAACGGTAGTCATTGTGAAGCCTATGCCTTCGAGGAAAAGGAGCGTAATATCAATCTTCAGATCGTTGGCTTGCAGTAGTTGGTTGAGGTTCGGAAGAGTTTCCCCCCACCAGGTATCGTCATTTGCATCCCGTGCGCTTATGATAACTGTTGGTTGCATTTCGCGTGTTGGGAATTCTCGGTTCAGTACGTCGATTGCTACCCAATTTCGATTCTCGATCGTGGTAAGGAAATCAGGAAGAACTTTGCTCCAGCCTTCAATAAGGTTGCGATCAGTTGATAAGATAGGTGAAGTATAAAGTGACCGATAGAATGCCCGCTCATCAATCAATTCGATCGTGTAAGAGATTCCAGCTTGAGCAAAACCCATACGGATCTCCTTAACCGCCTTAATCCACCGATCCTGGCAATCATGCTCATAGATAGATAAGAGTACGAGGGTAATGGAGCGGTCGGTAAGGTCTACTCCGTAATTCGCGCGATAAGCAAAGAATGGCGGCTCGCGTTGATGAATGTGATATTTCGCAAGTATACCGTCGATCTCCTGGACATGATGGCCGAAATCCGGGGTATGTTCACTCAATTCTGGGCCACGAAATCGCGTTTGAACAGGAAGGACAGGCAATTTCGGCCAACCAATCCGGTAGGGAAGTCGTGAGTCAATTTCTTCTTCAATGCTGTTCATGTTGCAGTGTTCAGAGAAGGATGATTGTGGTAAAGTGAGACATTTGAGGGGGGTATTTATGTGTATCGGCCGGCGTGCATTGTGCATAGAAAAAGCAGACCTTCTACCACTCCCTTTTTGTATCAACAAAGGTTGTCGAACCCGTCGTGGAATCTCTTTGTTAGAAGACAGCATTGCTAGAATGTTAAGCATAGCTAATGGCATAATCTTAATTTATTGGGCATGCACTATGAGAGTGTTTAAATACGAAAAGAAGGGCTAAGAAAGCAACCTTCTACCAGGAAGCAAGTAAGTAGAGCAAGCATAGTAATAAAGAACACCATCCCGCCTCCAAACACGGCTACGTCAACTCTATCCTCCATATCCCACAAACTACCAAGTAATGAGTTTGCCCACGTCATAGCTGTATATTCATGGCCCCAAGCGATAAAAAAAGTGTACAGTACAATGAAGTTAGCGAGTGCGAATTAGAGAGCTTTCTCATAGCAAATTAAAAGCCCTTTATTCACCCTGCAGCACTCGACGCTTTTGAGAAAGCTGAGTTTCCCATCTCTTACTGGAGGGCAGTGTTCCACGAGCTCTTTGGTCATGAAACTAGACGAACGATGGTTTAGGACTCAGAGGGCAAGTTCAATTTTGACATTAGCAACCCATCGATCAGACCCCTAACAAGCAAACCAATTGATGTTTGGTATAAGCCGAGCCAAACTTTCAAAGGGCAATTTAGTAGTGATTTGGCTACTACCGTAGACGAGTATCGAGCCGAGCTTGTGGCTGCTTATCTTCGACAACGCAAAGACGAATACTTTCTTTCAGTCGAAGGCGTGATTGAGAGTTAGACCGAGCAACAAGTTTGAATGGCTTTTAGGGTTGATTCACCTGAGCCTGCTTTGATACTTGTAGAGACAAATATTCTATCTAAGTGCCGAGGGCCGAGTGGCTCTAGAATAGATAGGAGAACAATGCTGTAGAGCTATATTGGTGGAGTTGTCACTACCAATCAGAGTGTTGAGGAGCCGCGTAAGCGAGTGGACCTTTTCGGTTACCCCCAACAACCGCAACATTGTTCCGCCGACAACATCGACAACATCAACAACATCGTAGCAGCAGCGATGCCAAAGAACGCGGCTACAGTCCGTGAATCTCAGCTCCGCTGCTACTGTTACTACTGTTGATCCATTTTGACCAATTGACTCATCTTTAACTCCTTCTTGCCAACCGTCTCAGACCCTGATCAACGAGGTGTCACGCTCAACCTTGCATGGACGACACCCATTCGGTCATGACCACGATCCACCACTCGCCTCCACCGGGTGTAACGTCATTCGCTATATACGAAGATTCAGAAGACCAGGGACCACCGTCCCCATCCGAAGTTTACGAAGGCGATACGTCTTTCACCTCCGAGATGTCACTGCCCAGCGCCGATGACGCCATACCCAGCATTGAAGCACATGATGAACCAGAGCCATACAGTACCTCATACACATCGCGACCTTCAATTCTTACCTCTTCACGTCATGCCTCCGGAATGACAACCAAAAGCTTCATCTCATCCCTCCCGTCTGAAATCTCAATAGCTTCTAAACCCGTTCTGCCTGCCAATGCTCTTGATTCGCGATGCTCTCCCCGCAAAGAGCGACCGCCCTTCCGAAATCCATCCTCCGTGCGCGCCATGCAGATGTCCTCTCCGCCGCCTTTATCTGCCTTAGAAGCGCCTCGCGAGCGAATCAAAGGCAGTTACAAGCTTGCCACACCAAGTAGGAGTGGCAGGTCCGAATCGGTGTCTACAACAGGAACACGGCGATCACGGTCACATAGAGAAAGTATGCATGAGCACCAGGTGCAACAAAGCCCTCGACCAACGCCAACACCGCAACATTTGCCACTTGTTCTACTCCATGTCACTATTCTGCCGATGCAAATGCCATACTCAAATGAGCTCATGTGTAGGATCATGCCGGAATGGTTAGTCGAAAATTACAGAATACTCGAAGAGAAGTTACAGGACATTGTTCTTATGAGGCGAGGCCTTCTTATACAACATCCCAGGGAAGAATATGATGTCTTAGAAGAAAGAATCCTCGAAAGCTTGGAACTGAAGGTGCCCCGACTGCTCAAGTGTGGGCACTTTGTGGGCCCAGATGACGAGAGTTCAGAAGACGAAGAGCACGATGATGACAGGAGCGTAAGGGGTGACAGCATCGGGCGAGGCAGCCGTATGAGTGGAGGGACGGTTACTGTAGAGGACGAAGGGGAGGACGGATACTCAGCTTCTAACCTAAACGACGCCGGCGTCTGCCTGGATTGCCATAGACAAGTCAAGAAGCCAGGTAACGGCGTTGGGGCCGGCAACAAGAGATGGGATATCAAAATCTATGCAGCTAACGGATTGATGCGTGCAGGCGCTTGGTCGGCAGCTTGGAGCGAGATGGAAAGATGTGACGTTGAGATAACGCCATGGATCCCTAACGATGTGCGGAAGGCTATTGAGAAAAGACTGGCCGAAGAGAAGGAGACAGCGGAGAGAAAGGCCATGTACGCAGTGGAATTGCAGCGTCAGATCGAGGAAGAAGCCGCAAGACAGAGGACGCAGGAACAGGAGGAGGAAGCGAAGAGAAGAGCCGAAGAGGCTGAAGTGCAGCGACTTATTGAGGCCGAAGCAATAGCACTGCAAAAGAAGCTTCAGCAAGAAGAAGCCGAAAAGCGGAAGCTCGAAGAAACACTCACTGAAAAGATCGAAGAAGCCAAGGAAGCGATTCGAATGGAATTCGAGGCTCAAGCCCTTACTGAGGCCAACTGTGTCGCCGAACGCTTCCGTGCGATGGAGAACGCATTAAAAACGGAGCGAGAGAAAGTCGCAACCCAAGTGCCACCTGTGCTTCAAGTCCCCCACCCGCATCGATCCCGCAGTCGCTCGCGGAACCGAACGCGTTCTCGATCCCGTCGACCGCGTGTAGAGGAAATTCCACTTGGAACGCTGCTGAAGAACTACATGGTTCTGCAATTACAGGATTCGCGGAACTTTTTCATACTGCTTCTAGGTGTGATCATCACGTTTCTGCTCATGAATCCGAACACGACCTGGGATATGACCAGATTGACTACGGGTTTCCCGTCCATGTTACCTGTAGAACGATTTCCTGAGCTCAGCTCTCCTGTGGTGGTTACGGCTACTTCCACAACCATAGCTACAGCCACGACAACGACTACTGCGACGTCCGTTTCAATTCTTACTGTAACCGAGGTACAGACTCACAATATTGTAGAGACCATATTGCCATCTGAGTCCGTTGCGACAGTGGAAGAGCCTGAGTCTCACGTGTCGGGTTTTATTCATGATATACCGAGTGCAGCTACTTCAGCACCAGCATCGTTACCCACCGAATCATCTGCAATTGTGGAAGATCCCGAGCTTGCCATAGCACAACTAGTTCACGAGATACTGGATATGGCTCCTTCAGAATCAGTTGAGATGGCCAATACCCAAGCATCACTCCCTACTGAGCCAGTTTTGGTTGTGGAAGCGCTCCAGCCTAGTACATCACAATCTGTGGACGAAGCTTCAGCTACCACTAGTTCAGAGCCAGGCGAGAGACTCAGCGCCTCAGTATCACCACCTCCCATGGCAAGTAATGAACCTGATTCTATTAGCTCGCAATCTCCGCCAGAAAAGAAGTGGTCAGATGCTGAGCTTGTAGAATCCGAAGATCCTGCACTGTTGCAGGCAACTGAAATTAAGGTTACACAAGACACTGTCTCAGAAACAGCACAGTTGGTTGGTTCCGAGGAACCCACCGTAGAGACCCTAGATGAACTGGACGTGCCTTCACCGGAAAATGATATCACAGTGGCTGAAGAGTCATTCACAGTACCGGATTCCCCGGCCCTACCTACAAACATTGAAAAACTTGATTCGGAGTTTCCCGCGACAGAGACGGAGCAACTTGGCTCCGACTCAGCTGAGCCCAGACCCACAGAAGCTGAAGTCGAATCCGAGCCTGAAGCCCAGGATATGCAAGACGAAGTCATTGAAGCCGTTGCAGACGCCGACTCAAGAGACGAGCTCTAAGCACGCCCTCGCTTTCGAAACGGGCACCAGCCGCGAGGCGAAGCACCGCCCCAATCGTATCCACTTTCTGCCGACCAAGTACAAGCAACGACACTGCCTCGCAAGGCAACAGCCATAGCATCAGCACGGACATGCAGGTACTTCGACGCCACACCCGCGTACCGGTCTCAGCTGCACAGCCACATTCACATGCACCCCCACGCCCTCTATTATGGAAACGAAAACGCTTCTCCCCCCAAACCTCCCTACTTTGTTTCTTCTTACGACACAGTATTTGACATGCCATTTGACGACGTAATGCACACAGCCTCCCTCTTCTTCGGTTCTTTAGTCTCTCTCTTGCGTCTGAGCGTTCGATTGCGGTGTTATTCTAAGCGTTTAGCGATGGTGCATTAGCGTAGCGTGGTGTTATTGACTAGTTCGATTGATTGAGTTCGGTTCAGCATTGCCAGGAGGGGCAGTGAGAGGAGGATGAATTAGCTACGGTGGAAGGTAGTAAATAGAAAATTGAGAATGAAATCATTATGCAGAGGTCTTTTGTGTGCGGTTTTAGTGTCGCTTGGGAGAAGATGTTCATAATAATACTGAAGCTAAAACTGCAAAGTTGAATGTTAAATCAGTTGCACCAGTCTTTGGCACTTAGCCTAGAGAGTCCCAGGGAAGACTGAATGTCGTGGTGTTTTAAAGCATAGAAGAAGATAAGGGATCCATACCGTTGTAGTTGGCGGAGTAAGGGCGTGTCGAATGACTGAAGGTGAGTTTTTGATCAGTTGACCGCACGCATCTCCTCTTTTTTGAAACGAAATAGAATTTCAATCGTATTTGCTTGAAATAAGCAACAGATGAGCAGTCTCAATAACCCCTGACAACGTAAATGTTAACTCCATGAGCCGTAACGCTCGAAGTGATTCACTGCCTGCAATGTACATGAACCGATGAAACCATCCACGGAATGAGCCATGACACCGATATCGTGGAAACGGCGGGACGGATGCACCTGCTACAAAGGCCTTTGGAAGACAAGACCACTTTCTGCTTCGTTTTCTTTCCCCGTGCTTGAAATGCTATTCAGTCGACTTTCACCATGGCCTAGTTTTCTGACTTGTTTTGTTTAATAAAAAAAAAAACCTCCTCTCATCTAACGACACTCGAAGATGCTGCTGCGTCCACTTTACCTAATCTTGATAAAGAGCCATGCTTCGAGGGCCCTAGGTCAGATGTCTAAAAAATAAAACGGTTCAAAGGCCCGAGTACCAGCATCCATACATTCTCCTAATTTTTTGTCATGTTTGATGATATAAGCTCTAGCAATATGTGGCCTGGAGGGAAGGCCCTAGCGCTTATCTGTTTCCCTTCATTGTCCATACGATCGAGTCTTGGTATTCCTTTAGTAACAGAGCTACATATCCTAGGTAAGATATAGATATAGAGAGGTCAAACTTGGAATCACACTTCCAGAGTGTGTAGTTAGTCACTAAGTCTTTGGAGAGTTGACGTCACTGACGCTTGAGTAGATTCTATTCAAGCGACCGTAACAGTAGAGCAGGAAAAAAATCATGGCGTGATGAACTTTGATTTCATAGGATGCTGTATTCAAAGCCAGACTTGCATATTCGTCCGTCACGGCATCTCTTTACACATTATTTTCGTCAAGGCTACATGCCACGCCACACAACACACAACTCAGTCTCTCGGTACCCCTCTAGTCCACTCCGTCACTCGCAATCCCCTGCTTCTTCCGATCCTCTATCCGTCTCTTCGTCTTCTTTTTGCTATCTTCGACCCACTTGTCGTACGCGCCCTCGCCCTGTACTAGTTTCGACTTGACAACGCCCTTCATCAGCTCGCCCACAAAGCCCACAAAGTTGTGTCGCCGCAGCGCGTTCTCCCACAGCCAGCTGCTGCGTTTCTCTTCTTGTTCCTCAAGGGCCTCCATATCGCCGATCTCGCGCGCGCGGATGCGCTGGTCCTGTACGCAGGCCAGCAGGTTGAAGTGAATTTCTGAGGGGGGGTATTGGTTGATGCGACGCTGGAGGACGGGGATCACGGCGTCGGGAAATTGTTGGGGCGTGCAGGGTCCATGGGAGATGGGTGCAGGCTGGAGGCCATCGAGCTCATAGAGGGCCCCATTTACGGAGGTGTAGCTGAGAAGATGTTAGCGGCAGATAAGGGGAGCGGGGCGGCGGGAGACACACGCAATGAAGTGATAAACGTCGTCATCCTCGGTGGCTGCCCGCTGGGTCTCGTCTATGAAGGGTGATGATCGCGCGAAGGAGTTGTGTACTTCGCGAATGATATCCGAGTTCGAAAGCGTCTCGCCGCGGAACTGCATGCCCTTTTAGTCATCGCTCTGCTGCACCCTCGACAGCTCACCCACCTCTGGAGGAAATTCCTGCGTGAACTCTTTGAACTCCTTGAGGTCCTTGCCTATTTCTACCTCTGCGTCCTTGTTCAAAAGTACTGAAAGCAGCGCCTGAGTCCCGCACGCGTTCTGTATTGTCTGTGCGGCGAAGAAGATATTATTCGCCGCATCGTGATCGAAGTTGCCGTCCTTGGGCGTGTCTGATTTTGCTTCGCCTGTGGGATATTTGAAGAGGAATATGACGCCGTAGATCTTTCCGAGACGCTTCAGCTCGTCGGGCTCAAGGCTTATAAGCTCTTCGAACTGCACGTCCTTAACACCGAGCTTCTCGATGAGGTACGTAAAGACGCCCTAAGGGTTGCGTGAGTAGGTAGCGATAGAAAGGGCTCGGCAAATGAGGGACAAGTACCGCATCGCTCTCGATGGTGTTCCAGCCGCCGGACATAATTTCTGGAGACGCGTGGGAGCTGTGGAGCGAGTGTTTGTTCCGTGAATGCGTTGTTACAAAGCTCATGCGTGGAGCGCCTATCGGAGTTTACGTCGGCCCGAAGGACGGAACACTTCCGAGGAATCGGAACCCCACATTCACTGAGGGTGACGCAATTCGTTCACCCCTCGCCTCAACGTCTCTGCGAAGGAGTGCACATTGAATCCTCAGTCGATCTGCTTATGGAGGCTGCTGACGCACTAGTGCCTTAACTCCGCTCTCCTGTCTTACGTCCGATCTGGCATAATACTTCGGCCAACACCAACGCGCCCAACTGAACTCTCAGCAAACATTTTCGACGCGTGCCTGGGATCCTGCCATAATTGTGGAATTCTAATGATTATTACTATTCAGTAATTCCGAGCTCCTTCGCTTCACTGTTATATCAGACGAAAAAAGAATTGGCCTGATATGGACATATGACCTAAGTTGTAGAAGAAAACAAGGACGAAACACCTACCTTTGAACATCGCCGTTTCTCTTTGGGCTGCTATACATGCCTGGATAGAATGACATCTTTGTCTAGAAAAATCATTGGCTATTATCGATTGGCATTAACATCATCAATTCGCATCTACCTTGGGGTCTGTACTATGGCGAAGTGAATGATGAGCGCTGCGGTGAATGAAGCAAGAATAAAAGTTTGCTGAAAACATTGATTCAATTTCGTAAAAGAAAGCAACTTATTCGACATGGTGGGCATGTATGGTGACGGGCAGCCCAAGCTGTGTCGGCGAGCTAATGATGAGCCGGGTGAAGCACGAAGACACTGCAGCAGCAATGAAACATGGAAACTGCAGTACGGCTCTTGGAGATGGTACTATCCAGCAAAATGCTATTGGGACATATGCTTTTGCGGAAGAGTTGCACTTCTTTCTGATCAAGGCAGCGGGAGTTTAACTATTTCAGGGGCAGCATTGGATTCTTCGTTTCGCTGACTGATGATGATATTAGGAAGGCTACTAGGCACAGGTTTGACCATGACTTCCCGTGCATCCTTTTTGGCGACGGGTTGTTTGATGTGTCTACGCCGAGGCAGGACAAAAGGCCTAATGGTGTCTGGCCAACGCCGCCGGTAACTTTGGTTAGATGTAGTAACCAGAGGCGATTAGAGCGGCAAAGCAGTGTTCGAGACACTTTGCACAAAACGCGGTAGATGAAAGTAACACTTGCGTTGATGCTGGGCTGGAATTGGCGTGACCAGCTCCCTGGAAATGCCCGAGAGTAATGCCGAATAAAGTGTCATACGATCCAGACAACACTATGAACAACTAAACCTGCTGCTTCATGCTTGCAATCTTACAGACGCACCCCGAGTCAAGGGGAAAAAGAAAAAAAAGAAATGTACTCCGCAGCAGATGCAGACCAGACATGCAACATAGGCGCAGTTCGGCGAGACAACAGTCACGAGTCACCAAAGATGGTTCTGCCAGCCGAGCCGATCAGCCCGCAACCTACCCAGAGACCGGGAAAACACCAGGTTCTTATCCTCGGTTGCAGGAAAGCAGTCCCCCAAGAGCCTCACGGGCAGGCTCCAAAGTACCAACGAGCAAAGGCAGAGGCGCAGGCATGTTCCTTGCCCGCGCAACACTCGGCCGGTAGCTCAGCGTGGCCATCCAATGGCCATCCCGCACATGCACGCACGGCATCACTGGCCGCTGGGGGCGTACCCACAGCACGGGGACGCGGCCTCGCTCGCGAGACGCAAGAGCCACGCAGGCTGGGCGGGCCAACGGGCAGCAAATGACGGACGGCAGCGTCGTCGACGACGAGACGAGACGACAGGACAGGACAGGACGGCAGACCAGAGTTGAGGCGCGCAGCAGCCAATGCAGCACTCTAGCGCGTCACGTCAAACCCAAGCCCCCGTCCCATCGATGCAAGAGGGCCAGAGCGGAGAATGGTCCCCCGGGCGACAGGGGTAGGCGAGCGAGCTCTCCGTCTTTTTCGTCTGGCTGGCTGGCGAGCCGCCAGATCAGAGGGGTCGGTGGTGGAGGGGACGGGTCTGGTGCTGCTGGCGCGGGCGCTGGCGCTGGCGCGCCTCGGATGAACCCGTGCACAGGCCCTCTGATCCGGCGTAGCGCGATTCAGTCTGTCGGGCCCGAGACGGCGGTCGTGGAGCTGCCGGTTTGCGGGCAGGCCATGGACAGGGCGGCGGGCGAAGGGGCCAGGCAGGCAGGCAGGCAGAGAGGGCATGGGGCAGGGTGGCCAGGGCGCGGGCGCGTGGCGGCCGCCAGCGGAGCGCCATGGCAGCAATCCGCTTCGATAAGAAGGGCCGGCCAGTCAACGAGCTCCCGCGCCGTCCATGTGACTACGTAACTGATTGCCGGTCGCGGTTGCGGTGGTGGCTTGCGCGCACGTCTGGCTTGTCTCGCGCTGGGCGGCCTTGATTGGCAGCCACTTTGAGGAAACATGCGAGTCACCGTGCAATGCGATACGACGCGATACGAAATAACGGGGAAGCATACATACGATAACTTTGTGTAGACGACGACGACGACGACGACCGCACACGTCCGCTCCACGATGTACCATGCACTGCACATCTGCACCGCCGTCCGGCCACCGCACAACCACCGCACCAGGCCCGCAGATCCCGTTCACCGGTCCCTGTCGCGGTGCACGGCCTCGTCCTCAAACACTCCACGTGCCCTCGTCCCCCATCCCTACCCATATTTCACCACGCTATGCCGTACTATGCGCTTGACCCTCTCCGCCACGGGGCCAAAATCCTTCTCCCGTTCCGTCCCAACCTTCTCGTTCGCCTCACCGAGGAATGCCCGCCCCAACCCATCCAGCACCCAAACGGCAAATCACAACCGCCTGCAGCCAGGAGGAAAGAAGAGAACCATAACGGCAACAGCATGTCGATCACTTCGCAGTCACTTCCGGATCCGGAACTAGCGCCTAAGCGAGCAGCAATGTTCAGTCGGGCTAGAGAGTACCAGTACCGGCAATGCTTTCCTTGCTCCCCACCCCCCTCCTCCGTCCCGGTGAATTTTCCCTACAGCCCAAAGAGAGAGAGAGAGAGCCGCGGACGCACGTGCAGACGCGCGTGCCTACCTATCAGCTCGCACGCCGGCGCCCCGAATCGTCCCCAGAGCCCATGCGGAGCCACGTTCAGCGTAGTGTTCTACTATCTTGAATCAAGCATCTTGCACCGTCCATCTCCTGCCCGTCTTTTGCCTGGATACCCAGCACCCGCACCACGCCCCGTAGCTTCGTCGAGGGCTGGTCAGCAGCCCATTTTGAGTTTTTTTTTCTTCTCGTCATTGTTGAGCGCTGTCCTGCTCGGTACGCTAACGCTAACGCGGGCATGCACGTCACGTACATACGTGGACGGGAAGGGAGGGGAGAAGGGTTGAGGCAAAAAAGCTTGGTACTCCCGGGGGTTGCGCTGGGAAGGAAGGGAGGGGGGTAAAGGGTAAGTGTACGCGCCTTGCTGCTTTCAGGCGGGCCCGCTTTTGGGCTACGATACCCGGCCGCGTTACGTTCCATGCGATTCCTCCTGTTAGCCTTGCGTTTTTTTGCTGCTATCTTTGTGCCTTTTGGGCCATTTCGCTTCCCACCCAAAGAAAGAGGGACGTGGAAAAACCTTGGGTTGCTAGGCGGTTTTGCGGACGGAGGGCCTGATGGGTTGGGCGCGCGGGAAGGGGGGAGGGCTTCCTACTTGCTGGTAGAGAGAAGGCTGCTGCTGCTGGGGTTCCACCGTGCTTTGGAATCGCGCAGTGGACAGTTTCTACCGTACACAAGGGGGGTTGTGTTTTTTTTTGTAACCCGCGATGCGACGCCGAACATGGGTAATGGGACAGCGAGCGAGCGAGTACGTGTGGGGAAAAAGGTGGATAGACGCCGTTGGCTTAGGATTTCCGCTCCGCAGGCAGCCGGATGCAAAAACCCCGGCTTGAAAGAGGGAAAGCAGAAAGAAGTAGTGCGGTTTGCATGGAGAGGGATAGGCGAAGAGAGGTGGCAAGGGGGGGAGAGAGGGCGAGGGCGAGGCGAGGACGAGTTGAATTGCCAGTGTTGGATGCGCGCGCGTGGATTGGACGGCTGGGAGCCCCGCCTCGCTCGCTGCCCGTAGCCAAAAAGTACCGGTACCTGCTGTGTATGCATCCATGCCTCAACATAGACCGACACATCATACTTGCGTGCGTTTGACGTGCTGGGCATGTCTTCCCGTACGGTACATCCATGCGTGGACCTTGTTGCCAAGTCCAGTTGGCTCGTCCCCGCCGCCAGGCAGGCAGGCAGGCAGGTAAAGATAGGTCCGTTGGTAAGTAGTTAGATAATGTAGATGACTTTTGTTCCGTCGTCCGAAGGGCAAGCCTAATCATCTTCGTCGCACAGTTTCTTACACGATCCGAGAAAAGCCCATAACGTAAACCGGGTCCGGGCTCGTCCACGTCCTGCACAGCTCCTCCTTGCACAGCGCAGCACAGCACCAGCAGGGCGGCTGGCTGGTGGGCGGGCTGGCTGGCCTAGGGTTAGGCAGTGCACGCAGCGGACAAATCGCAGGTCCCAACCAATGCCTCGTCCCAAGTGAAAGCACACACACGCGCGCGCAAAGACCAGATGCCGAACCAGCAAATGGAACGGATGAATCCCGCGCATTATTTCTGTCAGATCGCAATCTGTCGGGCTGATGCTGCTGCTGCTGCTGCTGCTGCTGCTGCATGGGCGCGAAACCCAGCGGTCGCACAGGCATAAACCAGCCGAGATGAAATGAACAAAAGATGACGGTGCGACGGGGAGACGGTGAGAAAAAAAAATAAAAAGACCCATGACGAAAGCCAAATCACCGCATGGTGCTTCCAAGTATAGCTCCAGGACCCTGGGCGTGAGAAAAGGATAATATTGTACGCCATGGGAAGAGAAAGAAAGGTGGATGACGAGGGTCCATTGGGGCTCGCAGGCACGCCCTGATTGGTGGGAGGGGGCCCTGGGTTGGGGGTTTGTGAGAGGCATACCTACACTTTCGGTTTCGGGCAGGGACAGGGGGAGGAGGGGAGGGATGATGTGCGGTGAGATGGGGGCAAGAGGGATTTGATAGGTCGAGCTTATCTGCCAGAGGGGGCTGGTCTAGATCGCTTTTACATAACCTTAATTGCAGGTTCGTTGTTGGGTGATGGGAACGATGGGCGTGTAGGTACGTGCGAGTGTACGCTAGGACTTGTGTCATGGCGTGTATGGATGTATCTGTGGATGGGCTGTGTGTACCGTAGTACCTTGGACCAGTGGACGACAATCAGTGCCTAGTCACGCGACGGTGCCTCTCTGCGGAGCCCATGCTGCGGAGCCCATGCAGCGCAGCGGAGGTGGGAAAACAGGGAAACAAGAGAAACTCGAGGTCAGGTCGGGTGAGGTGTGAAGCGCAGATTGGTTGGAGGGGGAAGCAGGACAGAGCCTCCACCTCCATCATCGATGTCACGCTTGCAGGCCCGGATCTAAACCCCGTACGGAGTGCTGTGCATTCTTGCTGCCTCGCTCGCCTATTCGTGCCTGAGGCGAAGGAGGGGAGACCTGTCAAGCGGAATCGCACATAGGATACATGTCACGGGCAGATACCTCCCACGTTTTGCTTACACACAAGGGAAATGCCGCACAATCTGCCTCTGCATCCATCTGCATCATTGGGCCAAAAACCGCCTGCGCAGCACACCAATCGACGGTTGCACCACCACCATGGCTGCACCACACCATTGTCCGAACACAACTCCTCGACGCGCGCGCCCTCGCCCGGCCCAACCGTCATGCCGCGCACATGATAATCTGACATCCATCTCGCCAGGCGCCTCACATTCCCCCCCTCTCCTAGTCACAAACCTGCACCACGCAGTTCCATTCCCCCCCCCTCGCTTGCCAACCCCCTCGCCCTTCAGCCCTCGTCAGTCAGGCGCTGCTGCTGCTGCTGCTGCTGCTGCTGCTACTGCTGCTCCTCCTCCTGCTGGC
>Ga0247757_10001489_pt1 | contig 15169 bp, 9 predicted proteins | sample UWRJL126311R4_FD_180929 | JGI IMG/M metagenome (GOLD analysis project Ga0247757, IMG submission 180929) | Plant litter microbial communities from Arlington Agricultural Research Station in Wisconsin, United States - UWRJ-L126-311R-4 | ecosystem: Environmental > Terrestrial > Plant litter >... | reverse complement strand
CGCGATGGCGCGCTCCAAGCTCGACGAGCACCGCCTCAAGGAGGTCGACGTCAACGACGTCAAGGACGGCGACCGCTTCGAGCTCGGGCCCTTCGAGATCGAGCTGGTGCACATGACGCACTCGATCCCCGATGCGGCCGGCGTGATCCTCTACACGCCCGTGGGCACGGTGCTCGTCACCGGCGACTACAAGTTCGACCAGACGCCGGTCGACGGCATCCCCGCCGACGTGTCGCGCCTGGCCGAGCTGGGCCGCGACGGCCTCCTGCTGCTGTGCGGCGACTCGACGAACGCCGACCGCCCGGGCTTCTCGCCCAGCGAGTCGATCGTCGGCCCGCACCTGGAGCGCGTGTTCTCCGAATGCGACGGCCGGATCGTCGTCACCTGCTTCGCCTCCAACATCCACCGCGTCCAGCAGGTCGTGGACGCCGCCACCGCGCTGGGCCGCAAGGTCGCGCTGGTCGGCCGGTCGATGAAGAAGAACGTCAACATCGGCAAGTCGCTCGGCCACATCGACGTGCCCGACGGCGCGCTGGTGCAGCCGCGGGAGCTGGCGAACTTCCCCGACCACAAGCTGGTCATCATCTCCACGGGCTCCCAGGGCGAGCCGCTGAGCGCGCTGCGCCGGATGGCCCACAAGGACCACCCGCAGGTCGAGCTGAAGAAGGGCGACACCGTCGTCTTCTCCGCCACGTCGATCCCGGGCAACGAGCGCGCGGTCAACGAGACGGTCGATCGGCTCTACCAGATCGGCTGCGACGTGATCACCACGCAGGACGCGCCGATCCACGCCTCCGGCCACGGCTACGCGGAGGAGATCAAGCTCATGCTGAACCTCACGAAGCCGAAGTACGTGATGCCGTTCCACGGCGATCACAAGCGGATCCTGCTCCACGGCCGTCTGGCCGAGTCGCTCGGCCACGACGAGAAGGACATCTTCCGCGGCGAGAACGGCCGGCCGCTGGAGATCACGGCCAAGGGCGCCCGTTGGGGCGAGCCCGAGCAGTCCGGCCTGATCTTCGTCGACGGCATGGACATCGGCGACGTCACCGACGTGGCGCTGCGCGACCGGCGCATGCTCTCGGCCGACGGCATCTTCGTCGTCGTCGCCACGATCAGCGAGCAGAGCGGCCTGCCGGTCGCCGACACCGAGGTCATCTTCCGCGGCGTGCCGTTCAAGGAGGAGAGCGAGGACCGGCTGATCCAGCAGATCAGCGACCAGGTCGACGCCTCCCTCGAGCGTGCCGCCGGCGAGGAGATCCGCGAGATCGACCTGCTCCAGGACGTGCTGCACGACGACCTGGCGAAGTTCCTGTACGACCGCCTGCGCCGCCGTCCCATGGTGCTGCCGGTCGTCGTCGAGGTCTGAGCCGCGCTGCTCATGGGGTCTACGTAGCTGCTACGTAGACCCCGCGGCGCCGTGCTGGCCGCGACTACGGTGGGGCGATGCGACTGGCTCCAGGTCTCTCCGCCGTGCTCGTGACCTGCGCGGCGGCGCTGCTCGCGGGCCCACCGCTCGCCGCGGCGGCCACGCCCGAGTACTTCCCGCTGCCGGCCGACCGGCCGATGTCCGCCGGCCTCGTCGCGGACCCGGACGGCAACGTCTGGTTCGGCGCGGGGAAGACCGGGGCGGAGACCGTCCCGCCGCTCGGCCGCATCACGCCGTCGGCGGCCACGCCGGGCACCTCGGACGGCATCGCGCTCTTCCCGACGCCGGCGATCGCCAGCGAGGGCTGCTGCGCGAACTTCATCCGGGACGTGGCCTTCGACCCGGCGAACGGCCGGGTCTGGTTCGTGCGCAGCACCGGCGCGGTCGGCTACGGCACGACCACGGCGATGAGCCCCGGCGGCTCTTCGGGGATCCAGGCCACCGGGACGCCCACGCACCTGGACCTCGGCGGGATCGCCGTCGCCCCGACCGGTGAGGCCTGGTTCACCGAGAACGGCGCGTCGAACGCCGCCGGTTGGCCGGGCAACCGCGTCGCGCGCATCGACGCCGGCCTGTCCATCCACGAGCTGACCGACCTGGCCCACCAGACGCCGTCGCTCGACTCCGCGCGGTACGACGCCAAGCCCCAGGGCATCGCCATCGACCCGACCGGCGCCCCGTGGTTCACCGAGGCCTCGCGCGGATTCCCCGGCTACCGGATCGCCAAGGTCGACGGCGAGGCCTACCAGGAATACCTGCTGACGCCGTGCGCCCCGAGCCCGCCGTGTTCGGGCTCCAACACCGGCACCGGGCCGGTCAGCATCGCCGCCGCGCCCGACGGGTCGATCTGGTTCACCAACAACGACGCCAACACCTTCGGCCGGCTCAACCCGAGCCACGACACGATCACCCAGTACAGCCTCGCGGCGATCGACCCCCAGCTCACCGCCGGCCAGCCGCGGTCGATCCGCCTGGCCCCCGACGGCACGCTGTGGCTCGCCGAGCTCGGGTTCATCTCCCACCCGGCGGCCAACGCGATCGTGCGCATCGTCCCCGGCGACGCCCCGACGGCCACCGTGTACCACCTGGGGGCGGGCCGTACGCCGTACTCCGTGGCGCCCGACGGCCGCGGGAACGTGTGGTTCGGCGGGACGACGGACACCTCCGGCGGGTTCGTCGGGCGGCTGGCGGGCGTGGTGGACACCGGGACGCCGCCACCGGGCGGAGGCGGGCCCGACACGCCGCCGGGTGGCGGCACGCCGGATCCGCCCGTGGACCCCGGCCCCGCGCCGCAGCCGGGTCCCGTCCCGATCCCCATCAAGCCGGTCACGGTCGGCACGGCCAAGGTCGGCGACCCCCGCGTCAGCTCCTCGTCGCTCTCCTCCAACCAGATCTGCGTCGGCCCGCCCGAGGCGAAGTGCAGCCTCGTCTACCTGATCCAGACCCACGAGTACGTCGCCGGCTTCCCGGGCACGACGGCGCGCCACGCGGCGAGTGCCGCCAAGAAGAAGGCGAAGCCGAAGAGGCGCAAGACCCGCCTGGTGACGGTCGGAACCAAGACCGTGACGCTCGCCGGCGGCACGTCGGCGAAGGTCACGGTCGCGCTGAACGCCAAGGGCCGCAAGATCCTCAAGCGGGACAAGAGGCTCAACGCGACGTTCACCGTCACGCAGTCCGTGAACGGCGGCAAGAAGACGAAGATCAAGACCAAGAAGGTCACGTTCAAGGCCAAGCGCGGGAAGTAACCGCCCGCGCCCGGATCGGGGCGTGGCCGGAGAACCGTCAGGACGAGGCGTAGCCCGGCCGCACCGGATCGTCCAGCAGGCTGGTCGGTCCGGGCAGGCGGGGGAGGCGGACGATGAAGCGGGCGCCCGGCCGGGCGTCCTCCACCGTCACCGTGCCGTCGTGGGCGAGCGTCACCGCGCGCACGATGGACAGGCCCAGGCCGAACGATCCGCCCCGGTCGCCCTCGGCCCGCACGAAGCGCTCGAAGATCCGCTCGCGCAGCTCCGGCGGGATGCCGGGGCCGTCGTCCTCCACGATGAGCAGCACCTCGTCGCCCTGGATCGAGACGCTGGCGCGCACCTCGGTCCCCGGCGGCGTGTGGCGCATGGCGTTCTCCACGAGGTTCAGGATCAGCCGGTGCAGGTCGTCCCGCGAGCCGTTGACCTCAGTGTGGGCCCGCGCGGAGATCGTGAGGCGGTGCTCTCCCGCGGCCGGCTCCAGCTCCGACGCGGCCTCGACCAGCACCTGTCCGAGATCGGTCGGGGAGTGCGGCTGCTCCCGCCGGGCGTCGGCCCGCGCGAGCAGCAGCAGGTCCTGGACGAGCCGGCGCATGCGGCGGGAGGAGCGCAGCGCGGACTGGGCCGCCTCGCCGCGCTCGCCGTCGAGCACGTCGGCCAGCAGCTCGAGGTTCACGAGCACGCTGGTCAGGGGCGTGCGCAGCTCGTGCGAGGCGTCGGCCACGAACTGGCGCTGCCGGGCCAATGCGGCCTCGGTCTCCTCCCGCGAGGACTCCAGGCCCTGGAGCATGTCGTCGAGGGTGCGGGCCAGGTCGGCGATCTCGTCGTCGGCGTGCGGAACGGGGATGCGCTGGCTGGGGTCGCGGGTGAGCGCGATCTCCTGCGCCGTACGGGTGAGGCGCTCGATCGGTCGCATCGCGCGGCGGGCCAGCCAGACGCCCGCGAGCAGCGCGACGAGCGCGCCGCCGATGACCCCGATGACGAGGAACGTCCGCACGCGCGCCACCGTGGCGTCGATGTCGGAGATCTTGCGGGCGTACTGGACCACGGCGACGCCGCCGCCCGTGCCGGCGATGGGGACGAAGCGCTGGACGATGCGGTAGCCGTTGGCCTCGAACGGCGAGGTGTTCTGGGACACGGGGAGCACGGGCGCCCGGCTCGTCTTGGTGATCACGCGCCCGTCGCGGAACGCGACGCGGATGACGGCGTGCTCGGCGGCGGCGTAGGCGTTGAGGGCCTTCGGGGACGTGAACCGGAAGCGGCCGCTGAACGGGTCGTAGGACACGCTCACCCGGTCCGGGAGCTCGTCCACCGCGGTCACGAGCTGACCGTTGAAGTCCGACCGGATGCGGCCGGTCGTCAGCTCGCCGACGGCGACCGCGAAGACGGAGAGGATGAACAGCGTGAGGGCGGCGCTGATGAAGGCCAGGCGCCAGCGAATCGGGAGCCCGCGCCGGTGCCGGCGCACCGGCGGCGCGGGGCGGGCGGGGCCGTCCTCCGGGTTAGGCGCGGAGGACATACCCGGCGCCGCGGATCGTGTGGAGGAGCCGCGGCTCGCCGCCCGCCTCCAGCTTGCGGCGAAGGTTCGACACGAACACCTCGATGGTGTTGGTCGTGGCGAACGGGTCGTAGCCCCAGACCTCCTCGAGCAGCCGCTGGCGGGCCACGACGATGCGCTCGTTGCGCATGAGGTACTCGAGCAGCTCGAACTCGCGCTGGGTGAGCTCGACCGGGCGGTCGCCGCGCGAGACCTCGTGCGTGTCGGGGTTGAGCATCAGGTCGCCCACGACGACGGAGGCGGCGCCGCGCGGCGGCCGGCGGCGCAGCAGCGCGCGCAGGCGGGCCAGCAGCTCCTGGCGCTCGAACGGCTTGACGAGGTAGTCGTCGGCCCCGGAGTCCAGGCCCTCGACGCGGGACTCGAGCGCGTCGCGCGCGGTGAGCATGAGGATCGGGGTGTCGTCGACCGCCCGCAGGCGCTTGGCGACCTCCAGGCCGTCCAGCTTCGGGAGGCCGAGGTCCAGCACCACGAGGTCGGGGACGAAGGCCACGGCCTGGTCCAGCGCGTCCTGCCCGTCGGGGGCCAGGCGCACCTCGTAGCCCTCCATGCGCAGGGAGCGGGCCAGCGCCTGCGCGATCTCGTCGTCGTCCTCGACCACGAGGACGCGCGGGGGTCGGTCGTTCATGAGAGGCGATGCTATTCACTCGCGATGAGGAGAACGTAAACGCCCATTGCACGTCGAGCCCCACGTCGATCCCGCCCAGCGGGATCGACGTGGGGCTCGACCGCGATGGGGCCGAGCGGGGAGGGGTCTGGGCGCCGGCGTCGAAGAGCGCGCCGACCCATATGGCGACCACACGATCCAAGAAACCGGCGGCCAAGCGGCCCGCCTCGTCCACGGCCGCGCCGCGCAAGCGGGCCCCGGCGACCGGCCAGGGCGCCAAGCGGCCCGCCGCGAAGACCGGCGCACGCGCGGGCGCCTCGACGCGGGGCGGGGGCAAGGCCGCGCGCGGCCCGGCGCCGCGCGCCAGGCGCGCCGGCGGATGGCGCACGCGCTTCCCCGTGCTCGAGCAGCACCAGTGGGACGTCGTCGGCCTCGCGCTGATCGCCCTGGGCATCCTGCTCGTCTTCCCGCTGTGGCTCGGCGGCAGCGGCGGCGCGGCCGGCCGGGGGCTGGACAGCGCCTTCCACTGGCTGATCGGCGGCGCGGCGATCCTGACGCCCGTGGCGCTCATGCTCGGCGGCCTGCTCATCATCCTGCGGCCGATGCTGCCGTCGGTCCGCCCGTTCCGGATGGGCGCGCTGCTGCTCGGGGCGGCCGTCTGCCTGGCGCTGGCCGCCGGCACGCTCGGCCTCTCCGGCGGTACCGCCCGGCCCGCCCACTTCGCGCCCCACGCGATCTTCGAGCAGCGCGGCGGCGCGATCGGCGAGACCCTGTACTACGCCAGCGCCACGCTGTTCTCGTCGGTCGGCGCGCACGTCATCGCGGTGTTCCTGTTCGCCGCCGCCATGCTCCTGCTCACCGGCGCCTCGCTGGCCGGCGTCATGCGCTCGGCCGGCAGCAACGTCGCCGGCACCACCCGCGTGCTGATGCGCGACGGCCGCCCGCGGGACGCGGACGCCGAGCGCTTCTCCGGCGGCCACGACGACGAGGAGCCCGCGCGCAAGACCGCCGCGCGCCGGCGCAAGGCCGACCCCGAAGGGCCCGGCGTCGTCGCGGTGGGGGACATCCCCGAGTGGGAGGACGGCGACGTGGCCGCCTCCGCCGGCCCGGCCGATCCCGCCGAGCAGGAGACGACCGGCTTCACACCGCCCGAGCGCGAGGAGCAGGACTACGTGGTGCGGGCCACGCCCGGATCGCCCTCCCTGGACGGTGCGGTGCGCTACCCCGACCTGTTCGGCGACGGCGACGAGATCCGCCTGGAGCCGACGATCCTGGACCGTGACGAGGAGGACGGGCCGGCCGCGTTCGTTCCCGACCCGGAGCCCGAGGACCACGTCGAGGAGGAGGAGCTGCCCGAGGTGGGGGAGCAGGCCGTCCTGCCCGACATGCCCCCGCCCGTCCAGCGCGCCCGCAAGGGCCGCCTGCCCGAGGACGACCCCGACTTCCACTGGACGACCCCGTCGTCGTCGATGCTGCGCCGCTCCACTGCCGACCAGTCCAAGCCCGACACCGCCGGCCAGGAGAAGACGGCCGCCGCGCTCGTGGAGGCCCTGAGCCACTTCAACGTCGAGGCGAAGGTCGTCGCCACCGTCGCCGGGCCGCACATCACCCGCTACGAGCTGCGTCTGGCCCCCGGCGTGAAGATGAGCAAGGTCGGCCAGCTCAAGGACGACCTCGCCTACGCGCTGGCCGCCACCGACATCCGCATCCTCGCCCCGATCCCCGGCAAGCAGGCCGTCGGCGTCGAGGTGCCCAACGCGCGCCGGCGCATCGTCCACCTCGGCGACGTCTACCAGGACCCGCCCAAGGACTGGTCGCCGCTCACGGTGTGGCTGGGCAAGGACGTCTCGGGCAAGGCGATCGGGGCCGACCTGGCCAAGATGCCGCACATCCTCGTGGCCGGCACCACGGGCGCCGGCAAGTCCGCCGCGGTCAACGCGATGCTGTCCTCGATCCTCCTGCGCGCCTCGCCGAAGGAGGTGCGCTTCGTCCTGGTCGACCCCAAGCAGGTGGAGCTCAACCACTACGAGGCGATCCCGCACCTGCTCACGCCCGTGATCACGTCGCCCAAGATGGCGGCCAACGCGCTGCAGAACCTGGTGCGCGAGATGGAGTGGCGCTACGGGATCATGGCCATGGCCAAGACCCGGTCGCTGCCCGAGCTGAACAAGTGGCGGGTGGAGGTCCAGGAGGAGCCCGAGCTGCCGTACATCCTCTGCGTGATCGACGAGCTCGCCGACCTGATGATGGTCGCGCCCGCCGACGTGGAGGACTCGATCATCCGCCTGGCCCAGAAGGCCCGCGCGGTCGGCATCCACCTGGTGCTCGCCACGCAGAGCCCGCGGGTCGACGTCATCACGGGCATGATCAAGGCCAACGTGCCGTCGCGCATCGCGTTCGCGGTGTCCAGCCAGATCGACTCCCGCGTGATCCTCGACCAGAACGGCGCCGAGTCGCTGCTCGGCCAGGGCGACATGCTCTTCTCCGCCGTCGGCTCGTCGAAGCTGCAGCGGATCCAGGGCGCCTACATCGACGAGGCGCAGACCGCCGCGATCACCGACTGGTGGGCCAAGCAGGGCGAGCCGGAGCTGCGCGAAGACCTCCTGGCCGAGGTCGAGCCCGCCGCGGACGCCGACGCCCCGGCCGACGACGGGTTCGATCCCGACGAGGACGCGCTGCTCGGCGACGCGATCGAGCTGGTGGTCGAGATGGGCACCGCGTCGACCTCGATGCTCCAGCGCCGCCTGCGCCTTGGCTACACGCGCGCGGGGCGGCTGATCGACATGCTCGAGCGGCGCGGCGTCATCTCCGGGTACGAGGGCTCCAAGCCCCGCCAGGTGCTGGTCACCGCCGCCGATCTGCCCCGGGTGCTGGCCGCCCTGGCCGAGCGCACCGGACCGGCTCCGGACGGGCCGCCGGTCCCCGTCTCGCCCGCCGATCCGGAGGCCGGGAGCGACGGCCTGGGGGATGGCGCACCGGACGCGTGACGCCTGATCGATAGCCTGCGTCCGTAATGCCCGAGATCGGACCGACGCTCAGGGAAACGCGGATGCGGCAAGGGCTCGAGATCTCGGACATCGAGGCCTCGACCAAGATCCGCGCCAAGTACCTGCGCGCCATCGAGAACGAGGAGTGGGATCTCCTTCCCGGTCCCACGTTCGTCAAGAGCTTCCTGCGCACGTACGCGGAGGCCCTGGACCTCGATTCCCGCCTCCTGCTGGAGGAGTACAAGAGCCGGTACGAGCGCTTCGACGAGCACGACGCACGGCCCTCGACCACGTCGCGCGGCACGTCGCACTCCTCGTCGGGCCGTGAGCGCCGGCCGCCGCCCCGCCGCGCCCATCCGGGCCGGTGGATCCTGCTGGCCTGCGCCGCGATGGTCGTGGTCATCGTGTTCTTCCTGCTCGGCAGCGGGGACGACACGCCGGACCGCAAGGGCGTGACGTCGGCCGTCACCGAGACGACGGCGAAGACCACCCAGACCACGGCGAAGGCCAAGACCACGGCCGCCGAGAAGCCGAGGACGACCGCGGAGAAGGACGCCAAGCCGGCCGCCGGGAAGACCGTGAAGCTGCGCATCGTCCCCACCGGCGAGGTGTACGCGTGCCTGTTCGCCGGCTCCAAGCGGCTGATCGCCGGGCAGACGCTGACCGAGGGCACGCCGTCGGACAGCTACAAGTCCAAGCGCTTCGTCGTGGTGCTCGGCAACGGCAACGCGACGCTCGACGTCGACGGCAAGACGCTGAAGGTGCCCCAGAGCGATCAGCCGATCGGGTACGAGGTCACGAGCGCGGGCCGCACGCGGATCGCCGCGGGCGAGCTGCCCACCTGCTGATGGGCCGGCCGATCCGATGAGCGCGCGCGCCGGCGTCGTCGTGACCGGGACGGAGGTCCTCACCGGCCGGGTCGCCGACCGCAACGGTCCGTGGCTCGCCGACCGCCTCCTGGAGGAGGGCATCGACCTGGCCGAGATCGTCATCGTCGGCGACCGTCCCGAGGACATGGCCGGCGCGCTGGCGTTCTTCGCCGAGCAGCGCGATCCGCCGATCGACCTGATCGTCACCAGCGGCGGGCTGGGGCCGACCGCCGACGACCTGACCGCCGACGTCGTCGGCCGCTTCCAGGGCCGCGAGATGGTGCTCGACGAGGCGCTGGAGGGGCGGATCTGGCGGATCCTCGAGGCGCTCACGCGCCGCTGGCCGGACCTGGACGAGGCGAGCATCCGCGCGGCCAACCGCAAGCAGGCGGTCGTCCCGGTCGGGGCCACGGTGCTGGAGCCGGTGGGCACCGCCCCCGGGCTCGTGGTGCCGCCCGCCGGGGCCGGAGATGGCCCGACCGTCGTCGTGCTCCCCGGCCCGCCGCGCGAGCTGCAGCCGATGTGGCGGACGGCGGTCCAGACGCAGGCGTTCCGGACCGCCGCGGCCGGGGCCACCGAGTACCGCCAGACGATGCTGCGCCTGTTCGGGATCCCCGAGTCGGAGATCGCCGAGACGCTGCGCCTGGCCGAGGACGCCCACGGCCTCACCGGGCTGGAGATCACCACCTGCCTGCGCCGCGGCGAGGTCGAGGTCGTCACCCGGTACGAGCCGGACGCCCAGGAGACCTACGACGCGTTCGCGGCGATCGTCCGCGAGCGCCATGCCGACACGCTGTTCTCCGACGACGGCTCGTCCGTGGACGAGCAGGTCGCGCGCCTGCTGCGCGAGCGCGGCTGGACGATCGCCACCGCCGAGTCGTGCACGGGCGGGCTGCTCGCCGGCCGGCTGACCGACCGCGCGGGCTCCAGCGACGTGGTCGCGGGCGGCCTGGTCGTGTACGCCAACCGGGCCAAGACGGACCTGGCCGGCGTCCCGGAGTCCGTCATCGCGGAGTTCGGAGCCGTCTCCCAGGAGGTCGCCGAGCTGCTCGCCGACGGCGCGCGCAGCCGGCTGCGCGCCGACGTGGGCGTCGGCATCACCGGCATCGCCGGGCCCGGCGGCGGCACGCCCGAGAAGCCGGTGGGGCTGGTCTGGTGCAGCGTGGCGGGGCCCGACGGCGTGCACGTCACCCGCAAGCTGCAGCTCCCCGGCGGCCGGTTCGACGTGCGCGACCGCACGACGACGGTGGCCATGCACCTCGTGCGGCGGCTGCTCGTCACCCGTCCCGACGGCGCGTGACCGGCCCACGGGAGCGGCGGACGCCGTACCGTTGGCGCATGCGAGCGCGCGTGGGGGGCTGGTCGGCGGTGGTGGCGGGGACGCTGCTGCTCGCCTGCGCGGGTCAGGCCGCGGCCGCCGCGGCGCCCACGCTGCCCTCCGGGCGCACCACGTACCGGACGCTCGCCGACTACACGCGGGACATGGACCGGCTGGTCGCCCGGTATCCCGACACCGTGCGCCGGATCTCGCTGCGCGAGCCCTCGGTCGAGGGCCGCCCGATCCGCGGGGTGGAGATCGCCGCGTCGGTGGCCGCGCCGGACGACGGCCGTCCCACGTTCCTGCTCACCGGCCTCACGCACGCGCGGGAGTGGTCCAGCGGGGAGATCGCGATGGAATGGGCGCTGGACCTGGCCCGCTCCAACGGCCGTGACGCGCGGGTGACGAAGCTGCTGCGGTCGATCCGGATCGTCGTGGTCCCCGTGGTCAACCCGGACGGGTTCGTGACGTCCCGGTCGGCCCCCGTGGGCACCGACGCGCGGCTGCACCGCACGAACTGCGAGCCGGCGGACGCGACCGAGCGGCTGCGCTCCTGCGCCATGCGGTCCGGCGTCGACCTCAACCGCAACCACGGGTTCGCCTGGGGCGGCGTGGGGGCCTCCATGACCCCGGGCGACGAGCAGTACCGGGGCACCGCTCCGTGGTCGGAGCCCGAGTCCAGCGGGATCCACGAGCTGGCCGCCGGCCGCCAGGTGACGGGCGCCGTGAGCCTGCACAACTTCGGTGGCGCCGTGCTGCGCCAGCCGGGCTTCCGGGCGTTCGGGGCGCTGCCGGACGAGGCGCGGCAGGCCGCGCTGGGCGCCAAGATGGCGGCGGCCGCCGGCTACACGAGCGCGCCGGCGGACCAGCTCTACGACTCCACCGGGGCGCAGGAGGACTGGAGCTACGTCAACCAGGACGCGCTGGCCTACACGATCGAGGTGGGGGGCGGCAGCTTCCAGGGGCCCTACCGCACCGACGTCGTGGAGCAGTACCGGGGCCGGCCCCGGTCGTCCTCGGCCGGGCGCGGGCTGCGGGAGGCGCTGCTGCTGGCCGCGGGGGCCGCGGCGAAGTCGTCGGGCCACGCGATCCTCACCGGGGTGGCGGCCGGGGTCCGGCTGCTCACGCTCACCCGAACGTTCACCACGTCGACCAGCCCGGTCTGCGCCGTGGACCTCACGGCCCGCACGTGTCCGTCCGGCCTGGCGCCGATGGGGATCGGCGACGCGATCACCACGCACCTCCTGGTCCCGGTGGGCGGGACGTTCCGCTGGGGCGTCACGCCGTCGACCGGGCCCCAGGACGAGCGGGCGGGCCGCACCACGGCCTGGACGCTGCGCTGCGAGGCGCCCGAGGGCTACCTCCTGGGCGAGCAGCAGATCACCGTGAAGCGCGGTCAGGTGCGCACCGTGAAGCGGGCCTGCGGGTAGCTCCGACACGCAATTGGCACGATCGCGGCACACGATCGGCACGAAGCACCACTAGAGACGTCACGCCTTCCCCGGCAGGATCGGGTTCCGTCCGCAACGGACCCTAGATTGCCTCGCTCAGCAGTAGGAGAAAGGGAAGTGACGACATCATGGCCGCAACCGAGCAGGAGAAAGCCGCCCAGGCCCGGGACACCGCGCTGCAGGGCGCGCTGACGCAGATCGAGCGTCAGTTCGGCAAGGGCAGCCTGATGCGCATGGGCGACCCCGGCTCACGCGTGCCGATCGCCGGCATCCCCACGGGCGCGCTGTCGCTCGACCTCGCCCTCGGCATCGGCGGCGTCCCGCGCGGTCGCATCGTCGAGATCTTCGGTCCGGAGTCCTCGGGCAAGACGACGCTCGTCTACCACATCCTCGCCGAGGCCCAGAAGATGGGCGGCGTCTGCGCCTTCATCGACGCCGAGCACGCGATGGATCCGCTCTACGCCCAGAACATCGGCCTGGACATCGACGAGCTGCTCGTCTCCCAGCCCGACTACGGCGAGCAGGGCCTGGAGATCGCCGACATGCTCGTGCGCTCCGGGGCCGTCGACGTCGTCGCCATCGACTCCGTGGCCGCGCTCACGCCGCGCGCGGAGCTCGAGGGGCAGATGGGCGATCAGACCGTCGGCCTGCAGGCCCGCATGATGTCGCAGGCGATGCGCAAGCTCGCCGGCAACCTCAACCGGACCCAGACGGCGTGCATCTTCGTGAACCAGATCCGCGAGAAGGTCGGGGTGATGTTCGGCTCGCCCGAGACGCAGCCCGGCGGCCGCGCGCTCAAGTTCTACTCCTCGCAGCGCCTGGACATCCGCCGGATCGAGACCCTGAAGGACGGGACCGAGGCCGTCGGCAACCGCGTGCGCGTGAAGGTCGTCAAGAACAAGGTCGCGCCGCCGTTCCGCCAGGCCGAGTTCGACATCGAGTTCGGCAAGGGCATCTCGACGTCCGGCTGCATCCTGGACCTGGGCATCGAGCACAACATCGTCACCAAGTCCGGCTCGTTCTTCTCCTACGGCGACGAGCGGCTCGGTCAGGGCCGCAACAACGCCAAGGGCTTCCTGGACGAGCATCAGGAGATGGCCAAGGAGATCGAGGACAAGATCTACGTGGCGCTGGGGATCGACCGCGACGCGGCCGCCCTGCCCCCGGAGACGGACGTCGACCAGGCGGCGTGAGCACCGGCGAGCGTCCGTCATGACTCCCGAGGAACGAGCCCGTGACCCCGAGGCGCGCCTCCAGGACGCCCTGGACGCCGCCTACCGGTACCTCGGGCACCGGGACCGCACGGTGAAGGAGGTGCGGCGGCACCTCGAGATGCGTCGCGTCGAGCCCGGCACGATCGACGCGACGGTCGCCTCGCTCGCCGAGAGCGGCTACCTGGACGACGCGCGCTACGCCCAGCGGTTCGCCGAGGACCGGCGGTCGCTGGACGCGTGGGGCGCCGACCGCATCGAGCGCAAGCTGGTGGCGGTCGGGGTCGCGCCCGAGCACATCGAGGCCGCACTCGCCGCGCAGGACACCGAGGACGAGCTGGCGGCCGCCATCGCCGTCCTGGAGCGCCGGCTGCGCGTCGCGCCCGCCGACGATCGCGAGCGCGGGAAGGCCCTGGGCCTGCTCGTGCGCCGCGGCTACGCGCTGGACCTCGCGCACGAGGCGATCCGCGCCTTCGAGCGCTCGGCCTCCCAGGCCGCCTGAACGCCCGGCTGAGACTGCGCGGGCGGCCCGCCGGCACCGTCACCCGCCGGCTCCGCCGGCGCCACGTACTACGATGGGCGGCCAGGAGCAGAGAACTGACGGGGGCCGCGGTCCGCGTCGCACGAGGAGGACGGCTATGGACGTGGTGATCGGGGCGGCGCTCCTGACGGTGGGCATCATCGTGGCCGCGCTCGTGGCGACGCGCTCCCGCCCCGGACGGGGACCGCGCGGCGCGGGTGCGAGCGGCGCGGCGGTCGCGACGCCCACGGTCGTCCCGGCCGCGGACGTCGCCCGGCTGGCCGCCGAGCGCGAGCACCTGGACATGCGCGTCGCGGACCTGCAGCGCCGCGAGGAGGACGTCGCGCGGCGCGAGCAGGAGCTGTCCACCCGCGCCGACCGCCTCCAGAACGACCGGGAGCGCCAGGCCGCCCGCCGCGCCGAGCTGGACCAGCAGCTGGAGCGCGTCTCCGGCCTCAGCGCCGGGCAGGCCAGGCAGGCGCTGCTCAAGGAGGTCGAGGACGGCACGCGCCACGACGCGGCCAAGCTCGTGCGGCAGATCGAGGAGGAGACCAAGCAGGACGCCCAGCGTCGCGTGCGCTCCATCCTCTCCGTCGCGATGCAGCGCCTGGCCGCCGGCCACGCCGCCGAGACCACCGTCTCCGTCGTCCCGCTGCCGAGCGACGACATGAAGGGGCGCATCATCGGCAAGGAGGGGCGCAACATCCGCGCGCTGGAGAACCTCACCGGGGTGGACTTCATCATCGACGACACGCCCAACGCCGTGGTGCTGAGCGCGTTCGACGGCGTGCGGCGGGAGATCGCGCGCATGACGCTCGAACGCCTGCTCCAGGACGGGCGCATCCACCCGGCCCGGATCGAGGAGACCTTCTACCAGGCCAAGTCGGACCTGGACGCGCAGCTGCTCAAGGCGGGGGAGGAGGCCGTGCTCGAGGCGGGGGTGCAGGGGCTGGATCCCGAGCTCGTGCGCTACCTCGGCCGCCTGAAGTTCCGCACGAGCTACGGGCAGAACGTGCTCGCCCACTCGGTGGAGTGCGCCAACCTGGCCGCGATGCTCGCCGACGAACTGGGGGCCGGGGCCACCACGGCCCGCCGCGCCGCGCTGCTGCACGACATCGGCAAGGCGGTCTCCCACGAGGTGGAGGGCCCGCACGCGCTGGTCGGCGGGGAGCTGGCGCGCCGCCACGGGGAGAGCGAGGCGGTCGCCCACGCGATGGAGGCCCACCACAACGAGGTCGACCCGCAGACCGTGGAGGCGGTGATCGTCCAGACCGCCGACGCGCTGTCCGGGGCGCGGCCGGGTGCCCGGGGCGAGTCGCTGGAGTCCTACGTCAAGCGGCTGCGGGAGCTCGAGCACATCGCCGAGCGCCACGCGGGCGTCGACAAGGTCTACGCGATGCAGGCCGGCCGCGAGATCCGCGTGATCGTGACCCCGGACGCGGTCGACGACGACGGCGCCGTCGGCCTGTCGCGGGCGATC
>Ga0247757_10001487_pt1 | contig 15173 bp, 24 predicted proteins | sample UWRJL126311R4_FD_180929 | JGI IMG/M metagenome (GOLD analysis project Ga0247757, IMG submission 180929) | Plant litter microbial communities from Arlington Agricultural Research Station in Wisconsin, United States - UWRJ-L126-311R-4 | ecosystem: Environmental > Terrestrial > Plant litter >... | reverse complement strand
ACGAACTAAAGCGTAAGCAGGGAAGGATACTCAGCTTCGATAGACTGCAAAAATGGAATCACAATAGGCCTCATCACGCACGAGGAAAAGACTGGTTGAGAACATATGAAATCGGGAATCATTTCTGGTTATGTACAGAGACCGTGGCGTTTAATTGGGCCACTTCTTGTTTTCCTCGCTGGGACCCGGAAATTGCAGGCGTTCGAAAGGCTGCTCGGACTTGATGGTTCCTTCGCGGAGAGCCTCAAGCTTGCGCTCATTTTCCTCGTTTGAGATCTTCTTATACTTCTCAATGACCTTGTCCATGTTGACGATGCTTCCGGCTGGAACATTGTATGGGGAGCCAGTGTTCATGATCCTATGCACAGTTAGTGAAGCCCATTTGTGGTTCGAATTTCTTCAGCTCCAGAGTCCGTATATTCTAAGCCACCGCTCAATCTTTCTAAACAAGCACGGTAAAAACACATACTCCGGGAATTTCATTTCGTAATGGTCATTGGGCTTCGAGTGCATGAATAGCACCCTATCAGAACCAGCCTGCTCAATCATGCGCACGTGTAGATCGTTCCTTGTGGCCCACTTGTCCTGGATTTCTGCGTACGAGTCGATGAGGCGGGTGAAGTAGGAGGGAGAGTTCGGGTCTTGTCGCGAAGCGAAATAGAGGGCGAAGGAAGCGGGGACGAAGCCCGCGAAGATCCAGAAGCTTGTCTATACACCCCAATTAATTCAATGTATATTTCAACAACATGACAGCACAGGTATAGGAATGTTTTGAGCTTGTCGGATCCACAATGGTGAGGGGAGGGGTTGACGTACGCCTATGGATTCTCCGACACTGTGGCCGTGGCCGTGCGAGTGGTCATCGTGGGCATATCGGCGCGTTTGGCGGGACAGCGTCGTCCGACCCTTTCGAGCAGCGGCAGCAGCTGTTCTGCCTAGGGCCTGCATGTTGTGTGGGGTTTGAGGTTGCTAGAGGCTCGGGAGCTCGCGATGATGAGCTTGGAGGTTGCTGCCCGGCCGCTTGTCCGTGCACTAGCGCCTTGGCACCTCTCCCAGCCCACGCATTGCAAGGATGCTAGTCACCTACATACCACACCCCTCCCTTATTTACTCATTAGACATCACGTCAACCTTACAATACCTGCATAGCCACCTCGTCGTTGAGGATTGAGCCTGTAGTTTGTTTTTGTCCCACAACATCATTCTCTGGGCGTGCATCCGGGCATCCGTACTCCGGATGATCATTACTTGATGCAGCGCAGGTGAAGCAAAATGAAAGCAGTCAAATAGAACTTTAACCTGTCTAGTCTACCCTAGGCGATGCGACAGTACAAACCAGCAACCACAATGCAGTTTTCGCCAACTCCTGGACTATGCAGACCAATTCTTCAAAACCAGCAGTCGAGCTATTTGATCAACTCAATGTGCGTTGTCACTTGTGGATGTGAGGGGCGTGACGAACGGGACTGGAAGAGAGTCGCTTTCTGAACACTTCGTTAACATATCGCGCTTCTCAAGGCCAGCGAATCTGTGTGTTGAATAATCTCACCGAAGAAGATATCTAGTTTACGGCGGTTCCGCAGTGTGGACAGCATTTCCCAGGTATCACCCATACCGTCTGACCTCGCTCCAGACATGCTGGGCATCGACGACCAGGGACCTGTGCTGATGAGTATTTTTTGTCAAAGCAATGGAGGTCTATAACCATTACTGGCATGTGGATGATGTCGTCACCCAGCGTACATAGAACAAGCAACTTGCCCGTAGGAGTGTGTTGGCACATCGCGTAAGGAGTAAATGGACTTTACAAGTGAGGTTCAATTCGCGAGTTGAGAGCAATTAGGCCAGTGAAAAGGTAGAGGTGCCGTGTGTAACAAACTAGAGCAATGGAAGCTGCGGACAACGACATCTCATGAGGTTCGCGTCAGCTTTATACAACAATTTTCACCCCAGTCAGGTCACACTCAGTGTGCAAAGGTGAGTACAACTTCAGCATGCAGCCAGACAAATTTAGGTTGCGGTTCTCGGCCTCAAGATAGGACTACACATGCCATGCAACGGCCCGAAGCTCAAAACGGGACCCAGTTGTCCTTCTAACGGGTTTCGCATCTGTAGTACGCGTCCGGCAGCCCATTTGTTCGGGTCAGAACACCCCGAAAAAAAAATATACTTGCAGCTTGCTTATCTTTGACCGAGAAGACAAGTCACAACAAACATTGGGCGCACTTTGGCAGCTATGCCAAATAGTGGGACTGAAACCGACCTTACTGAAAATGGTGTCCCCCATGAACATCGCGCTTACCTGTTATACCTGAAGACGGGTGTTAAAGACTCAACCTTTTCCCCGCTTCTCTCCTTCCTCCTTGCGATTCCTTGCACGCCATTTCTCTGGAATTATTCTTGTAAGGCTGCAACAATCCCGGTCTGTCGACTGATGTGGGTGGTACCGATAGTAGTGGGGTGCAAGTCGCAGCCGGGAAAAAATGAGTACTCACATCTCTAAGTCTGAAAGACTTACGCTAAGCGAATCACGACGCTTCGCGTACAACTGCTATGGGCGATTGCGTTTGAGCAGCACAACTCACCTATGGACAACTTTATTACGTTGCAAGTCCAATCCGACTTGTTCCACGCTCTGTCCATAGTGCTAAAAGTCTTACGCATCGTGCGCCTAGGCCACTCACCGCTGGCCAAACAGCAGTTTAAGCAGTCACACTGACTAGAAATGCCGTGCTACTACCCGCGGGAGATTTGAATCTATCTCAAAAGTACCATGGCTCACTCCACTGCTCGTCTTTTTAATTTCCTCTACTAGGAACTATTCAGTGCAGCTGCATCTAAGAAAACAACACCAATTTCCTAACTATTAAGGGCCTCCAAGAGCTAGTGCTAGCGTTCGGCAATCGGCTTGGCTCGAATCGCTTGCATCCCACAATATTTCTTTTGGATCGCGGCGTGAACCCCTAGCAACATAAACCAGAACCGGTTGTCACCCGCAGCCACCTCATTTAGGGCCCTGAGCAAAATTTGCGTCTGATACATTCATTTCTACAGGACTATTATCGTGCGTTTTACGCCAAAGATCCTATTTACACTCAACGAACGAATTAGGATCGACCACACATGTGCTCTTACCTGTCGTACACGATGATTTTATCGCCAAACAACGCGGTACGAGCCGTATGGCGTGAATCTACCTCAATTTAGGCTGATCCAAGCTTCTGGGGCCAGGATCAATTGCCTTCTCCAGGCTACTGCAGTGTCACGGGCGTACGCACAGCCTAGGTTAACCCACCGCTTCGGTTGCTCCCCTGCTCAATCATCAGGTCACCAGAAATGCGCAACTTAGACCTCGTACCGTGGCTCTAGGATTTTCCGATCAGTATGTGGAAATTCGATACACTCGAGGCCTTCGACTCCGTGATATTCTTCGACTGTCATAATCCGATAAACGGCCCGTAAACCAAATGTAAAGCGCTTGCATAAACTTCACTTCAAATTTGCTGCTAAGCTCTAGAGACGGTACATGTATTTGTGACCACTTCGGGATTTTCACGCAAGGGACCAGCACCACGCACCAACTTATCGTGCATCTTTGCTTTAACAGTCGTACGACATGGTCAGAACGCAGAATCATAACATGCAAACCATCCTGTTGAACAATGACTCGGCGCTCCGACGCCGGCGAGCAGACCCAAAAGTCCGCCGTTTATTGGCTCTAAATACAAATGGGCTAATTCTAGGAGTTCTTCAACTACCATCCAGCTTCCATATATGTCACCAACTCGTTCTCTGAAAATCGTAGTCATCTTCTATGAAAGCAGCGCTTTTAATACCATGCCCACGGTCCCACTTTACCACTGCACTATCACGGGAAATATCCGCCATTCATCATCCACCGCACAAGTCGAGGCATACACGCAGCCCCACCCCCCACCCTAAAATTTTCCTGTGTCCCCCATAGACAAGCTCCGATCTCGCTCCGTAGCCTGTTGCCCACACCTCGCGCGAGTATGATCTGACCCTCTTACCGTCGTAACGTATGCATGTGTGACAATGACGCACCCACTGGCCCGTCGTCCTACACAAAACATACACAAACAAACACAAAATAATACCATGCGAACGGCATGTCATGCCCCGGCCTCCCCGTCGGAAAGCCCTGCCCCTTGGTTTTTTCTCACATCCAAGTACCGTATACGTAGGTAGTCCTGTCTATGGTCCATGTAAGATTGCCATGCTTCACGTGATGATTAGCGCCATTGGAACGAAATCGACATGCATGCGCTTTATCTCGGCCTGGCGCTCGAAAAGGAGCATATACTGCAATCTCTGCGCACCCTGTGGAAAAGAAACAAAACAAAAGAAAAATTAAAAAATCTGACTTGTGCTGCCCTAGTACCTCTCTCTGTCCGTGTCCGGCACCCCGTGAATCTCGCATATCCATTTACGGTATATACTGGCTGTGCGCGAGATGTCGCTGTTTAACATCTGGTATCTAGTATCTGGTATCTGATGTATCTATGGATATGCGATCCTGGTTTGTTTGGACATGGGTTTTTTTTTGTTTGTCTGCAGGGGGTGTTGTAATGCGGTGAGCATCCTCACTCACGCCCTCGCTTACCCACTCACCTATGTACATGTCGATTTTCAAATCAGCGTAGGGGGTTTCTCAAAATTAATAAGTCCGAACCATGCACATGCAGAGAGCCAGCTGGACTGGCGCCAACACGAGATGCAGAAAGAGTGAAACGCGAAAATGGTAGTCGGTACGGACAACTTGGTTTTCGTTTCACGATTGAGCTGGTGATGAGGTCGCGAAGAAGGGGGAAAGATACGCAGTTCATTGCTCGTTGGTATTTCACTCCTTTCTGACCACAAAACACCCACATAACGGACGAAGAGTTTGTATTTAGAGTCATGTTTGGCTGGCAAATGATAGAATACAAAAATAAGGTATCTTTCTCTCTATTCGGTACGGAATTCGTAGGGGAAAGAGGACCCGCAAGGTCCCTATTAGAAGGAACAGAAAAAAACGAAGAAAAAGGGGGAACATCCATGTCAATGCCTCGGTACCCACATCAAGCAATCCCACCTAGGCATTGCACAGAAACCCCTATCCCAACCCAGTCCGGTCCAGTTCACCCACTCACTACGACCAGTCCACGAAAAAAAAAAAAAAACATATTCGGAGACCCACAGCCTCGATTTGGAAAAAAGAAAAGAAAGAGAAGAGCGTGAGAAGATTACCGCCCACCATCAGCGCTATGATTCACTCTTCCCTTATGCTGGGTCTTAGCGTATGCGTGCGTGTGTTGCTGCATATGTTGGTGATGAGTATGAGAACCCTGAGAACTATCATGATGCTGAACTGTTGCTGTTGCTGCCTTTGGACGGCTCTGCGCATGCAGCTGACGACCGCCACGACGCTGCTGCTGCTGTAGGTGCCCCAGTTTATCCGACAAACTGACGCCGCGCACGACGCGCATGCCGCAGGGGAAGAACTACGCATGCACGAATTAGTCACCACTCTTCTCGTTCATGAACACTATCATATCCAAAAGAGGAAAAGAGAAAAAAAATATAGGTCCGAAGATACCAAGGCACAGGAGAATGGGCTTGGGATCTTGGTGTACGCCTTCTCTTCTTTCTTATTCCTGTTTTTCTGGGAGAACAAGCGAGCCGTCACCAGAAAACTCGGAATAAACAAGAACATGTAGCGGTAGAGCCACCACAGAAAAAAAGAAATGAGGGAGAAATAAATTTATATTGTTTTTTAAAAATATTTGTTTATGTTCACGCTTTACTAACCGTCTTCTTGATGCGAACCAGCAGCACGCCCTTTGATACTACGCCATTCGAGTTGTAGAGGTGCAGCATGCGGATTCCGGGCTGCAGGCGGTCGAGGCGGAAGCAGGCCCACGCCGCGAGGTCGTCGCTAATGCGCTCGTCGTCCATGATCTTGAACCTGTGTATATGAAAAGCGAGTTAACATGCGAAATAAAAGTAGTTAGAAACTGCGAGCGAAAATGCGGGATAAATCGTGTGGTACACGGTTCGCAGAGCATCTGGATACTGGGTACGGCAGGGGAAAAATGGATGAGAGATGAGAAGGAATCGAGATGCGGGAAGACAACCCAGTCAACGGTTCAACAGCGATGCGCATATAACAGCAGATGAGTGCCGACCGGGCCCAATCCCAGGTTGCTGTGTTACCACGCTCTCGGTAAAATCGCAACCATAGGTCTATGCAGTACCACTTGAGAAGAACCAAGGCTGTGGTGCATTATGTCGTGGTTCGTTTCCTCATTCGACGTGGCATGTACATAGGGAGCGATGGCGGCAAAGGCGCGTGAAGGAATTGATCGGGGACAAGAGAAAAGATACTGGCGGCACAAGAAATATGGGGCGATTGGCTTACCTTACAAAAGTCAACTCTTCGGTAACACCCTTGATGCCCTTGAATTCAATGACTTCCCGCCCGAAATCAGGGTTTGGTGACTTCCGTGTCTTGGTCTTCTTCTTGTAGTCGCCCTTGTTGCTTTTACCACCACCAGGGACAGCCTCACCCTGGCCTTCCTCGGGCTTTTCGACATGCAATTCAACTTTGACATAGGGCTTGAAGTCCTTTGCATCGTCCTCCTCTGGCGGTAATGGAATGTTCTGGCCGGCAAGGAACTCAATGCTAAGGTCGAGATTATGGTGAGCCACTGCGTCTTTCGGGGTCGTTCCATTACTAGTGCTTCGATACCCGTCAGGCTTAAGAACCCATCCTGCGGTGCCTGCAAACATAGCTTCGTTCTGCATCATACCGCCATCCCAGCGCTGCCAGTTCAAGGCTACAATCTGAACACCTTGCCTCCAGAATATGGATGGATTAAGGTTAGAAGAGTTGAGTCTCAGACCCTTGGGATAGGCACGCATGAAGAAGTTTTTGTTGTGCTTGAAGAGCCCAGCAGGGTTTGTTTCATGAACTTCCATCAAAGACTTCTCAGACAATGAAAATACATGAGTGGGTATACTCGCTTCTGCATCTCAGTTAGCATACCCGCTTCTCGCTTCTCATTCCAAGTTTTTTTAACTTACCTGGAGTGTCTAGGCCTTTGTAGTGGTAACCGCCAAAGTAAACGCCCAGCTTGGATAACGCCTCGACAATTTTAGGCTTCGGTGCCGGTGGCTGGTCCGGGGCTTCTTCTGAAGATGTCGTGGCATTGGACACGACATCAGACTCTTTGCTTTTAGAAGGATTCAGTTGCGCGGGCGCTTGGAGCGTAGTAGGCTTTACCTCTGCCTCTGTCGGTTTATGGGATACGCGTTTGACCTTGACCAGAATTTTTTTTTCGAGATCCTTTAGAGCTGGTAGCTTGAGGGTATCCGAGGGTTGGGAGGGATCCAAAGGAAGATCAACAAGCAATCCGTGCCAATATTCTGTCATCAGCTCCACCATGATGTCCTGCTGTTCTGGGCTGGTGTGAACTTCGAGACTGACGATGAGGGGGAGATTCGAGGAAGCGAAAGCATAGTCTCTGATCGTTTCGCAGACAGCTCTGAATGACATTTCCTTGGTCAATGTATAACCTGAAACAAATTAGTGAAATGCTACTCATCACAACATACAACGGGTAGACAAGTACCGTGAAGCACTCTCGGCTCAGCCCTGTAGGAAGAGTTGGACCGCCAAGGAGCAATTCGTTCCACTTCTACTTTAGGGGGAGGTGATGGCTCTTTTGATTTTTCTTCGCGAGGTGGCGAAGCTTTCCTTCCAAACCGAAGCTCAAGCCGTTTGCGCAGGCTCTTTTCTTTCTTTTCTTTCTTTAGTTTTAGCCCGGCGGCGGCGGCGGCAGCAGCCTCATCCTCAGAACTGGAGCTCGATGGCGGCTCTCCATCCCATACATCGACCTCCACACAACGACATCCTCTCATAAGGACCTATTTAAATTAGCAAGCTCCAGGCAGAATATATTCTGCTCACGTTTTTATAGGCATCCACGCTGGCATCGCTGGACAGCTGATTCCCTGTAAGATAGGTATTGTGGCTCGAGGAAATAAAGTAGTTCGAAATAGGGTAAGATTCGTCCAGGGGCGCAGCAGGCTTCATGACGTTTGCGGCGCTGGTGGTGAAGTAGTTGACAAAGTGGGAAAAGGAGCCATCTTTCAGGTCCTCAGTATCCGTGGTCGGCGCCTGCTGCTCGTTCAAAAGCCACTGCGCAAGACCCTCGTGGGTGCTGAGCTTGTACTTCCTATCTACCTCCTCGTAGAGCGCCTTGAGATATGCTGTCAACGTGTCGTTCAACTCTTCCACAATCCTAGCCTTCTGTGTTGCCGACGCGCTTCCACCCCCTGCCTGGAGCTCGGGCTGGTCCAGCTTGGGAGCCCCAACCTTCGGGTCCTTGGTTGGAGGGGCTGCCATGTTGCTAGGCGAGGTCGATGGGGTCAAAGGAATGTGCTGCTACGCTGGGAGCTTCTAGAATGACGGTAGGAGGTAGATATGTATTCGCGGTAGTGGATAATTTTAGAATTTGCCTGAGGCTCCAGAGCGGCGGAGTCGATGAGGTGGTATGTGGAAAGGCTGCCATGGTTCAGCTCAGCTTGCTCAGCTTATGCACGGCTCGGCAAGCCCATAGGGCAAGCGCCGATGGACGTGCAATGAGAGTGGTAAACTCACTCACCTGAGTGTACGCGCAAGTCGCAGCTCAGAGATGACCTCGATAACAACACGGAAGTTCACATGAGCCATGGGCGCGGGGCGCAACGTTAAGAACAGCCCGCACGCAACGGGCAGGGCTGACACGCTTGCTCGTGACGTCTTGGCGCCATCGCCCTGTTTGATCAACCCAGGGTAGCGTCACAGCGCGCCTGAAAGCTTGTTTGCCCTCACATGCCGTGATATCCATCTTGGACCAAGGAAGAAGCCGGGAATAATCAGGGAGTGATGCGTGGCATACCTCGTTCACCGACGGTAAGGCCTGGACGCTTGCGCGGCGTACCTGAATTCGAGCCAAAAAAAATATAGCCGTCTAGCGCCGACGTCACAGGGTCCAACCCACCATCGGCCCATGGCTTGATTCGCTAGGTCACCCCATCATCCCGCCGTTTCTCAGTTTCATCCTTTACGTTCGTGCCAGCCATGTCGTCGCGTAAGGATGCTGAATCCAAGGTCCGAGCTTGGGGCTTTGGCCACGTCTTCACATGGACTGATGGGCCGTACGTCGTCTAGGTGCACGTCGCTGTGGCTGATTGATGCTGATGTGGTCCAATAGCAACGCATACTACCCGCCACACAGGCATGGTGGACTGACAACACACTTGATTCTCAACGGGGAGTTGACCATCACATATCCGGAAGACAAAGCACCAAAGAAAGAAACATTTGGGCCTGGCGCACGCATCGATGTGGACGGCGGGCGTCTCCACGAGGTCTGGATGGGTGGCGAGGGATGCACTTATGTTATCGGGGAATAACTGAGGTCATTTGAATTTCAACACTGAGTCTGTGACTTGTGATTAGATATGCGCCGTGATGCAAGCCGGAAATGGGCTTCCGCCCCAACTACAAACCTGTGAAACGCCGTCTACGCAATGGAAGAATGCCTACTGAGCACCCCCCATTATTTGATCTCCATTTCCATCCACTTCCTGTTCCTCTTCTACTGTTTCTCCTTCTTCTGGCTCCCACCACATTGTAGGACCAAGACCAGAGGAATTCATCGAGCCCTTCAAATCATCAGTATATAGTAAGGGATCAGGGTATCGCAGACATTACAATTATCTTCCAAGGAATCAGACGTTTCAGTTCGCCATCATCGTCTTCCTCTTCGATCTCGGGTTTCTGATCGAACCAGTCCTCGCTCTCGACTCTAAATAAGACTGTCTCGCCCTTGTCAAAATAGAACTCACTTCCGGGGGATGGTTTCCAGATGAACGTCTGCTCGCCCTCATCCCACGAAGTGTTTTCGAAAAGGTTCTTCACGGGAATCCAGACTTCGTAGGTAAATTCCAAGTCAATGACTATACCGTCATGGTTGCTGGATTTGATGCGTCCGTAAAGTATCTCACCACGGAATGGGCGCATGACCACCATACGAAACTCGACTTGCAAAAAAATTAGCCTGAGACAAGAATCCTCTTGAAGCGCCACAATTTACCATTGACGTTGACGAGACCCGTCCCGTGACCAATGAGGCCTTCTGAAGATTTGAGGATATCCCACACACAGACACACAGCCCAATCTTGTGAATGACTCTGTTCGCATATTTAACGTTGATGGAATCTTTGATCGCCCGCGCACTTGGTTTGTCGAAATCCTGGGGGGCGATTTGGATTAAGTCTTCAATCGTGGTCTATGCTCCGTGTTATAAAATAGAAGATTAGTGTAGGAACAACGACTTACGAGTATGAACATGATAGTAGGATCTACGAGCGCATGCTCGAGAAGACGCACGAGTAGAACCTAAAACTTTGTCAGGGAGCTGTTCACGCACCGTAGAATGCAAGAGTTGGTCGTGAGAGCGAAAAAGGACAGTCATGTTCTTCGTTGACTCCCCATTGGTGTCTTGACTGGGGCGCTCTAAGCTAGCGTGCCTTATCGATAACCTTAAATTTTCTAAGCTGTAGTCACCGACCACCCACGTCTTCTATAGCAGCCCATTCCACGAAGCCCTGATATCACCCTGACAGCCCACTAGACGTGAGATTCAGATGTACTTCTACTGGTTGGATCTAGGTTTTGCCTCTTACGGCTACGTATGCCCTGCGCGAAATGACATCGTTCAAGTTCCCGCCTCCGCCTCCTCCTCCGCCGCCTCGAGCTCTGTCTAACGATGCGCCGACACCGAATAATACCCACAGTGGTGGTTTCCATAGCGGAAGAGGAGACCGAGGTCGTGGAAGAGGTGGAGGAGGACGAGGGCGCGGTAGCGTGCATGGAAACTCACGGGGAGGCCACAACCAGCGCGACAACAGAACAGGAGGCTTATACAATCGAGGGGGCAATAGAGGCAGCTTCCAGCATTCCCATACAGGATCACATCAGGACGCTTCAAACAATGGCTTCTCATCGGCTGGGTCTGCTTCTCATGGAAGTTCGTTTCAGGGGACACCGCCGGCGAACCTTCCGCAGCCCTCGCTGTTGGACTCGACGAACCTCGCGCACGCCGTATCTTTCATGTCGACACCAGCAGGCATGCAATCAATGGCTGCTTTCGCAAACCATATGGTCAGCGCTACCGGTGCCCCCCAATACAGACAAGCAACATCTTCGCACGGATCGCCGCCTCCCATCCTCCCTCCAGGTCAGAACTTTAGCAACCGCAAGAGAAAGCGCATGGACCGCAACGAGCAATACCATGCTCAGCGCGCACGCCAGTTCTCGCCAGCTCAGCAACAGCAGCAGCAGCAGCAGCAGCAGCAACAGATCCAGAAGCCCCCGCGCGCAAAAGCGGCTGTCCCACCCCCCGTCCCCAGCTTCGGATTCTCGCTCCCCAGTCAACCATCCGCACCCGCACCCAAGACGGGGCCTCCCGGCGACAAGAAGACGAAGAAAGTGAACCTAGGCCTCACACAGCGCGACGATCCAGCATCAGACACAAACTCCGAAGGGGAGAGAGAGGAAGATGTTGACGAGGAAGCCGTCCTTGCTGCGAATATTACGGTCGCCGAAGGCGCAGTCTTCGAGCACGACGGCGCTAACATCTCACTGCGTACCCCTGCGGAAATAGCGTCCTGGATTAAAGACCGTAGGAAGAACTTCCCCACCCAGAAACGCATCGCGGAGAGAGCAGTGGAAGAAGCCACCAAGCGAAAAACAGAAATCGATTTTCTGCGTAAGGTAGCAGGATCAGCGTCCCAGAAACATTCCAGGACCGCGAAAGAAGAGTCTGAAAGCGCTAGGACCACCGGGAAAGATATACCGAAGCGATCGCGTACAAAGGAAGAAGCCTCGCGACCGAAAGCAGATCACATTCCTTCCTCATCCCCGTCAGCGAAAAGCAAAAACCAATCACACATTGAACTCACCTCTCAAGCCGTCGACCTCAATTTAGGCTACGCCTCTGACTCTTCCGCTGTTTCATCCACCCTCTCCGATTCCTCCGTCCTCTCCAGCTCATCTTCTTCAGATTCAGAAGATCCAGACTCAGACAGCGACGCACCCCCCTCTCCGCAAACAGCTCGCATCCCTGTTGTCCCCCTCCCTCCACCCGCTCCCCAACCCTCTATCCTACAGACAGATGCAGAGAAACCTCGTAAACTGTGTATGCACTACAAACGCACGGGACGGTGCCAGTTTGGAAAGGACTGTAGATACCGGCATGAGGACGGAGATAGAGGGGGGGATAAGGGGAAGAGGAGGGTGAAAGACGAGCCCCGACGGATAGGATTGTATGAAAGGATGGTGGAGCAAGAGGTGGATAAGGCGGAAAGGTTGGCTCTTGAAGCGATTAAGTATCTCGGGAGGAATGGGTTTTTGGGGTGAAGTTCCTCTAGGTCGAGGAAAGAAAGGGGATATATGTGGGAGCGAGGGCAAGCGTTGCGGATATGTACTGTGTAATGATAATAGTACGGAAGGATGATGTATGTGCGATATCAAGAAGGGGAGAATGACGGGAGGTTAACGTACTGGAACGTTTTTGACATTCTTGACCCGAGTCTGTCGGTAGCTTACTCTATTGGTTATGACGGATCCATTCCTTGGGTTTTCCAATAATCATGTTGGTATAACTCATAGCCGTTGCGCTGTCTACGGTCAATGTCGCGCCGCTTCTTATTCCCCCTTTCTTTCTTTGATGATGTTGGAGGGAGTTAAAAAGCCAGGTTGTGGAGACATGTACATATCCAGTCAGTAGCATGTGTATCGTCAGTCAATGGGACAGTTTGTTTGCTACGATTCTTGAAGAGGCAATAAACACTTGTCCATGAGATATCCACATCTTATGAAGGGCTTCAGACCCTTCATACAAGTGCTTATCGTCGGAATAGTACCCTTGTAATAAGGAATTTCAGACACCTTATCAAGGGAGTTGGGGTGGGGATAGAGACTTGTGTGGGCGCTCATCAAGCAGGAAGAAGTTTCCATTTCGAAGGGGGGAATCTAGCAAGCTACTTGAACCACCTCTGGGTAAGATGATCAGTATACCCATAGCATTATTGTCCTAGTCCACCTCGTAAGCCTCGTGATGTGTGCGTGACAATTTCTCTTCCAACATAAATACTCTGGAAACTCCCCTTCGCATCTTGTTATACAGTCTCTGGGCCTCGTTGAGCCCCTCTTGCATCTCACTAAACTCCTCTTGCATCTTTTGATACGGAGCGGAATCCCCCTCTGATCTCACCAGGTGCTGCTCCAATCCCTTATGATGCCACCATACGGCACAGAAATGGTCACTTAGGGCCTTACAATACTCTTCTAGGGTGTTGGCCTGCTCTCCTCGGATGGCCTCGAGCGTATCGCGAATCCTCATATGCTCTTTGAACTCGTATACTATGAGCATTAGAAATCGGCTTTTACATGTAGTAACTCTATGGAGGGGGGTTACCTCGCGTGACGGCATGATGGGCAACAGCTTTGACCAGGCCCTCGTTACTCGAATAGGACGGGTCCTTAGCTACGAGGACCGCGACAAGTTATTTGGCCTAGTAGAAATGATTAGCATGGTCAGCAGCAGGACCGGAAATAGTGGCCTACTTTCTCAAGTACGACATCGTCTTTGCTGAAGATGTTTACTATGAACGTCTTCAAGAGTTCGTCATCGGTCTTCGAGAATTTATCGTCATTAGTCTTCACAGATTCGTCGCCACTCATCTCCATGGATTCATCGTTGTAAATATCCGCAACTGAGCTGGTCTCTGAAGTCATTGCGTTGTAGGCAAGTGTGGGTTAGCGAACGGGGTGGAGTAAGGGTAGTGGATATGAGGTTTAAAAACAACAACTTACAGACCTCTAATTTGGTGTTTAAGTATCCAGGGTTTGGCAAACAGAGTGGTGTTGTTATAGTGAAAGGGTTTTATGAGGAAATAAAGTATTACACTATTTCCTACCAGCTATCCGCGCTCTCCACGAAAGTTTTCATGTGACCTGCTGAAAGAGTTGAGAACATTCTAATTCAGAGTTATTTCTGTAAAGGTATTTAGTGTTTTGATCGGCTCAAAATAGTACATAGTCGTTCACCTATTATGGTTCCGCAACGCGGAAGTCGCTCTAGCGCAGACAACCCCAATTACGATAAACTGTGGGACCAAAAGTATCTTTGCTGATTTCTGAAGGAAATAACATAAATGCGTTGTGACATAAATTCATATCAATTGATGCATTGCTCCTTCCGCTCTCATTAAAATCCCAACCCTGCTTTATGTATATGCTCACAACCATGCGCTGTGCACATGTATACCGAATATTCCCACACCCGGCTCCACAGCATATTCCCACAGTCATCGTAACGTATGTAGATCGGTTAATCATCAGAGGCATGAGAAGGGAAAAAAAGGCAACCCAAGCGCAACACGCCACGCATGCCAAGCGCCAAAAAACACCATGCTACTTATACGTAGAACAGAAGACATGTTCAAAGAGAAAAAAAGAACTGAAAACCAAAAAAGAAACTGAATACCAGCTTTAAAAACAGAAAGCCCATGATACTCGTAAAGCCGCTAAATCGATATGATGGTGATGATGATGCCTCAATTCCTCGCTTCCACCCTATCTCTGCCCCCAAACCCAACCCTCTCTCTCCACCGCACCCTTCTTTCCCTTCACCCCCTAATCCATCCTCGCATAACACTCCAAACACCACGGCTCGCCTTCGACCCCCACCTCCACGATGCATTTCTTACACACGCCCCTTGTACACCCCACACACTCTCTCGCGCAAATGTAACAGGTCCGCTCGTCGCACCTTCTGCACTCCATGTAATTCTCCAAATCGCGTCTGCGCTTCGGCGCCGTCTTGCACGCGTGGCAGGGCCGGAGATCCGAGGTAGAAGAAGAAGAGGATGACGATGATGACGAAGTAGATGCGTCCTGGACAGGGAGGAGAAGAGAGTAGGAAGGCTCGATGTCCATGAGGTGCGAGGGAGCTTTGACGAAGGATGGTTTGGGGGGCGTGTGGTGGCGGCGGGGGTGTTTGACGGGGCGCGGGGTGGATGAGGCGTTCCAGGAGGAGGGGGCGTGGTGTCTGAG
>Ga0247757_10001486_pt1 | contig 15190 bp, 13 predicted proteins | sample UWRJL126311R4_FD_180929 | JGI IMG/M metagenome (GOLD analysis project Ga0247757, IMG submission 180929) | Plant litter microbial communities from Arlington Agricultural Research Station in Wisconsin, United States - UWRJ-L126-311R-4 | ecosystem: Environmental > Terrestrial > Plant litter >... | reverse complement strand
CAGGGGCGAAAGGAGGCGGAGGGAAAGGCGACGGAGCGACATGGGAGGAATGATCAAGGCTGGGCGGTGAAGGTGAACCGGACGAAGCGGCCGTAGGCGGAGCGGCCCTGGCCGCTGCCCCAGTCGCCCAGATCGTAGGCGTAGAACAGTTCGTTGCCCGCCGGCGTGTTTTCGACGGCGGTGTAGTGGGTCGTGAGCACGCCGGAGGTCATGCGCACGAGGTGGCTCCATGTCTCGCCGCCGTCCCAGCTCAGCGCGAGGTAGTTCCCGTTCCAGGGATGCCCGGCGCGCGGCCAGCAGGCGCGCGGCGGCACCCGCACGCCAAAGCTGGCGGCGAGCACGCCGGTCGGCAGCTCGATCAAGTCGGGATCGACCACCGCGCCGATGAATTCGTCGGGATTATTGATGATCAGGTGGCCCTTCTTGTCCTTCACCTCGCGGAACATCTCCGCCCAGTTTTGCGTGGCGTAGACGTCGAGATCGCCGAAGACCCGCGGCCGGGCCGGGCTCCACGTGCGGCCTTCGTCGTCCGACCACGCCTCGCGCAGCTCCCGGCCGGTGCGCATCAGGCAGAGCAAACGCCCGGCGTGCCGGCCCTGACTGATCCGGACAATGGCGGGTTCATCGTAGCCCTCGGTGCCCACCTGCGGATCGACGGCCACGGTGGAAACATATTCCCAATGCCGCCCGCCGTTCGTGGAACGCATGAGCATGACCCGCATCTTCATCATCGTCTTCATGTAGTGCGAGGGGGTGTTGTCGCCGTCGAAGATGCCGTAAATGGTCGTCAGCAGATCGCCGTTCGGCAGCTCGAGAATCCGGCGATGCAGGCGCACCGCGCCGTAGGGGCGGCCGCCGTCGTCGGTCGAGCCGGTAAAGCTCACCTGCGGAATCGTGAAGGTCGCCTCGATCGGCCCCTCCATCGTTTTCCAGTCGTCGTGCGAGATATAAAGCTGCCCCACCCCGGTGCCGGGCCGAGGGCCGGGCGTGACGTAGGTGTCGAGCGCGAGGAGCGTCCCGTCGCGCTGCTGGACCAACCCACCCTCGAGGTTCGGCGCATTCACGCCGGCCTCGACGGGCAGGAGCTGCCACGTGCGTCCCGCGTCATGGGACAGCCCGGTGAGCAGCAGGCTCGGGTAGGTCATGCGCTTCTGCGGCGGGGATTTCTTGGGCGCCTGGGCCTGGGCGAACAACGTGCCCGACCGCGTGACCTGCACGGAGGGCTGCAAGCCGCCTTCGAACATCAGCCGTTCGTCGCCGAACTCCAGTTTCACGCGGGGATCGGCCAGGAGCGTTTCCGGCGTGTTGTTGGCCGCCACCAGGTAGCGACCGCTCGCCGGCAGCGGACTGTCGGCGCGAACCGCAGCGAGCGGAAAAAACAGCAGGCCGGCCGCGAGGGACAAGTACGGGGATCGATGTTTCATGGTGAAAGGGGTCCTGGCTTCAGGAGCTCGGGGCGGCCGGACGCACCGCGAGTTCGACGGCCAGGAGCGTGAGCGGCCTGTCGCCGCCGTTCTCGATCGAGATCTCGTTCCAGCCGTCGCGGATCATCGAAACCGGAAAACGGAAGTTCCAGGCGCGATTGTCCGGGACATGGTGTGTCAGCGAACCGCACGGGTAGAGCAGCTCGTCGGTGGGCGTGGCGGTGACGTTGGGCCAGGAGTTGTTGAACGACACCGGCAGCGCCGCCGGCGCGGCGTCAGCCGGGGCGACGATCTGGACGACGAGTTCCAGGCCGCGGTCAGGCGGCTCGGCGCACATTGGCAGGCGGAATAAATGGCTGTGCAACTGGCCAAGGGTCACCGGCAGCTGGGGTGTGATCTCGAAGGGCGGATGCACCAGGCCCACGCCGCTGCGCGAGAAGCAATAATGCTTCGGCTGGCCGCGGAGCCAGTCCAGCCGGTGGATGTCGCGGAGATAACGATACTCGGAAGCGAGACCGGGCAGCCGCGTCTGGTCGGTGCAGAAGAAGTTGAACCACTCGATCGCCTCCGCCCCGAGCACGAGCTTGCCGGCGGCGTTGGCGTGGAGGATTTCGCGGCTCGCGGAGATGTACCGGATGCGCTGCGTGAAACCGTGCGCCGCCGAGCGCGTCGGAAGCGTGTTGGCGCCGTCCTCGAGCACGCCATAGATCGTCACCGCGTCGCCGACCTGGCGGCGCAGTTCGTCGTGCGGCATTTCCCACGAGGTGCACCAGAAACCCGAGGGGGCGATGAAGTCCAGCGTGCCCTCGCGGCAGAGGGTGACGACGTCGAGGCCGATGCTTTTCATCATCTCCAGTTTGCCCGGCAGCCGGATCCCCAGCGGATAGGGCCGGCCCGTGGCGGCGGCGCGCTTTTGCGTCAGGGCGCGCACCGAACGGATCCAATCGCTCATCATCGCGATCGTCTCCGGCCGGGCGTTGGGCTCGCAGCACAGCGGATTGCGCAGCCAGTCGAGTTCCATGCCCTCGTAATCATAGTCCTCCACGACCTCCCGGATCTGGGCGAACATCAGGTCGCGCACCTCCCGCTTCTCATAGTTGAGCGCGCGCCGATAACCCGGCTCATGCATGGTCGGCGAATACTCGCTGTGCTGCAGCCGCATCGCCGGATCCTTGAGCAAAGGCACATTGAAGAAACTCCCCTCGAGATTTTTGCTCCCGTGGAAATCGTTCATGCGGATGCTCGCCCAGGGCGAGATGCCGGACGCGCGGCAGGCCTTCGCCGTTTCCGCCAGCCAGTCGACCTTCTGGTCGAGGAGATCCTGGTAAAGATCCATGAACGCCATGATGCGATCGATGAACTTCTCCTCGCCCGCCAGGTCGCCCGGCGCGATGCCCTGGCAGACGGCGTGGCCGCGGAAATACTCCCGGTCGCCGCGCCGGTAGCCATCGAGGATCGTCGGGATGACCCTGCTCGGATACCAGGCGCGCGAGGCGTTTGGGTTGATCGCGAAGGTGTCGATGCCGTTGTCAGCCAGGCGTTGGACGAAGCGCTGGATGGCAACCGGCTTGAACGGCCCGCCGCGGGCGATCTTCGCCTTGGGGTCGTTCGGATCCGGCACGAGGGTGAAATCCTCGGGCTGATAGATCTCCGGGTTGTAGAAAAACGTGCAGGAGTCGCCGTTGAACAGGTTGCGATGGCGGTCACCCACCCTGCCCGAGACCGATCGGGTACCGGAGTTTCCCGTCGCGGCGGCAGGCACCGGGGCGCCGCGGGCCAGGACGGGCCCAAGCCCCATCGCCGTGGCGCCGAGGGCGGCGACGCGAAGGAAATCGCGGCGCGGATGCGTGGACTCCAGCGGCGTGCTCGGGGCGGGAGGTTGGTTCATGGCTGAAATTGGAAGGAATAGAGGTCGGCGTCCTGCATCACGAAGCGCAGGCACACCGTCCGGCCGGCGAGAGCGGCGACGTCGGGCTTGCCCTGCCAGGTGACGGTGCGGTCGAGGTGGTCGCCCACGATCTCGTCGCAATCCGCGGCGGAATAGCCGGCGAGCGGCTGGCCGGTTTCGTCGAGCAGTTCGACCCGGACGCCGCCGACCGAGGAGGTCGCGAAGTTGAGGACCAGTTTCGTGCCGGCGAAGACCAGCGGCTTGGTCGTCACGCTCCCACCGGCATAGGGAGCGCGGATCGAGGCAAATCCATCCGTGCGCAAGGCGTAGCGCTGCAAGCGGCAATCGGGCATGGTGTAGCGCGTGACGGTATAGATCGACATCTCGCCCGGGCCGGTCGGCACCACCCCGAGGGCCGGCGAGTTATTGCGCGCCGTCCAGGCCTTGGGATCGGGGCCGGGGCGAATGAACGATTCCAGGAACGTGCGGTCGTACGCGAGGCCGCCGCGCGACGTCAGCAACACGGCGTCGGAAACGCCCCTGGCCTGGGTGTGGTGCACGCCGAAGCGCGCTTCGTCCGCCGGGTCGATGACCTGACGCTGCGGCGAAAACCGAAACCCCAGCGCGACCAGCAGGTGCGGATCGCGGAAATAGGGATGCGTGCCGTTGGTGTAGAGATTCTCCGGCGGGCTGTCCCCGAAGCTCATGCGCTCGGGCGGCGACCAGGTGAGGAAGTCCTTGGAAACGGCGCGGCTGATCGTGCGATACCCGCGAAACGCCGGCTGTTCGGGCGTGCCGCCTTCGCTCCACGTGCGCAGGTAGATGGCGTACTGGTTTTCGTCGGCCACCCACACCGGGCAGTTCAGGCTGTCCAGCGCATAGCCGGGAAATACGGGCTCGGGCGAAAGCAATTTCCAGTGGAGTCCGTCGGCCGAGACGAACCGGAACAACCCGCCGCCTTTCGCCGCCTCGGCGGCGGAAGCGTGGCGCGTCCCGTTGCCGTCGAAGACGCCGCCCACCGCCTTGAACCGTTCCGCGGGCGGCACGCCCGGGCGCGAGTCGAGGAAGACGGCGAAGTTGTGGGAAATGTGGCGGGGATCCGGGCCGAGCAGGATGTTGTTGGCCCGGCTGCCGCGGAATTCGTGCAGCCCGAGATTGGGCTTCGTCCAAGAGATGCCGTCCGCACTCTCCGCGTAACAGGTGACTTCAGCCTCGGCGTCGAACTCGCCATCGGCCTTCAGCGCTGCCCCCCGATAGTACATCCGGTAAGTCGGACCATCCTTGATAACCGTGACATAGTTGGCCGCCTTTTCCCACGGTTGGTCGAAGACGAGCGCGACTTCCTTCGGCTGCGGCTGGCCGAGTACCTGTTGCACGTGGTCCAGCCGCCCGATCAAGCGGCGATCGACGAACAAACCCAGTTCGCCCCCGAGCGGCACCGGCGCGGCCAGCCCGCCGGACGAAGCCGACAGGCAACAGGCGACCAGGAAAAGACGGCGGAACACGACGCGGAAAGCGTTGGGAGATCGGGAACCGGGCAAAAGCCGGGGCGGCGTGGGAGCCGCACCCGGCTTCGGGGAGGATTGCGACCGACAGGTCGCGTCAGAACCTGTACGTCGTCGAGAACGAGAAGCTGCGCGGCAGGCTCGGGTCGATGGCGGAGGCACCCTGGCCGCCGAGGACGTAGGCCATGTCGAGTGCGTTCTCCACGTTGACGCGGAACAGCCAGTGCTGGTTCAGCTTGTAGGAGGCGAAAAACGTCAGCTCCTCGCTCGTCTGCACGTTGATGACGGGGGTGTTGTTGACGACCGCCCCCGTGGATTTCAAGGTGCCCATCGGCACGCCCACCGGCCCGCCGACGTAGACGCCGGGTGCGAGTTTGCGCCCGATGAGGCTGGTGAAGCCCGAGCCCACGTTCAGCCCCTTCAGGCTGCCCTTCTTGAACTCGTAGCGGCCCACGAGGCTGTACTGGCCGGCGTAGGAGTTGGGTACGTTGTCGCCATCGACGCCGTCATAATAGTTGATGTCGTCGCGGTACGCCCGGACCTTGCCGTGGTAATAGGCACCGACGAACTGCAGGCCGTCGATCGGCGAGTAGGCGATGTCGACATCGAAGCCCTTCTGGACGGTTGTACCGATCGGAGCGAAATAGCTGATACCGTCGGGGCGAATGCCCGCATTGTAGGACTGGTTCGACAGCTCGATCTTGAACACCGCGATGGTCGACGAAAGCCGCCCGCCAAAGAAGGAGGTCTTGATGCCGGCTTCCTGGGCCTTGCCCGCGGAAGGAGGCAGGAAGACCAGGTTGATGTCACGCGCGGTGGTGGGGTTGAAGGTCGTGGATTCCATCGCGTAGGCCGCCACGTCCTTGGTGATGTTGAAGACCGCACCGTAGCGATGCAGCGTCTCCTTGCCCTCGGCCGGAACGCCCATGGCTCCGGTGTGGAGATTCGCGATGTTGTTGGTCTTGATTTTGCTGCTGGTCCAGCCGGCCACCAGCGTCAACCGGTCGGGAATCACGCCCACGGTCTCCTGGAAGTAATAGTTGGCCTTGTACGTGTTCGAGCCTGACGGCAGGCCTGCCGTGGGCGTGGCCGGATCGGGCGCATGAACCTGATCAATGCCAGGGTTGGCGAGCGGGACCGTGAGCGTCGGGAAAGTGCCCGGCACGTAGCTCAGAATGCGGTTGACCACGTGGTTGTGCTCATACGTGCCGCCAAACGTGCTCTGCAAGGGAATCTTGCCGAGGCTGTATCTGCCATTCACGTCACCGAGGATGAGTTCGTCATCGATTTTCTGGTCGTTGCGGCGCGCGTTGAACGCGACCGTTTGCGCCGGCCAGTTGATGCCACCGCTCGGGAGCACCACGGAACCGTAACGGCTGTACCACCAGTTTTGGGCCGAAACCTTCGCGTCCCAGTTGTCATTGATCTTTTGAATAATGAAGGCGCGAACGCCATCGCGCTTGAACTGCTCCAGGGCGTCTTGGGCATAGTACCCGTCGTCGCGACCGGCGCCGGTGTAGAGTTCTCCCGTGGGGGTGAGGATGCTGTTGCCGCCGGAAACATGATTGATCCGCTGCCGGTCGTAGGCGACCCGCACCACGGTGTTCTTCCACGCCATCTGGAGTGTCGGGTGCAGCAGCTCGCGGTGGTCGACGACGTTCTTCCAATAGCTGTCGCCGTCCTGCACGCCCGCGACCAGGCGATAGCCGAACTTGGCGTCGCCGATCTGGCCGAGCGGGCCGGTGAGGTCCGTCTCGAAGCGGTAGTTGCCGTAGTCGGTGACCTTCGCGGTGACCGAATAGCTGGCCTCGGGCAACGGGAACTTGGAATTCGTCATGACCGTGCCGCCCAGCGCGGCATTGACGTACAACGTCGCCGCCGGGCCGCGCAATACGGTGTAGGAGTCCAGGTTGATGTTATCCTCGTAGGGCACGCCGTCGGGCATTTCGTCCAGCAGCGGATAGTTGATGCGCGTGCCGCGCAGGGCGAAGGATTCACCCGCGAAGAAATTGCCGACGCCGGCGTAGCGCAGGATATTGGAGCTGTCCACCGCGCCGATGTCGTTGATGAGATCGCGCGTCACCACCGTGACCGCCTGCGGAATCTTCATCAGTTCCTCGTTGGTTTTGAAGCCGGTGGCGGCATTGGTGGACGTATAGCCCTTGTCCTGGGTCGAGGTGACCTCGAACTTGGACAGAATCAACGGGGATTCTTTTTTGGGTTCGTCCGGCGCTGGAACCGTGGACGTCTGGCCCGACAAGGAGCCGCAAGAGGCAGCGAAAATCGCTGCGCACGCTACAAACAACTTCACCGATCCGGAGGATGCTGAGGTGGAGATCATGGGGTAATGGGGCGAGCAGCACGCATGCCATATATTCCGGCGTATACAATCATATTAGTATGTATCCCACCAATTGCGGTCCATCGCCAGATCCTCCTCGCCTGAGCCGCGGCCGCTGCCAGCAGGCCCGCCACCCATCGCAATACGGCGTTCTCATAGGGACTTTCTCCCTCCCTCTCCAGGAAGGATTGATCAGGACGCGACTCCCAATCGAAAGTCCCGTCGCAGGGCACTCGTAACCGGCCTTCGCCGGCTTCCACCAACGGCGACGGGCGTCGCTTTGCGCTGCACGCTTCTATACTGCTGTATACAGTTTGCGATTCGCGTGTCGCCCGAAATACTGGACTTCCCCCCGAAACCTGCGCTTGCGCAGTTGGCCCGCGCCATCCCGCCCGGCCGGACCTTGCCCCCGCTTTCCGTCGCTAAGCTGCCGGCGCTTCCGGCGCGGGCAGCACCTGTTCGACAAATTCATCGATCAACCGCTGCGCTTCGGCCGCCGGCAGATTCATCTCCCGGGCGGCAAACCGCGCCAGGTCCGCCGGCCACGGCGCGCGCAACAGGTAGTTCATCCGCGCCGGACGCAGGTCGATGGCGGCGCAATGCAGCGCCTGCCGGGTCAGGGCCAGCAGCGCGGAATGACGCTCCGTCCAGCCGTGCATCGCGAACTCGAGGTAAAGGCGCGGATCGGGTCCGTATAACTTGTCGCCCGCGACGCGGCGGCCGATGAACTCAGCATGGGCCCTAATCTGGTGTTTGCGGCCCGTGAGCAATTGCACTCCCGCGAGCGTGTAGCCGTTGCGCGCGACCAGCGGGTGAAAGATGGTCGTCGCCGACTGACCGTCGGCCGACTCGGCCGGCACGACGCGCTGCTTGACGGTCACGCCCGCACTCAGATCCGGACCGAGCCACTGGTCGACGGTCACCGGCGCGGTGAGCTCGCCCTCGAGGAGCGCCACGTACGCCTTGCCGATAAGCCGCTTGCCCATGGCTTTCTGCAAGCGGCTGCCGGTGGCCTCGTCCTTGCCCAAAATAATCACTCCGGAAGTCTCCCGATCGAGCCGATAGATAAAGCGGATGGTCTCCAACCCCAGCCCCTCGCGGACCGCACCCGCCAGGCTCGACCATGGCCCGTTCTTGGACGGGTGCACCACGAGCCAGCCGGGCTTGTCGATGACGAGCAGGCGCTCGTCGTTCAAGAGCACCCAGTTCGGCAACTCCGCCGGTTCGACCAAGGGCGGCGTGGCAGGCGGAAGTGGATCGGCGGCATGCGTCATGCTGGGGTACGTTCAATATTTTTTCCCGAATATGAAGCCGAGAAGAATTGCAAACGAAGGCCATCCGGTTAGCCCTCTCTTCAGTCGAATGAAGCGTGTGCTCCCAGTGTCGCTTGGGCCGGTCCAACGGACGGCCAATCGAACAGGAAGCTACCCAATCTCAAGGCGCCTCCCCTAGGTTTGCCTTTCCCGTCAGTCGTCATCCAACCGCAGCCTAACCATGAATACATCCAAATCCTCCCGCGAAGTTATCGTGACCGGCATCCACCTCGACCTGACCCCGTCCCTCAAAAATTACGTTCAGGAGAAAGTGGAGCGACTGTTCCGTCACGAAGCGCACATCGTGAGGATCCGCGTCGAACTGGAGTGCGACCGCACCCATGACCGGCAGCACAAGTTCGTCGCCAAGGCCCACGTCGAAATCCGCGGGCCGAACATCAACTGCACCGTCGAATCCGAGGAGATGCACAAGTCCATCGACCTGCTCATCGACAAGGTCGACCACGTGCTGCACAAGCGCCACGGCCAGCACAAGGACAAGCGCAACCATCCCCACGCGGTCGAATTCGACGGCGTCGAACTGCCCAAGGCGGTCTAGCCGCTGCGGGACCCTGGCCAATAGTCATTAGTCATCACTCATTGGTCATATCGCACAGCCCGCCTTTCCCGGCGGGCTTTTTTATTTCCGTTTGCGACCGCGCCCCGCCTGACAACGCTGTCCTCCGTCCTCTGTCTTCCGTCTTCTGTCCTCTGATTCACCACCCCATGAAACTCCTCCGCTTGATCCGCATCGCCCTGCCCTGCCTTTCCCTCGTTTCTGCCGCCTTTGCCAAGGAGCAATCCGAGGAAGGCTTCGTCGTCCTCACCGATGGCCAGACCTTCAACGGCTGGAAAGCCGCCACCGAGCACACCGATACCTGGAAGCTTGAGGACGGCGCGTTCGTCACCCGGGGCGAACGCTGCCACCTCTTCTACGTGGGTGACGAGAAGCCCTTCAAAAACTTCGTCCTGCGCGTCGAGGTCATGACCGAGCCGGGCGCAAATGGCGGCATCTATTTCCATACGAAATACCAGGAGACCGGCTGGCCGAAGGCCGGCTTCGAATCGCAGGTCAACAACACCCAAAGCGATTGGAAGAAGACCGGCAGCGTTTATGGCATTGCCAGCATCGGCGTCGCCGTGCCGCAGGACAACCAGTGGTGGACGCAGGAAATCACCGTGCAGGGCAACGTCGTGACCGTCTCGATCGACGGCAAGAAGGTCGTGGAATACGTCGAACCCGCGGGCGCCATCGCTGGCGCCGACTTCGAGCGCAAGCTCGGTGCGGGCACTTTTGCCCTGCAGGCGCACGATCCGAAAAGCATCGTTCGCTACCGCAATATCCGCGTCAAACGCCTGCCGGACTGATCGTTAACCGGGCTCCGCGCGGACCATCATCTCCGATAAAATTCCGCTTGCAGTCGCCCCGCGAAATTCACTTATTCGCCCTTCCCTTGTGCGGGCATAGCTCAACTGGATAGAGCGTCAGACTACGAATCTGAAGGTTTGGGGTTCGACTCCCTATGCCCGCACCATCTCTTTCTAATTGAAACGCAATCGCTTACAGAGCGGTTGCGTTTTTTCCTTGGTGGTGGAAATTACGAGCCTTATCGGTTTCTCGCAAGGATGCAAAGCTCTGGACCTGCCCCACAGCCCAACCTCGCTGAGGAGATCCGTTCGTCGGAAGAAATTTTTGTAAGCGCGGCGCTGAAGTCCCTCGAGCAGGCGTTGCGCGCCGAGTACCCGCGCCTCCGCGGCTACGCGATCGAGGCCGGCAAGGATGCCATCTCGCTCTCCGCCTCGGTGACCTTCGGATTCGACCCGGCCAACCGCTTCGTCCTGGTCGAGACCGTCCCCAACTTCCAACCACGCGTGGGCTCACACCTCACGCAGATCGCGGCCAGGCCAGTATGATCCTCGATCGCTCCATCTACTTCCAGCGGCTCGGCGATCCGGCGACGTGGACCGGGGACTGGCGGCGCCACGGCAACTATCTCGACAAGGCCCGCCAGGAAGTCATCGCCTCACGCATGCGCAACCACGAGGCGATGATCGTTGGGATGGCTGTGAGGCGCGTGCCATCGAGCGCGATCGCCGCGGTGATGTGTGTTTCTCGCGAGGCGGTGGACCGCCGGCTGCGGCCGCTTGGGCTGAAGAACGCGCCCGGACAGGTGGGGCGGCCGGCGACCCAGGTGAGAACCTAAATTTAGGCTTTCAACTAAATAGGCCTAAATTCAATCAAGCCCACCGACCGCGTACCCAATAGTCGCGTCGTTGATCAGGAACCGGCCGGCGTTGAACACCACGGCCACGACACGAATCCGAATCTTCCGGCCGGCGAGGTTGAGCGGGACACGGACGTTGTTCCGCCCGTGCACGATCCCCTTCCAGCGGCCGCCGCGGAGCGAGCCGTCCCGCCCGCCGTCCGTCTCTGCGTAGATGCCGACGTAGGCGCGCGAGTCCCGGGAAATCGAAAGCTGCACCTCAAGGAAGTTTTTCAACTGCTTGGGCGAGCCGAGATCCTGCCACGGTGCTTCGAAGCGGGCGACGTAGGCGTTGTTGAAGAACTCGACCAACTCCAGGTCGTCGTCGAAGTCGTCCGGATCCAGCACCTTCATCTGGCCGAGCATGTCGTCCAGCCCGACCACCTTGTCGCCGACCACCTCAAGGATGGCCGAATGGTCGGCCGGCATCGCGACGAAAGGCACAGCCGCCTCAGGAGTGGGCTCGGCGCCGGCGACCTCGAACGCCGCGCCCAGCGCCGTGCCCTTGGGCTCAATGTCCTCGGGCTCGAGCTCGCCGATTTCGCCCAGCCGCGCGTACAGGCACTCGCCCGCCGCCGTGATGATCGAGACCACGGAGGTCCCCAGCGACGTCAGCATGCAGCTCACAACGGCCGCGGGATAGCGCCACGGGCCCGCCACGGTGCGGGTACGCTCGTTGAAGACGAACAGCGCCGGCCGCGAGTCCAGGGCGTTCGGCATGAACATCCAGAAGAGCCGGTTCGCCCGGTCGTACTGGGTGTGGTAGCCGTAGGCTTGCAGGACGTCCGCCGCCTGGCGGTTCCACAGGTTCGCCCCCTGCGCGGTGGCGATGTCGATGTCCCGGGAGCCACGCTTTTCAAACGGGCCGGACCGGACAGCCTGGTCGAAGTACACCTGCAGGTCCGCGCCGAGATAGAACGAGGCGTCGCCCTCGATGCCGTCGCCCATGCAGGACGGATTGATCGCCGAGGCGTTCGCCGCACTGGCGCTCTGCTGCGCCTTCCAGCCGTCGGACGAATTATCAACCCCGTATAGGTTGATGGGACCTTTGTCGGTGTGGGCCGTGACGTACTGCTGGTACACGGACAGCGCGGTGGTTCGCGTCGCCCCGTTCAGCGGATGCACGTCGATGAAGCTGGTCGCCAGCGAGTAGATGGCGTCGACGAAGGTTTCCCCCATGTTCGGGGCATCGGTGATCCACACCCGGAGCGGGTTGGCCGCGTTGCCGGTGGCGAAGAGGGAGCGGTTGACGTGCTGGCGGAAGCAGGTGCAGGCCGGGATCCGGATTTTCGCGCGCTTGTTGATGTCCGCCGGCGCGGCCGCGGGCCCGAGCAGCGCCAGGGCGCCGCCGTACCACACGAGATTGTCGTCCACGCCGTTGCCGAGGATGACCCGGCCTTGGACCAGCGAGGCAAACCACAGCGCCGTGCCGTTCTTGCCCCGCCAGATGGCGTCCGCGGTGGCGGTCATCACCACCGCGCCGCCGGTATCGAAGTCTTGGTTGGCGTCGCTGCCCCCGGCGTAGAAGTACCCAAGGGCTCGGTGCGCCGTCAGGGACCAGCAGACGAGGAAGGTGTGGCCGTTCTTCACGAATTTCACGAAGTGGGCCTTGGTGCCGTCTGCGCCGGCGAGGGCCGTCTCGATCGTCTCGCCCAGGTCGTCCATGTCCCACAGCGGTTTCCACTCCGGGCCAGCGCAAAGGGCGCCCTGTGGGTACGGGGCGAAGCCCTCGCAGAGGCGCAGGACGGTGCGGTCCTGGTCGGTCGCGTCCTCCTTGCCCTCGATCGGGCGGAAGCTCCGGATGCTGAAGGTTTCCATCGGACGACTTTACACCTCCGGCGGCGCCGGCGGCGGTTGCATTTCCTGCCCGAAGAACTTCTTCACCTTCTTCACCGCCTTCTCGGCTTTGTTGATGAAGGCGACGCGGCCGCCGCAGCCGCGGCAGTTCTTGAGGGCGGTCTTGGCCTTTTCCGGCAGCGGCGAGGCGTCGATGCCGGCGTGGATGACGGTCTGCAGCTTGTCGCCCAGGCCACCATGCGCGACTTTGCGTGCCTCGCGCTCGGCGCGCGTGATGGTCCGAGGCGGGTTCACGTGCAGTCGAGTCGGGCGGGGCAGTCCACCCCAACGTCGTAGAGGGCTTGGATCGGATTCACCGAGAGGGTGCCGGATGAGCTCACCACCGCATCTAGTTCTACATCGTCTACGAAAGCAGGGATGCCAGAAAGTAGCGTAAGGGAAACGGCCACAATGTATCGCCCAGTATAAGGCAGCGCGCTTGAGGTGATAGTTCCTGAGTCGGTTCCATTGGGCGCAGTTAGGGAAGAGGAATCAGATAGATCTTCCACGAGATTCCCAGAATCGTCGAAGATCGCGAAACCCACCGATACGAGCTTGGTTGATCCTATGCTCCATGCGGTGTTCCAGGCCGAAGAGAGTGTTTCGCCCGCTTCAGCGTTCACGCTTCCCCATGCCTGCATGGAAAGGAAATCGTCAGGCGTACTGCGGGTGAGCGCGAACGATAGGCTTGTGGTTCCACTCGCCACCAAAACGCATCCCGTGGCCCCGTCTATGGCGTCGGCATACCCCACGCAGTTGCTTGTTAGGTTGTCGATGGCGTCTTGAGCTGCGGTCTCGTCGGCGTACCAAATTCCAGAGGATTCCGTCAGTGGTGGAAGCAGCATCTTCGGGCACGCCTCCAACTGCCGCGTGGTGCCGGAGTCGTCCCAGAGGGCGATGACGGGGTTAACGACATAGACCGCTGATGGAGTGACCGTATAGGAGGCATCGGTGAACGCGCCTTCATCTGGGTCGGTTACGGCTACCTTGAGATAATAAACCCCATCGGCTGGCACCGCAGAAATAGAGGCCGGCGACGAACTGGAATTAACCGTCTCTATTTCGTTTCCATTGCAGTCATAAATCGTCACCGAAATATCGGTGCCGCCAGTGTAGGCGATGCTTAGTGTGTCCCCCGAGGAAAGCGTTATCGAAAGCCACGAGTCACCGAAAACAACGACGGGGGCGGAGAACGTGGCCGACACCACAACATCACTTCCGCTATCCACCGCAGAAAGCGCCGTCACCAATCCCGTGCCATCCGACAAGTAGGTGATGCAGTCGGCTACGATAATGGGATTGGCAAGTTCCGCCGCAGCAGTTGCGTAATCTGGATAGGGCGAACCGAAAGGCGGTATCATCAGCGCGCACGCGCACTCGCCCGGCGGCGTAGTCGGTGCGACGCAGCACGGCATACACGGAGGCGACTCCTTCCCGGTGAAGTAGGAGAGTAGCTTCCTCGCGAGCATCAGGTTGGGTAGGCCGTCGAACCGACCTGGAGCTGGTACGTTCCCGGAGTCGTTTCCGGGTCGTCTGCGTCTCGGCCGCAAACGACGAGCCCTTGGCTGAACTGCAGGAGCTCACGGACGTCGACGATCACACCCGACTCCACGTCGACCTTGCCGTCCTTGAAGTAAGCCGTGTCCCACGTTGAAGGCGGATAACCCGTGGTGTTCGACTGGAGCTCGATCGCCGTCGCTTCGCCGGCCGCGTTGAGGGAAATCGCGAAGAAGAAGTACCAGGTGCCGTCGGCTCCGCTCACGTCGATGTTCACCCCCACTCCGTCCGGAACGATGGATGCGATCGTGCCGGACTTCACGCGCACGTTGGTGTCGTCGATCTGGTAGAGCTCGAGGGGCGCGGGGCTGGCGCTGCCTCCACCACCGCCCGGCGGCTTGCTCTTGATGATGTCGATGCTCCGGTCAAAGCGGAGGTCGCTACTGTTCGGCATCGGGTACACGACCCGGCGCCGCGGCGGAATCGGAGGCGGTGGCGACCTGTCGTACATGGCGCTACAGGTCCGCCGAAATGCTGATCCGGCGGTAATACTTCGTTCCGTCCAACGCGGTCAGGTACTCCTCGTTGTCGGCGTGGATGACCGTCGTTCCCGTCGGGAGCGAGTCCGGCGTGGACTCGAAGGTGGTCGCTGAAAACGTGTCGCACTGGATCCCGTTGTACTCGGCGTCGCTGTCGAAAACCGTGTTGCCGGCGCAGAGGTATTGCCCGAGCGCGCGCGAACTGTTCTGGGCGATGCCGGTGTCGGTCGGGGTGAAGACCTCCTTGAAGCTGCCGTACTGCTCCACGGACCACACCGTCGGGGTGAGCTTGCTGGTCCCGTAGGTGACCGTCATGTTCGCCCAGAGCGAACGGACTGTCGGCGGCCGAAGAACAAGCTGGGTGCCCGAGAAGAAGGCAAACCCCGGCTGGGGCCAGTTGTGCCGGACGGGGATCGTGTCGTCGGCCGGCAGCTTGACGTAGGTCGCCGTGTTCACGAAGAAGCCTTCGCCCTGGTCGTTATCCAGTTCCATCAGGACGCCGGTGCCAGTGCCAGGATAGGCCGGCGTGTCCGCACTGACTCCCAGTTCCGACACCGTGTAAACGACGCTGCCGTCCGAGCGC
>Ga0247757_10001485_pt1 | contig 15195 bp, 1 predicted proteins | sample UWRJL126311R4_FD_180929 | JGI IMG/M metagenome (GOLD analysis project Ga0247757, IMG submission 180929) | Plant litter microbial communities from Arlington Agricultural Research Station in Wisconsin, United States - UWRJ-L126-311R-4 | ecosystem: Environmental > Terrestrial > Plant litter >... | reverse complement strand
GAACGGGGTGCGGTAGATGAAGCCCTCGGTCGTGGGCACCGGCCCCGGGGCGCCGGTCGGCCCGAGCGGCCCGGCCGCGACCAGCCGGTCGTTGCGGGTGACCGCGATCGAGCCGCGGGCGTTGCGGTTGCGGATGACGTCGCGCTCGCCGAAGCGGAAGCGGTAGGTCTGCGCGTCGGCGGCCACGACGCCACCCGGGTACCGGTACCGGCCCGCCGTGCCCTCCATGGGCAGGAAGCCCGCGTCCGGCCCGGGCTCGCCCGTGGGGGCCGTCGGGCTCGCGACGAGGACGTCCGGCCACGAGGCGCGCGCCCCCGTCGGCCCGGGCGCCTCGGGCGTCAGCCGCAGCGTCTTCAGCTGCGTGCCGTCGGTGAGCGCGGTCATCTCGTAGGCGAGGGTCTGCGCCGCCGTCGGCCCCGCCGGCGCCGCGAACGACCGGGCGGACAGCGCGTCGCCCACGCCCGCCGCGATGAGCGACAGGGCCTGGAAGGCGTGCGCCGCAACCGGGTCGACCGCGCCCGGGCGAAGCTGCGGCAGCCGCGCGAGGTCGTCGCTGAGCGTCGGGGCCGCGTCGACGTAGGCGGCCAGCCAGCGCAGCAGCCCCGCCAGCGACGTCGCGCCGCGCAACCCGCCGGTCTGCTCGCCGAACCGCACCAGGAGGTGGTCGGTGTCCTGCGCGGCCTTGCGCGTCTGCACGTCGAACCGGTAGTCCCACCGGCGCGCCTGCGCCGGCAGCGGACTGCCGGGATCCGAGGGGATGCCGCTCTGGCCCGCGAGCACCGACGGCGGCGGGAAGGCGCGCAGCGGGATCGGTACCTGGATCTGCGGGATCGCGGTCGCCGCGCGTGCGTCGACGCCGCCGTCCGAGCCGTCGAGCGCGAGCACGAACGTCAGCCACGAGGAGGCCTGGTAGCCGCCCGTCGCCGCCACGTCGCTGATCGCGTACTCGAGCTCGTTGATCGTGTACTCGAGGTTGAGCAGCAGCGAGGCGCTCTGGGCCTCGTCCTTGACGTTGAGCAGGAACGTGAGCGGCGGCGCGACCCCGTCGCGTGACCCGACCCGCCCGAGGCTGACCTTCGACGTCGACAGGGACAGCCCCGGGAGCACGGTGACCATGGCCAGCGCGCGGTCGGTGGCGAGGAACGGCGTGGCGTCGGCCAGGAGGTCGCACAGCGCGTCGACGGTCAGCGGCGGCGAGCCCGGGTTGGCCGCGTTGAGCCCGGCGACGATGGTGACGAGGGTGTCCGCCGCGGTCACGGGGTATGGGCGGGGGTGGTCGTCGCCCGCCGTCAGGGGCCCGGGGCGCACGAGCCCGGGGCGGTCCTGGTTGGCCCGGCCGACCGAGACCGCGTCCCGCGAGAAGAACGTCGCGATCGTCGTCAGGGTCTCCCCGCCGTGGACCATGCGCGTGAGCGCCGACAGCGGCAGGCCCGCGCCGGGCACCAGCACCGGCCGGCCCGCGAAGCCCGCGACGAACGCCGTCCACGGCTCCCAGTACCCCGGCGCCGACGGGTCGGTCGGGATCGGGACGCGCGCCGCGATCTGGTTGATCGTGTCGTGGTCGCCGACCGGCTGCCCCGCGATCTCCGCGCCGATCTCCAGGATGCCCTGCACGTCCCCGAGCACCGAGGCCAGGTACGGCGCGCTGACGCTCAGCCGCCCGGCCGCCTCGTCCAGGGTCGCGGCGGCCGGGGCCTCGGCGACGCGGTGGGCCACGGGCCCGACCTTGCCCGACACCCGCGGCGGCGCGGGCCCGGTCGCCCCGGGCGGGGGCGTCACGAGCGGCGACGTCACGTCGACCGGCAGCTCGACGATGGCGCTGGTGTCGTAGCCGTCGCCGAGCCGCACGAGCATCCGCTGGTAGAGCGCCTCGCGCGCCCACTCCGTCTGCCACGGCCCGGTCGCCCCGGGCGCGGCCACGATCGGCGTGACCTGCTCGCGCAGGGCGCCGGCGATGGAGGCCTTGGCCGCGACGAGCCGCTCGTAGTCCAGCGGGCCGGAGGCCGTCGGGCCGGTGCAGCCGGTCGCGCCGGTCGCCAGCGCGCCGAGGACGGGCCGGCTGATCTGCGCGGCGGTCTCCAGCCCCACGGGCCCGCGGAGGGGGTCGGGCACCGGCGGCGGCGCGGCCGGCGTGCGCAGAGCGGCGGCCGTGTCGCGCGGCGGCTCCGGGGCGGCCGCGCCCAGCGCGGCCGAGACGGGGCCCGCCCGGAAGGCGGGCACGCTGTAGCCCGGCGTGAGCGCGAGGTCGATCGCCCCGAGCAGGTCGCGCAGCCACGCGTCGACGTCGACGCCCTGGAAGCGCTTGGTCACGTCGGCGCACAGCCCCTTCCCGCTCGCGTACGTCGGGAACGACAGCACGCCGCCCCACGGCGTCGTCGACAGGGGCTGCAGCGCGTAGAACATGGGCCGCGCGGCGTCGACGGCGAGCCGGCTGACGCCGCCGGCGCCGAAGTTGACCGCCCACATCCGGCCCTTCGCCGCGCCCGCGCCCGCCTCGCCGGTGACCGCGACCTTCAGCGGCTGCGCCGCGAACGCGGCCTCGAACGCGGTGGCGAACACGCGCTGGGCCACCTTCGCGTCGGCGCTGTCGGCGAGCTGCGGCACGAGCGCGCTGCGCGCGTGCCAGATGGCCTCGGTGTCGGCGAAGTCCGGGTGCACCAGGCCGCGGCTGCGGGTCAGGTCGACCCACACGTCGACGGGGAACACGATCGCGGCCTCCCCGCCGCTGCCCGCGGGCGGGAGCACCGCGTGGAAGAGCGAGACGAGCTCGGTGGGGGCGGGCGGGAGCAGCACGCGGGCGCGGGCCGTGAGCAGGCCGGTCCGCCCCGCGTTCGCCTTGACCAGCGCCGCGAGCGTCGCGTCCGCGCCGAGGGACTCCAGGCGCCGCTGGACGCTGAGCACCGTGTCGTGCGGCCCGACGCGCACCTCCGGCGGCGGGGAGACCTCCTCCGTCGCGCCGCCCCGGACGGTCACGCCGGGGCGCAGGAAGCCCGGCAGCGCGACGTTGGCCGCCAGCAGCGCCTCGGGCGCGACGCGCAGCTGGGCCGCGTACGCCTCGATCGCCGGCGTGTCCGGGCCGCTCTCCGGCACCGCCGGGAGCGGCACGAGCAGCGCGCTCTCGGTCCGGAGGATCCCCGCGCCGGCCGGCTCCGCCAGCCGCGCGACGAAGGCCTCCCAGCTCGGGGCGTTCGCGCGCAGGAACACGCTCTGCAGCGAGTCGAGCGGCCCGGCCGTCACCGGGGTCTCGCCGGCGGTGACGACCGCGCCGGTGCGCAGCACGCCCGGCAGCTCCCGGTTGGCGTCCGCCACCTGGAGCGGCGTCGCGCCGACGGCCGCGGCGACGTCGCCGAGCCCGTCCGCGGCCGTGGGCGTGAAGGCGGCCCACGCCGCGTCGGGGGCGGGCAGGAACGCGACGTCGGGCAGGAGCAGCTCGACGTCGCCGCCGAGCGCGGTGTCGCCGTTGAAGGCGGCCAGCTGCGACAGGCTCACGGCGGCGGCCCGGGCCAGCGAGCGCGGGGTGTCGCCCGCGGCGGCCTCGGCGGCCGTGGCCCCCAGCAGCAGCGGCGCGCCCACCGCGAAGAACGTGGTGACGGCGCGGTTGCGGGTGGCCAGCGCATCGAGCGGGCCGGCGGCGGCGGGCACGTCGCGCAGCGCGAACCGGGGGGCGGCGGGCGCCGGCCCGGTGGGCGGCGGCGGCGTGGGGACGACGAGGGTGGCGAACGCGAGCGTGCGCCCGGCGACGAGCAGCCCCTCCACGCCGGCGAGCGCGGCGGCGAGGTCGCCGCGGGTGAAGGCGGGCCGTTCCCGCACGACCTCCGCGTGGAGGAGGGCGAAGGTGGACGCGCTCGTCGTCAGCTCGACGCCGTCGACGTCGAGCACGACCCCGTCGGCGATCAGCCCCTCGGCGGTCCAGTTCTCGACGACGAGCCCAACCGCGATCGGGACGCCGCCGTCGGGGTCGGCGACGTCGGCGTAGACCGTCGCCATGAGCGAGGCGGCGAGGTCGCGCAGGCTCGCCGTCGCGGCAGCCTCCGGGATCGGCAGGCTGGTCTGGGGCGCGGTGCGCAGGACGTTGCCCGGCGTGAGCGGCTGCGTGAGGTTGAGGCGCGCCACCGTCACCGGCGTGGGCAGATCGGAGGGCGTCGCCTCGCGGCTCACCGGATGCTCGGCCAGCCCGGCGAGGGTCGCCATCGCGGGTGCGGCGAGCAGGTGCGGCCGCACGTACGTCCGCGGCAGCAGCGCCGCCGCGTCCGCGTCGGCGTTCGCCTCCAGCAGGGCGGCGGGCGTGGCCGCCAGCCGGGCCGCCGCGGCCGTCAGCGTCTCACCCGCCGCCACCGTCCGGGCCGTCGCCTGCCGCAGCGTCGCGGTCGTGTCGGCGAAGGCCTTCGCCTTGGTGACGAAGCCGCGCAGCGCGGCGCCGAGATCGTCCCCGGCCAGCCTGACGGAGCCCAGGTTGGCGCCGAGCGCGAAGCCCACGTCGCGCTGCTGCAGCTGGTAGAAGAGCGCGCGGTAGCGGGCGGCGTCCGTCGCCGCGGTGCGCGCCGCGGCCTCGAGCGTGGCGCCGCTCCCGGGGAGGTAGCGATCGACCTGCAGCGACAGCGTGGTGCGCAGGCGCGGCCCACCGCCGTCCGCCGGCTCGAACCGGTACGCGAACCCGCTGCCCGGCCAGGCCGCGACCGCGATCAGCTCGTCCGCGTACCCCACGGGAACGTCGAGGCTGCCGGCGGGCTGGGTCGCCTGGGTCGTGTTGCCGTACACGTCGTGGTAGGCGAGATCGAGCGTGACCGCGCTGAGCGGGCGGCCCCCCGCGCCCGGCCCCGTGGGGCCCGTGATACCGCGGTACGGGTTGTCCGCGGCCGGCGGCAGCGCCGGCGATCGCGGGCAGTCGTTGACCGCTCCGAACTGCGCGACGGGGACGACCTGGTGGTAGGCCCAGTACGCGTGCGTCGGGCCGGGCGGCGCCGGCAGCCAGGCGGGCACCTCGTCGACCGGGCCGAGCGGCAGGCTCTCGTGGCTGCCCGCGAAGTCGGGCAGACCGCCGGCCACCTGGTAGCCGACCAGGCTGTGGAGGCGCCGCGTCGTGTCGGCCGGCCCCGTCGCGCCGCCGGGGTTCTCGCGCACGAGCCCGAAGCCGACGAGGCCCGGCGGAAGCCGCGGGGCGCGGTACAGGTCGGCGGCCGTCGCGGCCACGGGCTGGACCTGCAGGCGCGTGGCCGACGGATCGAGCCCCTCGTCCAGGACCGCGCAGTTGTTGAACGCGAACAGGCCGCGCACGGGGTCGCGGGTGCGCCGCTGGCGATCGAGCATCAGCAGCGCGACGAGCGACGCCGTCCCGTCGGCGGCGAACAGCTCGTCGGAGAGCCCCCGCCCGGCGGCGTCCGCGTAGGTCAGGTGGAACCCGCCGGTGCCCGTGACGCTCGCCTCCCACACGTTGCGGAGGAAGGCGGCCGGGTCGGCGATGCGCGCGTAGTACGTGCCGCGGTTCGCGCCGAGCGCGAAGCCGCCGCTGTGCGTCTCGGTCGAGAGGTTGGTGCGCAGCACGAAGGTCCGCTGCGCGTCGAGCGCGTCGGAGATCAGCCCGGCGTCGGACGGCCCGGCCTCGCGCAGCAGGTACAGCTCGGCGCCCGAACCGAGCGCGTCGAGCGCCTGCCAGGACTCCCGCAGCAGGTCGCGGCCGGACTGCCCGGTGCCGACGAGCTCGTAGGTGCCGGGGACCGGGACGCCCGACGCGTCGACCGCGCGCGCCACCGTGAGGGGGATCGCGGTGGCCCAGCTGTACCGCTCCAGCCGCCGCTCCGGCGCGTCGGACCGGGTGGTCGTCGGCGCGGCGACGAGCTCGTACGGCGGCGTCGTCGCGGTGGGGCCGGCGCCGGCCGGGAGGCGATCGAGCAGCCCCTGGGGGAACCGCCACAGCGCGGGGACGCCGGCCGAGCCGGTCGCCCCCGTCGGGCCGGGCAGCGGCACGGCGGTCGCGGGCTGCCACGCGACCGACTGCTGGAGCGGGTACCGGGGCGGGACGAGGTCGTGCATCGGCATCGCCGTGGGGCCGACCACGGTGCGCGGGTCGAGCACGGGGCTCGGGGTGTGCGCGGCGAAGAACGCGGAGGTGAGCGTCACGTGCACGCCGTCCGCCTCCGCGCCATTCGCCCGCTCCCCGGGGGTCGGGTCGAAGCCGAGCCACGGCGCGCCGGTCCCGTTCTCGACGTCGATGCCGTACGTCGCGCCCGTCGCGCCGGGGGCGGGGAACTGCTGGCCGACGACCTCGAACAGCCCGCGCAGGTCGCCCTCCGGGGCGCCGGTCGGACCGGGCGCGGGCGCCCGCATCCCGCTGAGGACGAAGCGCGAGGCGATGGTCGAGAGGCCGTTGAACGAGCCGAGCCGCGCGAGGTCCTCGACGAGGTCGTCGACCGCGACGTCGGCGACGTCCGGCACGGTCAGCGCGGTCACGCCGTCGTACGGCGTCAGCAGGCCCGGGTCGGCCGCGATCGAGGCCGCCAGCTCGTCGAGGCTGAGCGCGAACCGCTGGGCCAGCGACGCGAGGGTGTCGCCGGCCCGCACGACGTAGGCGATCTCGGGCAGCGCGAGCACGGCGCGGGCGGCGAGGACCGGCCGGCCCGCGTTGGCGCGCGCCAGTGCCTGCAGGCCGCCGAGCAGCGGGTCGAGGTCGCCGGTGGGCGAGAGCAGGAGGGCCTCGACCACGGCCGCGAACGTGTCACCCGCCAGGGTCGGGAAGTCGCAGGGGGGCAGCGTGACGATGCTGCCCGCCTGCAACGGCAGGGGCGGCGCGACGGTGACCCGGCCGCGGAAGGCGCGCCACGCCGGGTCTTCGCCGGCGAGCTGCAGCAGGGCGAACGCGGCGGCGACATCGGTCACGGTGTCGCCCGGCCGCACCACGTACGTCGTCGGCTCGCCGCGGTCGACGATCCGCCCCCCGTCGAGCCGTGCCTGCGGCACCCGCACGCTGCCGGTGAAGCCCTGGGGGTTGAGCTGGCCGATCGCGCCGACGTACCAGGCGATCTGCTCGCGGACCTCCGCGTCCTGCGCGCGCTGCCGGGCCCGCACGTAGAAGACGGCGGCGATACGGTCGAGCGCGTCGCCGGGCCCGAGCTCGTCCGCCGTCACGCGATGCGATGCCGCCGGGATCGCCAGCGGCGCCCCGGGCCGCAGGAGCGTCGTGCTGCGCGCGTTGATCCCGTCCGCCTCGGTGAGGAGGCGCGCCGGGTCCGCGAAGCCGAACCCCCCGGCGACGGACGCCAGCGTGTCCCCGTCCCGCACCGGATACCGCACCCCGCCGATGCCCAGCACGGCGCCCGGGTTCAGCGGGTAGGCCGTGTTGGCGTGGGCGATCTTGGCGACGCTCGTGCCCGCGTGCACCTCGAGCGTCGCGCCGGCCGGCAGGCGCTCGCCGTGCGCGGCCGCGCGGAGCCACCCGTTGGCCGGCCGCAGCTCCTCCACGGCGAGGCCGAAGCGGGCGGCCACGCTGCCCAGGGTGTCGCCGGGCCGCACCCGGTAGGTGAGCGGCACGCCCGTGAAGTCGCCGACGACGTCGTCGAGCGACTCGGTGCCCGTCGGGCGGTAGGGGTAGGCGTCCAGGAGGTCGGCGGCGAGCTGCACGGACTGCTGGGCGACGAGCGCGAACCAGTCGCTGAACACGATCGTGCTGACCGGCCGCAGCGGGTCGGCCGGCTCGGGCGCGCCGGGCGGCGGGCCGCTCACGCACCCGACCGGCCCGGCGGCGCTCCCCGGCCCGCGTGCGCCGCCGGCCCCGGCGTCGACCGCGAGCTGGTCGTAGTAGGTCTCCAGCGCCGCGCGGTAGTCCGCGTTGGTGCCGTGGTGGTTCCAGAACGTGACCGGCGCGAGCCCCTGCGGCGTCATCGCGATCTCGGGGATCATCGGGAACATCGCGCCCTGCACGGGCGTCGCCGTGGCCCCGCGCGGCACGTCCGAGCGCGCGTCGTACAGCCGGCCGTCGGGCCCCAGCGGGCTCGACACGACGAGCCGGAAGCGCTCCGCGATCAGGCCCGTCACCGCCTCGTAGGTGAACGTGGCGTCGCGGTTGGCGCGCACGGCGAGGAAGCTCGCGATCTCCTCCAGCTCCTCGATCGTCACCCGGTCGCCGTCCAGCCGGTGGCTGAGGGCGCCGATCGCCCAGCGCAGCACGCCACCGGCGAGCAGGTTGAACGGCGCCTCGGCGGGCGCGTCGGCGGTGACGCGCAGCACCTCGTCGGCGTGCTCGGCGTGCGCCGGCGTCGACGTCGGCACGAGCAGCGACAGCACGATCTGGGTGGCCGGCTCCCCCTCCGGGGCGACGACGGCCGGGGTCAGCATCGGGAGGAGGACGAGGTCGACGTCGACCGGGGCCGCATTTGCGCCCCGGAGCGGCGGCGCCCAGTCGAACGTGGTGCGCGGCCGCGGGCGCAGCGCCCGCAGCAGGTCGGCCGGGCGGGGCGGCGCGACGCGGTGGCTCGTGCGCTGGGCCAGGAGCCGGGTGCGCTCCACCGGGTCGTCGGCCGCGATCCGCCACGGCGGCGTGGAGCCGGAGCCGAGCGTGAACGACAGGTCCAGCGACGTCGAGAACGAGAACGACAGCGTGAAGAACAGGAACGTGAGCGAGGCGGACACCTCCACACGCACCACCAGCTGCACCTCGGCCGGCCGGTACGCCTCGAGCGTGAGCGTCGCGGACGCCGCGACCGTGATGCTCACCGTCGCCTTGAGCACCACGAAGTCGACGGAGCCGTAGACGTTGCCGACGATCGCGGCGGTGCCCTGGATCCAGTAGTAGGTGTCGCTCGGCTGCGAGCGGTCCTCGGGGTTGAACCAGCCGAGCACCCCCTCCACGATCGCCTGGACGGTGAGCGTCGCCCCGGCCTTCAGCACGCCCTTGTCGAGGGTGCGCCCCACCCCGACCTGCAGGCCGACGCCGAACTCGATGACCGGGGAGAACGCGCCGTTCGTGATCGCGGGGACCTTGCTCGACGTCGTGCCGTCGAGCAGCGCGAAGTAGAAGCCGCCGTAGCCGATGAAGTACCCGGCCTGGAGGCAGAACGAGCGGCTCCAGTCGCCGTCGGCGGGGAACCCGAGATCGATCCGGAAGTTCCCGTTCGTGTAGATGTCGACGGTGATCGTCGGGATCGTCACCGACACCACGCCGAGCGTGAGCTGGCGCATCGCCTCGGGCAGCGTGAGCTCGATGTGGTAGACGCCGACGGTGTCGCTGATCTTGCGGTAGAGGATCTCCAGCTCGAGCCCGGCCAGGCTCTTGACGCGCTCCCCCGCCAGGCCGATGCGGACCCCGTACAGCGACGGGTCGGCGAAGATCCCCGACAGCGAGACCGCGCTCATCAGCGTGAAGTCGACGCCGATCAGCCAGTTGCCGTCGCCGCTGAAGCGCAGCGCCGAGAGCTGCTCGAGCGGGCTCGCGTCCGGGTCGACCGGCGCGAAGTCGGCCTCCAGCGCCGCGAGCACGTCGGCGATCCGCGTGAACGAGGAGGTGTCGCGGAAGGCCACGTTCTGCCCGAGCGCGAGGAACCGCAGGTCGAGCAGCGCGTCCGCCTTGCCCGGCGGCGCGGGAGCCGGGTCGTTGATCACGTCCCAGCCGAGGGGGTCGTCGGCCGGGTACTCGGTTCCCGCGAACGCACCGGTGATCGAGAGGTCCAGGGACGGGGCGCCGGCGCGGCGCCGGTAGGTCAGGCCGACCGTGTCCACCCGCACGAAGCCCAGGTCGAGCCCCACGTCGTAGCGCGCGCCGATCGCCTTGGTCGTGAGGTTCACCTCGAGCCACAGCGCGTCGAACGTGACCCGGTAGAGGACGTCCCACGGTGCCGACAGCGTCACCTCGGCGCCGCCCAGGCCCGCCAGCCACGCGACCAGGTCGCCGAAGCTGACCCCGCCGAGGTTCGCGCGCAGGATCGTCTCGCCCTTGGCGTTCTCGCTGGCGATGCACGTCAGCGTCGCGCCCTTCCAGCCGATCTCGAACGTGATCGTGCGGTTGTTCTCCACGCCGAACGCGTACGTCACCGCGGCGCGGAACGCGTCGATCGTCAGCGCGCCGCGGACGAAGCCCTCCGGCGCCGTCTCCTTGCGCTTGGTGAGCGACAGCTGCGCCTCGAGGTCGACGTCCAGGCCGAGCAGCGTGAACGGCCAGCCGACCGTGCCGTCGAACGTGAACGTCGTGCTGGTGGTGTCGAACGAGGTCGTCAGGTTGCGCAGCTCGACGTCGCCCAGGCCGGCCGGCAGCTCCTCCGGGAAGTAGCCGTCGTCCACCTCGGCGAGCATGTCCTTCAGCGCGGTCCCCTGCGACGCCGGCAGCAGGCCGCCGGACAGCAGCCAGCCCTTGCCGTCCCCGCGGTAGGTCGCGCCGACCATGAAGCCGAGCTCGAGCAGCGTGACCTGGAGCCCGAGCGTGGCGGTGAAGGCGTTGGGCGCGGACCGGAAGGCGAGCGTGACCTCGTTGACCTCCAGCCCCGGGACCGGCAGGTCCCACGTCGGCTCCAGCGCGACCACGAACTGCAGGCTCCGCGTGCCCGTGCGCCCCTCGAGCAGCAGGTCGGTGATGGTCAGCGGGATGCCGACCTCCTGCCCCGTGAAGACGCGGAACAGGTCCTTGACCGGCAGCTCCGTCGTGGGGTCCAGCGAGAGCGAGAAGCCGGCGTCGGGCGCCTGGGCGCCGCCGGTCCCGGAGACGTCGACGGCGGCGTCGAGCCGCGCCGCGTCCGGCCCGGACCCCACGACGAAGACCCCGGAGACGGTCCCGAGCATCGTCGGCGCGCCCGAGGCGAGGCCGATCACCGACCACTGCACGCCGAGGTCCTGGAAGGCCAGGCCGAGGATCGGGATGCTCCACAGCGTGTTCCGCGCGGGATCGGTCGCGATCGTGAAGCCGAGCTGGTCGAGGGCCGGGACGGCGCTCGGGCGGAAGCCGGCGTCGACCGACCGCAGGTACATCTGCCCGAGCGCGTCGAACCCGGTCGGCAGCGTGAGCGGCATGCCGGCGTACGCCCCCAGGGCCCCGAGGCCGCTGGCGACCGAGTACTTCGCGGGATCGTGCGTCTCGCCGGTGAGCCGCCACAGGAACTGCCCCTGCAGGAGCGGGGCGGAGATCGTGATGTCGTCGATGCCCGGCGCGGTGGGCTGCCCTACGAGCGCGAAGTCCGTCGCGGCCGCCGTGGCCCCGTCCGCGTCGACGACGGTCACGGCCGCGGAGACGTCGGCCAGCTTCGGGATCGAGTACCCGGTGTCGAGCGAGAGCTCGACCAGCGGGTAGGTGCCCGGCCGCACCACGACGGGGCCGTGCGCGGGCAGCTGCGCCGGCAGGAAGAGGTCGGCCAGCTCCTTCAGGCTGCCCTGGGCGACGTCCAGCGTGCCGCTGAACGTGAGCCCGGTGGGGGCCGGAGCCGTCTCCGTCGCCACGCGGAACGCCGGCGTCGTGAAGACGGCACCGGGGAGGAACGACGGCTGCGGGCCAAGCGTCGGATCCGCCACCTCGCCCGGCTCCGCGGGCGCCGTGCCGAGGTACGGGGGGAAGTCCGCGGCGAAGTTGCCCGCGAACGTCCAGTCCGTGACGGTCGCGGCCGGCGTGGCGTCGAGCGCCAGCGCCGCCGCTCCGGGGCAGGTGCCGGCGAGCGCGACGTCGTAGGTGAACGCGACCTTCCCCGCCGGGAAGAGCACGGCGCTGGCGGCGACCGCGACGTGATCGCCCTCCAGCCGCACCAGGTCCCCGGTGGCGTCCGGCCGCTGCGCGAGCTCCAGCTCGGTGAGGCCGAGGTGCGCGACGAGCTCGCCGGCCGCGGCGAGCAGCGCGGCGGAGAGCGTCAGCCGCTGGTCGGGCCCGGTGCCGACGACCGCGCCGTGCAGGAGCTCGTACAGCTCCTCCAGGGTGGTGGGCTCAGACGTGGGCACCGATCACCTCGACGCCGGCGTCCATCTCGCACGCCGGAAGCGGCGCGGCCACGTGGGGCGGGGCCGCACAGTCCCAGGGGTCGTACCCGGACTTGCCGGACTTCGGCACCGTCATCGCCGTCACCGCCAGCTCGAGGCTCTTCCCGTCCTGCAGGCTGGCCGCCCACTGCACGCCGAACGCGTTGTTCAGGAAGCCGGCGACGTCCTTCTTGGCCTCCCGGTCCCACAGGAGCTGCGTGTCGGTCGGGACGGTGTAGAACAGGTTCATCCCGATCGCCAGCCGCGTCGGGTTGTTCCAGTACAGCCCCGCGTTACCGCAGCAGTACCAGACGTCCTCCTTGGTCCAGTACGTGGTCAGCGTCGACGGCGAGGCGTTGACGAAGCGGCAGATCGCCTCGCAGTAGGGGTGGGCCCAGGCCGCGTCGCCGGAGCTGAAGATCGCCTTGGGCTTGGTGACGGCCACCCACTCCTCGCAGCTGGACTCCTTGCTCCCGTGGTGGCCGAGCTTGACCACGTCCGCCTGCAGGAACGACGGGACGTCCTTGAAGGTCTCGATGATCGCCCGCTCGGTCTCCTTGGTCGCGTCCCCCGGGAGGATCACGTTCTTGGTGCCGAGCGAGAGCTTGGTGACGATGCTCTTGCGGTTGGTGAGCTTGCTGTTGCGCGACGGCCAGTTGCTGGACAGGAAGTAGCCCTTGACCGGGCCGCAGGTGAACGTCGGCGTCACCGTGGTCCCCACGATCGGGGAGTGGTAGCCCTCGGGCAGCGGAGCGATCGGCTTCTTCTTCACGAGGCCGGCCAGGTCCTTGGTCAGCAGCGTCCCGTACTCCGCGGCCTCACCGCTGAAGAAGACCTCGCCGAAGTGCAGCTTCTTGCCCGGGAAGCCTGGGTAGTCCGCGGAGATGAGCTCCGGCAGCTTGTTGTAGTGGTCCCCGTCGGGGTGCGTGAGGATCAGGTAGTCGACGAAGGGCACGCCGGGGACCGGCGGGGCGTCCCGCAGCTCGCTGTTGGCGGCGATCGTCTCCACCAGGTACTGGATCGCCTCCTTGTACGGGTTCTTGAACTGGGTGCGCTTCTCGCCGAAGTCGACGAGGATCAGCTGATCCCAGATCTTGCCGGACGGGTTCACCTGCACGAGCGTGCCGTCGCCCATGCCGACGTCGAGGAACTGCACGGTCATCGAGGAGGCCACGTCAGCTCCTTGGGCTCGTCCTTGTCCGGTTTCCGATCCTTGGCGTAGGCGACGTACCAGCCCAGCGTGCTCGCCTCGGCCGCCGGGTCGGGGTCGCCGAACAGCAGGGCGTTCGTACGGCCGCCGGAGGGGAAGCGCAGGCCCATGAAGCTGAGGGCGACGTTGGCGAAGCGCATGAGGTAGTCCTCGGTCGCGTCGCCGCCGCGCAGGTCGATCGACCCGATCGCGAGCTTGAGCGGCCCCATGATCGTGAGCGCGCGGCCGCTGCCGCTGGACCCGGGCAGGCGCAGCCCGACCGCGACGTTGGCGGCGCCGGCGCTCGGCGCCCACGACAGCAGCAGCGCGCCGGTGAAGCCGAGCGAGGGCGCGAGCGCGCCCGGGCTGCCGAAGCTCATCGCAAGCTCGAGCCCGAACCACACGTCGCCGAGCGCGCCCGTCGGCACGGCCGCCTCGACGGGCATGAAGCCGAGGTCGGCCGGGCTGGCCGCGCGGTCCTCGCCGCCCTGCTGCGCCTGGCGCAGCGCCGTCGGCGAGAGGGGGAAGCGTCGCGGCAGGCTGCCGGCCCGGGCGGTGCTGCGCGACGGGTCGAACGTCGTCTGCCCCGCGACGAACTCCAGCTCCTTCGTGGCCTGCGGGCGTGCGGGGTCGAAGGCCATCGAGACCATCAGGCCGCTGTACGCCAGGTCGTCGTAGCCGAAGAGGTCCGCGCCGGCCAGCGCCCGGAAGCCGAGCGCGCCCTGGAAGACGAAGCGCGCGACCGTCCGCTGCGCGGTGCTGTCGGCCACGACGGTGACGAACTGCGCGCTCGCGACGTCGACGTGGGCGAGCACCTCGCTCGCCACCGTGAAGTGGTTGAGCGTGACGCTCGTGAAGCGGTAGGCGCCACCCTCCAGCGTGCCGTCGAAGATCACGTTGTCGCCCCGCAGGCTGCCCTCCAGCGTCGAGAGCTCGTTGAACAGCTGGCCGACGAGCAGCTCCACCTGGCTGGAGAAGGCGGCGACCGCCGAGTTCGCGAAGCGGACCTTCAGCGACAGCACCTTGAACGCGTAGGCGCTGCCGCTGTACACGAGGTCGGTCGCGTCCGTGTAGAGGATCAGCCCGAACACCGAGGAGTCCGTGAGCGCGACCTGGCCGCCGCCCAGCGCGAACGACGAGAGCGTGACGCCGAGGTGGTGGGCCCGCAGCGGCCCCTCCGGCAGGCCCGCCGCCAGCGCGCCCAGGTCGGGCGGGAACGCGTCCGCAGGGACGGCCGGGTTGAGGAAGAGCACGCCGTTCCACGCGCTCGGCGGCTGCGTCGACTCGCCGAGGACCGTGTCGACGAAATAGCCGAGATCGGGCTCGGTCGGGAGCGCGGTCCGCGCCTCGTCGACGATGGTCTGCAGCGCGTGCTGCGCCTGCGTCCCGTCGCCGGCGTTGAACGCGGACGGCAGCGTCCAGCGGGAGCGGTCGGCGAGCAGCGACGCGACATCCCCCTCCGCGAACTTGATGATCAGCATCGTCGGCGCCGTCGGGTGCTTCCACCGGTGGGCCGCGAGGTCGAACGTCCAGTCGCCCACGGTCAGCTGCGCGAGCTCGGCGTACTCCAGGAAGAACGCCTGGGCGTCCGGGTGCTGGCCCTGGAGCACCTGCGTCAGCGCGGCCTCGAAGTACCCGGCCGTCGCGTAGACGAGGCCGGTGAGCGACCGCACCGCCCGGATCGCCTCGGGCGCGATCTTCCGCTCCGCCGCCAGCGTCAGGACTTCGGCGGTGACGAGGTACGTGGTCGAGCAGCAGTCGCGCAGCCGGTCGACGTCCGTGACCACCAGGAAGAGACGGTTGCTCAGCAGGGCCTCGCGCAGCGCCGCCTGCACGTCGGTCAGGACCAGCGAGTTCCCGCCGGCGGGAGACCGGGCCAGCTCCAGGCGCCGCCACTCCACGAGGTCCCGCGAGAACGTGGAGAGCAGCCCCTGCGGCGTAACGGCGGTGGTGACCGGACCGGTGGGCCCGGTCGGGGCGCTCACCCCGAGCGGGGCCGCCGTGACCGGCGCCGTGAGCGAGGCCGGGCCGGCGGGTGGGGTCGGGGCGGCCGGGCCGGTGGAGGCCTCCGGCGTCGGGCCGAGGGC